>ERZ857951.104-NODE-104-length-108297-cov-6.095351_pt1 | contig 108297 bp, 107 predicted proteins | sample MGYA00519759_ERZ857951 | MGnify/ENA primary metagenome ERZ857951 (study PRJEB31778, sample SAMEA3449377) | human gut metagenome | biome: human gut; feature: human-associated habitat; material: faeces | place: United Kingdom | collected 2010/2012 ...
GTTTCTGATGCAGATATCTGTGTATATGCCGCCTGATCTGCAGGTTGTGCCGCCCAAACCGGCATCGCCATCGTTACAGCCAATAATGCACTCAAACACCATTTCCCGATTTTATTCAAAAGAATGCCTCCTTTTCAGCAACTAAACCTCTATAAATATTGCTTTGTGCACTTTAAAGCCTCAGCTACGATATTGTGCATATCAAAATACTGATACATTCCCAGTCTTCCGCCGAAGATCACATTCTCCTCTTTGTCTGCCAGCTCACGGTACTTCTTATATAATGTATTGTTTTTCTCATCATTCATCGGATAGTACGGCTCATCACCATGATGCCATACCTGCGGATACTCTCGGGTGATCACTGTCTTTAGCTGTGTTCCATACTCAAAATGCTTATGCTCGATAATTCGTGTATAAGGCACCTCATACTCTGTATAATTCACAACCGCGTTGCCCTGATAATTATCTGTATCAAGCACTTCTGTCTCAAAACGCACAGTACGATACTCAAGTTTTCCAAAGCAATACTCAAAATGCTCATCGATTGCTCCTGTATAAACTACTTTATCAGCCATTGACATCCATTTTTCCTTTTCTGTAAGGAAATCAACACTGGTCTTTATATCAGCACCCTCAAATAATGCATCTATCAACTTATTATAGCCGCCAATCGGGATTCCCTGATATAAATCATTAAAATAATTATTATCATATGTAAAGCGCACTGGGAGTCTCTTTATAATAAAACTCGGAAGCTCACTGCAGTCGCGTCCCCACTGTTTTTCCGTATAACCCTTTACAAGCTTCTCATAAATATCTCTTCCTACAAGCGCAATTGCCTGTTCCTCAAGATTTTTAGGTTCTCCCGTAATCTCTGACTTTTGTTTGTCAATGATTGCCTTTGCTTCCTGTGGTGTACTAATTCCCCACATACGGCTAAACGTATTCATATTAAACGGCATATTGTAAATCTCACCCTTATAATTAGCTACCGGGCTGTTTGTATAACGATTAAATTCTACAAAAGAATTTACAAAATCCCATACCTTGCGATTACTTGTATGGAAAATATGAGCACCATACTTATGCACATTAATTCCCTCTACATTCTCACAGTAAATATTACCTGCTATGTGATCTCTTTTATCAATTACAAGACATTTTTTTCCTTCTTTTGTCATTTCATGAGCGAAAACAGCACCAAAAAGTCCTGCTCCTACAATCAAATAATCATATTTTTTCATGATTTCTCCTTTTACATTTTTCTCCAAAAAATATTGTTCTGTAATATATCCGTAATATTTTAACATGATATAACATTTTTTTCAATTGACAAACCTCTTAAATAATCTTATGATGTACATTCTTTTCTTGACTTTTTAACACACTCTGTTTATAATTTTACTAAATAATGTTCAATAAAGGAGTGTATTATTAATGAGTTCTTATAAAATAGCGATTGCCGGAACCAGTTATGTCGGTCTTTCCAATGCAATCCTTCTTTCTCAGCATAACGAAGTTTATGCCGTTGATATTATCGAAGAAAAAGTAAATCTGATCAATTCCGGCAAGTCTCCTATCGTAGATAAAGAGATTCAGGAATACCTCGCTACAAAGGATTTAAATCTTACAGCTACTACTGATGCAAAAAAAGCTTATGAAAATGCAGATTTTGTTATCATCAGTACTCCTACAAACTATGATCCTAAGATGAATTACTTTGACACTTCAAGCGTAGAAGCTGTTATCAAGTTAGTTCTTGAATACAATCCAAACGCGACTATGATTATCAAATCCACTGTTCCTGTTGGATATACTCTTTCCGTAAGAGAGAAGTTTAACACAGAGAATATCATCTTCTCCCCAGAATTTTTACGTGAGGGACGTGCTCTTTACGACAATCTCTATCCTTCCAGAATTATTGTTGGTGCACCGTTAGATGATGAACGTCTTGTACAGGCAGCACATACTTTTGCCGGTCTTTTAAAAGAGGGAGCTATCAAAGAAGATATTCCTGTTTTATTTACAAACCCTACAGAGGCAGAGGCCGTTAAATTATTTGCCAATACTTATCTCGCACTCCGCGTAAGTTTCTTTAACGAACTTGACAGCTATGCAGAAGTACATGGCTTAAATACAAAACAGATTATTGATGGTGTTGGTTTAGACCCACGTATCGGTACACATTACAATAACCCATCTTTTGGTTATGGCGGATACTGCCTTCCAAAAGATACAAAACAGCTTCTTGCCAACTACAAAGATGTTCCTGAAAACTTAATTGAAGCGATTGTAAAATCTAACTCCACAAGAAAAGATTTTATCGCTGACAGAATCTTAGAAAAAGCCGGATATTATCACGGTACTGCCGGACGTGACGGCACTCCTGGTAATCAGGTTACCATCGGTGTATACCGCCTTACTATGAAGTCCAACTCCGATAACTTCCGCCAGTCTTCTATTCAGGGTGTCATGAAGCGCCTGAAAGCTAAAGGTGCAGAAGTTATCATTTATGAACCAACTTTGGCTGATGATACTTTCTTTGGAAGCAAAGTTGAAAAAGATTTTGACGCTTTCAAGGCAAACTGTAATGTTATTATTGCAAATCGTTTTTCCGATGAACTCGCTGATGTAGAGGACAAAGTTTATACAAGAGACCTCTTCCGAAGAGATTAAATCCTGATTTGTGAGGCTACGAAGCAGACGAACTCCAGAAGCCAAAATAAAGCATATTTGTGACTTTAGTCGCGGCAGTTTGAATGTTCGCTTAAAGCGCTCACATCCAAACCTTGCTCCGAGGCCACAAATATGCTTTATTTAGCTTCAGGAGTTCTGTCTGCTTTGCAGCCTCGCAAATCAGAAGCCGCTATGCTATCATTCCCCGAATGCTTCCTCTCATTTTGCGAATGAAAGAGATTACTAATCCAAGTACTGCACAGTAAAATATACCATTGTTTCCGGTAAATGCATGTAAAATCCACTGGCCGCCATTCATTCCATTATATCCAAAAGTAAGGAATCCATCAATAAATGGAGTAAGTACCGTAATTACTAAGAATAATCCAAATGCGAAAATTCCTCTTCCGGTATCTATGTTTCTAAGTACTCCCATGTCCATTACTTTTTTAGAACCAAGAATCCACAGTGCTTCAATGATTCCAAACAGGATGAAGAAAGCACTTCCGCCGATAAATACAATGGTGTCTATATCTCTTGATGATGCCAGTCCCATAATTGTACTTACGCTGGTATAGTTCCAGACATTCTTAAAAATCTGTAATACAATACCAATCATTAATAAGGCGCAAAGCCAATGTAAACCGGTAAAAAGGATATTCCCTGCTGTCTTTACACTCTTTCCTACAACATTACCTGCTGTGGAGGCTGCATTTGACACGGCATCTCCACCACTACTTAAAGCGGAACGGCGCTTTCTCTTTGTCGTTGTTGTGTTTCTTGATGAGCCGCCTCTTTTATTCTTTATCGTGACTTTTACATTTTTCTGTTTGTCTTTTTGTTTCTGGTCTTCTTCCTCATCATATACCTTATATTCCGCATCAATGGATTCATTGCTTTTCTCTGTAGATGGCTCTTCTTTTGGAAGCGGAGCACCACAGTTCTTACAGAAATTACCTTCTGCTTCTGCACCACAATTGCTACAAAACATTATGTTCACCTCATTTCAAATATCTTGTATAATAATAAAGCATTTTTACACAAAAGAAAAGAGGGGAGGTTTCTTGATTTTTACCAGGGAGGAGACGAACCGAAGGGAGCATATCTCATATTTCCTCGGAGTTTCGTCTGTCAGTCTGTTTATCTCTCTTCACACAGGGACATTACCAAATGATTCATTACTTTTTCACACCTTATTATATCCCGAATCTCTACAAATTCATCTGGTTTATGTGCATACTGCAGGCTTCCTGGACCGTAGGACATACATTCTGTATTGTGCAGTCTTCCGGCGATGACTGCGGTATCTGTGTAGCCGGTAAAGGCTTTAACGACTGCTTTTTGTTTTGTTTCTGCCTCTACGGCTTCTTTTAAGTTTTTAAGAAATATAGAATCTGGATTTTTCTCGATATATGGGCGGTTTCCCGTAATATCGTAGGAAATCTTTATTCCTGGTATCTGGGTTTCGATTTCTTTAATGATTTTATTAAAATGTTGAACAACGATTTGATTGGTTACCGGAGGTGCTAACCGGCAGTCAATGAAAATTGTGCAGGCATCTGGTACTACATAAGGCTGATAGCCGCCTTGAATCTGTCCAAAGGTAATGGTAGAGTAGCCAAGTTCTTCATGCACTGGAAAATGCTCAAATATTTCTTGTATTTGTACGATAAACTTTGATGCTGCAAATATTGCATCCGCTCCTTTTTCTGGCTTGCTGGCATGAGCGGTAATTCCTTTTACATGAACGTGAAACCATAGTCTGCCTTTATGTGCCATCTGAATCTCACCATCCGTCGGTTCTAAGTCTAAAACATAATCTTCTTTTTTTACAAATTCCTGTTCTACGATATGGTCGGAGCCGGTCATATCGCCCTCCTCATCGACAGTGCATATCATTCGAAGCGGACATTTTAAAGAAATTTCTCCTTTTTCAAGGCGTCTTGCTGTCTTTTTAAAAGTCGCTAATGCACAGGCAAGTCCGGACTTCATATCGCAGCTTCCTCTGCCATACATTCGTAAAATTCCATTCTGCTCTTCTATTTCTGCGCCAAATGGATTCTTCGTCCACCCCTCTCCTACAACGACAGTATCCATATGGCAGATAAATATAAACATTGGAACTTCTTTGTATTTTTCTTTTATACTTTCTTCTTTTGTATTTTCCGGCCACAATGTGGCAATTACATTTTTTCTGCCATTTCCTACATCGTCAAGCTGGATTTTGCAGGAAGTATCCTTTAGATAAGCAAGGATAGCCTCTCTCATTGCTGCTTCTTCTGTTCCAGGATTTGTACTTTCTATTTTGACAAATGTTCTGGTAAGTTCAACACTCTCTTCATATGTTTCCATTTCTACTTATAACACCTCTCAAGAAACTTTCAAAATATTCGTATTATTCTGCTTATAAGTTTTGCTGCCCCTTTTGTATTTTTTTAGACGATGCTGCTTTTTCCTCTCTTTAAATATTTACCGTCTCCTCTTTCACCGAGGAATTCTCCGTCCTTTACAAGAATCTTTCCTCTCTGCATTACAAGGTCGATTTTACCTTCGATCTCTCGTCCCTCATAACAGGTATAATCGGCAGCACCATACATTTTTTTCTTTGTCATTGTCCATTTTTTCTTTGGATCAAAGATCACAATATCTGCATCAGAACCGACAGAGAGTGTACCTTTTTGTGGATAGACTCCTCCGACCTTTGCTGGATTGGTACAGGCGTATTTTACAAGCTGTTCCATGGAAATTTTCCCTTTGCACACACCCTCAGAATATAATAAAGATAATCTTTCTTCTACTCCCGGCGCGCCACTTGGACATTTTGTAAAATCATCTGCTCCCTGCTGTTTTTGCCTTTTGAAAGTAAATGGACAGTGATCGGTTGCTACAGTATCAATTTCATTGTTTTTAAGGCCATCCCATAATGCCTCATTATCTGCTGGCTTTCGCAGTGGTGGAGCCATCACTGCCTTTAACCCTTCAGATGAATCATCATACAAGTCATCTGTAAGCAATAGATACTGTGGACAAGTCTCCACTCCGATATGTTTCTGTCCTCGTTTCTTTGCCTGACGAATTTCTTCTAATCCCTCTTTTGTCGAAAGATGTACGATGTATACAGGAGCATCTCCTATAGCACTTGCAAGATATAACATACGGTTTACGGCTTCTGCTTCTGCTTCATTTGGCCTGCTTAATGGATGATATCTTACTTCTGTTTTCCCTTCTCCCACAAATTTCTTTCGGAAGTAAGATACGATACCATCATTTTCACAATGAACCGTAATTAAAATACCATCTTCTTTTGCCTGTTTTAATACACGAACGATGTCTTCATCAGAAAGTTTATAGTCATAGGTCATATAAATTTTAAAGCTGGTGATTCCCTCGTCTTTGACAACTTTTTTCATTTCTTTTAATATATCATCATTAACATGCTGAAAAACGCCGTGGAATCCGTAATCAACTACAGCATTATGATCTGCAAGCTTGTGATATTCCTTTACCTGATGCATCAGATTGCATCCTTTTGGTCCAAATGCCATATGGTCAATGATAGTTGTTGTACCTCCACAGGCCGCAGCAATCGTTCCTGTATAAAAGTCATCAATAGCCCTTGCAATCCCGACATCCAAATCCATATGTGTATGAATATCTACTGCACCCGGCATAACATAACATCCTTCTGCATCAATACACTTTGCTTCCGCGTCTTCTATGTTCGTATCGATTTTTATGATTTTGTCATCTTCTAATAACAAGTCAGCCAGAAATGTTTTTTCTTCTGAAGCAATGGTTCCGTTTTTTATAAGCCATTTCATATGTTCTTCTCCTTTTCGTATAATCATTACAAGTTGAGAATATAAAAGAATCCCGTTATCACAGTACAATCTGTATCAACGGGAAGTCTTTCTTTATAAGAACATATCGTAATGGCGGGTTTCCCTTTTCCTGATTCTGGCGGGTTTCCCTTCTCCTGATATGGTTCTCGTATGATTATTTTAACTATTCAGAATCAGGTGTATTTTTCATAAGCACTATAGACACTATAGGAGTTGATTCTGAATAGTTATTCATCGTAATTATTTCTCAGAAATTACAGCTACCGCTTCAATCTCTACTTTTGCGCCCTTTGGAAGAGCGGCAACCTGAAAAGCTGCGCGTGCTGGATATGGTTCTGTGAAAAATTCTGCATATACTTCGTTCATTGCTCCAAAGTCTGCAATGTCCTGAAGTAAAACTGTAGTCTTTGTTACATCACTCATATCTGCTCCTGCAGATGCAAGGATGTTCTTGATGTTTGTAAGGCTCTGTTTTGTCTGTGCCTTAATGTCTTCTCCAGCAAATTCTCCTGTCGCAGGATCTACTGGAAGCTGACCAGATACATAAATTGTTTTCTCTGCCTGTACTGCCTGGGAATATGGTCCGATAGCAGCAGGTGCATTGTCTGTATGTAATGCTTTATTCATAACATTTGCTCCTCTACTGATGAATTAATGTTCCCGTCTTTCCGGCAATTCCATCTTTTGCCTTCTCAAGTAAGGTGATAAGAGATGTTCTTCCCTCTCCAGACTGGGTAAATGCTACGGCTGCCTGTACCTTTGGAAGCATGGAACCTGCTGGGAACTCACCTTCTTCAATGTATTTCTCAGCAAGTTCTGGTGTAAGCTCGGAAAGTGCCTCCTGTTCTGGTGTGCCAAAATGGATGGCTACTTTTTCCACAGCAGTAAGTATAATCAGACAGTCTGCATTTAACTGTTCTGCAAGTTTCTCAGCGGCAAAATCTTTGTCGATTACTGCGGCTGCACCTTTTAAGTGATGTCCTCCTGTTTTAAATACAGGAATTCCACCACCACCACATGCGATGACAACGTGGTTGCTTTCTACTAATGCTTTGATTGTGTCAATCTCTACAATAGATACTGGTTTCGGGGAAGCTACCACTCTGCGGTAGCCTCGTCCGGAATCTTCGATTACCTTATAACCCTTCTCCCTTACAAGCTCATCTGCTTCTTCTTTTGTCATAAAGGAACCGATTGGTTTGGTTGGATTTTTAAATGCCGGATCATCCGGACTTACTTCAACCTGTGTAAGCATTGTCGCACAGTCTTTCTGAATTCCACGATCTAATAACTCTTCGCGAAGTGCATTCTGAAGGTCATATCCGATATATCCCTGACTCATTGCCACACATACAGATAACGGAGACTGTACATACTTTTCAGGATTTGATCTTCTGAGTTCTGTCATCGCATTCTGAATCATCCCAACCTGTGGTCCATTTCCATGCGCGATAACAATTTCGTTTCCCTCTTCAATTAAATCAGCAATCGCAACTGCTGTATTCTTTACGGCTTTCATCTGCTCTTCAAGGTTGCTTCCAAGTGCATTTCCCCCTAAAGCGATGACGATTCTTTTACTCACTCTAACTATACCCCCTGCGAATTAATAAACGACTTAAATTATTCACCGAAGTGTCTTGGGGTAGCTTTGTCTGCTAATGCTTCTAATGTTCCAGTGATATCTTTCTGTTTTGCAAGAAGAATCATAGCTGCGATGATGTATGGTTTGTAGCTTGCTTCTTTGTATAATGGATCACGGTATCTGTCAAATACAGAAGCTTCAACTTCTCCGTCTTTGCAGGATACACCATTGATGTCTGCTGGTAAGCAGTGAAGATAGAGAGCTTTTCCGTCTTTAGTTGTAGACATAAGTTCTTCTGTACAGCACCAGTCTTTATGCTCTGCGTTCTGCGCAAGTAATTCTTTCTCTAATGCATCGATTCCAGCCTGGTCACCTTCTGCATATAAGTCTGTACGTTTTTCCATAGCTGCAAAAGGAGCCCAGCTCTTTGGATATACGATATCAGCATCTTTGAAAGCTTCTGCCATAGAGTTTGTCTTTGTGAAGCTTCCGCCGTTTTCTGCTGCGTTTTTCTTAGCAACTTCTTCTACCTCTGGCATGATGTCATATCCTTCTGGATGTGCAAGTACAACGTCCATACCAAATCTTGTCATTAAGCCAACAACACCCTGAGGTACGCTTAATGGTTTACCATAACTTGGAGAGTAAGCCCATGTCATAGCAACTTTTTTACCTTTAAGATTCTCTACACCACCAAATGTATTGATGATGTGAAGCATATCTGCCATACACTGTGTTGGATGGTCGATATCGCACTGAAGGTTAACTAATGTAGGTTTCTGCTCAAGAACACCATCTTTGTTTCCCTGTGTTACAGAATCTACTACTTCATGCATGTATTTGTTTCCTTTTCCGATGTACATATCGTCACGGATACCAATAACGTCTGCCATGAAGGAAATCATGTTTGCTGTTTCTCTTACAGTTTCACCATGAGCAATCTGACTCTTTGTCTCATCTAAATCCTGTACTTCTAATCCAAGAAGGTTACAAGCGGAAGCGAAAGAGAAACGAGTTCTTGTAGAGTTGTCACGGAACAAAGAAATTCCTAATCCAGATTCAAATACTTTTGTAGAGATGTTGTTCTCTCTCATGTAACGAAGTGCTTCAGCAACAGTAAATACTGCTTCTAATTCGTCATCTGTCTTTTCCCATGTAAGGAAGAAGTCTCCGTTGTACATTTCTTTGAAGTTTAATTTGTTTAATTTGTCAATATAACCCTGTAATTTCTTGTCCATTTTTATTCTCCTTATTTTGAAATACTCTTTTATTAACTTGTTTATTTTATTTATCTAAGGTAAAAAGATAAATTATTTAATGTCGTTATTTGTTTTTCCAGCGCGGAACTGTGAAACATCATCTGTCTTGTTGTCTTCGTTGTAAAGGTTTGCTGCTGCAACGTAAACTGCTGCACATCTTACTAAATCATCTTTGTATGTAATTTCGTTTGGTGCGTGTGCCTGTGATTCAGCTCCAGGTCCGAATCCTACACATGGGATTCCGTAACGTCCCTGAATTGCTACACCGTTTGTAGAGAATGTCCATTTGTCGATTAATGGACGGTTTCTAAGTTCTTTTGTAGAATCTGGTCCCATACGTTTATCTCCGAAGAGTCCCTTATGAGCGTCTACTAATGCCTGAACATGAGCAGCATTTTCTTTGTTGATCCATGTTGGGAAGTAACATTCTGTTTCGTATACTTCTCCTGTCCATGATGGACGGTCATACATATACATGGAAACTTTAACATCATCACCGTATTTCTGAACGCTAGGAAGTGCGCGGATTTCGTCTAAGCAGGAATCCCATGTCTCACCAGCAGTCATACGACGGTCGATGGAGATTGCACAGCTATCTGCTACAGCACAACGGCTAGGAGATGTGTAGAAAATCTGAGATACTGTACATGTTCCTCTTCCTAAAAACTGTGCATCTTCGTAATGTTCTGGGTTGTATTTAGGGCTGAGCATCTTAACAAGGCCTTTGATGTCTGTGCTTTCGTCACATCCGTTGTTATTTAATGCTCTTACATCAGCGATGATGTCAGCCATCTTGTAAATTGCATTGTCTCCTCTTTCTGGAGCAGAACCGTGGCAGGAAACACCTTTAACGTCTACACGGATTTCCATTCTTCCACGATGTCCTCTGTAAATACCACCATCTGTAGGCTCTGTGGAAATTACAAACTCAGGAACGATTTTGTCTTTGTTGTAAATGTACTGCCAGCACATTCCGTCACAGTCTTCTTCCTGTACACTACCAACAATCATAATCTTATAACCTTCTGGAATGAGGTCTAAGTCTTTCATGATTTTAGCACCGTATACAGCACTTGCCATTCCACCTTCCTGGTCAGAACCGCCACGTCCGTAGATGATTTCATCTGTTTCATATCCTTTGTATGGATCCTGTTCCCAGTTATCAATGTTACCGATACCTACTGTATCAATGTGAGAGTCGATTGCGATAATCTTTTCGCCATCTCCCATCCATCCGATAACGTTTCCTAATCCGTCAACTTCTACTTTATCAAAGTTTAACTTCTCCATCTCTGCTTTGATGCAGGCAACAACTTCTTTTTCCTCACAGCTTTCGCTTGGATGAGAAATCATCGCACGAAGAAATGCTGCCATGTCTGCTCTGTAATTTTCTGCTGCTTCATTAATTTTCTGAAAATCTAATGCCATTTTTATCCTCCTAAATATTGCATTCATCCACAGTTGGTAAATTTCACGGAGTCTGAAAATTGGGAATGTTAATTTCTCTCCGACCACACTGCCCTTAAATTTTCTTTATTTCATTTATCTAAAAGATATTTTTATACGGTTGGGTATTCGCCGCCCCATACAATCTTCTTATATTTATCAGGGTCTGTATCTCCCTCTGTGGAGAACATGAGCACCTGACTGGAGTTATCTAACTCTAATGCTTCTCTGAGTTCTTTGTAAGCATCGTCTGTCATAATAGAAGAAATAACTCCCATTCCTACCGCTCCGGATTCTCCGGATGTTACGGATGGATCTCCTTTTACTGGAGCTGCAAGCATTCTCATACCCTTTGCAGATACCCAGTCTGGACAGGAAATAAATGCGGAAACATGGTTTCTTAAAATATCCCATCCAATTGTATTTGGTTCGCCACAGGCAAGACCTGCCATGATTGTCTGAAGATCTCCACCAACGATTCTTGGTTCGCCATCTCCAGCTTCTGCTCCTTTATAAAGGCAATCTGCTGCGCCAGCTTCCATTACGATAAATTTCGGTGGGTTGTTTGGATAAAGGTTTGCAAAGTAACCAACAACACCGCCTGCAAGACTTCCTACACCTGCCTGTACAAATACATGAGTAGGTCTGTTTACTTCTACTTCTCTTAACTGCTCTGCAGCCTCACCAGCCATACTTCCGTATCCCTGCATAATCCAGGAAGGAATCTCTTCGTATCCGTCCCATGCAGTATCCTGAACGATAACACCATGTGGTGTCTCTGCTGCTTCTTTTGCTGCAAGTCTTACACAATCATCATAATTTAACTCTTCGATTGTTACAGAAGCACCTTCTTTCGCAATATTATCAAATCTTGTCTGTGTGCTTCCCTTTGGCATATGTACAACGGCTTTCTGTCCAAGCTTATTTGCTGCCCATGCAACACCACGTCCATGATTTCCGTCTGTTGCAGTAAAGAATGTTGCCTGTCCAAAGTCATCGCGGAATTTCTTGCTTGTCAGATAATCATATGTCATCTCACTAACATCTTTACCCATCTCTTTTGCAATATATTTTGCCATTGCGAAAGAACCGCCAAGTACTTTGAACGCATTTAATCCAAAACGATAGCTTTCGTCTTTCACAAATAAACCGCCGAGTCCAAGCTGTCCAGCTATTCCATCAAGCTTTGCTAATGGTGTTACTGAGTACTGTGGAAAGCTGCGGTGAAACTTTCTTGCCTGATTTACATTATCAAGTGCCATTACCGCAAGATTCTTATCTTCATTCTTTGGCATCTGATTCAAAATCCATTTGATTTTCTCCATTGTTTTCCTCCATAAAAATAGTCTACAAACTTTTTGTTAGGTGTAATGAAAAGTTTTTTGTTGTCTTTATTATAGTGGTATAACGGCAGATTAGCAAATTCTTCTTTGGAGGTATTTGAAAAGAGACGAAGGTGCTGAAAACAAAGAGCCCCTATCTGTGACTTTCTTCGTTACGAGAAGATATCTAGTCAAAAGTTTCTCCTTAAATATATTGATTTTGACTCCGTTGTAAAAAACACAAAAGTCGCAAAATCAATATATTTAAGGAGGAACTTTTGACCATATCGTACTCTGGCAACTCCGAGGCCACAGATAGAGGCTCCTTGTTTTCAGCACCTTCTGACTTTGGCAAAATACGGGAACGATGAATTTGTTATCTACGAAAGAGATTTGGGGGATTCGTCTGTTTATCTATTACATCTGTTTTACCTATTCCTCTTCTTTCTTTTCCAGCATATGGCTTTCGAGAAACATTTTCTCGAATTTTTGTTCTGAAAAACTTATGACCTGTTCTTCAAATCTCTGGCAGGTGATCAAGAACTGACGGCCGTCTTCAGTGAGGAAGGTTTTTCCTCCATTTCGTCCGCCTCGGCGTCTTTTTACGACAGTATAGCCGAGTTTGTCTTCTAGTTCATTAATCATATCCCAGGCTTTTCCTGGAGATAATGCCATTGTATCACAGGCTTTTCTTACATTATTCAAGTCTTCTATTAAAAAAAGTAATAATTTTAAACGGGCATTGAAGAACGGGGTTTCGTGTCCAATTCCAAAAGTAAGGATTGGATGAAGGATGGATTTATTATGTTCTTCAATCTGGCTTTGTAGTTCATCATCCTCCTGATTAAGTGATAATACTCCAATATCATCTACCTCAACAAATACTCTTCTTTCTGCATATTTTTCGATGGCTCCCCGCAGTCCGTTTTCACCATCATAGGCAAGGATATCAGGAATCATTTCATTGGAAATGAGCACTGGATGCCCAGCTTTTTTCTTATAAGAAGGTACGACGATATCATCGTGATGTTTTCGCATCTCCACGATGGTCTTCGGAATGAACATGGGAGCATTTACCGGGGTAAATACAACACTTAAGCATTTATCCTGTAAATAAGAAAGACCAGCTTTTACCGAATGAAATAGTTCTCTCTTTTCCTCCGACTCTTCTAAAATTAAAAATACTACATTAAGATTATTTAGCTGATATCTGCTCTCGTAATCATCAGCTCCTACAACTACTACTATTGGAAACAGACCTGCCTGCTGCATGGAAAGGACAATTCTTTTAATAGCTGGAATCTTTCCTGTCTTTCGCAAAGGATGTGCGCTCTCCTTACTTGCCGCTGCAATAATTCCGCCTACATTGCTAACAAACATAGTTTTCTCCCTTTTCTTTCACAAATTTACTTATTTGTAAGTATTATAAACTATAGTACCAAAAAAAGCTACATTTCTGTAGCTTTTTTAACAAATTTTTCATTAAGAAATAGGGATTATAATTAATTTACTATATTATTTCTATATTATTTCATTTTGTAAAAGAAAAAGATAGAAATACAAATTTTATCACTTATCGTCCTATCTGTTTACTGATAAGATGATATTTTATAGAGTTTTTTACTTTATGTTTACAGATGAAATCAGCATTAGCTGATTTCACGATAGCATGTTTGAAAAATAGTTTCAGCAAGATGTACAGATTGCTTTTTGATTTTTCAAACACGCTATCAGAATTACTCTTCTTCTTTTGGACGATAGAAAGTATCCTCTAATGGTAATTTTGTTCTAAATTTGCCATCAAGGGCATAATAAGCTCCCTGTACAGCAGGGGCAGTAGGAATTGTTGCAATCTCGCCAATTCCCTTTGCACCATAGGCAACATCTAATAACTTCTCTTTTTCTACATAGATAGCATGAATATTTGGAATCTGTGTAGAACGGAGTAAGCCAAGTGTTCCGTAAGTTACTTGAGGAACGCAGTCTTTAAGTGGCCAGTCTTCGGTTAAAGCATAGCCCATTCCCATGAGTACGCCTCCCTCAATCTGTCCCTGAATAGAGGTTGGATTCACTACCTTTCCAGAGTCGTGTGCCGCATACACTTCGGTTACTTTTCCTTTTTTATCAAGGATAACAACATGTGTCGCAAATCCATATGCGATATGGCTCTTTGGATATGGCACATCTGCACCAAGTTTATCGGTTGGCTCATAATATTCATAGAAATAATTCTTGCCGTTTAATTTCTCTAAGTCATTATCGACTTCTTTCATTGCATCGGCAAGCTTCACTGCCGCTCCTCTTACTGCTTCACCAGTAAGAAGGGTCTGTCTTGAACCAGAAGTTGTACCGGAATCTGGTGCATTCTCTGTATTGCAAACAGCGTTGCGGATTTTTGAAAGTGGAAGTCCGGTTGCCTGTGCCACATCCTGACAAAATACAGTAGCACATCCCTGTCCGATATCAGAGGCAGCCGCATAAATTACGCAGACACCATCTTCAATCACAAGGTTGCATCTTCCTTTATCCGGAAGCCCTACGCCTACACCGGCATTCTTCATAGAACAGGCGATTCCTGCATGGTCTTTATTAGCTTCGTACACATCTTTTACAGCCTCTAATGTCTCTTTTAAGGCAGTAGAACAGTCGGCAATCTGTCCGTTTGGAAGAACCTTTCCTGGCTCAATCGCGTTACGGTATCGGATCTCCCACGGAGAGATGCCTACCTGTTCTGCAAGAAGGTTAATAATGGACTCTAACGCGAACTCACTCTGACATACTCCAAATCCACGGAACGCTCCAGCTGGCGGATTGTTCGTATAATATCCAAATCCTCGGATATCTGTATTCTGGTAACAGTATGGCCCTACGGAGTGCGTGCAGGCTCTTTCAAGAACCGGTCCACACAGGGAAGCATAAGCTCCTGTATCAAAATAAATCTCACAGTCAAGGCCAGTAAAAATACCATTTTCATCACAGCCAAGAGTGAAGGTTCCTTCCATTGCATGGCGTTTCGGGTGGAAGAATAGAGACTCCTGTCTTGTGAACTTGGCTTTGACCGGACGCTGGTATTTATATGCTGCAAGTGCAGTTAAATGCTGTACGGTAACGTCTTCTTTTCCACCAAAGCCACCACCGATAAGCTGATTTTCTACTACAATCTTTTCCGGATCCCAGCCAAACATAATGGATACTTCTTTTCTTGTATCAAATGCTCCCTGATCCGTACTTAATATTTTAATTCCATCTTTATATGGGAAAGAAACCGCACATTCTGGTTCAAGAAATGCGTGTTCTGTAAATGGTGTTGTAAATGAACGGGTTACTTTATAGGCTGCCTTCTCTAAAGCAGTTTTGGCATCTCCTCTTGTAACGTGACGCTGCTGGCATAAGTTTCCACTTGAATGAATCTGTGGGGCATCCTCTGCCATCGCCTCATGGACATTGCGGATCGGCTCCAGCTTTTCGTAATCTACTTTTACAAGCTTCTTTGCCTTTTCAAGGATTTCTTCAGTCTCTGCTACAACAACACAGATGGTATCCCCAATCATTCTTGTAATATCGCCTTCAGCGATCATAACATCCCAGTCCTGCTGAATATGTCCCACTTTATTATTTGGCACATCTTTTGCTGTGAGTACACCAAGCACACCTGGAAGTGCCTCTGCTTTTGACGCATCAATCTTTAACACTCTTGCACGAGGGTATTTGCTGCGTACTGCAGATAAATGTACCATACCATCCATAACAATATCGTCTGGATATTTGCCGTATCCAAGCACTTTCTTTCGCACATCGACACGGAATGCTCTCTGTCCGACACCGTACTGGTCTCCTCTTTCAAGGTCATAATCAATCTCTGCATCTCCTCGAAGAATTGCTGCGGTAAGCTGAATTCCCTCGATAATCTTTTTATAACCGGTACAGCGGCAGATATTACCTCTTAATGCGTATTTAATTTCTTCTTCTGTTGGGTCTGGATTCTGATCAATAAGTGCTTTTCCTGCCATAACCATTCCCGGAATGCAGAAACCACACTGTACAGAACCTTTCGAACCAAATGCATAGACAAATGCATCCTGCTCTCTTTCTGTCAGTCCCTCTACCGTTACAATGTTTCTTCCCACAGATTTATCTGTCGTTAAAACGCAGGCTTTTACTGCAACCCCGTCAACAATAATCGTACAGGTTCCGCAGGCACCTTCACTACATCCATCTTTTACGGAAAATAAATGAAGGTCATCTCTAAGATAGCGAAGAAGAGACTTTTTTTCTGTTGTTGTCCGGCGCATTCCATTGACAGTAAAACAATATTCTGTTGCCATAGTTCTCCTCCTCTCTTATCTTATGGATAAAATACCATTTTTATCGTGAATAACACCCCGTGGACATTTGACGGCACACATACCACAGGCGATGCATTTTTCCTGACAAATGACAGCGTGGTTATCCACAACTTTGATTGCCTTACATGGACAGTATTTCTCACAGATTCTGCATCCAATACAGCTTACTGCACATCCCTGAATCGCTTTTGGGCCTTTGTCAAGGTTAGCACACTGTGGCTGAATGGTATTTTCTGTTGGAACTACCTGAATCAGATGCTGTGGGCAGGCTTTTGCACAAAGCCCACATCCCACACATTTTTCCTCATCAATCTTCGCAATTCCTCTTTCACCAATTGACACTGCGTGTAACCGACACGCTTCCACACAGCTTCCTCCACCGAGGCATCCATAAGAGCATATGTTAATACCTTCTGGATACTGTGTTAATATTTCCTGACAGTTACCTGTGACAGTAACCTGTTCAAATCCTTCTTTTCTGGTTGGTCTGCCGTTACAATGGATTACGGCAACTTTCTTTCTTCTAACAGCCATAATACTCGCCTGACTATTTCAGCAGATAGGAATAATCCTTCTGAATTGTCTCGATGACCGCTGCTGCATCTGCGGAAATAGTACGGATGCCATTGATGTCCGTTTTTTCTACTTTACCATCAAGACGAAGATGGATTTCTCCGTTTTCTTCACAGTAGAATCCTTCATTTTCGCTGTTTGTGAAATCTTCTTCACTCCAGAATAATGTAAATTTATCTTTGTAAGGTCTTCCAGCGTATGGACAGAATACAGCACAGTTACCACATTCATTACACATACCATCTACATGGATAACCTGTTCCTGACATTTACCAGCAACTTTAATTGCAACGTTTGCTCTGTTTGGACATACATCTGCACATGTCTCACATACAGTAGAACATCCAAGACATCTCTTATCTGGCATCTCTGTGAGGTCAGAACTCTGGTATCCCTTCTTGGCGATGTATCTTGCTGAATCTTCTGCCACATTCGCTTCTGCATATTTTTCGTAGGAAATACCTGCAATGGCTGCGGCAGCTTTCGATGCATCTGCGATTGCTTCTACAACAGTAGCTGGTCCTCTTCTGGAATCACCTGCTGCGTAAACGCCTTCTACACTTGTCATCATGTTTGCATCTACAACCGGGCGGCCCTTGCGGTCAAGTTCCACACCCATATCTTCATATAATGTACCGTCGATATTTTCTCCAACAGCTGCAATTACAGTATCTGCTGGAACATATTCTACTTTTCCTGTGTCAACTGGTGCTCTTCTTCCAGACTCATCTGCCTCACCAAGTTCCATTACAGAACATTTAAGCTGTCCATTCTCCACACCAATCGGTGCAAGAAGTTCCATGAACTGTACGCCATCCTCGATAGCTTCTCTTAATTCTTCTTCGTCTGCAGGCATATATCTCTTTGTTCTTCTGTAAACAAGACGTACATTTTCTACACCTTTTACGCGAATCGCTGCTCTTGCAACGTCCATTGCTGTGTTTCCACCACCAAGAACAACAACATTTTTACCAAGAACAACTTCAATTTTTTCATTCTTTGCATCTGCTAAGAACTCTACTGCATCAAATGCGCCGCCGTACTGAAGATGTGCGTTACCAGGTTTCCATGCACCGATGGCAACGATAACATCTGTATATCCTTCTTCTTTAAGTGCTTTAATAGAAGCAACTTCTTTACCCGTTACAAACTCTGCACCGTATGCTTTACAAAGTGCAACATCTTTCTCAATGTCTTCTCTCTTAATTCGGAAGTCTGGAATAACATTTCTTACAACACCACCGAGATTTTCAGACTTTTCAAATACAGTAACAGGGACACCTGCTCTTGAAAGGAACATTGCTGCAGATAGACCTGCAGGACCACCACCAATAACAGCAACCTTCTTATCTGTTCTTGCTTCCGGTTTTGCAATATTCTTAAGAACTGTTTCATAGGCGGCATCCGCTGCTGCATATTTTGTCTCACGGATATGTAATGTTTCTTCGTAATAGTTACGCATACATTTATCTCCACAGTGATGTGGACAGATAGTTCCTGTGATAAATGGTAATGCATTTCTTTCTAAAATGATATCTAATGCCTTTGTTGCATCGCCCTCTGTCATTGCCTCAAGGTAAGCTGGGATATCCTGTGCAATCGGACAGCCATTACGGCAAGGAGCTGTGAAACAGTCAAACAGTGGAAGTTCTTTTTCCATATGTCTTTCTGGTAAAGGTTTTACTGGTTTCTTATATAATTCATCGCTTGTAACAGCGTCATCTAACGCTGCGATTGCTTTTGTATCTGTTCCGTGGAATCTCTCTGTACCGCATTCCATGAACTTCTCGCTAATCTGGCTTAATCTTTCATATCCACCTGGTTTTAAGATATTTGTTGCCATTGTGATTGGCCAGATACCTGCGTCAAACATTTCACGGATATTGTAGATTGTTGCTCCACCAGAATAAGAAATACGAAGCTTGCCGTCAAACTGTTCGGATAACAGTTTTGCAAGATGAATACTTAATGGGAACAGGGAGCGTCCGGACATATACATCTCTTCGCTAGGTAATTCTTTTGCAGCAACGTCAACAGGGAATGTGTTTGTCAGTTTTACACCAAACTCTAATCCCTTTTCTTTTGTTAATGCCATTAATCTTTCTAACATTGGAATCGCATCATCCCACTGTAAGTCTTCTACAAAATGATGGTCATCAAATGCAACATAATCAAATCCAAGCTCGTCTAATCTCTTTCTTGCATATTCATATCCAAGAAGAGTTGGGTTACATTTGATAAATGTATGAAGATGTTTCTCTGTAATAAGATAAGTAGCAATTCTTTCGATTTCATCCGGAGGGCAGCCATGAAGAGTAGATTCTGTGATGGAACTGGAAATGTTAGAGCTGATAGACTTAATATAGTCTGCATCTACATTTTCAAAAGAATCTACATTCTCTAATGCCCAGTTGATACACTCTTTAAATACTTCTGTATCTTTTGCCTCGATCATATCATCAATGAATGTATTTACCTTTTCGGACTTAATTCCTTCTAAGTCATATCCAACAGACATGTTAAATACGAATCCGTCTGGATTGCCAAGTCCTAATTCTTTGGCAAGAATCTTACATACAACCCATGCTTTTACATACTCAGCGTATGCCTGTGAAACATATAACTCCGTAGACCATTCACAGTTATAGCACTCATCTCCTGCTGTAATACATGGTTTTGCAACGCAGGCAGAAAGTTCTGCACCATCCATTACCTGTACAGTCTTTAATTCAAAGAATCTGGAACCAGCTACATAAGAAGCAATGATGTTTTGTGCTAACTGTGTATTTGGACCTGCTGCTGGTCCGAATGGAGATTCAATCTTTTCCTCATAAATAGGAAGTGCCTGTCCGCTTGTGTAATGTACAAGCTTATCAATACCAAAAATACTTCCTTTCTTTTTGTATTCGCTTAATGCCCAGTTCATAAGATGTCCAATAGACATCGGTCTCATAATATCGCTCATAGTACTCTCCTCTTTATTATCATTTTATTTTAGTAAGTTCTGTGATTTAATTCCCCCCAGAGCTTCTTACTCTGTTCCATTGTCCACGCATTGATTGCATCTTCATCAATGTTTACAAATTCACGGTCTTTATAAAGTACTTTTCCGTTAATTACAGTTGTTCTACAGTTTTTACCCATCATTCCGAAAATCATATGCCCATCAATGTTTTCGTCTGAAAATGGAGTAAATGGTTTGTAATCCATAACAATAACGTCTGCTGCTGCACCCTCTTTTAAAATACCCAGAGGCTGATTGAAGTATTTCTCTGCGATGATACGGTTGTTCTCGAACTGCATCTTCACATCTTCACACCATGCAACATTAGGCATTGCCTGCTGATGTCTCTGGATAATTAAAAATACCTTCATGCTCTCTAACATATCATGCGTATACGCATCCGTTCCCATACCAACAGTGATACCCTTTTCCATCATCTTAAGAACTGGTGCACATCCTACAGCATTACCCATATTAGATTCTGGATTGTTTACAACCATAGTTCCTGTCTCTTTGATGATATCCATCTCGGCAGGACTTACATGGATACAATGTCCTAACATGGTCTTTTCTCCAAGTAATCCGTTATATAACAGTCTGTTTACTGGACGGCATCCGTAGTTGCGAATACTATCGTATACATCATTCATTCCCTCTGCAACGTGAATATGGAAACCTGTCATTCCATCATTTGCTTCTACCATTTTTTCGAAGGTCTTATCAGAAATTGTAAATAAGGCATGTCCACCAAACATAGCTTTTACCATATCATCATCTGCTTCTTTTGCCCATTTTGCAAAATCAGCGTTCTCTTTGATACTCTGTAAAGTTTTCTCCTCGCCATCTCTTTCAGAAACCTCATAGCAAAGACAGGAACGGATACCTAATTCTTTTACAACATCTTTAATGGCAAATAAGGAACCTGAAATTTCACCAAAACTTGCATGATGATCAAAAATAGTAGTCACACCATTTCTGATACAGTCTAGAACAGTTGCATATGCACAGGCTTTTGTTCCATCTAAAGTAAGATGTCTGTCAATTGCCCACCATGTTCCATCTAATACTTCAAGGAAGTTTGTTGGATTGTTGCCAGCAATAGATAAGCCTCTTGCAAGACCAGAGTAGATATGTGTGTGCGCATTGATAAGACCTGGCATGATCACGCCGCCCTTTGCATCTACAAATTCCGCTTCCGGATACTTTGCTTTCATTTCTGTCAAAGATCCTACTTCTTTTATCTTTTCTCCAGAAATAACAACCGCTCCATCTTCTAAATACGGATTTTCCTGATCGCGTGTAATTACTCTTCCATTTCCTATTAATAACATTTAGCTGTCCTCCTAAATTTTTTTTAGATTAGAAATTGAATTTATTTTTTTTAACTGATATAATGAAATATACTATTTAAATTCTTTTGATTTTGTCTGCTTTATCCTGTGATAACGGACTTAAATAGTTATAAAATATTCCATTTAGAAAGGTTTTATTGATTATGAAAAAATCTCTTATTGAATTTTACACAAGGCTTGCTCATGGTCTGGCTGTACAGTTCGGCTCTAACTGTGAAGTTGTTGTACATGACCTGCAGGGAAAAGACATAGAACACTCCATCATCGCCATTGAGAATGGCCACGTAACTGGACGAAGAATCGGTGATGGACCTTCTCAGATTGTTCTGGAATCTCTTCATAATAGTGAGCAAAACTTAAAACAGGAAGATAAGCTCGCTTATCTCACAAAGACAAAAAACGGGAAAATTCTAAAATCAAGTACGATTTTTATTCGTGATGACTCCGATAAAATTATTGGAATTTTCGGAATCAATTACGACATTTCCTTAATGCTTGCTATGGAAAAAGAGCTTTCTTCCTTCACTGGTACTATTGAAGAAGATACTACCAAAGAACCTATTGCTGTAAATATCGGCGATTTATTAGATGAATTAATCACACAGAGTGTACAGCATATCGGTAAGCCGGTTACCTTAATGTCTAAGGAAGATAAGGTACAGGTTGTCCGTCTTTTAAATGAAGCCGGTGCTTTCCTAATCACCAAATCTGGACCAAAGGTCTGCCAATTCTTAGGAATCTCCAAATACACTCTGTATAGTTACTTAGATGAAATAAAATCGAAAAATACAATCTAATATATTTATAATCTTCCAGAATCATCATTATTAAAATTATATGATTCTGGAAAGATTACTTTATTCTTTCGTTTCTTCTGTAGTTTCTGCTGCTGTCTCTTCTTTCGGAAGAATCAAATTTAATAAAATAGCCATGATTGTAGCAACTACTACAGAGGAAGAACCAAAGATACTGTTAATCCATCCCGGAAGTCCAGGGCCTGATAAACAATCCGCAACCTGTGTAATTCCGACACCTAAAGCTACAGACATACCAACTACCGTTGTCTTTCTTGCTGTCAATCCATCTTTTGTAAACATACGAACACCAGTCATGGCAATCTGTGCAAATACAGATAATGTTGCACCACCGATAACACTCTGTGGAATTGTTGTTAATGCTGCTGAGAATACAGGAATAAATCCTGCAATCATAAGAATGACTGCTGCCACTAAAAATACGATTCTATTTATAACCTTATTTACTGTGACAATTCCTACATTCTGACTGTATGTCGCAGTTGGAAGCCCTCCAAAAAATGCTCCAAAAATACTCATAACTCCCTGCGTAAGAATACCACCCTGTAACTCACGATTGGTTGGAACTCTATCCATACCACCCATTGTTGTGGAAGTTAAATCACCGATTGTCTGTACAGAGTTTACAATATAAACAATGGCAAGTGATATACATGCAGATGGTACAAACTTAATCTGGAAGTGCATGAACTGTGGCACAGCCACAATTGCTGTCGTATTAGTAACACTGGAGAAATCTACCATTCCAAATGCCAAAGCAAGTAAATATCCTGCAATCATTCCGAAAAATAATGACCCTAATTTAAAAATTCCCTTTGTAAAATTACTTAAAATAAGAACAATTCCAAATGTACAAAGAGCAACAACCCAATTCTTCATACTTCCAAATTCTTTTGATCCGGCTCCCCCAGCCATGTATTTTATCGCAGTTGGATAAAGAGAAAGACCAATTGTAAAAATTACAGTTCCAGTAACAACATCCGGAAATAATTTTCTAATCTCTTTTACAAAAATTCCAAAGATAATTGCAACGATACCGCCGATAATTTCAGCACCAAGTATCGTTCCCATATCAAATTCACCACCAATAGCTTGAAGTGTCGGAACGTAAGCAAAACTAGTTCCCATAATCACAGGCAACCCTGCCCCCAATCGATTAAAAATCGGGAATAACTGTAGTAATGTTGCAATGGCAGTAAGGAGCAACGCTGCCTGAATCATCATCGTTTTCTCACTCTCTGTCAGCCCACATACTCCTGCAATGATAATGGATGGTGTAATTACACCAACAACCGCTGCTAGTACATGCTGCAGAGATAATGGTACAAGTAAGGATGGCTTTGGAACCGATCCTTTAAACTCGTACAATGTACTCGTGTCAGCTTCTCTTGTTAGTTTTTTTTCACTCATAATATCCTCCTAACATAAATTATTTTTATTACTAAATAATTTTTATTAGGTTTATTATAACTCTTCATACTATTTATTGCAAGTTTTTTATTATTTTTGTCAATATTTAATTAATTTTGTCAATTATTTTGTGCATATTGCTTAATTTTATTTTATTTTTTTGCGCACTCACCTAACTTTTTTTATGTGATTTTTCTATCATTCTAGAAAAAATTGAAAATTATCAGTTCGAAAAACGCTTTTCTTAATATCTTATTGATATTATAATTTCAACAGGATGCTTCTGCAAATTCTTCCTTAGAAGAACTCGTAAAAATCAGGTAAATAGCGGTTTTTGCAAGAAAAGAAGGAGTTTTTGATATTTCAAAAACTCCTTCTTTTCCTGTTATTTAAAATAGTATGGAAATATTCTCATTGTTTTCTAATTATTCTATGTAACTCCACAATTTCTTAGTGCTTGTCATAACTCCGTCAAAGCCCGCTTTCTGACATATCTTTATTCGTTCTTCTGAATTTATAAATCCACCGGCGAAAAACTTACCTGTAAATATTTCTTTAAACATTGGAAGAAATTCTACCGCATGAGAATATGGCCGAAGTTCTACTGCCGTAAAATTGACTCCTTTTAGTGAACGTAGTGCCATTTCTACAGAATGAGAATCAATCAGGGAAATACGAAAAATAGTTTCCAGTCCCATATGCTGCATCTGATTTAACTTTGAAACACTAGACCCTATCACACCATCTACTTTATACAGCTTTTTTAACATTTCAAAAGCAATTCTGTCATTACCAAGTCCTCCAATCAATTCATGATTTACAATAACTTTCTGTCCATTTCTATGACAGTTCTCTGTGAGTTGTTTTAAATTTCCAATATGTGCATTCGATAACAATACCTCTCTGCATTCTGACTCCAGCGTATATTTTAAATATTTCACATCACGGATAGATGGTACAACTAAAAACCCCTGTTTCTCCAACTTTATCATCCTTTCGATTTTTCATCCCAGTATGTTTTCATAATTTCATTTAATCGACACCACTCTTTATATCTCTTCTCATAAATAGGGAAAGTGCTATCATCCGGCAATACCGGTTCTTTTACTTTTACAGCTTTTTCAAATGCATCCTCATAGTCTTTATACACTCCTGCCCCAATACCTGCTGCGATTGCTACACCCTGTGCTCCCGTTTCTTCACAATCTACACCAACAATTGGAACCTGTAAAACATTTGCAAATATCTGATTCCATACATGGCTTTTTGCTGTTCCACCAGTTAATCGGATCTCCTTTACTGGAAGCCCTGCATTTCTTAAAAAATCAATATGATGTTTATGGATAAAAGCAACTCCTTCTGCAACAGAATAACAGATTTCTGCATAAGACGTACTCATATCAATGTTAAAGAAATTCGCTTTTGCATTCATGTGAATACTTGGCTGTGCAACAAAAGGACTAAAGAATACTTTTACCTTCTCAATTGGTACCATCTCAATAAGTTCATCAAGTACAGCATATTGAGACAAGTTTCTATCCTGCGCCTCAAGTTTTGCTGTTCCACCAAGAATTCTCGTAAACCATTCATAGTTAGAACCAGAAGCTCCGGTATAAGAACAGTTTAAATATTCTCCTTTTTTCAGATACGGCATATTGGACGATGCATTCGGGATGATTCGATCGGAATGTGTTTCATTGATACACCAGGAACCGGCAACGGCAGTATATACCTCCTCTCCCGTTGCTCCCGCACCAACCAGGCATGCTAGTATATCCATCATTCCGGCTGCAACAGGAGTTCCTTCTGCGAGTCCTGTAATTTCTGACGCTTCTTTTGTTACTGTTCCAACAATTTCTGTCGGCTCTGTCGCAAGTTTTGGCAATGCATCATATAATTCCGGAATTCCGTATAAATCCATCAGTTCTCTGGAATAATCCATCGTATTCATATCTACCATAAAGGCTCCGCCAAAACAATTTAAATCTGTAGCAAATACATTAGTAAGGCGATACATAATATAATCTTTAAACTGAAGGATTCCACCAATCTGATCATAAATCTCCCTGTAATTTTCCTTATACCAGCGAAGAATCGGACCTGGTTCTCCCGCAAATAATGTACCTTTTACAATATCATTAATCTTTTCGTATGTTCCTTCTCTCTGATACATTTCAATAATACTGTTGGCACGATAATCCTGTGAAAAACAGCCTGGCGCAATGGCATATCCCTCTTTATCAAGGAAAACAACTCCATTACCAAAGGAAGTAACTCCGACACCGGCAATCTGCTCTGGTGCAACTGCTGCTTTCTCTACTGCCTCTTTTATACATACTGATATAAGATTCCACAACTCTGTAACATCGAATTCTTCAAAGCCTTCTCCCCTTCTTTTAAAATGCATACTCGGTGTTGCTGCTGTGGCAATCATCTTCCCATATAAATCAAAAATAACAACTTTACTTGATGTATTTCCCGCATCAATTCCCATTAAATATTTTTCCATGTGTAACCCTCCTGAAATTCCGTATATTTTAAGCTTTTCCTGCGGAACCTGTAAGCCGTATTTTTTCTTTTACTACCTTCTTTACCGCTTTAAGTGGTTCTCTGTTTGCATTGCTCATCCAGATTGCCATCGTTCCTGCTTTTTCAAGTTCTTCTTTCATTGTACCAAAATAAGCCGCCATCATTTCTGAATAGATATTAAGCTTGGTAACTCCGAGAGAAATCGCTTTTTTAATCTGATCATCTGGTGTTCCTGAACCTCCATGCACTACCATAGGAATATCTGAAATGCTATTTAATAATTCCAGTCTTTCAAAATCAAGTTTTGGTTCATGAACATAAACACCATGAGAAGTTCCAACAGCAACCGCCAGACAGTCCACTCCCGTTTCGGCAATAAACCTCTTCATCTCTTCTGGATTGGTCAGATAATCTTCTGGATTGTCGTAATTGCCGTCTTCCTTTATTACACCAGAAACAATGCCGTCTCCTACATGACCAAGCTCTGCCTCCACCGTTGCCCCATATTTGTGTGCATAGTCTGCTGCTTCTTTTGACAATCTGACATTTTCCTCAAAAGGATATTCAGAAGCATCATACATAACAGAAGTAAAGCCGGCATCCACACATCGTTTTAAGAAATTCATATCTCTCGCATGATCAAGATGAAGACATACAGGAACACTCGCTTTCTTCGCCAAATCTTTCAGGCTCTCTGTCCAGTAGGTAAGCATTTTTTCATTGCCCTGCTGTAAGTCTGGAGTCAGTCCCATAACAATAACCGGCGATTTCTCTTCTTCTGCCGCTTCTACGATAGCCATTGCCATCTCAATTGTGCTTGCATCAAATGCCCCTACCGCGTAATGTTCTTTTCTTGCCTTCTCAAGCATTTCTTTAATATTTACTAACGCCATATCATTCTTCCTTTCTATTAATACTTTTCATGATAATTTTTATAATTTTTCCTATTTTTACCTGCATTTTCCTATTACTTGCTTATGCATACTTACTCATTCTTTCAATCTATCTCATCAACATACCGCCTGTTGCATCAAAGGTAATCCCCGTATAGTAATCCGCACATTTTGATGCTAAGAATACCGCTGCCTGTGCGACCTCCTCGGGCTCAGCTACCCTTCCAATTGGAATTCTTCCATTATAATAATCTGGCTTTGCCTTCAACGCTTCCTCTGTCATCGGTGTCCTCACCATTCCGGGGGCTACCATATTTACATTAATTCCATATTTTGCGACTTCTCTTGCAAGAGAAATACTAAAGCTTACAAGTCCTGCTTTTGATGCTGCATAATGTGCATGTCCTGTTGTTGATCCGTGAAATGCTGCCTGCGAAACAATGTTAACAATCTTTCCTTTCTGCTGAGCAGCTATCTTTTCCTGCACAAATTTCTGACACAGCAAATATGGTACTTCTAAATTCACACGAATCGTCCGCTCAAAATCTTCTGGCTTCATATCTACTACATATGCTGTCGGCCAGATTCCAGCATTATTAATCAAAACATCAATACTTCCCAAATCCTTTTTTATGACATCAAAGATGAAATCCACACTTGAAAGCTCTGAAAAATCCACACAATATCCCTGAATCCGCTCATCCTGATATTTTTCCCGAAGTTCCATCATTATCTCATGCACTTCCTTCTCTCTTCGTCCTGTAACGACTGGAATTCCTTCTTCCTGTGCAATAAGTTCTGCTATCGCCTTCCCAAGTCCTTTTGTGCTCCCTGTTACTAAAACTACCTTATCTTTTAAACCGTAATCCATTCTGTCACCCCTGTTTCACAAAAAACGGCTAAAGTCTTCTTTTTCTCAAATTTAAGAAAAGAAAACTTTAGCCGTAGTACTTAATCTTATACAACTTAATCTATTTTGTTCTGGAAAAATTATAACATATGCACAAAGAGACTGTCAATAAAATAAAAAGAATACATTAAGTTAACTATATTATACCAAAAATAATTCCTCATATGTTTAAAAAACACTTGGAAATATCCCTTTAGATTCTATCATTTTATCCGCAAAAACTATTTCTTCATTTCCATTAGTGCAACTAACTTCCTGGCAGCGAATATTGCAAATGCCTCATCATTAATATGTGCATCCACGTCAATGACTTCAACAAGAGGATTGTTTATCACTTTCTTTAATGTAATAAATAACGCCTGGTCTTCCCTCGGGCCATAGTATTCACTTCCCACTTTATCATTCATAGAAATTCCCTGAAGTGGAAGTAGCAATACCGCATTATTCTTACACTGATTCAGTTTCTCGCCAACTTTAATACCAAATGTAACATTTTCCTCTATATTACTCTTTACAACTGTGATAGCCGGATTATGCATATAGACAACTCTATCCTTATATTTTTCAGGGAGACTCTCTCTTTCACCAAATGTAATCATATCTGCAGCACCTACCGATACCACCTGCGGAACACCATTCAATGCAGCCGCATCTAAACGTCCTGTACCAGCTGCCATAATACCTCCGGCAATTTCATCAATCCATTCTGTTGTTGTCAGATCTAATACACCATCTACAATTCCACTGTTAATCAGAGATTCCATCATCTTTCCGCCAGTTCCCGATGCATGGAAAATAATCACCTCGTATCCTTCCTGCTCAAGATATTCTTTCGCACACATAACACATGGCGTCGTTACTCCGTACATCGTAGCTACGATCAATGGCTTTTTGACTGGAATATCTGTATTCTCATGTTCAACCATCCCAACAATAGCATGAACCGCATGTGTCAGTACCTGCGAGGAAATACGGTTAATTCCTGCTACATCCACAATGGAAGGCATCATCAAAATATCACTTGTTCCCACATATCTTGACACATCTCCAGATGCCATCGTTGATACCATGATTTTAGGAACACCTAATGGTAATAACCTCATACACGGAGTCACAAGAGAAGTTCCGCCTGTGCCACCCAAAGCAAGAACGGCATCAAACAGCTTCTCCGCATATAACTTTGGAATTAAGGCACAAAGCCCCTTAGACATCACTTCCATGGCATATCCCCGGTCTTTTTTCTCCTGCAATTCGGCAACGCTTCCTCCTCCCAAAACAGCAACCGAATCATGATTAATATCTGGTGAAAAAACCTCCTTATAAATGCCAGCATGAATCGTTAATGTTCGTAATCCCAGATTCTCTATTTTATTTTTTACATAGAGATATTCCTCTCCCTTTGTATCAAAAGTGCCAATTAACGCTATTGTCTTCATTTTTCCCTTCTCCAAGAAATCAACTTCTTTCCAAAAATTATCCTAAAATGTGTTTGAAATCTACTGGGGATATACAGATACCTTTTAATTTTTCAAACATACTTTATTTTATTATAATAAAATTACTCCACAATTACTGGGAATAATTCAGAGTAATATTAGGAGAAAAATGGTTTTGTAAATATTATATTTTTTATCATATATTAAAAACTTCGCCATCCTCCGGAACCCACACATTTCCCTTGTAAAATTGCTTTGCTTCCTCTGTATACCGCTCTTTTCGCTTTTTCCCGGTCTGGTCTTCAGTATGCCAGATTAACAGATTCTTTACCTTTAAATCCTGTGCAATCTTACTTGCCTCTTTTACCGTTTGATGTTGATATTGGTACGCATGAAACTTCGGTTCTTCATCAAATAAGCAGAAAGCTTCGGATAATAGCCAATCTACATTTTTACTATATTTTTTACCATTTTCTTTCAACGGCTCATCTCCAGCAAATACCAGTTTCTTTCCATTATCATACTCCATCAAAAAACCATATTGTTTCGCTTTTGTAGAACCAATATCAAAAAATGTAAAATCATAATTTAAAATATGTTTCCTTTCATGGTCTTTTACCAAAACAAACTTAATTCTTGTCTCCAAAAAAGCCTGGCTTCGTTTCTTAAGAATCATGCGGCACACATGTAATACCTTTCCCAATACTACATCGTTTCCGTAAAGATAAAAATCCCCCTCATATTCCTCCAGTTCTAACAACTCCGCAATCGTGCGAATTACCCATATCATCCCTAAAAAATGATCGGTATGTTCATGGGAAAGAAAGGCATAATGAAGCTTCTTCCAATTAAGATTCATAGTATCAAATGCCCGCAAGATGTCACTGCCCCCTGTCCCGTCCACAAGAAATAACTGATCATCTTCCTCAAAAACACAGGAGGTATTGATATATTTACTTACTGTTGCTGTTCCAGTGCCGATGATGTGCATTTTCATTGTAAAATCTCCTTTGTATTTTCTTTGATTAATACTTCCTTCTTTCCAGCGGATTCCCTTTCGGGTTTCTATGTAATCAGAGGGTTACAGGTCTCCGTTTCACTTCGGTCGTTGCAAAACGAGTGCCACTGGCACTCAGCAACCTCTGTTGAAAGACTAACCGCCTACCGTTATGATAACACTCATGTTCGGATTATAACATATATCCTTTATCGTCACAATATGTCATTTTAATCCCCATAACTTACATTATATTGTTACAAAAAAGAACCCATACCATCTAGCATGAGTCCTTAAAAAAATCCTATCCCTTTCTATTTCACTTTCAGCCCTTTAAAAATCTTCGCATAAGTCTTCTTCACTTTCTTCGGCACCTTAATTACCATCTTTTTATTTACACCCTTAAATGCCTTCTTGCTGGCTGTTTTCTTGGTGAGTTTTGTTGTCTTGATCTTTACACTTAACTGCTCTTGCGTTCTGGTTTTTCTGTTCTTTTTTCGGTTAAACCGAAATCTAAAGATAAAAAAATAAGTCTATCATATGGCACGCCATATACAGATTCAATTTTTCTTAAAATCGGGATATCTGGATATGATTTTCCTCTTTCATAATTTCCTAATGTGTCTGTACTTACTCCAATTTTTTGTGCTGCCTCTGATTGTTTTAACCCATTCAATTCTCTGGCAAGTTCTAATGATACTCTCATTTCACTTGAAACTCCCATCTTATTTCTTCCTTTCTTATTTTGTATCTGTATTATAATTTGGTTTAACCGAATTTTTTTCGGTTTATCTTGATTTTTTTCGTTTTTACCGTATAATCAAATCAAACAAGGAGGAACACCAAATGAGTAATCTGGGAAATAAGCAAATAATGGCTAATAATATAAGGTATTATATGAATATTCACTCTGTATCTCAAACAGAAATATGTAATACATTAGGATTTAAAATGCCAACTTTCTCTGACTGGGTTAATGCTAAAACTTACCCACGAATTGATAAAATAGAATTAATGGCCAATTATTTTGGCGTAACAAAAGCTGATTTAGTAGAAGACCATTCTTCTCGTTCTCATCTGACTCAATGTCAAACTAAAGATGAAGAAACCTTAGTTCTCTCTTATAGGGAATTAAATGATATTAACAAAAAAAGTGTCGCATACACAAACAATCTCTTATCAACTCAACGTATGGAAGACGAACTCCGCACCGCTCACGCCCGCACTGATATAGAAGCAACTCCAGAAGGAATCCAAAGTGATTTAGATATTATGAATGATGATAGCTTATGGGATTAAGAAAGGAGAATTTTATTGTTTCAAATTATTTATGGTAAAAAGGCTATCAAATTTCTAAAGAAACAAGATAAGCCTACACAAAAATGTTTGATGACCGCCATCTCCAGATTACCATTAGAAGGTGATATAAAAAAGTTACAAGGAGCTTCTGGTTATCGCCTGCGTGTCGGTAATTTTCGAGTATTATTTGATGTAAATGGTGTTATCATTGATATTATTGATATTGGTAATCGTGGATAGATTTATAAAGGAGTGTGATTATATGTCTAATGTAAAAGAAAGAATCTTTGGTGCTGTTACTATCATGAGCGATGAAGATACTGAGAAAGTCTGGAATTTAATTCAGGCAACATTTTTGCTTAACAATGTAGAAGAAGTTACTCCTGATCCAGATGAAATCGCTGCTCTTAATGCATATCATTCTGGTGACCCTGATTATCAGCCTGCAATGTCTCAGGAAGAAGTTTTAAAGGAACTAGGATTATAGCAAATCGCTACATGGGAAGGTGGTGTCTCACTTGACATATGAACAGCTTTTAGATGCTGCCGATCAGGAGGGTCTGGCAGTAAAAGAACAACCACTCTCTACTCATGATGGTCTGATTATTGGAAGTCACATAGCAATTTGAAAGTATATTACCTGCTTACAAATATGGTTGCAGGAACTTACATGAGATGGCAGAGCATCTCGATGTTACAGAAGAATTTTTAAAAGATGCACTGGATGCATATCTCTTAAAATATGGAAAATGTACTGTAGTAGATAATTACATGGTATTTTTTGAACCATTAGGAGTTGTAGATATGAATTATGGAATTGAATAAGCGATTAGAAAAACTAATAAAGGCACTCAAAATGAATCAAAAAGGACTGTTTCTCCTAAAACATGGGACGATATTGAAGAAGTTGAACCAAATGAAGTTGATTTAGCCATGTTAAAAGAAGTCGAAGAAAACTCCGATTGTCATGAATTTATTTCACAAGAAGAGGCTATGAAAGAATTAGGATTATAGTTTAAAATATTTAAATATCTTCATCAAAGCCAAGGGATAACCTTGGCTTCTTTTTTACGCTTAAATAAAAATGAGGACAATTCTCTATTTTTTAATATCTATATGCATTTTTTCGACATTTTTCCGCTTTTATTGTATAATTGAAAATGAAACATTTTAGTTTCAATTCATATGTTATTACGGAGGAAAGGTACCATGGGATTATCAGATATTTTTAATATCGGCAATATAAAGAAGGAGAATGAAGAACTAAAAGAAATGCTTACACCTGATATGAATGATGCCATTGATCTACAACATAAAATCAACGATTTTAATAAGTAACTTTCATCTCTTGAATCTGAACTCAATAAGAAAAAGCAGGAAATAGAAGCAAAATCTAAAGAATTAGATAAGATTTCAAAGGATATCATTACTTTTTCAGATGAAGTGCTAGTTCAGGAATATGGTCTTTATCAACCTCGATATAATTTTATGTCATCTGATGTTTATAAGGAACGCTTAACCACCATTCGAAATCAACAAAAACAAATGATAAAACAGGATATTGCTGTCTCTGGTAATACAGACTGGACGGTAAATAACAATAAAGCTAAAGGTCGTAAAATGGTTAATGACATGAAAAAATTATTACTACGAGCCTTTAACAGCGAATGCGATGAGACCATCGGAAAAGTAAAATATAATAATATAGAAACTTCCGTACGGAAAATCGTAAAAAGCGCCGAACAAATTCAAAAATTAGGAACCATCATGAGTGTATATATTAATCAATCCTATATAGATTTAAAAATAGTAGAATTATATCTGGCTTTTGAATACCAACAGAAAAAGCAACAGGAAAAAGAAGAACAACGTGAACTTCGTGCCCAGCAACGTGAAGAAGCAAAACTCAAAAAAGAAATTGAAGAAAAGCGAAAAAAAATTAAGAAAGAACAGACCCATTACCAGCAGACACTTAAAAATCTTCTGTCCCAAATCAAAGAACATGGTGAGACCGAGGATTTGATCGCAAAAAAAGCGGAATTAGAAACTGAACTTTCCAATATTGATAAGTCCATAAAAGATATTGATTACAGAGAAGCAAACCAGAAAGCCGGATATGTATATGTTATTTCAAATGTAGGGTCTTTTGGTGAAAATATTTATAAAATAGGTATGACAAGAAGATTAGAACCGCAAGATAGAGTAGATAAGCTTGGAGATGCCTCTGTTCCGTTTAAATTCGATGTTCATGCCATGATATTCTCTGATAATGCTCCTGCTCTGGAGGCAGCTTTACATCGAGCTTTCGAAGACAGAAAGTTAAATATGGTTAATACCAGACGAGAATTTTTCTATGTAACACTCGATGAGATAAAGCAGGTTGTTAAGGAAAACTTTGATAAAACTGTGGAATTTATAGACTTCCCCGATGCTGAGCAATATAGGACATCTTTAAAGATGAGAGAACAATTGCTCGCATAATATTAAAAAAAGAGACCAGAGATGCCATATAATATCATCATTTATACTGTTCTCTTTTTATTTATAAAAATTTTATCTAACCAAATATCTGTTCAATACTTCTATAAGTTTATCCTTATATTTATACAAATCATTCAATGATTCGATGTAAAAACGAATAAATTTTTTATTTTCATCTGGAATCAATAATTGCTTTTTCCTTGTATCCAGATTAATTCTGCATATCTGCTTCCAACTATTATTCTTATAAAGTATCCCAAAATAACTCTCTGTGTCCTTATATTTGATATCTTCAATAGGCACAGTATCAGCTAACATACCACGAATAATATTAAAGGACTCAATTTCTGCCTCTGTTGTCACAATTTTAGATACTGGCTCTTCATTCCCCTGTTCTTCCGTATTTTCGTTTCATCTTACATGGTATCAAAAACCTCATTTAATTTTTGATTTACGATATCATTTATAAAAGCTGAAAATGCTTTCCTAACCATAGGTTTGAATTTCTCAACCATATTTTTGTTTTTCTTACCAGTATATATGTCATTAAGTACAAATCGGACAAATTCATCTGATGGAGTATCAAACTCATCTTCGAAAACTTTTTTAATAAGAGTACTATATTTTAATTCTTCTGCAGCTTTGTATATATTAGATTTATCAAATGTCTCTTTTCTAAATTTCATTAATGCCTTTATTCCTGATTCATTTATATTTTCAAGATTCACCTCTACAAATGGTTCTAAATCCATGATATTATCTTTTTCAAGATCTGTATAGAATCTATAAACAATGCCATTTGTAAGTATTCCAAATTTAACTGGAGCTGCGGCAAAATATCTAAATAATTGACTTGCGTGCTTATCTAAATCTTCGTTACAGGATTTGCATTCTACAAATATGCATGGCTTTCCGTCTATAATAATCGCATAATCTACTTTTTCTCCCTTTTTAATGCCTACATCTGCTACATATTCTGGAAAAAATTCTGTAGGATTAAATACATCATACCCTAAAATCTGAAAAAATGGCATAATAAAAGAGGTTTTTGTTGCTTCCTCTGTAACTACTGAGTTTTTTAATGTCGATATTCTTTTTGACAACTGCTTAATTTGTTCATTGAAATCCATAATACTATTTTCTCCTAATTGTATAATTTTTTTATTATATAATATCAATTTTTATTCATAATTTATATTGACAAATCGTACAAAATATATGTTCATCTAAACTAACTGGATACTTAATGATATTTTTCTGAAACCCAAAATGAATAATATGCTACAAACCAGGATATACTTGAATTATCTGACTCAATATGATATATTGAAGTCAGAAAAGAGTAAATGGTGATATCATTTATGCACCAAAAACCCCTCGGTACCGCTAATACCGAGGGGTTTTATTTTGGGCTTGGTTGCCGTTTGTTTTACTTCTTTTTCCGGCCAAACCACTTGCGAAGTATAGCCATGATCAGTTCAACAAGGATGCCAGATGCTACACCAGCCAATACCGAAAAAAGAAAAGAGTATAATGATATCATTTGTGCACCTCCCTTCCGTCACCAGTATAGGGAGCGGCAACGATGGGATTATAACATAATTTTCTAAAAAAGTCTTAAAAAATTAATAAAATCTTAATTTCTTAAAATCTCAATTTGTGATATAATCAAAATATAAAAAAACAGTTGACATAATATAGATATTATAGTAGACTAATATAGTTTTTTTGCCAGTTAGTATATAATTGATAATATAGAGAAACAAGAGTCTAAGAACTCGTCAATGAGGCATTGCGACCTCGCACCTAAAAAGGATTACATTCAAAATGTAATCCTTTTTATTTTGTCCTTTTTTATGTTATAATGTCTTTAATTATAATATGGGAGGAAATTATATTGAATGATGTAAAATTAAAAGACTTATATATGGGGCTACCTGATGGAGAAGTTGAAGCTCGTGATAAAAGATTTCAAGAACTTTTCTTTGATCCCAACAATAAATATAATGAAATAATAAATAGCAATGAAAAATTTTTGATTATTGGAAGTAAGGGAACTGGAAAAACTTATCTTTCTAAATATATTGTAGAACAATCTCCTTCTAAACAGACCTGCATCATAGTTGATCCTAAAAATTTTTGGATATGTAAACTCATAAATATTGATGAGCAAGAATTAACAAATGATTATATTTCAGTATTGTGCAAATGGTTTTTACTATATGAAATTGCAAATTCATTATTAAATAAGCATCGTTGGCTTAAACATCTTCCCAGATGCAAGCTAAATAAGCTGAGAAAATTTATGCTTGAATACAATGATGACACATTTTATAAAATAGTATCTTTATCTACTACTAATAATCAAGAGATTACTGGAAATCTTTCTCACGGTATTTCTCACTCTGACAAGTTACAGACTTCGAATTTTCAACACTCTGCCGGAATTAAAACATCTGATGGGGTTTCTTATGAGAGTACCCGCAAGAGATTTTTTGATTTAATTGATTATTTTGAACAACTCGTTTTTGATTGTTTTCAAATAAACGACCATCTACTTATTATTTTAGACGATTTAGATGAATTAAAAAAGGAAGCTGGTGAACAAAGCGAAAATATTATATATAATTTGATAACCGCTGCCAAAAAATATAATTTTTATTTTAATTCTCGTGCCAAGAGTCTTAAAATAATCATGCTATTGCGCAGTGATATATTAAATAAAATGCAGGGAAATCATCCTAATCTAAATAAAATAAAAACCTCCTGTTCCATAGATTTATATTGGTTACTTGACTCTACTCATGATAAATGGGACCATCCTTTAATTAGTATGATTTTTCATAAAATAAGGGCTTCCTGCGAACCCTATAAAAATCGTTCAAACAAAGAACTATTTGAAATATTATTTCCTGAATCAATTGACAAGAAAAATCCTCTTGACTTCTTATTAGATCATAGTCTTGGGCGACCTCGTGACATTGTTACATTTCTAAACTGTGCAAAAAAAGAATTTCCGGAGAGAACGTGTTTTTCAGCTACAGTTTTAAAAGAGACTAGAAAAATTTATGCTACAGATTTTTATAATGAAATGCTCAATCAAGCTTCTTTTTACAAAAGTAGTGCTTATAGTACGCAATGTTTAAAATTAATAGCTGGAATTAAAAGACCATCTTTTTCTTATAGTGATATCCAAACTCTTTATGAAGAAAACCGAACTTCTTATAGCGAAATTGATAATCTTGATGATGCCCTACATTTTCCTTATGAATTAGGGGCCATAGGGAATGCGTGGAAATCAAAAAAAGGAAAACATCGTACCTGTTGGTATTATAAAATAGATGCTATAGATGAGGTTGATTTATCCCAAAATTTCACTATTCATTATGGTCTAAGGAAAAAATTTTCATTATAGCCTTTTAACATTTTTCAACATTTCCTTGCACATATGTTCTGCACGCTGTATAATGACCCTATAAACGGAAAAAATCCGGTACTTGCCATACCGGATTTCTAGTAACCTATCAACCAGGATGGCTGATAATCTTTACATCACTTAGATTATACCACGCATCCTGCATTTTGCATAGGGTGTATTTTTTATACCCTTTTTTCGAAAGGATGATTTTCATGGGAAAAGTTAGCACACGAAAACGCGGAAAAACCTGGCAGTATTATTTTCAATTGGCCAGTGTGAATGAAACGAGAAAATGGAAAACCGGTAGCGGATACCGAACAAAGGCGGAGGCTCAGGCAGCCGGCACAAAAGCTTTGGCTGAATATAATAGCACTGGTATTGCTTTTAAGGTCTCGGAGCAATCTGTAGCTGACTATTTCGACTACTGGATGGAGCATTATGTAGAACAAGAACTTGCAGAGACAACTGTAAATACATACAAGAAAAGGATCCGTCTTTATATTAAACCTTATATTGGTTCTTACAAACTTAAAAATGTACAGGGAGAAACCTTACGAAACTTTCTGGCCAAGTTACACCGAACTGGTATGAGTAGAAATACTCTTACTTGTATTAAGGGAATGTTGACATCTGCATTTGGATATGCGACTGTACAGGCAAAGTTCATTTCTGTGGATCCGTCTTACAAACTGACACTTCCAAATAAAAGGAAAGATTCCGAGGTAGGCACAAGGAAAGAGAATCATATTTTTGTTGAAGAAGATATGTGGAATGCGATTATTGAACGCTTTCCAGAAGGCCATCCTTCCCACCTTGCTCTGATGCTTGGCTATTATTGTGGATTACGTCTTGGAGAGGTCTATGGATTAACCTGGGATTGCGTAGACTTTGAAAACAAAACAATTACAATAAATAAACAAATGCAAGAACCTTCTGGATGTGGTAAGTGGCTTCTGTATGTACCTAAGTACGATTCATCCAGAACAGTTACTGTTGGTAACAATGTTCTTGCCTTGCTAAAAAGAACGCTGGAATTTCAATTGACTAATAAAGAAACCTGCGGAGAATATTATCAAGAAAATTACATGAACTATGATGAAGAAACACACAGCCTTCTTTCACTTAATGATTTAAGGCCTGTACATTTTGTAAATGCTAAACAGGGTGGTCTTCTGGCTCACCCACGAAATATGCAGCACACTTCCCGCAGCATTCATGGTAAAGCAAAGAACTGTACTCTTATCAGTGAAGAATGGGACTTCCACAGTTTACGACATACTCATGCAACAATTCTTTATGAGGCAGGTGTTCCAATGCCACTGATCCAGAAAAGACTCGGGCATATTAATATTCAGACAACAAAACGCTACACAGATCATGTTACTAAGAAAATGCTTTCTATGCTTGATGAAGTAATAAATGGTGACAACATTGACAACAACTTAGAGTAAATGTTGTCAATATGTTGTCAAAACACAAAAATCGGGAGCCGAACGACTCCCGATAAATTTTTGTAAATCTCGTAAAACCTAGAATCTACCTGCCTTAGCAGCTTCTTCAACGGAAGCTGAAACGCTCTGAAAATCCGCTTAACTACTGGATTGTTCAATTTATTTGTGTATTACCTGTGTATTTCTAAATCTACTTATAATATAAACAACTTTTGTTTTTTATTTTCTACACAAGTTATTTACTCTTAATAAGTTTACCTCTTTTCAGCAAATTAATCAACTTCGTATTCTGTGATGCGCTACCTTTGTAATTTTTAATGCCGTTTAAAGTTGCAATTTTCTCCCTGTTTTTCTTCGAAGAATTGATTTTTAATGATTTCAGGGCATCTACAATCGAACTGGATTTTCCACGATATTTAGGATAATATACAGTCTTTGTCTTAGCCGGAGTTTTCTTAGTCTCTTCAACCTTTTTACTCGCTGGCTCTTTATACACTACATTTAAGTCAAAATTACCAGAGTTGCCAGTCGAAATGACTTTCGGAAACCTACCAGAGCTAGTATACTGCCATGCAATATTGGCCGCGTCTGGCTTTTTCTCCTGATCTGGTGCAGTTGCAATCTGCATACGTTTGTTTGAGTTGTAATATCTTGCAATCCACCAATTGTTACACTTTACGAGTTTTCTATCAATATGTTCGTTGTAATAACTCATGCCGGTGTAAACGCCGAACAGATAACCTCTCTTCTCTACAACCTGCTGTGCAGCGTTAATAATCTCGGCAATCTTTGTTTTGTTTAACGATGCCTGTACCTTATCCTCGATATCAAACCACACGCCATACTCAAAGTGTGTTTTATCAATTTTATCAAGAATATCACAGACAAGCTCCATGTCACTTTTAGCCTTTGTCGCTGTAGTTGCGTAAGAGTAATTATATACTCCCCAGGCAATTTCGTTCTCGTTGCAAGCCGCATAATTCTCGTTGAACTTTTTATCTCTGTTCAGATCTTTTCTGATGATTTTTAAGATAGCACCTTGGCAGCCGTATGTCTTCGCTTTTTCCCAGCTTACGACTCCGTTATAACTCGATACATCAACTAATTTTCTCATGCCTATTCCTCCTTACTTTCCTGTGGCATCTCGTCTGTCATATCGCTCAATGCCTCTTTAATGTGTTCTTTCAATTTTTTCGGTACTGGCAGTCCACATAATGTCATATTTTTTAAAATAGAAACGGCCTCATAAAGAACAAATAACAGGCAGAAAAATTCGCATACACCTAATTTTTGAATACCCAATAATTTTATGTACTGCTCCGGAATCATAAAGAGCATATTAATGTGCATGATAATGTCTACAAGCATCAGTAAGCCTACACTGAGCAGCATAGCCGCCTTTCTGATTGCTCCGTCAATTCCTACGCAAGAATTAAACCTATGTTCTTTAATCGCCCGGAGCACTCCCAAGATAGTGTCTAATACGACAGCGATTAATAAAATTTCAAAAAATGAATTTCCTGTAAGTAATTTCAACGTTTCCTGAATCATAATCTTTCCCTCCTATTTCTCAGCAAAAACTAATACATTACTCCATCTCCCTGGATAGTTGCCGTACCATGCACGGATTTTTACATAATATTTTCCATGCACCATTTCACAATCATCTTTCTTGCAATCACACTCAAAAGCTGCCCAATGGGCTTTTGAGCTTCCGGAAAATTTATATATGTAAGTCTTTGTCTTGTTTTTAAATTTCGGGTCTCTCGAAAATTGATTCTCGAATCCGGTTGCCTTTTTCGCAGGGGTCCACTTGTACTCTATGACTCTCCTATCTTTTTCACTGTCGTATTTGTTCTGCACTGCTGTTGCCTTAGGCCGTGGAGATACCGCTGCATAAATCATGTTTCTATAATTATTTCTACTAACAGTCCTTGCTGAAACATTTGACGGAATAATCATTCCGGCTACAAGCAGCATTGCTAACATTAAACATAATTTCTTCTTCATAACTTTTCCTCCTATTTTACAATTACTACGCCTCTGTATGTTTTGTTCGTACACCTTCGTACATTTTCTTTCTTAACAGTTACTACACTTTTCTTTCCGTCCGAAAACCTCCAAATCTTTCCCGTTTTTGAGTCCACAAGCAATACCACGGTATGAGTCGGGTTGCCCTCTTCAAACAGGACCATATGGCCTTTTTTCAACTTCACATTTAGCTGTTCGGTCGTTAAAGATTTGTGATAAGTTGCCGGCTTCCCTGAGCAGATCATATTGATTCCCCTCGCAATTTCCGTGAGCGGATACTTTGCGCCACACTTCAATTTCTTCTTTACATAAGCAAGACACTGCTGCATATTTTTCTTGATGCCCTTGTAGCGTAGAGCCATGTAAAACGCCACCAGACTGCATCCATGATGCTGGATAAAGTCGCTCTTGAAATCATGCTGACTTGGGACAGGAATCTGTCTTCCATTGTCTAAAATAATTCGCCACGGATATTTCTTTTTTCTCTTCCTGTTTTTTGTTGCTACTGTTCTCATTGTTTTCACCTCCTTAGAGAATAAAAATACACAATAGTATCAATAAATACCATTGTGTATCATGTAAAATATGTTATTATAATTTTATAACCTAATTTCATAGGTTAGTATTTTTTTCATTTTTTAAAAGCAGCTCCGAAAGGGGCTGTTTTCCTTTTTTTATTCGTTCATCGTCTCCTGCAGCTTTGCAGCTTTTTCAATCGCTTTTAAGTCTGTGTCCGTCAGTACGCCGCCCTGGAGTAGTTCGAGCTATAAGGTATCAATGATTCCTGATTGAAGCTGGATGATTTCTGACTGTTTTTCAATCATTTTCAAAACGCTGTTCATACACTTCACCTTCTTCTGTTGTTTCTGTCTCTCCGAGCAAGATTGCGATTGGTTCGCTGTCCCCGCTACGAAACAGAGCAGTTCTACTTTTACCTGCCCAATCATCCGTCAGAAACTCAAATTCTGCGTACAAATAATTTCTACTGTTACGAACCGGCACGAAAGTATCTGTTCTGGCAATAATCTGATTATTTACAACAAAGTGTAATACCGGCTGCATTTTCATCCCCCCTTCTATAAAATTCTTGGGATTAACATTAGTTCTAAATATGTTTTGCTAGTGATAACTTTAGAGTCTCCCTTTATTTCAAAATGTTGTTGTTCACCCACATTAAGATTAAACCGTTGTATTTTTCCTTCTGAATATTTATAGGCCACTGAGGTTCCGGGTCTATAGTAATAATAGACTATCGCCCCTTCTGGAATAATAATTGCTAATTTTCTTGAGGTCTTCACACTAAAAGTAGTGCTCTTTAAAACTGAAGAACTTAATGTAAAAGTCAAATCTATTATGTCGGTCAATCCTTTTATCTGTCCCCTTACTGCCGCTCCCGCAGTGTCATACGTTGTGCCATCTACACCGACTCTCACATCCACTAATTCGTTTGTATAATCTGGAATTTTTACTTTTCCGTCATAATCTAATATGTGTATAGTCGTATAAAGTGTTATCCACGTATCATCAAAATCGGCTTCTCCAGTGAAAGAAATCGTATCACCCTCATTTAAGCTAACAATAAAATTTGTAAATTCTTCGTCAGTCTCTCCCACTAAACTAATCATGTATTCGTTTTTTTGTACATCATTAATTTTTAACCTTGCATATTGTCTACCCGTGGACGCATTTACACCGGTAACTTGAACTTTACAATCAAATGAATACAACCCACTTTTTTTAATCTGAATCTTCGAATCACTGGAAATTGTTATGAAATTTCCTAAATTTTCAGATTTAGAACTAATGTTTTTAAAAACATTTAAAGCTGTCTCTGCAGTAGATGCCCGTGCATCACTTTTACATGACATTAAAAAATTATCGGCTTTATATTCTACAAAATTATCTGGCTTAACTTTAACCAAGTTATCAATTCTTTTGCGCTCTGTATCTACATCTGATTTACGATCGGCTATTTCTCCATCGAGATTAGATGATATTTTATTTATTTCTCCCACTGTCGCCGCTACACTATCCGGATGCCCAGTCGCATCTTTATAGCATTGTTCTATCGCATCATGAATACTATCTCTTACTTCTTCTCCGTAAACGGCTTCTTTTATCTTTTTCAGATACTCATTTATAAGTCCCATCTTTTCTCCTTTCTACTCTATACGTTTCCACATATAACAAGTAATGTACGGCTGTAAGTTATTGTGTGCATTACCGCCTCCGGCACTCTCCACCGTCGCACTTGCCACATGGCTATGCGTTGCATTAATTTTAAATCCGTCTTTGTATTTTGTTGTTTTATCTGTATTACTCGGATAAAAAGCAGTATCGTCACCTGATGCACTACATATGCCGCTTACCGTGTTCCCCGGACCCCAACTTGCACTCTGCCCTGCAAAATTATGCACTGTACCTGTAAGTGATTTTTCTGTAACTTTAACTGTTGTAGAATGTTTGTGTGACGGCATTTCATTAATTGATAATGTGTGTGTTTTCTCACCGCCAGTCTTTTCAACCGTTGAAAAATCACCGTCCGATGTGTTTACACTCACGGGTACCCGACCAGCTCCCCACGTTACCCATGTGCCACCGAAAAGCGTTCCGGGGTTTGTGTTATTTACACTCATATAAATACTACCTACGGGGTATACTTTATCGAGCGTAACCCCGCCAGATGAATGAGCGTCAATGTAATTTTTTATTTTCGCCCACAATCTCGTCAAACCGTCGTTATCCAGATAACCCATAATCCCACCTCACTTTATACACAAATAGCGTCAATCTGCGCGTTTGTGATTGCCGTAATAGTAAAGATTTCGCCCAGCGGGTCCCATGCGGTACCATTCCAAGCTACGTTCATACCTGCCCCGCCGTACTTACTAGCCGCCTCAATATTGTAAACATCACCGGTACGCTGTCCGGTTGTCGGCAACTTTTCAGTGGATGCGACAGAACCGCAATATTTATACATATTTGTGATTTCTGATTTCTTAGCGTATGTACTCGACAAGGTGGCGTTTGTCGGTAACGCATCGAGCTTACTTTTATCGGTCGCACTCATAACACCGGCCGCACTACTAGTTGCCCCACTAAAGACAAACCCACATAAATCTACGGCCGCCTCACCTTCATCCCTCGTAATCCAGAAGCCGCATTTATCCGCAGAGGGATTGTAAGCCCTCGTTTGTAAGCTACCCCAATAGCCACTCCCGAATAACACCATAGTCTCATGTCCTGCCGCTGGTGCCGGTACGAGTCCATGAGTACCCATTGCGTCACCACTTGCGGCGGCTTTAAAATCACTGTAAGTGGTATCGTTATCCGCGCCCCAAATAGCTGTGCCATCTGCGCTCCAACGTAAGATTTGACCGGAAGAACCGCCCGCCGGGATGTGTTTGTTACCACTTGTCGTAGGATGTGTATAGTTGTTCGCGTTTGTGGCAATACCGTCTAATTTCTTTTTATCTGCCGCGGTCATAAGACCGTGTGCGGACTGAGTAGCGTCGTTATAGGTTGTGTTATTGTCATTAGCCCAAACCGCAGTACCATCCGCGGACCATTTAAGGAACTGACCAGCTGAACCACCTGATGGGATGTGTTTGTTACCACTCGAAGTTGGATGAACATAATTGTTCGCACCACTCGCGATACCATCCAATTTCTTTTTATCATCAACACTCATAAGACCGTGTGCCGACTGTGTCGCATCAGAATAGGTTGTATTTGTAGGGGTATCCCAGGTTCCATCTCCCCGTAAATACTGTGACTGTTTACCTGCCGCCGGTGCAGGTACCAGACCATGCGTACCTGCTGCGGAACTTGTTGCACCTTTCATGTCAGCATATGTGGTGTTAGCCGGTGTTCCCCAAGTTCCGTCTGCTTTTAAATATTTACCTTCGTTTCCTTTCGTTGGAGCAGGTACTAAACCGCTACCGCCATCTGCGGATGCTGTCGCCCCTTTAAAATTACCATATGTCGTGTTTGTGTCCTGTGTCGTAATCGTTCCGGTTGTTCCATCACCTTTGGTAAATGTAACGGTTTTACCACTTACCGAGAGATTAGTAATCCCTTTATTAAAAAGTCCTTTAATTTTGTTCCATAAATAAGTAACGCCATTATTGTCTAAATAAGCCATTTTATCACCTCATCGTTTTTTATTTACATATTTCGTCTAGTTCCAAGTTTGTTATCGCTTCTATATCTTTCGATTGCGCGATAGATATCGCCATGTCTGACTTGTCGTTTGCTCCGCTAGCCGTTTCTCTTACTTTTTCTACATTGTTATTTATAATTAGAACACTTTTTTCAAATGTAACTTCATTGGAAAAAGTTTTTTCTGAAAGTGTGGATAGTGTTTTTCCAAGCGTAATTTTTGTATTTGAAGGATTTTCCAAATCTATCTCGTATTTGTTAACGAGATAATATGTAGATTTGTCTCCCGGAGTGCTTAACAGATTATGATGCGTTGACACGCAAGGAATCAAATCTCCCAAGCCTATGGCATCAATCTCCACATCAATTTTATGCAAATCCACCGCTGTCAGTTCAATCGTAGTTGTCAGATTAATGCACTTGTTTAGATATTCCTGTGCTTTTTTTAGGAGGGTGTTTGGATTATTAATATCGGGAAAATCCACCTTATCACATATCCACCCATAAAGCTCAACTGCCTCTGGGCTGTAAATATAGTCCGTTCCATCGTGTCCTTCCGCGGTCTTGATTGTTACATTATTTGCACCAATCGGAGCTCCAATTGGAATAATTGCCGTTTTAATGTCTTCTGCTTTTACATACTTCTGAAAATCAAGAAGATTTTCTCCGAATCGGATTACCTGCGTACTGACTTTTCCGTATTGCTTCACATAGTCAAGGTAACGAACATTATTTTCATAGCGCACCCTAAGATAACCTTCGTATTTTTCAAGAAAATTCGTATTAATAAAATCCCAGGTAGTTTCATAGTTTGTCGCCAAAGTTTTAATTTCTACTGAATCAATATCAACAATTCCTATTTCAAACTGCTTTTCTTTTTCTACTTGAGAATTATGTTCTTCTATTAATCGTTTAAAAATTACAATATTAGTATCTGCCTTATGAATTTCTCCCGACTGGCTTCCATAAGTGTGTGGACGCTGAATTGTGTCAAGTAAATAAGATAACTCTCCTTCGCATGTAATCCGACCAGTATATTCAAAGTCTCGCTGATCAGTAATGGAACGGCCACAATATAGCAATCTTGAAGCCTCCCCACTATCTGATATGTCAACATCATATACTTTCAATCGAGATTTCAATTTCTTTATATCGTTTACATGAGGATGAGAAGGGAGTATGCCGAACTCAAAACTCCCTGTCTTATTAAGTTCAAGAGAGATTTTTGGTGTTATAAGCTGATACTCCTCGTCTCTCACATCATGCAGCGTTTTATCATCACAATAAATGCGATACATTACAGCAGCCCTCCTCTATAATCGACCGAAATAGTAGCCTTTCCAGAAAAAGTAAGGATATTTTCCCCTTCTTTGATACAAATACCAAAAACTTTGTTTTTGCCAGGTGAAAGATTATAGATTACCCCTTCATAAGATACCTGTATAGCTGTATTGCAAGAGATTACCGGCACAATTCTTTTTCTTCTGCCTGGTATTACAAGTTTATATGTACCATCCACAACAATATCTTTATAATTTCGGATGATGCCCGTTCTAAAATTAAAAGTATCCCATTCCCAATTTTCAAGACTAGAAAACTTTTCGTATTTATACGGGTCAACGCTCCCAGACAAGGTAAGAGTTCCTTCTACCCTGTCTGATTTTTCGACTTCAACATTTAGCCTTCCAATATAATAAAAATCCGGGTCATTATCCAGGATTATCTTATATTTTCTTCCGGCCAAGTAATTTGCTATCTCTGAAATTCTAATACCCCAATCGTAATAGTCCTGTTCAGGGGTTTCAAATTCAAGAGTAAGGGTTCTGATTTTGTATTTCACATCCCCTCCAGTAAGAGATTCCGTAAAATCTAACACCCCGTCCATTCCCGGAATATCCTGCTCATACGTTTTTGCCTCTGGAAAACCAAGAGTAATTTTTGTCCAACCAAGTCCCCAGTCCTTAAGGGTATGTTTGTTTCCAATCTGCACACCTAAGCTTCCTCTGTACATTTTAAACGCCCCCTCTTGCTTTTCTGGCTGCCATATTTCCTAAGTACGCATCAATATAAGGCACCGAAGTCCTCGCTATCTCCCGTCCATCAAGATTAGTCACAAGCTCAATCTTTTCTGGTCCATTGTAAATTGTCTGACCTGCATCTCCTGCCAGTGCCGCTGTAAGCTGCGGCTGAATACTTGCAGATACTTTTGATACCTGTCTCGATAAAGCCGCTTGTGTTCGACCTGCAATATCCGGAAGAGATACTTTTAAGTTTGCCTTTGCAAAACGCTCTGCAAGGGTCTCTGATACATTTTCAACCTGACGGTAAAGTCGCGGAGCTTCTGCTTCATGTCCCTTTTCGGCTCCTTGTATGTTATAAACACCAATCCGCTTAAATACCCTTGATGGAGATTTTATTTTCAGCTGTTTTTTTGCAGTCTTTACAAGGTTTGCACAGATTTTCTTCATTGTTTTTGAAAGGTTTCTTGACTCGCTATCCATTCCTGCAGTAAGTCCTTTCGCAATATTTGTTCCAATCTGGTTCATCTCTGCCTGTAGATCATCTGTTGCTTTTTTTAATTTGTCTTGATATTCTTTCTGAATCTTACCAAAATCATCTGAAAAGAAGTTCTTTGAAAAAGTCTCTGAAGAAGAATACATCGTATTCCAATCATTTAAGTATGCTTTTTGTTCTGCAGATGTCATTCCCTGGAACCAGTCCATATAGGCTGTCGCTTCATCCATATTCATTCCTAAGATTTTATCCATCATGGATTCTGGAATCTTATTCTCAAGAGCTTTCAAATTGGTCTGATACCGTTTGATATCTGCAATGTTCTGTTTCAAATCATAGACATTTCCCCAGGATCGCTGTTTTTCTGTGAGAGTATCCATTTTGCTTTTGATATCATTGTATTTAGTCTGATATGTCTCAGAAAGTTCCTGTATACTCTTTTCTGCAATCTTGGTAATACGGGTAGATTCTTTCTCGAAGGCATCATTATAAGCCGCTGCCGCCTTTTCTCCGGCCGTTTTAAGCTGTGACTCCTGTTTCTTATCTGCAGCTTTCATCTGCTTGAGCCTTTTCTTTAATGCGGCTTTTCTCTTCTTGTTTGCCTTTTTGCTTCCTAGCTTATCAATTTTATTTTGAAGCGCCTCTTCTTTCTTCTGATTGGCATTAGATAGACTTTCTTGCTGTTGATCAATAATTTCCTGTATTGTTTCAGAAGAACGAGACTTTGATGTACTCAGCGATGTAGATAATCCAGACAGCAGATTGCTTCCTATTTCAGAATATTTTCCGCTTTTAGAAGCATTTTGTGCCGCACTAAGTGCTTCGTTCACAACACTTTCCATTTCTCCGACAAGCTCGCTTTTAGATTCTCTTACACCTTTTGCAATGCCTTTCGGGATATTCTTTCCGATAATGTTCTTGAACTTCCGAGAAGGAGAATGAATATCAAGTTCATCTGCAGAAGCTGTTAGAGCTGAGGCACACATTGCTCTTGATGCATTAACTACAGAATCGGTATTATCCTTAATACCTGCTGCCATGCCGAGGGGTAAGTATTTGCCGACCTCATTTTTCATCACCCTGGATGGTGATTTAATCTTAGCTGCAGCTTTCGCCGCTGCTACGGCTGCTCTTACTGCACTTCTGGCCGCTGCCGTTACAAATGGAGTCCCTGAATGAATACCGGATGCGATACCGGCAGCCATATTTCTTCCGGCTGACACAAAACCAGCTTTTCCAGAGCTTGCACCTGTCTTTGCAGAAGTAGATAGCGTTTTTCCTGCTTTTTGAGCCGCTCCTTTTTGGGATGCTACACCAGAAATATATGACTTAGCATTTTTACTACCAGCAGATTTCCACTGCGAAGTTGTAGAAGCCACACTGGTTGCTCCGCCTTTTCCAATCTCTTTTCCTGTCTTCTTTACAGTGCTTACCGCCTTCTTACCTTCGTCTGTAACAGATTTATAAGTACTTTTTGCTGCAGCACTATTATTGGTTGCTTTTAACTTGCTATTTTTCTCAATCTCTTTTTTGGTACTTTTTGCTTTCTGACTCGCTGTATTAAGCGATGAAGTATAAGCTGAGGTATTTATCCCTTTAATCTTGCCGTTTCCAATATCTTCAACATTCTTCTTAATCTTAGTCGCTTTTTCTTTTGTCAGTGTCTCTGCCTGTGTTGTCGATGCTACACCAGAACCGCTAAGCAGTTGATTTATTGCCTCATCAACACTGATTTTGCCTTGCATGATACTTTGAGCTAGTTCTTCCGGAATTTCTTTTCCAGAAATGCCAGCTTTTTCTGCTGCACTGCTAAAATCCAGAAGCGTGTTCATCTGATTAATCGCTGATTGAAAGTTTATCGAGCCATCTGAAATACCCTGCAATAAATACTGAGGAATTTCTATTCCGGCTTCCTGTGCCTGTTGAATCAATCCGTCAAGATTAATAAGCCTTTTTAAACCGTCACCCGTAGTTGGAGCTTTATAGTTTCCAGCTTTAATATTTTCTAATACTGTCTCTGGAATTTTCTTTGCTTTTATTCCAGCATCTTTCGCAAGTTTGTCTAAATTAGAAAGAAAATCACTATAATTTGTCTGGGTTGTAAATTTATCAGAATATGTTGTGAGTTCTTTGTTGGCTGCATTAAGATTCTTTTCTGATTTATCAAGAGCCTTCTCTGTTGTTTGCAGGCTCTTCTCATATTTCATTAAATCTTCTGCGGCTTTAGCTAACTCTTTATTTCCACTTCCAAGTCCCTTTTCTTTTTCAAGCTTATCAAATTTTTCTTGCGCTGCATTCTTCTTTTCAAGTGCTTCCGTATACTTCTCTGTCGCATTCTGATTAGCTACCTCAGCCTCTGCAACTTTTTCTGCTGCACTTTCCATTCCTGACTGATATGCCTTTGCCATTGCCTGCTCTTTTAAAGCTTGAATGTTTCTTTTGATTGCCGCAGTGGATTGATTCAGCTTATCTTTCTGCTCGTCATATTGTAAATTCAAATCCGGTAAGATATCATTTAACTGCTGTACTGTACTTTTTATCTGCTGTTTTGTTCCAGCATCCTTTTCCTGTACACCAATCAGACTCTTCAATTTAGAGAGAAGATTATCTGCCTGAACTCCTTGGGTCTTTACATCATTGACATTTTTCGCATTATCTTTATGCATGGAACGAATAGAACTTGCTACTTCATCCTGTTCCTTTTTCAATTTCTTGCAAGACTGTGCAAACTTGTCTGCTTCAGTTGTACTTTTTTTCTGTGTTAAAGTATAAGCAACCATTCCGGCCGTTAATGCTCCACCGGCAACAACTGCTAATGCAATAGGATTCGCCAATACACCAATCGCTCCAGAAAGAAGCCCTGTTGCTGTAGTGGCTGCCAATGCTTCTCCTGTGAACAACTTCGCAACTGTTCCAAGAATCGTCATTCCCGTGCTTGCGCCAGCCATAGCAACTTGCGTCTCCGCAAAAGCAGTAGAAATCGTCTTTACGACCGTATACCCCTTAACAACCGTCAACAAGCTAGCTGCTACTGGAAGTGCAGTCTGAATATTTTCACCGGCAAACTGCGCTGCTCCTCCAAGAACTTTTAAACCACCAGCACCAACAGCCTTTGCAGTAGTGCCTAAGTTTTTCACAGTCGTAATCGTTTCTTCTGGGATAATCGCTTCAATGCCGTTGTCTTTTATCGTGGTCGATAAACTCCTAATCTCTGTCGCGGCAGCTCTAACAGCTTTCTTAGCAGGATTCTTGATATTATCATATAATTCGATTCCTGCCGACTCTGCAGCAGAGCCTAATTCATATAATGCCCCCTGTAGGTTATCATTCATGATATCGGCCTGATCCTGTGCCGCTCCAGATGCATTATCAATCGCTTTTGATAAATTATCAAAATCTGACTCGCTTGCATTTATGATTGCAAGCAATCCAGACATTGCTTCCTGGCCGCCAAGTGCAGAAGCGGCGGCGGCTTTCTCATCTTCCGGAAGTCCTTGTAGCGAATCCCTCATGTTTTCCATCACTTCCATAAGGGATTTCATGGAACCATCGGAGTTTTTAATGGAAATTCCGTACTTTTCCATAGCTTTCGCCGCATCGGATGGAGGGCTTGCAAGGCGTGTAAGTATACTTCTTAAAGATGTACCTGACTGGCTTCCCTTGATTCCTGCATTTGCCATTAATCCGATTGCCTGAGATAAATCTTCTATGTTGTATCCAAGTGTTCCAGCAAGTGGTGCAGCATATTTGAAGGTTTCCCCCATCATTGCCACATTTGTGTTAGAACTACTTGCCGCTGTTGCTAATACATCCGCAAAGTGAGCACTATCACCTGCCTTTAATCCCATAGCTGTGAGGGCATCTGTCACAATATCAGAAACCGTTCCAAGGTCTTCACCAGAAGCCGCTGCCAAGTTCATGACACCAGGAAGACCATCAATCATCTGCTGTGAATTCCAGCCAGCCATAGCCATATACTTAAGTCCTTCTGAAGCTTGCGTAGCAGAGAACTTTGTTGTAGCCCCCATTTCTTTCGCCTTGTTCGTTAATGCTTCTAAATCTTTTCTGGAAGCACCAGAGATTGCCTGCACTTCACTCATTCCAGCTTCAAAAGACTTTCCCGCATTAATAGCAGCTGTGCCGGCGGCAACTGCTCCAGCACCAGTAGCAGCCGTAATCGTACTTACAATACTTTTTATCTTGCTGCCGGCACCCGTCCAATACTGTGTAGCCTTTTCAGAAGATTCTTTATAAGGCTTGCTTGGATCCGACTCTGGTTTACTGGATTCTCTGGTCTTTTCCCGTTCCTTATACTGTTTTTTCTCTTCTTCTGTTACTCTTTTACTTGATTTCTTTACTTCTTCTTCTGCCTTTTTTGTAGAATCAATCACCTGTTTACTCGCAGAACTGGCTGTATTTTTTACTTCCTGTCCTGCCTGTTTCGCAGAGCTTTCTGTCTGCTTGGAAGCCTGTTTCGCAGAAGTTTCTATCTGTTTTACTGACTGCTTAACAGAACTTTCCGCTTTTTTTGCAGCTTGTGCAGTGTCTTTTTCAAGGCTTTTGCTTAAACTATCAAGCTCCTTTTCTGCTTTTTCAGAATTAAGCTCAACTTCAATCTCAATATGTCCATCCGCAGACATAGCTAAACCTCCTATAAAATTCGTCTGCGTCTGTCATCCATGTTCACACTGCACGTTCCTTAGGGCTGCAGCTCCATCCCTTATAAAATTCCTGTCAGATCACCATCACCAAGAAGTGCCTGCGTGATCTTGTCCTGTCTTTCTCTTTCTTCCTCTGAAATGTCTTCCGGAAGTTGGTACAACCGTTTCATCCGGTTGTAAAATGCTTTCTGTTCTTTCTCCATTCCTTTCGTATCGATTACGCGATACGTTATAATCTTGCTTATCATGCAGTCCTCAGAAAGAGCAGAAAAAAGAGCAGAGAACTTCCACCAGTGAAGTTCCTGCTCTGCTAAATCAATATGATATTGTTCAAAGAAAGCTGCATAAATATAATCTGCATCATAGTTATAATTATAAATCTTTTTTCCGCTGCCCGACTTTTTCGACTTCTTTTTATCAATGTTTTCTTTTCCACATTCATAGAACCACAGCATCGCATTGATTGCTTCGTTGATGTCATTCGGAATCTCTGGATAGTAAAGTTCTAAGCCATCTTTATACTTTGCAAGTAGTTCGGCTGTCTCTCTGTCCATTTCCTTATCCAACAAACAAAGCTCGTTTGCAAATTCTTTCTGTTTCTCTGTAAGTTCTTTTTTCTGCATCAATATTTCAAATTGAATCGAAGTTCGGAAATCAGAGTTTATCTTATATAATTTTCCATCTACCTCAACTTGCTCTGGCGGCTTGTCCATTAAGATATTCATAATTATGCAAAGAGACCTTTACTTGCGGCTTCTCCATATTCTTTAACCTGTGCGTTGTTTAAACGTGTCAGCTTCTGCGTTGCCGCTACACGTTCTCCCAGGTCATATCCTTTAAACATCTTCTCGACGGCTCCTTCTCCTAATATAGTATCAAGAAAAGCATCAATAATTTTGCATTCTGCAATAATATCATCTGCACTAAGAAGATTCCCTACTCCTACAACATCTTTTTCATAGTCTTCAAGTGCTTTTGCTGTTTTTGTTGCTTCGGGAATAAATTTTCTTGTTGTCTCTGCTTCCAATGCCGAGAAATAAAACTTCTCTCCATTCCACTGAAATGTCTTATTCATGCTGCCTTCTCCTTTCCTATGCTTTTGGTGTGAAAGTCTTTGTTTCCGTATTAAATGTACCTTCTACTGGGTCACCTTTATCGTGAAGTGTACCTTCTACCTGCAGCTCTCCGTCATTATCTGCAAAAGAGGAAATTTCCACTGCAGTATTAAAACACCTTGCCTCAAAAGTATTTTCTTTTGATTCTACTGGTTTATCTAAATCAACACGCACTAAAGAACGTTCCGCATCTCCTCCCGTCTTTCTTAACTTTCCAATAGATACAAAATCTTCAATTACCTTTTCTGAAAGAATCTGGTCCGCTGTAAACGGATGCGTTCCTTCATAAGATGTAATAGAGGAAGTAGAGGATTTATCATTGATATACTTCTTTGAAGAAGTCTGTGCCCCCGGCTCTTCATCTAATTTTTCAAAACCTGTGCCGGCTAACTCATAAGCTTCTCCAACTTCGATATATGCCGCTTCCTGGTATCTCTGTTTTACTTCTTTACTTGTATTCGCCATTATCTTCTAGCCTCCTGTTTATAAATAATCCTGCACTGTATCTGATACTTTGCCTTGTCAAGTTCCGTATCAAACACATAGCCGCATGTGATTGCTTCAATTTTTTTAATTGTCTTGCCGGCATCCAATTCCGGAAAATCTCCTGCCTCAGATACCTCTTCTAACCAGTCTGAAAAATGTTCATAGAATCCGATATTATCAAGATTCTGACGCACTTCTTCTGTGTACAGCTCCCGACTGGAAAAATTAAAAAGACACTGCCGCGTTGTATTCCCGGCAATGTCTCTCTTAGTAACCTGCTGTCCTGGAACAGAATCAATCGAATAGCTCGTGCTATCCTTTCCAAGTCTGTCTACGGAAAGGCTCTTATAATATTCATCAAGATACGGGCATTTCTTTACAATCTCCCGCACCGCTTCCATTACCATCATTTTGCTTTTCCTCCAATATAATCAGCCACACTCTGGGTAATCTCCTTGCCTCTGTCTGCCCACATTCGCTTATCCCATTCTCTTCCTCTTAAGCCATCGCCTTTATGCTCATAATACTGTCTACGAGCGTAAGGAGTAACATATTCGATAGAATTTTCATGTTCTACGGCTGTATTTTTAAGCGGACCATTAAGGAACGGAACATAAGGGTCTGTCTTGCGCCTTACCTCGCTTACCATATACCTCTGTGCCTGCCCGCCTTTTCCAAGCTTTCTTTTTGCCAATATTGCACTAGCAGGGTCTAACCGAACCTTTACCCTCATTCTGCTGTCACCTTCCAATGCTGCATCGTAGGGCTTCCGTTATCGTTAGTTTCTATAACAGCAATTACCCTTACGCTGCCATACTTATCTTTAAGGTGTTCCACATCTTTCTGCTTTGTAAGTTCGTCTGTGACAACTCCTTTAACAATAATATCCTCTGGAGCAAGTGTGAAGAATTTATCCTTTTCCTGCTCTGAATTAAAATTAACCGGAGAACAATATTTTTTCTCTGTATCAATCAGAAACGGAATATACACCTCTGCTACATCGGCACTTACTACTCCAGTATCAGATGGCAGGACCTTTGTTGCATCCTGCCAGTTCACTCCTTTAAGTACTGTCCGGTAATATTTATTGCTTCCTTCGTCTCTGTCATAGACTTTATTATAAATCGTCACAGAAGCGTTAGTGATCATTAGAAACACCCCCTATATAACAATCCGGTTGTGGCAAGGTAAGGATATGCTGCAGCATATTGTTTTTTACGAAGAACTTTTTCTTTAATCTGACCGTCTGCCTGCTCTGTTACATAAGAAACTGACAACTTTCCAACCGTTTCAGACTTCTTTTCCCCTTCCGTAGAGCTTTCAGCTTTATAAATAACTTCCGCAACTGCACAGGCTGCAGCTTTCACTTCCTCTGGAATATTGTTTTCATCCACTCTTGAAAAAGTAATCGCCTTAATATATGTGCTTGCCCTTGTGATCACACGCTGGAACTGTTCGTTTGGGATAATATTACCGCCGTACTCTGTCATGTAAAATGCAAGATCTGCATATCTTACCATGGAGTCGCCACCTATCCTCTCGAAATGATTCTTGCAATCGGGATTGCCTTATGTTTGATTGTCTTTTTTGCAGAACCAGCTTTACCATTGTTTACAAGTTCCCAGTTTGCTCCGTTCGCAAGTTCATCGTCCGTAGGAGATTTTGCTGCCATAGATTTTCTTGTGAAGGAAATTCCATAAGGCGCAAATACTTTTCTCTGTCTCATGTAAAGCGTATCTTCGCCGCCATGTTTCTTTGGGTCACGATACATTTCATATGCTACCTTTGCCCCGATATCCTCATAATCAAACGCTCCATCACCTAATACATAAGTTGTATATTTTGTGTAAGCAGGCTGAGCTGGAATATATCCTGGATTTCCACTTGTTCCGCTTTCCTCTACTTCTGGAACATCTTCTGTTGGCATAGAATCATCAATTAAAACTAAGCGGCCATTCCATGTTGCAAGGGTTAATTCTCTCTCAACTCCATTTGCATCTGTCTGTGTCATGTATTTTAACAGTTTCAGATTTTCAAGATTGGTTGCCACAGTACTATGCATGATAGCCATCGTGAATTTAGACTTATTGTCTCCGGCCGCTTTCTGAATCGCAGTATTTAATGTATCTGCCTGCACAACATTTTTGACATTACCATCTTTATCCGTTGCGGTTACTCCTGTAATATCTGTAGTATGTTCATCAACAAATACTTTGTCATCTTTTCCTGTCATTGCAAAGATTCCTGTTAAAATCTTTGTCAGGGTTAACTGATCAAGGTCTGCTTTATAATCGCTTACCTGTGCCGCTACATTATCCATAAAGCTGACACCGCCTGTTACATCCTCGGAGAAGTCACGCTCTGTCCAACCTTTCATACGGCCAATAACGACAACCCCTCTTTCAAATGTCTCTGTTCCTTCGGATTCAAGGTCTGTTTCACCATCATAGTTCTGTGCAGTACCACCAATAAGTCCATGCATTGGAAGAACTGCATAAACGGTTCCTGTCTGAGAATTAAAGGTACGCTTGATATCCTGATTGCCTTTTAAAGCTTTTGATTTAATCAGTTCGTTTCTCTTTAAGTTCGGAATCCTCTCTGTATAGGCTCCAAAAGCCTGAGGATTAAAACTTTTTGAATCAAATTTCTCTCCTGCCATTTTCTACTCCTTTTTTAAATCTCTGCTCCCGGATTCTGTGCCATATAGTCACACAATTCGGTATATGTCATTTCACTCGGTTTCTTTCCTCCGACATTGCCAGAACCACCGTTTGTCCCTTTTACAAACTCTGGTGCCGGCTCATCGCTTTCAAACAGATAATCATTATCTGCCTTAATCTGAGCAAGCTGCTCATCCAGTCCAACAATTTTTCCATCGTTGAATTTCAGTCCATCCATATCGAGAAGTGCTTTGACAGCTTTGGCATTCTTGGCTTTTGCTCCAGTTAATGCTGCGGATAATGCATAATCAAATTTCATCTGGGAAATCTGTTTATCCGCATCGGCCTTTGCCTTTTCTGCCGTCTCTTTCCAGTCATCCGCTGCTTTTTTAATTCCATCAATATCCATGTCTTTAAACTTCTGGATTTCGCTATTGGCATCGTTTACCTGTGTTTCAAGAGATTCTGCCTTTAACTTATAGCTGTCTCTTTCCTGGATAACTTTTTCTGCTTTTTTCTGTTCTACTGCAATGTCTTTCCCGTTCTCGGCCATAATCTTATCAATTACTTCCTGCGAAAGATTAAGGCTCTTTAAAAATTCTGTTTTCATGTCTCCTGCTCCTTTCGTATTAGGTTGTTTTAGGCGTGTAACCAACCGCCACGAACCGACTGTTTAAGGTCTCATCTTCTGACCAATATCCAGCTTAACCCTGCTGGTGGGAGATATTTGGATCACCTCCTATGATTCAATACTTTTAATTCCATATGCAATTGCACAATCATGCTCAATCTTGCATCCCCGCGCTTCTTCCCATCCGCTTGCAAAATATGCAATATCTGCATTAGATAAAAGTTCGAGTGACTTTCCCAAGAACCACAATGGCTTAGCGTCTACTGGAGCTGACTGAAAAAAGGAATCAATTACTTCTACTGGTCCACCTACGAGTTTCTCAGCACTCTTGATTGCCGTTTCTCTTTCTCTTAAAATTTCCTGATCTGATTTGCCTCTCATCGGCTGACTAATAAATAATTTCTTCATGTTCTCTTACCTTCCTTTTCTTAAAAATTATAAATAACCTTGCAGCCATTGACGTTTCCGTTTGCCAACTGATACTCAATCACTGCAGGATATCCGTTTTCTTCTAACCATTCTCTCACTTTTGCAAATACGCTTTCCTTATACTGCACGGTAATTCCATCGTGTCCATTTCGGCTATATGCTGTTCTAACAATTTCATCTGTAAACAAATCAAGTTTCTGAATGATCGCCGCTACCGCTTTATCGTGCGGCTTTCCGTTCATCGACATGATTCCAAGTTCTTTTGCGATAGAGGTACAATCCCAAAGTTTGTTATCTTCTGTTATTATCGGAGAACGAACCGGATAACCGTTATCTGTGTAAATCCTTACAATTTCCGCTGCAATGAACTTATCATCCACACCAGCTTTACCTAACAGACCACTGATATTTTTTGCCATCTGATTAACAGAAGAGAGCTTTTCTTTCCCGCCATTCTTTTTCTTTGGAGCTTCATAAGAACCTGTTTTGCGAATCTGTGGGAGAACCTCATCCGTTACCCAATCGCTAAATTTTTCTGCTTCTGGCTTACGACTCTTGAAAACAAGTTTATAAACACCTGATTCAGTAAGAAATTTTTCACCTGCATTATTCAATTTTCGGATGTCCTTATCTCGGACATCTGAGTTTTTAACTATAATTGCCTGCCTCTAATTCATTTGAGCAAGATAATTTCTCACTGCGCTCTCTGAAAGATCTAAACATTTTCCAACGTGCTTTGAATTAAATAACACCCGTCCATTCAGTTCAAACACTTCCACATCATGTCCTTCAAAAATCATTAAGTTATTCATTGCAATTCTCCTTTCTGAATCACTAAAATAAGACGCAGCCTTTCACTACGTCTCGTGGTTCGTTTGGGGAGGTCAGGAGCATACCCTGACAGGAGTTCTCCCCATGTTAAAAATGAGTATAAAAATAACACACCTGATATATCGAGCGTGCTAAATTCAAATTTATTATTCTTTCTTCTGTTGTCCTTCTACCTTGTCTTTAATCAACTGGTACCAACCGTTATTTTCATTATCAAAATGTGGGCAATTATAATCTTTTGCGGACAAATATTTCTTTGGTATTTTCCCATATGCTTTACATAAGGTTTGGCGGCGATTACTATCAAAGTCTGCCTTCTTGCAAGCATCACAAAGAGGTATCGGACTTGCAACGGTAAACATGCCTGGAAAATCATCAAAACTTGGACCTAATTCGATTTCACAATACTTTCCATTTTCGTCATAATAATATCCCTTTTCTTTCATAAGATTGCCTCCGCTTTTATGTAATACCTATCATTTTCCTTTTCGATATTTTTTATTTTACAGCGAAAACCTCTTTTAAACAATACTTCCTGCTGATTTTTATATTTTTTAATTGCTAGACTTTCTATGTACAAACAACCTCTGTATCCCTTCGGTACTTCTATTTCAAGATGTACATTTCTTCCCCCATATTGAATATCCCTAAATGAAGTTGACGTATAACCAATATTAGTTAACGTTTTTCCTACCAATCTCTCCATATCATGCTCAGAATATTTAAATCCTTTTGGGAATACATTTAGAAATTCCGGTATCGTATCTCGATGAACGACTATCTTACGTTCAATAACTCCCTTATCTAACGCGGAATCCAGTACCTTCATATACTCCCGCTCTTTTTCAATCATTTGCGACTTGCCGGAATACAGTGCCCGGTTTACCCGGTGAGCGGCAAAGCCTGTATATCTTTGCACTGCCAATCTTTCCTCATCCGACAACTTATCAAGCTGCTTCACCATCTGCATCTTAGATGTATGTCTTTTACTTGCCCATACCGCTTTCTGTGCAACGCTTTTATTAAATCCAACGATATTTCCTTCTGAGTCCAATACTGCATGAACTTGTGTCCTTGCAGACTCATATCTTCTTCCGGTTTGCCTGCAAAATTTTTTAAGAGATTTCTCCTGCTTTTTTAACTCTGCCGACTCACTTTCAAACCTATTTGTCAGCTCTGCTTTTAATGTATTACTATCTGTATTTTTTATTCCAGCATCATATCCTGTAAGTTTTCTTTTTGTTGCTCTTATCTTTCTTTCCTGTGAACGCTGCATCTGACTCAACTCATACTCTGTATATTTTTTACCATTGTACTCGTACTTTCTGGCACTATAATCGTCAAGCATTTCCTGTGAATAAGCTGGTGCAGATATTCCAGGAAAGAACGCATGAAAATTGTGCCGACAGTTCCAGCCGCAAAGCCCCGCACCAGTTCCATATCCGGTACTTTCATAAAATGGAGGATATCTGCTATCTTTTCCAGAAACACAAAAGACTTTTCCTTGCCACACTGCATGAGTTGGTCTTGCTCCTGAGTGAGCGGTTGTTTCTACATGATCACAGCCAGACTCTTTGACATATTGAAGATTCATTTCCGCCGCCGACTGATTTACCCCGGTTAGAACGGCTCTCCTTACTGCTACGTCTAACTTATCTACATGCCCGGATGGATATAAAACCTCGGTTCCCTGCACCGCCGCTTCCTTAATTGCATCCGCAATCGCTTTATCATAACTAAAAGCCCCGGTCTGTACTTTCATCATTGCTTTATTGCAAGCGGTTATGTAAGCACTTTGCGTTTTAACAGCCGTTGTTAAAGTAAGATTATTAATCTCTTCTTTTGTCTTTCTTACATTTGCTGCAAGAATCTTCTGCATCGTTTCTGACTGATGAAGTTTTATCTCTTTTTCACCTGCGGCTTTATAAATAACTGCTTCATTCTTGAGGTTTCTTACTCCCGCTTCCTCAAAAACTCTTTCCACTTCTGTATTCATATATCCAGAAACCTGCGAAACACGCTTTAGAACATCCTTATAAAGGAGCCCCGCTCCCTGCAAAATTTCTGCTTGTCGTCTTGAAGTTTCCGTTATTTCTCCGGTTTTTACAAGACGTTTTGACATATCTGCTATAATCGCTGTGCTTAACGCATCAACCAGGGCAAGTAGCTGATCTGAAAATTTTTCAAGGTATTCCGGCTCTAGCATAAAACACCACCTATTCTTCTGCTATCTGAAAACGTTCATCCTGCTGCGGCATCATTTTCAAAGCTTCCTCTTCTGACACACCATACTTGGCTGCAACGTATAATTCTTTTCGGATAAAGCCGGCAACCGCATCCTGCTGCATACTGGCAAGTTCCTGTTCTTTATCAATTACGATAGAATCATCCCAGTCAAAGCTCATCTCGTATTTCTTTCTGCCAGAAAGTCCAGAAAGTTGAGCCATGACATCCATAGCATATACTAACTGTTCTAATGCAGTCTGTAATGACTTCTGGATATCGGATACCGTACTATAGGAACGCTGTTTACTTGCTTTAATCTCTTCCGCAGTCTTATCAACGGTATTTGGGTCACTTAATGTCCCGTAAGCAAGCCCTACATTAAACTCTATCCTGCGAAGAATCGCATTAAATCCATTAATAAGGTTCTCATCACGAATAGCCGGTGCAAACACTTTGTATTTCTCGGCATTATCATCAAGGTCCATCATGCGAAATAGTCTATCCTTACCCTTTGGAAACTCATAATTTCCCTTATCATCCTTTTTAAACAAGGTAATGTCTGCATCAATCGCAAGCTCCGAACCCTCAAACTCCCAAAGGAGTCTTGTCCACTGATTGTCCGCCTCTTTAATGTCATTGATAGCTCTGGAATATACAGAAACACCAAGAGGTGATGTATCATCCACATTGTTCGCATTAGGAATCTTGAAATAGGCAAACAGTGGCATCTTTACATTCTTAAGCGTAACTTCTTCCTGCAGATTAGCCCATTCCGGTATAGCAGTAAGAGGAACTTCTTTCCCCAAAACCTCAACATTATCAAGATCCTGTTTCACAAAAGCTTTGTTGTTTATGTGATACATTGTGCCTTCGTGTTGATGATACTCCAGTCTGGTATATACCTTTTTCCCTACCGTTAAGCTCTCAGCGAATACCGCTGCCGTAACTCCCCCTCTGGAATTAAACTTCGTAGGGAAGAACCTGTCCGCCTGAACCATATCTACCTCTATATGCCCTTCTGATGCATAAGGTTTCATTGCTAACCCGCCCTTAGCACAGGCATATTCTGTGTATTTACGGATATCGCTGATAACTGCCTGATACTCTTCGTTAATGAAGTCATTTCCTGTAACTTCTGTTTTCAGTTCCAGCGTAACAAGTCTTGCGAACTCTCCGGCAATAGCAGCAGGCAATCCACAAAGCTTTATATTCTTTTCCTTCCAGGGCGGCTCATTTTTATACATCTTAGTCCAGAGATCAATCCCATTCGCCATTTTGTTAGACACCGCTACCTCAACCCCGATGGCGTCTTTTATTTTTTCTCTTCCAAGCATCTTTCTGATCACCTGCCCTATTCTTTCGATAAATTCTTTTATCATCTATCTCAACTCCATTTTCGTTCCCGTCTTATGATGGTATAAGCAAAATATCGTGCTGCATCCATGCAATGATCGTACTGCTTTACCGGCTTATCATCTCCATGTTCCACTGCCTTTTCATCCCATATATAGGAACCAAATTCTTTAATCGTTTCTTTGCAATCTTTAAGAAACAACAAAACTCCCAGATTAAGAAGATTTCCAACAAAACGTATCCCATCGAGAACATCGTTCTTTGCTTTCTTAACCTTGAAGCCCCTTTTCTTAAGCTCTGCAATAAAGGAAGCTGCGGCCGGATCTACAATGATTGATTCTATTTCAATCCCACTGACGAACTCTTCCATATCATCCGCATACTCACCATCTGTTTTCTGTTCCGCTTCATCTCTTCCAGAATAGTAATATTCTTTTGTAGCAACCCACTGCCCTTTACGGTTCTTCTCCCAGAGTAAGAAAACAGTTGCATTCTGGGTACCGTAATCAACACTTACATACTTCCTACCGACATAGCTCTGCGGCTCTGATATGACGTGCTTTTCTTCACTGAACATATCATAGATAATACCTTCCGCTACAGCCCAAAGGCCTAAGATATACCGTTTATAAAACACACCGGTATACATGGAGCGGTATCTCTTCTTAATCCGCTCCGATAGGCTGAGGTTATCATCCATCGTGAAATGAAGATATACTATCTTCTTTTTTTCTGCTTTATCAATCCAATCAGTTTTAAACCAATGATACGGACCATCCGGATTGCAGTTAAACCAATACTTAGAATTATCCACCGAGCATCGCCCTGTTGCCTGATTGACAAAACTTTCCGGCATCAGGGCAACTTCATCAAAAAAGACCCCTGCCAGGGTAATACCCTGGATGAGGTCCTGTGAGCGTTCATCCTTGCCACCAAAAATATAAAAATAATTTTCCTTTCCATTTCTACGAACAATTACGAGATTGTCCGCTCTATGGTCTTCTACATAGTAACCGCGGCTTTTAAGCATCAGTTTCAGCCAAAACAAAACATTTCGCCTGAAAGAACCGATTGTTTTTCCGCACATCGCAAAGTTTTGACCGTCAAACGATTCCATCGCCCACATAGCAAATGAGAGCGACATAGAGACTGTCTTGCCCGAACGTATTGCTCCATCTGCTATGATGCCGTCCATATCGTGAACTGGAGAGTTTGGCATCCACCAGGTAAGGATTTTCTTTTGTTTACGTGAAAATGGTCTGAATTTAAAGGCTGCTTTCTTTACTCTTCTTCCCATACTGCGTATGCCTCGCCTTTCAGTGCTTCTAAGAAGCCATCATCTTCTGTTTCTTCCTCATCCACACCAGATATAATTGCCGTCTTCGCCCTGATCTGCTCGATCCTAGCTTTCTGCTCCTCTGTTGCAAGTTCATAATTACTATGCAACAGTTCATCATATTGCTTTATCAAGGACCTTAATTCTCCTTGTGCCCTTGCCTGTGCTTTTAAAAATGTTGCCTGTTTATCCCATGCTTCCTGTACCTCCCACTTCTCGCCTATAAGCTTACCCTTTGATTTTTTCTCTTCGACTTTCTCGATTGTCTTATCCTCGTGGTCCTTTACATACATGATCTGCTGTGCTCTGACGATTGCAGCATAAGCAATCTGTATATTTTCCCAGAGAATATCTAAAGGGTCCTTCTTTTCAATCTCCTGGATAATAGAAAAGGTCTCTTCCGGAAGATACTTCGAGAAGAAACCATGCTTTTCTGCGTTTTTATTTTGTTTTGGAGCGGCTCCGCCCTTGCCGCCTACGGCATTCTTGTTACCTGGCTGACCGCCTTTCTTTGCTTTCGCAACGTTGCGTTTCTCTTTTGCAACGTTGCAATCCCATTTATATCTATTTTTCCAACTTCGGACTGTTCCTTCCGGAACTCCTAATTGACTTGCAATCTCAATTAGCTTCTGTCCTTTTAAGTATAATTCTTTTGCCTGCGTTATCCTCTCATCCGGCTTCCTCGGCATCACCACCACCTCTCATTCGTTTTTGTTTCGGAAATATATTTCTCAGAAATAATTAAAGTATTGCAAATGTTTTAAAATTTGATATAATTTAATCGTTGCAATAATAAAAAAGATACACATAAGGAGGAACAACTATGTCAATGCAGAATTATGATTTTTTAAAATTTATTATTTTTTTCATTGATTAAACACCAACTTAGTCCTTCTTAGGCTTCTTCTTTAAATGCAACTCTTAATTAAACACCACTTTGGGCATTCGAATTTTCGATGTAAGTCCAAAAAAAGACATAAGGAGGAAATCCTATGGATTGGATTAAGTTGGTGTTTAATCAAGATTTTCTTCTATTTTTCTTAGGTGTGTATGGCCCTCAGGTCGCCAAATATACGCAAACTTTAATTACTAAATGTGATACTAATGTATTTACCTTTTTATTTTTGTTAGGTGTCTACATAGTTATCTCATTAAAAAAACTTAAGATAAAATAGGAGCGTAAAAAGCCGGACTAGCTACCCGGCTTTTTACTTTTTGTGATTCTTTTTCAATTATAGATTTTACTCTTTTTTTTCGTAACATGTGTAACATTCGTAACAAACTTTCATTTTTCTTCGAAAAATCTTTTAAGTTCCATCTTTAACCCTCCGGAGGTACTGCCTTTCATCCGATCGGCTACTTCTTCCCATGTAAGTTTTTTCTCATATCGAAAGCGGATAATTCTCTGGATACGGATTGGTGCCTGGTTAATGACTTCTAATGCCTGCAGTCTGACGCGGTTTGCTTTTTCTCTCCGCTTAGAAAGAATATCCATTTCTTTCGTCAAGCGTTCATTGCGTTTCTCATCATACGCAAGTCCTTCGATGTTAAAGGACTGTTGTGTATATGGATGCTCATTCATACTGCCTTTTACCTTGTCAGAAGTGACTACAGACTGTTTCTGTTCAAGCTCTGCAATATCATCCTCCGTCTCTCTGACTAACTCGCAGGCATCTACATAATCATTGAGAACCTGTTTTATGTTCAAGATAACCACCTCCTGCTATCTATAAATCTTGCCTGTTTTCTTATCTCTGAGTTTAATCCGTCCAAATACTTCAAATTCATCTATTGCCGCTACTGCTTTCATAGCATTAATTGTTCTTGTTACTGAATCCGGCGGCTTATCCGCTGCCCTAATCGCATCATGCGCCGTTTTGTCTTTGTAGTGTTCATGATTTCGTGTATCCATCCTACCACCTCACTTGTTAAGTATGTAAAATACAAATCCTGTATAAATTAATGCTGCTATAATTACTATTGCTTCTGTTATACTCATTTTTGCTCCAATCCAAGTTGTCTAAGCATCTCTCTTTTAAAAGTGCTAAAACGGCAGATTATTGTACCTTCCATTTTTACTTTGCACCAACTGCACTTTCTGCAACTATACATTCCTTCTGAGAAGTAGCATTTCTTGAAATCTTCTTCCATTTCCTCAGATACATGCAATCTAATTTCTACATGTGGTGCAGGAAAAATTTTAATTGTTTTTGCTTTCTTCATTTTATCGTCCCTTTCTTTTACTTTACAAATAAACTGGTTATTATTTCTTGTGTATAATGGTTTTTTGTCAAGTATCTCTTATTTTTCATGTTATTTTGTAAATTTCCGCTTATATATGCTCATGCAACTCCGGTGGTCCGAACGACTGAGGCTCCAGCTCCATCAAAGCATTATATCTCTCAACATGTTCATCTGGTGTAATCTCATCGTTCATAAGCTCCTGCTCCAATTTATTGTATTCAGCATCTATCCTCTCTTTAAACTCCTGACGGCTTATCTTCCCTTCGATAAGCATTTGTTCTAATATTTTGTATTCGTGACTCATAATTTACTTTTTCCTCTTATTCACCTGTTTCGTATGCACCGCCACTCTCTTGCGGCCGGCTTTCCATCTCTGGTAGGCTTTACCTTGCTTGCATGGCTGATTCATTCCCTCGCAACGGTCTCTTTCGGGACATTTCACGCATGGATTAATCATCTATTTGCTCCTTTCATGAAATCACCTAATGTTCTATTTTTCCAAGGTGTTTCTTTTATGTCCTCTGGTTTGTACGGTTCCGGCAATGGCATCCACGCACTTGTGAAATATCCTAAAGACGCATATGTTCTGCCTGTAAATGGAGCATAAAAAGCTCCTCCCTCATCATCTACTTTCCAAGTACCTACAAGTGGATTCTGCTTCTCATTTGCAAATGATAACAATACATGTTCCCCGTTCTCGGGTGTTTTTTCTTCTAACGGTATCCATTCACAAATTTTAGGCTGCTCTTCAATCAGCTTAATTACGTTTGTGCCTACAAGTAATCTCTCTTCACGTTCCTTAATGAGTCTTTTTTCGTCAATCATCTCTTTCTTCTCCTTTCTGCAGCTTTTCGCATATCTTCCCAATCCTTTCTTAAGTCTTCTGGAAATACTTCCGGATTAACTATTTCTTTTCTGGCTTCCAGCTCTGCTCTAATAAACTTTTGTTTTGTTGTTTCTGTTTTTGCCTTTTCTAAGAGATGCAATGCAGTCTCTAAATCTTTCTCGGTAAACTTAGGATCGCATAGGAAAGATGCTATATAAGGAGGCTCTGCGTCCAAATCATGAAGGCTACGCTCAATAATTTTTCTCACGTTATCCGTATAAAGTTCTAACGGAATATCTATCTTAACTTTCTTCATTGTTTCCTTTCTCCCCGACAGAAGTCGGGGAATCAATGGCATATAGCTCCGTGTTGTATCATGGAGCGGTCAACAAGTTACTGCAATGTGTATCTATCCTTAACCCCAGAGGGCGTCCAGCTTTTTCGCCTTCCTGGCAATTCGCTTTGCACTGCGTTCTGTATTTCTTCGATGCTGTCTGCTGGCATAGGGAACTGCCTGTTTTCGTGCCGGCTCTTTGTGCTTCACATCTTTATCATTCATCCGGATAGCATATTCAAGACCTGTCTCTTTTTTTAATGCGTCTATCATCTCCAGCCAGGTAACATAATCCTCCATCAGGCACTCTGTCTTAAAATCAAACCGTTTACGGAAACGCTCTATCCTGGCTGCTCCGAATCCAAATTCATCATGTAATGTCATTGCTGTTAAGATATTTACAGTATCCAGTGTCTGATTCTTTATGTTCTCTACCGCCTTATCTACAGCAGAGCGGCTGACTCCAATCGGAATCCCGGTAATGCCTCTCATACGAAGTTCTTCTTCTAGTCCTTCGATTCCTTTTTTCTTTGCAACTTCTAGTGCATAAGACATACCTTCCTGTCTTGCACGTTCCAATTTATCTATCCTTGCCACTTTAATTGCCTCCCGTAAGTTTTTTCTCTATCGCTGCATAATCATAATCTCTGCCCTCGAAATTATGAAAATTGTTGTTGCCTGGTTTATTAGCTTTCCCGGAGCTCCTGCCTGATGAGCTGCTTTTCTTCTTCGTCAAAGGATAAAATCCCTTCCAGCCTCTGATAAATGCTGTCTTACAGATTAGGATTCTTTCCTGTTCATCCTTCCCCAAGGAAGAAAGTTCCTGCCTCAGTGTTTCTATCTGTTCTTTCATCAACGGGGTACGCTGCTGCTGATTTCTCATCAAGATATATTTTTCAAAGGCATCGTTAAGTTCCGGATTGCTATAATATATATAAGTATTATTTTCTTTTCTTTTATTTTGTTGAATATCTGCATCATTTATCGTCTTTTCTGTTGCAGAAATCGTTGTTTCTGTTGCAGAAATAGGATTTTGGGGTGCATTTAATAAAGGTTGACCGTTTTTATCAATCAACCGATATTTATCTTTATTGACTTTGTTCCTAACAGTCACTGAATCGTAGCGTCGCTGAATTCCAGCAGAGGTGATAATATTTTGATTAAGGAGGGTTTTATCAAACAGCCCTATATCCGCACAATAATAAATCACTTGCAACACAAAGTCTTTTTTCTTTACCCAGCGGTTCCCGATGGTTTTGATTATTTTTACCGCTAACTGCTCCATACTGGGAACCTCTAAGTAATAACCTTCATGATAAATCATGCAAAGCAGCACATCATAAATCGTCTGCCCTAATGGACCATACTCATTCATCAGGTCCATGATTTTAAAATCATCATAATAATCAACATCTTTAGAAAAGTAACTAAGCCCTGTCTTGACTTTGCGGCCCATTAAGCCACCGCCTTTCTCATATGCTGCTTATAGCGACCTCCACTCTTGGAGAGTCTGAATAAAATTTCTCTACAGACAGCGAAACAATCTGCGTATCGTCATGATAAGCGACCTTGTTTAACGCATCTAAGATACTCTTTATAACATTATCTAAATCCGGCTTCTTTGTCGGCCGGATAAGACCGGCAAGCATCTGCTCCGGTTACTGCCATATAGTGATTACATTGCACTTCATATTCTGGCGGGATAGAACCGTCTGCCCATTTATCTGCAGAAAAAGCCGATGCTGTTTTACATTCAAGTCCTGCATTTTCCCCAACGACCAGGCGGTCTACATTGGCAAGCATAAAAGGAAGTTCGGAATGAGAAAATATCGCATTTGCCCGTCTTACTTTCTTTCCGGTTTCCTCACAAAATCTTTCTGCTACATACTGCTCCAGATCTCGTCCCTGTCTCATTGCTTCGTTATCAAACTCTGATGTCTGTTCTGCAGTCTTGTCTAAAAATACGGATACAGCACTTCTATATTTATTTACCCCACAGATAGCTCCGGCATCGGAACCACCGATGCCTTTCTTTCGATAACGCAGCCATTCTTCATGTGGCATTTCTAAAGTACTTACTACTTTATTTAACTTCATATTGCTTACCATCCTTTCTATACTGTCTCCAGAAAACTAAAACGCTGCATTAACATCTGCATCTTTTCTTCCAATTCTCCAACACCCTCTAAATTTTCTATGCGCCCCCCTGCCGGTTGCGCCAAAATAACATCGCCTAAAACTGGTATACCAGTTTTGACATAACCGTACAAAAAGGAGGCTACTGCATTTGCGCTTGGACAAAAACCATTTACATCTTTAGGTTTGTAACCGTTTTTATCCAACATCATAAGAACGGGGCACTTAAAAAAATCATACAACTCATTTGTTGTAACTACTTCTACAGGACCGCCCATGGCATCCATGATCGCTCTATTGTTGCTAAAATCCACATCCACGATAGAAATCTTATTATCTGCGGTTATCTTAATTGTCTTCATTTCGACACCTCGTTCTTCTTTAAATCTTTTGCAATCCACCACTCCAGTGCAGCTTTCCGCTTTAAGAGGCGGGGTGATGTAGGCTGCAATTTAAGGGCAGTTTCTGTTTGGTTGTACTTGTGTAATACAAAATTAATTATCATGTTTCTCGCCTGCCAGTTTTTCAAGATACAAAATGCATTCATTATATGTAGCTTTCTGCTCCTCTGGTGCGTTATTATGCATATAAAATTGCTTATCCCATTCTTTTTCCTCAGAGATTTCGCCCTCCATAGCAATTACTTCTGTCGAGTAGTTACTATGTCTAAAAATGACATGATTTCCCGCCTGCTGTGCTGCGTGTATTTTTTCAAGCAAAAACTTAACATCATCTAAGTTCAAAGTCTTTTCTTCCTCGTTCATAATTTTCTCCTTCCATTTTTCTAGTTTTGTGTTACAATTTAGTTGAGTTATTTTCTATGCGCCTGTTGGAGTTGCCGCTTCGCAGGTGCATTTTTTATATTCTTCCAAATCTATTCCCTGCGCTTTAGCAAACGTAATGGCATTAATAAAATAGATAGGTCTTTTCTTGTTTCTCCCTGGCAAAGCCTGCGCCCATGAATACATACCCTGCTGAATAGCAAGTGCAAGTGCTCGCTGTGACACGCCCATGATTCCAGCCGTCTCCGTGAGTGTAAGTCGCGGAATCTTAGGATATGGTATACTTGGTTCTTTGAAGTTTTCGTTTCCAAAGTAATCTTCTGGCATCCCTATTGCTGTAGCAATCACGCCCTGTCTCTTCTTGGATGGTATGTTTTTGCCTGATAGATACTGACAGATAGAACTTTTATTTATGCCTGTTAATCTGGATAGCTCTGCCTGAGATATATTCTGTTCTGAAAGTATGTATTTTAACTTTTGAGAAAATGTCATGGTTTCACCTCCTCTCCAACTATTCTTGACTTTTCATAAATTCTCTCATATTCTTTTTATACAGGACGCTGGCACGTCCGAGTATGAAAGAAAGGAGTTATTATTGTGAATGATGATTTAATAAAATCTGATAACTGGAAAACTTCTGACACGAAAGCTTTAATCTCTGAGCTTCGTAATTCGTTATCAGTACAAGCGTTGCCTGCTTCTAGTATAGGGAAATCAATTCTTGAATCATATATCAAGGGATTTACTTCTTCGGCTGGAAAATGGGATACATCCTCACTTGTTTCAGCCGCAGCACTTTCTGGTAATATTGCTAAGCAATCAATTGAAATATCTAGTGCCGCCGGCATTGCTCATTTGGTAAGTGAAGAATTAACTAAGAGTATCTCTTCCTCATTTAATACCGAATCAGCAAACACTTTTGAAAATTTTTCCCCTCCAAATGAAGATTATGTAACTCTTGATAAGGATTCGATTGAGACATTCGAAATTCCTGAATCAATAGCTATTCCTCTTGGAAAATACCGAGTAAAAATGTCTACGGATGTGTTTATCAGTATAATTTCTTTACTGGTATCCATTATTTTGAGCACATCAATCGCCTTATATCAATCCAACCAAAGCCCTACTGAATCTGAAACCCAACAAATTCAACTTGATGAAACTCAAAATGCACTTCTCCAGACTCAGAACCAACTTCTTTATGATTTATTACATAGCATAGATACATCTTCCTCTAGTGAATCAGGATCCCTGCAATCTTTAAAGAAAGCAGTTGAAGAACAGAATTTACATCTATCAAGGATTGAGAAATCTCTTGATTCAATTGAAAAATCTCTCGATAATAATGCATCATCCGGCAATACTGAATCTGAAAAATAATACTAATAATGAGAAATCCTATCTGCGTAAGCAAGAATGCTATTCTTAAATTTCTGACTTGCTTACGCAGTTTTTGGATTTCTTCTTTATTTTCATCCATATCTCGCCTCCTATCCTGCTTTCTCAGCCATCTTTGTCTCATTCTTTGTTTCCTCGGTAAGCAACATACCGTTGATTATACCAATCACAAACATCTGTTTATCGTCCGGCAAATCGTTGATTCTTTTCACCATGTTGCGATAACGTTCTCTTTTTAACTGTTTCATATTTTCACCTCGCTTTGTTCATCTGATGTACATATAGTAGCATATCAAATGTACATTGTCAATATATTTTTGTTGACTAAATGTACATTTAATGTTATCTTTATTTTAGAAGGGAGGAACATTAACATGACTTTGTCTGAAAGAATTAAAGAAGTTCGTACAAGTTCTGGAGACACACAAACAAAATTTGCGGAGAAACTTTCTATTTCTCGCTCTGCTGTGTCCAAAATTGAAAGTGGTGAAAATACACCATCTAGCCAGACCATTGCATTAATTTGCAAAATTTATAATATAAATTACCAATGGCTTGTAAATGGTAATGGAGAAATGTTTAAAGAAAATGATATTGATGCGCAAGCGGCAGTTGATGAATTAATGACTGGAGATAATGAATTTGCTAAAAATATTCTTGTAAAACTTGCAAGACTCAGCGAGGAACGTTGGAAGCAAATAGAAGAAATTTTAGATGAATTAGAGCTGAAGTAAAAGGGCCGGGGATTAAACCCCGGCTTTTTCTTGAAGATATAAACGTTCTATAAATTCATAGATTCTCTTATCTGTTTCTTCGGATTCAATCCCAGCCCAAAGCTTATTCCCCTCCTTCTTATAATTTATCTCTTTGCTCTCCTTGTTCCCTTTTTTCATTATGTAACGCTCCTTTCTTGCGAAAGTATGTTCGATTTCATTCTATTATATAACCCGAACATATTTTCGTCAATATGTAATTTCTGGAATTAAATTTCCCATCAATAGTAGTATGACAGATTTTAAAATTGGACGATTTTTCTGTAGAAGTTTTTTTGTCATTTTTATCGGTTTGTATAGTAGGGATAATTTCCTCTATTATTCTTCCAAATTTTGTGTACTTATTTCATATTTTGTTGTATAATTTTACTTGTAACTATTTGATTTTTTCATTAATACATAAAAAGGAGTAAGAAATTATGAAAAAGAAAAAGATAATACCTGCAATAATCATTCTTTTGATAGTTATTGTTGCAGGTTCCTGTTTCTGGTATTTCCAGTACAAAAAGCCACATGATGAAGCTGTTGCTAATTTCAATAAGGCAGTTTCTGCTTTAAAAGAAAGTAATAAGCCATTAGACGAGGCAGTATCTTCTCTCAAATCTGTAATTGATTCAAAAGAAGAACCCCTGGATCCAGCAACACTCACCACAGCAAAAGGTAAATTATCGGATGCTAAAAAAACTGAAATGAAAGTTCCAGAAATGCCAAAGAAGACAAATGATATTAATGCAGCAACTAAAAAAATATCTACCATTCCGGATTATTCAAATATTATAGCTACTCTTTCTGAGGCACAGACTAATTTGGAAAATAGCATCAAACAGCTTAAACAGGTAACAAATCCTTCGGAAGATTTTGTAGTGGAACGTTTGAAACAGATTAAGAGTATTTCCGGAGTTGAAGCCGTTACCGAAAAAACAGATACTAATAGGCTTTTAAATAAAAACGGTGGATATACCGCTTGTGTGTATTTCTCAAGTAAGAAAGTAAAACAGGATTATGTTTATGGTAATACCATTGCTGAAAAGGGAACAGAGGGCGGTGGAGCTATTGAAGTCTTTGCTTCTGCCAAGGATGCAAAGAAACGGGAATCTTATCTTGCTTCTTTTGATGGAAATGGCATGATGGATTCAGGCTCTCACATTGTTCTTGGTACTGTTTTGATTAGAACATCAAGTCAATTAACTGCTACACAGCAGAAAAACCTTACCGAGCAGATCTCAAATAAATTTACAGAACTACAATAAATAAATTTAAAAGAGGAAAAACTTATGAAAAAAATTTTAGGATTACTACTTGCTATGATTTTAGCAATTGGAATGTGTGGATGTTCTTCTGGAACTTCTTCGGTTAAAGAATATAATATTGACGAATTTCTTCCAACTTACAGGAAAATACTTAGTTCTATCGAAGAAAAAACTCAATACTGGAGTGAAGACGAGCTTCAGTCTTCCAAATATACTGAACTTGTTAAAAAGGAAGCAGAGTCTGGTGGATTTTCTTTAAATCAAACTATTATCATCAGGGGAAAGGTTGATACGACCTACCCTTCATTCTTGTTTATAAGTACCAGTAAAAACTCCAACGAGGATACAGAATCCGATGATTATGAAGATGAAGATTTTGAACCTGATTCTGAAGATGCAGACTTTGATTCTACAACATTTATGTGCCTTTTTTCGGAAAACCCTAACTCACCTGCACTATTAGAACCTGGTAGTAATGTAGCAATCGAGGGAACTCTTTTTGCGGAAAAGAAAGATGAGGAAAAAGGTACAAAATATATATCCGAATACCTTTCAGACTGCAAAATCAAATCCCCTGATATAAGTAAAGTTAAATTTGCCGATAATGTAACTGATGCTATAGCGGTTGATGGTTCAGAGCGGATTATGGGAACTGTAAATTCCATAGAGAAAATAACCACATCCGATGATGACAAAGAGGAGTATCTAGAAAGCGTAGATACCTCTTCTGATGAGTATAATTATGCATCCGCATACAGATTCGCTAATTATGTAATCTATCTTAATAACGGTCCTGGCAACACGTTACCTTGTTTTATAAATACTACCGAAGACCTTCTTCCAAAAGAAGGAGATAAAATAAGTTTAATTGGCGAACATTTTTCATACGATTACTCTGATTATATCAATGCTGAAAATTCTGCTATTTACATCTTTAAATAATTTTACATCTCTTTACATAACAGAGCAGCTCATCCGCTGCTCTTTTCTTTTTTGTAGACAGCTTTCTGACTAAATACGCATTTTTCAGTATACAGACTAAAAAAATCGCATATTGAGGTTTCCAGAAGCCTCCCCTCTTATAGGATATGACATGCTCTTTTACGGAAAACCTTACAGATTACATCAAAAAACATGCGTTTTTGTGCAAAAAACCTACCCCAAGACTGGTTTTCACATATCCGAAATCTCCTGAGGCACCTTTTAGCTCACTTTACATTTTTCAATAATTTTGCATCGCACAATCATACATAAAATTTCAAAACCAGAATATACTTGAATTATCTGACCCAATATGATATATTGAAGCCAGAAAAGAGTAAATGGTGATATCATTTATGCACCAAAAACCCCTCGGTACCGCTAATACCGAGGGGTTTTATTTTGGGCTTGGTTGCCGTTTGTTTTACTTCTTTTTCCGGCCAAACCACTTGCGAAGTATAGCCATGATCAGTTCAACAAGGATGCCAGATGCTACACCAGCCAATACCGAAAAAAGAAAAGAGTATAATGATATCATTTGTGCACCTCCCTTCCGTCACCAGTATAGGGAGCGGCAACGATGGGATTATAACATAATTTTCTAAAAAAGTCTTTATTTAATCATCAATTTTTAACATTTTTCAACATTCTCTTGCACATATGTTCTGCACAGAGTATAATGACCCTATAAATGAAAAAAATCCGGTACTGACAATACCGGATTTCAAGTTACCTATCAACCAGGATGGCTGATAATCTCTGCAACACTTAGATTATAACACGCATCCTACAAAATGTATAGGGTGTATTTTTTATACCCAAAATTCGAAAGGATGAGAATAATGAAGTTACCTAATGGCTATGGATCAGTACATAAACTCTCTGGAAATCGAAGGAATCCATGGAGAGCGAGAAAAACTACCGGTTGGTCTCTTGATAAAAAAACAATGAAATACAAGCAGGAATATACAACTCTTGGCTACTATCCTACAAAAAAGGAAGCTTTGCAGGCTCTGGCCGCTTATAATGAACAACCATATGATTTGGATAATAATCTGACAGTAATGCAGCTATACGAACGCTGGAGCAAGGAATATTTTCAATCTTTGAAAGGTAAATCCGGACAACGAACTATTACTTCTGCGTGGGCTTACTGCTCTGATGTATACGATATAAAAGTAAGAGACCTTCGGGCAAGGCATATAAAAGGATGTATTGATGATGGTACGGCTGTTGTACGTGGAGTAAAGAAGACAGCTTCCGCCGGAACAAAGTCACGAATCAAAAGTATATTTAACCTTATGCTTGATTATGCTTTAGAATATGAAATTGTTGATAGAAACTATGCCCGAACTTTTAATTTATCCGATGATATCATTAAAGAGAAAGCAGAAGCCAAACGGCAGCACATTCCTTTTACCGATAGGGAAATGGAAATATTATGGGCAAATGTTGATAAGGTTCTTTACGTGGATGTAGTTCTCATTCAATGCTATTCTGGATGGCGGCCTCAAGAATTAGGGCTAATAGAAATGGATAGAGTGGATTTAGATAACTGGGAATTTACCGGCGGCATAAAGACAGATGCCGGTATTGACAGACTTGTTCCAATTCACCCTCGAATCAGAGAATTGGTTAAGCAAAAATATGATGAGGCAATTCGTCTCGGAAGTGATTATCTGATTAACTGCATAGACAGTCAACGAAAGAACGATATTAAAATGACTTATGACAAATATAACTACCGTTTTGAAAGAATCAGAGATACTTTAAAGCTCAACCCAGAACATCGACCACATGATCCTCGAAAACATTTTTCCACAATGGCAAAGAAATATAAGGTTGACGAATATGCTCTCAAGTATATGATCGGCCACAAGATTGAAGATATTACAGAAAAGGTTTATACGCAGCGTGATGTTAATTGGCTCAAAGAAGAACTAGAAAAAATAGTTTAAAATCCACCGGGATAGCTCTTGCTATCTCGGTTTTTCTATGCTTGAATTTGTGTATTACCGCGTGTATTACGCGTGTATTACTTGTGTATTATTTGTGTATTGTTAGCTGATTTTTCGCCATTTTTCTGCATTTTGAATGTTCAATTTCTATATTTTTACACAAACAATAAAAGTGGCATAGAGCCTTTATCTATGCCACTTTTGTAAAGTTTTCAATGATTGAAATTTAGAATCTACCTGCTTTTGCGGCTTCTTCAACGCTTACAGCTACAGCAACTGTAGCTCCAACCATAGGGTTGTTACCCATTCCATTTTGTAAAAACACTCTTTGTTTTAAGGTGCCATTTCATGTTATAAAACGCTTATATTACTTGTATAACACTATATTTTCATGATATTTTCTGTTTATTATTATTTTTTTATGTAAATATGTGTTGTTATATAATGTAGACTTTATGTAGACTTTTACTGTAATATTACAATAAAGTCTGTTAAAACTATTATATAATTCATATAGCCTGTACAAAATATAAAATGTGATTTTATTATAACATCCTTTTCTGTAACTTTGTCAATAATTATGTAATTCTTTAAAACCCGGCGGTGTAGATATTAGAAGTATAATACGTTTTTTCTTTCTTATTCTATATGTTATATCATATAGGACTGTATAACAGCAACATAAATATAGTTTATCTCTGCAATTTGCAGGAAAAACCCCAAATATGAATGATAAATTACAAAAAGTCTCCACATCTTAAGATATGGAGACTTGATAAAAACTAATAACATTTTTTACAAGCAGTGTAACCTTTTGACACAGCATCTGCCTTCTTTATTTTGCTCGGATTTTTCATACCGCTGCAACCGGTATAAGAGTGATATTTGCTACCGCTCCTAGATACCCAGACATAATTATTTGATTTTTTCGTTGGTGTTGTAGTATTCTTGGATGATGAACTGTCAGGAAAAGCAGCGCTATAGTTCTTCCAGATACCGAGTTTTTTCTTTTTTGCCTTTCTTTCTGAGGTTTTTAAGATGTCAGTATATCTATATTTTCCATATATGTAATATACACGAGCATACCCTTTTTTCACTAATTTATCCTGCAGCAACTTTCCGTCCACCCAGATCCATGCAAGTTTTCGTCTGTATTTATCAGTTTTATTACCATCATACTGTATTTGGATTTTTTTCGCCTTTTTTAATTCTGACTTTGTATAATCAGATGCTCTCTTTCCCATGAAAGCAACAGGTGTGTTTGGTTTAACTGTTTCTGGTGTATCTACTGCAAGAAATCGGAAAGTATAAGTTCTTCCTTTCACGGATAATTTAGCGGTATCTCCATCTACAGCCTTGACAAACTTTGCTGTCTGTTTCTTTGATACAGCCGCTTCAACAGAGACAACAGGCGAATACGTTGTACCGGCAGGCATCACCCCTGTAATAAGCAGTAAACTTAATATAAAACTTAATGTTACTTTCCTTAGTTTATTCATTTTTATTCCTCCTTAAAAAAATCTTTTAGTGTCTTATTTGATATTGTGTTATGAAAATATTTCTGATAAACATCTCTATATGGTGATTGTTTAAAAATAATCTGCATAAGAGATGAATTTGAGTATTGATCACATTCATCTACAATACCTTGTATAAGCTCCATATATCGTTTCTTTATATGGTGTCTCTGCTTCGAATTTCCAACAGCAATATTTCCTCCGGCATACACTCTGTAATTTCGATAAACAGACTTTACAACTGGACCAAACATCCATGCTTCTATCTTATCCTTAAAACATGGTTTATTTGTTACGACAAGGAATTCTGCTTGTACATAATACAAGACTTTTTGTAATTTTAAGTTACTCATACAGTATTTTTTCTCTCTACAATAGTCAATGATGTATTGAGATACCTCTAGTGCATCATACATAGAAACAGCCCCTGCCCATTTTAAGTTCCTTGTATAATTTCTTCGCTTCTGCTGCATCTGCGTCTGGAAAATGTTTCTCAATATATTGATTTAGTGTAATCTTCTTCCGATTGATTTTAATTTCTAAGTCATTTTCTTCGGTAAAGCTTCCTGGCTGTAAGTGTTCCATACACATCACAACAGAAGCTTTTTGCGTTTTTGACAATTTAGAAAGAAGTTCAGCAAATTCTTCGAGATCTTTAGTAAAATCGCGTGTTGTTTCTCTTGTTATAGGGATATTATGCCTTTTGCAATCTCGTTCGTTCATGCATTCGAAAAATAGCCCATTCATTTCTTTTATGGCTTTTTCTCTATATTCTTCATTCAGTCTGCAGAATGTTTTTATCAAAATATCAATTTGTTTCGGATCTACATTCATGTTTTATCCTCCTCTTTTTCTATAATATATCAAAGTTTTCACAAATAAGAATTTTTATATGAAAAATCAAAAAGAAATACCTGCAAACACATCGCCTTCTAATTCTATTATATACTTCATTGGAATCTTCTCTCCATTTTTCATATTAAGACATTTCTCTATTAGGTCTATATTTTTTAATCGCCCATACATCTCGGTATAGCTTCCGCCTGCTTTCCTTTTATCAGGTACAAAATAACAAATGCTGATTAGTGGATGTTCATACTGTATTTCTTGTAATATGCACAACTTCTGATTGATTTCTTCTTTTTTCTTACTTTCGAGTGGATGAAACTGGTCTGTGATTCGGGAGACTTCCTTTACTTCCTCATCATATCCTGTCAATGCAGCAAACGGAGCAAATTGGGCTGCTCTATCATGTAATGACATTTGCAGATGTTTCTTTGATACATGATGCGGAAGATTAATAATATCATCATATTTTTCCATTATGCTTTATGTCCTCCTATCTGCTCATTTCGCTCTATAGTTGTAGCACCTTCCTCATAATTAATTCCCCGCAAAATTGCATTTTTTCCGTACTTTTTCTTAATACTTAACAGAGATTCCTGTAGCTTTTTCTCTTTTTCCTGTTCTTTTTTTAGTGCCGCATAATCTGTAAACAAATTTAATTGTTGATACTCAACATCTTGCTTTGAATGAACCTTCCCTACAGATAAAGTAATCCGCCGGACAAGTAATTTTTTATCAATAATTCGGTCATACAGTTTTGACACGGTATCAGATATGATTTTTAATGAAGCGGTTGCATTTGGAAAGTTTTCAGTGCCATGGGCGTGTTTCGGGATCTTTCTTCCGTAATGGTCCGTCTTAACTTCGCCTTTATAATTCGTCCGTATAAGACTTTCCCTATCATATCCGACTGTCAATATAGCTTGCTTTGCTGTCAGACCTTTTTCAAAGAGGTCATAAGATATCTGTTCAGCCATTTCTAATACAACAATCTTTGCCTTATCCGTTGAATAGGCGCAAGTTAATACTTGTCCGGAACCAATACTTTTTTCCTCCGGTTTATAATTTTTTATATCTGCTATCGTACATGGTTCATAACCCCATGCGTGATCAATCAGTAACTCTGCATTAATTCCAAATAATTTATATAATAATTCTTCATTGTAGTATTCTTTTTCTTTTCCAATGGAACATCGCGCAATATCTCCCATCGTGTAAATCTGATATGCAGCAAGCTTTTTTGCATATCCTTTTCCTACCCGCCAAAAATCTGTAATTGGCATATGATTCCATAGTTGTCTTCGATAAGCCATTTCATCAAGATATGCTATCCGAACACCATTTTTATCGGCTGGTACATGCTTTGCTACAATATCCATTGCTATTTTAGAAAGATATAAGTTTGTTCCAATCCCCGCCGCTGCAGTTATACCCGTTTCTTTAAGCACATCTTGTATTACTTTAGAGACTAATTGTTTTGCTTTCATCTCGTATGTCTTTAAATATCCTGAAAGATCAATAAAAACCTCATCGATAGAATATACATGGATGTCCTCTGGTGCAAAATATCGTAGGTACACTTTATATATCTTTGTACTGTATTTCATATATAGTTTCATCCGAGGGGAAGCGGTGATATAGCCAAGCGCAACTACCGGGTCAGATAGTTTTTCATTGTGAAAAGACTGTCCGATAAATTTATGTTCAGGGGCATCCTTTATCCTTTGGGCATTAATTTTCTTTACTTGTTGTATAACTTCAAATAGTCGCGGCCGTCCAGAGATTCCATAGGATTTTAAAGATGGCGAAACAGCCAGACATATAGTCTTTTCTGTCCGGCTTTTATCTGCAACTACTAAATTTGTTGTTAAAGGATTTAATCCTCTTTCGACGCATTCAACGGATGCATAAAACGATTTTAGATCAATTGCTGCATATATCTTATCCAAATCTCATCTCTCCCTAAACAAAAATAATATAGTTCATATTAATTTAGTATATCACACATATGTTCTTCTATCCATAAAAGAAATTTGGAACAAAAAAAGACCTATCTGAATCTTTTGGATTCTCATAGGTCTTTTTTTAAAGAAGGATAGTTATTGATAGCATAATGCTACGAACCCGGCTTTGGCAATACATTGTCCTTCTCCATAAATATGATAAAACAAATACATATTCATTTATCGCCAGATTGGTATCTGGTTCCAAGTATGTATGATTTTAATTGCATGAGTCATCGTAATTTTCCTCATCTGCGAAATTACAGAGCCAAGGAGTACTTCGAACACTTCGTTCCATCCGTATACGCCGTGCTATTTCAGCTTTTTTCTGTCTTTCTGCCTCTTCCTTTTCTTTTTTTATCTTTGGCTCTTCTATCTTATCGCACAGCCGGGCTACAACAGCTTTCACCACATGACTGTCGATTTTCGAAAATTCCTCCTGTATAACTCGTTTATTATCTTCTATTTCCTGTTCAGTCCAGCTTTCTGGATAGCCAATACATTCAAGAATTCTGTCCCCTATACTACCTTTTACCATTGTTTTCCTCCTTTTTCTCGTTCCTACCTGTTTAATATGTATAAAAATTCTAACATCTGCGATAAGATAAGAATTTTTATAAGAAAATCATTTTAAACCATTTCTTGTTCTACCAAATCATACAGTTTATCGCCACTTTCAATAATTCCTCCTTATTTTGAAAATAATTTTGTTACATAACTAATTTGGAAGAAAGTGGATGAATTCTTTTTTATCATGAGATGTCATAAAATATCTTGGAATCGATTCCTTCGTAATAATAAAAAAAAAAGAGAGCATAAAGCTCTCTTCTTTTTCCGATTATGATATTTTAGCAACTTTTTCAGTTAAGAAAACAAAAAATCATTTGTCATCCCAATAGCGGAAAAGATCATAAGATTCTACCGTTTTTCCATCTATTATAGCTTCCAGTTCTTCTCTATCGCTTGTTTCGCTGTCAATCAATAGATTAACATAATATTTTTTTCTCAAAGGTTCTAAGGGATCACCCTGTCCCCCATCTTCCATCCATTTATTGTACCATTTACAGTACTCTTCGATGTATTTTTGTGGAGCATCGGTCGAGAGAAGGAAAAAATCATTTGACATTCCATTAACAAACAAAACCAGCCTGCGCACTAAATTAGACTGTTCACTAAATGCAGACTGTTCCTGCTGGGCTGCATTCATATTTTTGATTTCTCTTTGATTCAGCTGCATTTCCGATTTAACACCAACCGGCTTAAGAGTAAGAAGAGAATTGTAATCTATTTTAAGATATTCTGCTATCTTTCTCAGTGTATTGTTATCTGGAGTAATACCGTCATCACTTTCAATGCGAGAAACAGTGAGATCGCTTATTCCAACCGCTCTTGCCATTTTATGCTGTGTGTATCCAAGGTCGTGACGTCTGACTGAAATAACCCATCCTAATGTAATTTTTATGTTGATTTCTTTTCTATCTTTATTTTTCATAATCGCTTTCCTCCTTGTTTTGAAAAATAAATGTTTTCACATTTAATTTGTTAGATAAAGCAAAAATAGATTTAGAAAAACCTTCTTTTTTCATATTTTTTATCATATTAAAGATCCAATAAATTTTACAGTTTTCATATTAATTTCCATGTTAACGTCCTTCCTTTTTAATATGTATAAAAATTCTAACATCTGCGATAAGATAAGAATTTTTACAAGAAAATCATTTTAAACCATTTCTTGTTCTACCAAATCATACAGTTTATCGCCACTTTCAATATACCTTGACAGCTCCCCTGGGATTGCTTTTCCATATTTCAGTATATACACAAAAAAAAGACCGGATAATCCGACCTTTCTTATATAAGTATCCTTATTGTAATGTAGGACCAATGTCATCAGTTTCTTTTTCTACTTCTTTGCGGAATTCTGGATATATTTTTCCTATCTCATTCCACCATTCTGTCGAAAGTTCAGGTATATCTCCCTGAACTTCTGCATCTTCTAGGCAACTTAACAGTTCTCTTAGATTTATTGCAAATCGACTGGAACGGTTAGCCGAAGAAAAGAAAAAGTAAATTTCTCTTTTACAATTTATATCTTTATAGATTTCTCCTATAGGGTAAGCAATATTTTGTGACAACATACCTCGCTTTTTCCATTTATTATATATTTTTACGATTATTTTTTTAAAATAACATATGCAAAATATTACAATAGCTGTTAATATATATATTATTCCGATGAAGACCATTACTCTGATACAATTCATTATTTCCCCCTTTCTGATTTCATTAACCACAACGCAAATCTATTTCATGTAATTTGGATAAAACGCCTTTATATAATCACTCTCTTCCGGTTTTTTGAACTTTTAATACCGCATTCTATCATCATCCGAACAAATTCTTCATCAGATAATGACTCAAAAAATTTTTGGATATAAGTATATCTTTTTTCTAATTCAACCGTCATAATAACCGCCTCTTTTTATAATTATATTTTCCAGCGTAAGCTCCATCTTAATTAATCTGCATTACCGAAGAAAATGCTACCTTAATAGTCGAATTCGATAATCTCACTTTTAACCATTCTCTATTTTTTGTAGTTCCCGTGACTATACCATATTCACCCTTATGAGAGCTTGATTTGCTGATAATCCTCACTCTATGACCTATAATTTTTAATTGTTCGTTTGTCATAATATTTTTAGTCCTCCAGCTGGTATCCCTTATGCGGAGCGAAGGCTGAATGCCGGATTTTTCCGGCGTGCTTAACTCTCTTGGTTGGGGATATCGTTATCTCCGTCCACCATTGACGTTACACGAATTCTACAATTCATCCCACAGCCTAAAGAGGCAGAGAATCCTTGCTTTTTATTTTTCTTTTTTTAGAAGCTCCATCTGAACTGCGGTTCAGGCGGAGAGGTTCACTATTTTACAAAACATAAAATCTCAAATAACATAAAAAAGCACAAAAACAGTAATAAATATTCGATAACTATAACGCTATAATTGATCGTGTTGACTTTTACCACTTCTACTCCATAGAGACATGCATCATTTAATTTCTGAATCAGCATATTTAACTCATCGTAGTCATTAACATGAATTGTTACCTGGGGATAAATAGATTTACCTGGTCTTATTCTGAGAATCTGTATATTGTTTTCATATAATACAGAAGAAACTCTTTTTCCATCATGTAAACAATCTGTATATTTTAATATTGCTTTCATAAAAAATCCTTTCTGATTTTTTCATCTTCTTTTAAAATTCTAAGATATTTTCTTCTACATTAAGCCTTTCCATATTTTAATACGATTTTAGGGACTATCATATATAATGTGTTTTTAGCCCTGGTCACAGCAACATACATACATCGCACATCCTCATTATCTTCTGGAGAACCAATATATCTGGCAGATGGCAGGATTTCATCGATACAATCCAATAAGATAACCGTATCAATTAGGTAATCGGCAATTAGTGGATGCAGATCGTTGTTTAAAAGCGTCTTGTGATACCTCCCCGAACGACTGGTGTCGGACGGGGCTTCCCAACTTTTAGAGCCGGGAGTTCCATTATCTACCGATCCAGTCTGAACTTAGTCCCTCTCTCCGCAGAAAGAAAGACCACATTCAGGTCAACGATAGACAGGTGCGGGGGCATCGCCGCCACGGACAGGAACTTTTGCCTTTTCCGTGGCACCGATGTTCTGTGCCGCAGACAGGTCGCAATTATAGATCTTTCCATTCTGAAATGTACACAGACTGTAGTTCTATTGCGTGAACTACTCTGACTTACACTTTGTATAGAAGTCAGAGCTTCTTGCTTCATCGACCCCGGTTATTATCACACCCATTGGCAGTTTTCCCAAAATCTCCACAAGCGTTAAGTTCGGCGTGTTCCACCCCTACTTATATATTTATATCTTAGGCTGTAAGTAGTCTAATGCCTTCTTTTTTGATATTCTTTGCTGCATTTACATCTCTGTCGATGCCAGTTGTCCCACAGTTTGGGCAGTCCCAATGCCTGATAGACAGATTCTTTACCAGCGGGTTCTTAAAACCGCAATGGCTGCATAACTGACTCGATGGAAAGAACCGGCCGACTTTTATCAGCTGTCCGCCTCTGTCTCTTAACTTATAATCAAGCATGGTTAAGAACATCCCATATCCGTTATCCAGGGTCGCTTTTCCATTCCCGAATCCTCGGTTTGCCATTGCCTTCATATTAAGGTCTTCCACACAGACAAAAGAATACTGATTGGCTATCTCTGTAGACTTCTTCTGCAGGAAATCCTTCCGTTGGTTTGCGATGTGTCTGTGAATCTTTGCAGTACGTTTTTGCTGTTTATTATAATTCTTGCTGCCGATGGTCTTATGTCTTAGCTTCCGCTGTGCTTTTGCAAGTTTGTCTGCAGACTGTCGGAAATAATGCGGCATACCGCAGGTATCTCCTTCACTGGAGACATACAGTCCATCGGATTTGTAATCCAGCCCGATCGTTGTTTCTTTTGTAACAACTGCAGGAGAAATGGATTCCTCATATGCAAACAGGATGGACACCTGATAGCTGTCATCCCGATTCTGTGTTACCGTTGCAGATTTGAGCTTCCAATCTTCCTTCGGCCTGTGGTGTATCTTTGCCTTTACCCAGCCGAGCTTTGGCAGCTTAATAGAGTTATCACTGATCTCGATGTTCCCGTTTGTGATATTTGTTGTATAAGATCTTTTCGCTTTATGCTTACATTTATACTTGGGAAATCTACTGAGGTGTTTAAAAAAGCGGTCATATCCATCTTCCAGATGGTAGATGGCATTGGTTAAGGCGAATTTATCCACTTCTTTTAGGAAAGGATACTTCTTTTTAAGATGCTGGTTACAGTATGTATTTGCCTTTGTTTTAGATAAATGCTTCTCTCCATTCTCATGGCGTTCCTTCTGTACATCCAGCATCTGGTTATACACAAAACGGCAGCAGCCAAACGTCTTCTGGCACTGGATATTCTGTTTTTCGTTTGGGTATATCGTATATACCAACGCTCTGTTTGCCATTAGTCCATCTCCTTTATCAATAATACTTATAGTGGTGCTAACCCCTGCCTACTTCGTTGAGGAAGAGGAATGCGCACCTTAGTATTGTTCAATCGTTATTTTCTGATATAATCAAATTGTCATCTTATAGAGATGTGGATTGAAATTATCTTTTTATCTTAATTTTGTCTAAGGCAATTCCTCATTAGAATTGCCTTTTTCTTTGTTCTCCTTTCTGTTCTTGATATCCTTCCTTTTTATTTCCGCAGCCCACTGCCCAGCATAAGCAAAGAATAAAATTAATATTAACAAAATATTAGTATCCAATACACTCATCAATTTCTTTAGGAGAACAAAATCTTTCAGATATGGAATCATTAAAATTATCAGCAATGCTAAAACTTTTGAAATGAATGAAATACTCTTTACAATCTTACTCTGTTTTGCGAAAGTATCAACAGCCTTTGGTATACTTAATATTAATACAACTAATGCAGCTACAAAACTAATCTCATCTTCCAAGGCTATCACATGGTTATACAGTAAACCGTGGCCGTTATTGACTATATACAGGAACAACATGACTATTAAAAGAAACATGATCAACAATCGCTGCTTATTTCTCATACATATATCTCCTATTCATTTAATTTATGATTGATATTTAATCTCATAAGCGTCATACAGATCATCTCTACCCTCAATATAACGAGACAAGTCTCCTGGAATTGCCTTTCCATATTTTAATGCGATCTTAGGAACCATCATATATAATGTATTTTTTGCTCTCGTCACTGCCACATACATGCAACGTACATCCTCATTATCCTCTGGAGAGCCAATATATCTGGCAGATGGCAGGATTTCATCGATACAATCCAATAAAATAACCGTATCATATTCCAATCCTTTTACGGAATGTATTGTCGATAAGACAAGCTTATCCTCTTCATTTCCTTTTGACTTTGTTGCATCCAAAGTTGTTGCATCCAGAAAAGCCAGAGCAGAGTCGTAATCTTTTGCCATTTCCTGAAGAATTGTGATATCTTCTTTATTCCTTTCAAGATCCTGTAAACTTTCTTCCCTGTCCGATTCAGAATCAACTTTTTTATTTCTAATAGTATTCTCTAAGGTTTTAGCATAATAAGCACAACTGCTTTTTAATATCTCTAAGAACTCTTTACCTTCCCAACTTTGGATCTCATCATACAATTTTCTGATATGCACTCCATATTTTTTTCGTTTATGACAATCATCTATTAAGTATTCCGGACCATATTCCAAACACTTTCGAGAGATGTTTCTTGCATATACCTTTCCAATACCAATATGTAACTGCAGAATACGGAACCATGCCAGTTCGTCAGATGGATTTGTATAGATTCTTAAAAATGCAAGAACATCTTTAATATGTGCCCTGTCTAAGAATCGGATTCCACCATATTTTTCAAAATCTAATCCAGCTTTATTTAAAAGAACTTCTAATTCATAAGACTGGAATGAATTTCGATACAATACACAAATATCGTTATACGGGATACCTTCTGCATGTTTTGCTTTAATACGGTTTAACACAAACTCCGCTTCTGTTTTTGTATCATTAACACTGTACACTTTCGGAAGTTCTTGGCTGTTAAACTGTGCTCTTAAGTTTTTTTGATATCCTTCGGTTGCATTTGTCATAACATGATTTGCAAGGTTAAGGATTTCCTGACTGCTACGATAATTTTCTGTTAGATAGATTACTTTACAATCAGTATATCTTTTTGGAAATGATAGAATATTTTGTACATCCGCTCCTCGGAATTTATAGATAGACTGCATATCATCTCCAACGACCATAAGATTTGTATTTTTTGTCCGGATCTTTCTTATAATGCTGTCCTGTAAAGTATTTGTATCCTGATATTCATCTACCATAATGTATCGATAAGTATCCTCAATTCTTCTTGCAATATTAGAATAATCTGTAAGCATCTGATCAAACTTGAGCAGAATATCATCATAATTAAATAAATTATGTTCTTCTTTATACTTTTTTGTTTCCTCTCGTAATAAGAGAAGTTTTCTCTCATTTTGTCTGAATCTCCAGTACTTCTGCTCTTTTAACAGTTCTTCTAGTGTAAGCCTTTTGTTTACACAAGTAGATAACATAGAAGCAAAAACAGAAGCAGAAGGCATATTTTTTAACTTTTGGAAATTTAACTCAGATTTTACAATGTCAATGATATCCGCTTCGTCCGGTCCAGATATAATCGTAAAATCAGGAGAGATGCCAGCCATTTTTCCATAAAATCGCAGCATCTTTACACAAAAAGAATGGTATGTACAGGCAGTGATTCCACATTTTTCTTTTAACATCTTCTCTGCTCGTTCTTTCATCTCATTTGCTGCTTTATTGGTGAAGGTAAGAAGCAGGATACTTTCTGGACTGACTCCTGACTCGATCAGATGTGCTACACGGTAGATGAGTGTCCGTGTCTTTCCTGTACCTGCTCCAGCTAAAAGCAATGCTGGTCCTTTATCATGCATTACCGCCTCATACTGGAATTTGTTCAATTTTTCATAGTTAATCATATGGATACTCCCTTCCTTTTTTACTCTTTTCTCTTATTAATATGTTTCATCAGGATCGAGTCACCTCATTTCGTACCAGATTTGCTGTATCCGACCCCATACAGATAGACATAGCTTCGGAGTCATCACAGAAAAGCGATAACATGTATTCCTTGCTATAGTATAAAGAAAAGATAGGCAAAAGAATTTTGATAAGAAAATACCGAAGTAATAGAAGCTCTTTCTAATGCCATGCCAGGAAGGTAAGAGGGATACAGATAAAAATAAAGACACAGTGGGAATGCTCTGTGCAAAAGAAGGATAGTGAGCTACGTCCAACAGAGAAGAACTAACAGACGTACTGCATGACTATAAAGGAGGAGAAACATAAGGGTGTCTAAGATAATTATCATTTATATATGCAGGCACGGAATAATTGCAACAACTATCTTTCTTTTTCTTGTCTTTCGCCTTGTTTACCTCTTGTCTGTTTGTTTACTTTTTCCTTTTTAACCCGGATAATGAAAATTCTGGCACAACAAAAAGCCCCAGTCTCCTGTGGCTATTTTTACTAGAAAAGAGGTCTTTTTTTATAAGAAAAAATTAGTTGTTACGTTCATTGTAACTGCGGATTTTCCCTGCTAATATCTTCTGAAACTCTGCATCAGACGGTAGAGCAAAAGTCCGGTTCCATTCCGGCGTTTTTTCTTCGTTCGTTTAACTCTTCCTTTTCTTTTCTATACCGTTCCCGCTTCTTTTTCAACTCATTCAGCTTGTCCATTGTGGTACAAAACTCTGGATTTGTCTCCAGCAGATGTTCCATTTCTTTATGGACTTTTGCTTTTTGTTTTTCCTCTTTTTTTGTATGTATTGTCTGGCAGATGACTTTGGCAGATTCGATTATTTTTCTTCTGCCTTTTTTGCATTTGATTCCAGATTCTTTTATAACCTTGCTGACGGTTGACTGGGTACATCCAATGATTCCTGCAATCTTCTGCTGGGTATATCCTTTCATGAGCAGCTCCAATACACGGAGTTTTTTCTTTTCTTTTTCTTCTTTTCGTCTTTTCCTGTTTTCTTCTGCCTGTTTCTTTGCCATTTCTCGTTCCTTTTTTCTTACTCCTGCTGGTTTTAAGCAGATGGTTTCTTGTTCTTTCTCATCAATATCAAGATATTCGATCACTTTTTCAAAGGTAAACCGATATTTCTTTTCCGTTGCACTGGACATGTAACTTCTCAATTCTTTTTCTGGCAGCGGACGCTGAAAACTTTCGTTAAGTCCTATGGTTTTTGCCCAAGCAATCTCATCTGCTGTACCGCTGGAAAGGTAGGCACAGTAAACAATCAGGCAGTAAAGATCCCGGAAACCATTTTCGTCCAATCCTTCTTCTCGTCTCACTTTAATCAAATGCCGGATCTTTTCCTCCATATATTTTCCGTAATCCCGGAATCTATTTTTTCTTTTGTTCTTATATTTAATAAACGGTTTTCCTGTCTTAGGATGATGGTCAAAAAACAGGAATACAGCATCAAACTTGTTTTCATGCAGGATGCGGAAAGAACCAAACGTCCGTGACTTTGCATTCCATGTCCCCGGCATACGGAACAAACCGCTCTCTTTTTTGGAAGCAGCGGCATCTACGATGACATGTTTTTTCAATTCCTTGTCTTCATTGATTCTTTTTGTAATCTCACTCGCAAAATATCTGACAAGGTCATGGTATACATATAACAGCTCTTTTGCGGAAAATGGACAGACTGCCCACCATAGCTGTATCCCTCTGCCAGTATAGACAACTGTGTTAGGGACAGGCAGTGGAAAAGTTTCGTCTTTAAATGCAAGATACAGTACAGCATCCAGACGCTGTATAAAAATCCCCCTGTCTCTTTTTGCAGAGTGTATATCAATATCCAATACGATATTTTGAATTGTGTATAGGTTTTTCTTTTTTCGTTCCTTTGGCGTGGAAAAACTGTTTGCTGTGAGAAAGTATTCCTGGTATTGATGGAAATCTGCCATCTTTTCCAAAGACTTTCCAATGTCAGATGTATTAACATACCCAATCTGTCTGATATTTAGCTGCTTATTATTTACAACAGGGCGACAGAATATCTGAGCATAAGAATAATGCCCATCTTCTCTTTGCAAGTGCAAATGGAAAAAAGCAGGTAAACCGTTTATATATAATTGGGGACTCTCCCACTTTGCTCGAACTAGACGAAAATCTTTTGGCGGGATATAAGGCATTCCTGGTGCAAAATGATAAACCTGTGTTTTTTCTGCCATAACTGTACCGATTCCTTTCTGTTTCATAAGTTTTAATAAAAGAAATAACGCAAGAGGAGTTTTTCTGATTTTAATATGGCAAAGTATCTTCTGGCTCGGGTCAAATGCCTGTCTTAGCACACTTGGGACATTGTAAGTTCACATGGGAACATATAAAAAAGTGGCATCTATAGCTTGGGAGAAATGCAAAAATGGAATTCGATTCTTTTTCAACAACTAAATTTTTCTTATAAATAAGCTGTGGATATAAAAAAAAAGCCCTCGGAAGGACTTTTTGACAGACGGTTATTTCACAGATATATCTATGGAATATTTACACAGGTATATCTATGATATTAATACACAGATATAACTATGTTTTTAATACACGCATATATCTGTGAAAAAAATACACAGGTATATAAATGATTTCATGTCACACCTATATTTGTGTTATAATTACACGCATATAAGTGTGTTTTATAGTCACACATATATCTGTGTTTTGATTACATAGATATATCTATGATTGTTATTTCACAAAACTCCGTTTTGACCACAGCAGACAGCATATCTTTAAAAAGACATCGTTGCCTTTATCAAGACTTTTCATCATCGATATAAGAGTCGAATTCATGTCATTATATTTGATTTGATTATATTTTTTTATATCTTTTTTCTGTTCTACAACCAGTAAGTTATAGCAATAAAACGATAGTTTTGGCAGCTTCTCATCTTTTGATACACGAAACGTTGTTTCTTTTTATGCTTTCTTTTTTGTCCTATTTTCCTTCTCTATATATTTTTTTCATTCATTTTAAAATCATTTTGCGTATAACTTATTATGCAATAGGTTGCCTAGAAGTTAGTTTACGTTTCTTTTCTTCATCTCAATGCGTATAATATTCATCTTATAATAGGGAGAAATAAAAGAATTTTTATAAGAAAAAAAGAGCCAGCGTAAACTGACTCTATTTGTCGAGAGAACTTCTTATGGGCCGATATTACAGCAAATCCTATTTTTTCACGATCATCCTGTAGACCTTTAGGCGGAATCTATTTTCTTCGATGGATTTTCTCATCTTTATCAATGTAAAGAACTCTTTTGGTGCATTGGCAAAGACTGGAATGACTTCATACTGATATACACAGAAAAACGAAGGATTTTTGAAAATGATATCGAGCAGTACAAAATACTGTTTTATATCTATTTCATTTTTCTTCATTCTGTTAAACTTATTAACGGCATCAATACTGCCGCCTTTTTTCATAAAAGGGATAATGTTTATACATTTTTCTCCATCAGGAGTGAGCTTTACTATATCATACGAACCGTAACACCCTCTTATTTTTTTCTTTTCCAGAAGCTCAGATTTTAATAATTGCTTTATAGCAGCTGATACTTCCTCTATAGTAAGGATGTTATACTTCCCAGCATTTGAAGTGCATTTTACATCCGGGTTAGATAACTGTGTCCCCCGCAATATGGAACATACAGTTTTCTCTGTGACATAATCATTGTTGAGGGAAACCGTCTTTAATATATCCTGTAGTAAAAAATCCGATAACAACTTATTGTATTTTTCAAATAGGATTTTTTCCTTTTCTTTTATCATGGTATCCATCGCTTTATTGATCCTTTTTACTTCTCTCTTTAATTGTTTACGCCATAATACGAGAGATTCTTTGTAGGATGGAACATGAATGGTGTCGTTTATTGTAAACTCAGATATCTTTCTCCTTATTCTGGTATCTCCACATAATACACCTCTTCCTGAAATATACTGATATCCTTTTAATAATTCTTTCGCTTCAAAAAATGCCCTTTGAAATCTTTTCTTTGAAAATTCTTTTTCTGCCTCATTGATAAAATGAATCTTTCCATCTTTTATCATAATTCCAGACCCCACATAAACCGTAGAAAAATCATTTCCTTTTATCTGACATTTAGGTGCAACATTATAGGAACCACATCCAGCGGGGTAAGCAAACGCAGCCAATAACTTATCAGCCCATTGTTCATAGTTTTTAACATAGTTTTTTACAGCGTTCATCTGCATATTTGATAGTTTAACTTCTTTTCTACAAGCAGACTGTATCATTTCTTCTTTTATGCTGTCACAACATTTAAGCTTAATATGCGGTGTACGGATGATACCGCTCCCGATAAACTTAGTGAAAAAACATTCATTTTCATCTACTTTACATGGTATCTGAGCATCTGCTTTCTTTAAGTATATATAAGCTTTTTTTGTTGGCTGTATTATAAATGAACAGTTTTTATCTTCATATACCTTCGTTATCGGTATGTCTTTTATAACAGCTTTTCTATATTGTTCTTCTATTATAGAACTATTTTTTTTTATGTGAGCAAGTATGTAAGAAGTGAATTTATCTTCTTTGTGTTGTTGATAATTGCTTAAAAGGAAAGATACTGGAATCTGGTATATTTTATCAATACTATATTCGCTCTGAAAAAAAAGATTAATTTCTATACTATTTTGCTTATGGTAGGAAAAAGATGTCCTCTTAAATAAAGGATTTTCCTCTTTTAACAGCGTCTCGATATGCGCTTTTGCACATTTGTAATCCGCTTTAAAAAACTCTCTTATTTGTTTCCTTTGTTCTTTTCTTTCTTTTTTCCTTTTTCTAAGTTCAGGGTTTTTCTTTACAGGTAGATTGTTTTCGGCAATAAAATCTCCTTGTTTTGAAAATGTCAACAGATTTGTACCATAATAAAACTTATGCTTACCAGCATTTGAAATCCCGGCATATTCTACTGCGTCAGGCGGATAGCCTAATTCTTCCATATTTTTTATGATGTTTTCTTCCACATCTTTATCAAGATACCACATCAAATCACTCCTTATCCTATCTGATCGATAAAATGTATCAAGTCTGAGGGAGTTCTAGCCTCATACATCGATGCGAATCGGGAATAGACAGGAGCTATGGAATCTCCCTGTCCCCATTTTTCTTTTTTGTCTGTATTTAGAAAAAACATTTTCTTTGCTCTAGCATGAATATTCTTCAACCACTCTGTTCCCTCTTTATTTTTGTTATTACGGTAATCCCCTAAGAATAAAACAAAGCTATCCTTTTTTAAATATTTTCGATTATTAGTCCATAGCATTTCCATTGGACGATTATAATCTGAATAAACTCCTTTTGTCGGGACACTCTGCAGGACTCCTTGCACAGCAGTATGAATATCATCTGTTTCCATGAGTTCTGTTACATCATACAATGAATTAACAAATACATATGTCCGGCAGCCTCCGGTAAATATATCTTTCAAAAGATACATAAAACTTAATAACATTTCAGAAGCCTCCCTACAGGAGCCGGAAATATCGAGAACAAGTATCAGATTCGCTCTGTTTCGTTTAGGCATTTCATAACAAAGCTTGAGCGGAATGCCTCCCGTTTTGCACGTCATCTGTATCGTCCGTTCCATATCAATCTTACGCTTTTCTTGTGTATACAGGTATCTTCCAAGCCTTGTCTTAAAAGAGACTATATTATAACGAATGTACTGATAGATATATTCCTTCTCTTTTTTTGTTAATTGTTTGAATGGTTTATCCATAAATTGTGGCATCGCTTCGTCTAAAAGTTGTACCGCTCCGCCACCTTTAAAAGTCTCTCTGTGAGTTACAGGGGCAGTTTTCTCTTTGAACTGATGCGATAGCGTATAAAGTTTGTTATCCAATTCATTTTGAATCCGTTTTTCTTCTTCTTCTAATTTTTGAAGCCTATTTTCCAATTCTTTTTGCTGCCCTCTCAATTCTTTTGTCTCACGGAAAATTTTACTCTCAATATAATTTTCATGCTGAGTGACCTGCGCTTTGACTTTTTTCAAGACTTCGAATATTTTCTGATAAACATCAAAGTCCTCTGACTTTCCAGATAGCAACGCTTTTTCAGCTTTATCTGGAATCTTCTTTTCTAAAGTCTCAAATGTTTTCATTGATATATCAGAAACATCCGCTTTTTCTGTGCATAAAGATAAGAGAAAAGAGGTTTCTTTTTTAGTAAAATATTTTTTTATTTTGTCTTCCTGTTTTCGCAGATAATTTTTTTGTGTTTTGGGGATATTTAGTATTTCGCTTTCTCTTGATACAGCATTTCTCTTTTCCGTTAGTTTCTGCCCGATATATGCAAGCTCTTTTTGGACTTTTTCCTTGCAGGAGTGGTTATATTCCACTCTTTCTGTCTGCTCTTTTTGTATCCGTTTTTTTTCCTTTGCATATGATCCGCGATACTTTTTAATATACTGGTGGAAATAGTCAGAAAATGTACCTGCTTCTTTTTTATTCCGACAGAAACATAATTTCATTAACGGAAGAATATCCTCTTCTTTTGTAAAATCAATCTCCTCATTTTTTAAAGATAGGAAGCGGCTGATCTTATCCTGCGTCACTTCGTATCCATTATCATTTAGATATCCTGCGAATTCAGTCATGTATCCCAATAACATTTATTACACCTCCTGCTCTTGTATTCTCTTGCAAAAGAATCCGATTCCAATATTATTTTTCTGATTCAGAAGTTATCCGCAGGATATTAGAAAGAATGTCTGTTTCCTGTACCAGTAATTGGTCTTCTTTGTTTTTACACAGCATACACAGAGAATCTTTAATATCAAAGTCATCATCATCCATAAGTTTCTGTAAATATGCAGCCCATGTAATGCCTTCTGAGATAGATGGTGTCTGTTTTAAGCGAAGTTCCTGCAACTGATAAAGACAAGATGCTACCCCTTCTATGATAGCTGTAGAGGCTTGCACTTTCATCTTCAAGATTTCCACAATCTCTTCTTTTGTTTTCCGGGGGATATATAAGTAATTACACCGTCTCTTTAAGGCATCTGACAAATCTCTGTAATTATTGGATGTTAGAATAACTACGGGTTCCATCCCCTCTTGTGCCTTTATTGTTCCATATTGTGGGATACTTAAAGAAAAATCATCCAAAAACTCCAATAAAGTATATTCCAGTTCTTCAGATGCTTTGTCTACTTCATCCAAAAGAAGAACATACCGTTGTTCTCCCCATATGGATTCTAGTATTGGGCGGCGAATCAAAAAATCTTTTCCATAAAAATCAATTGTTTTTGCGACCTCCATTGCATCATGGATATTCTTTCCACTCAAATTTTCCTGTAAGGCACTCTGGATCGCCTGAATGGAGAGAAGCTGTCTTTGGTAGTTGTAATCGTATAATATCTTATCATCTGTCAAGCCTTCATAAAACTGGACACGAAGGACAGGCAACTGGAAAGCTTTCCCCATAGCCATAGCAAGGCTTGTTTTTCCCTGCCCAGGATCAGACTCGACCAGCAATGGAACTCCATGAAGAGCTCCATAAACTGCCATAACGATTTCATTATTTGCCAGGTATCCGTTTTTTATAAGCTGCTCTCTGATATCTGATAAATGCATATGTTTCTCCTCTTTTCTTTTTCTAATCCTATTCTACCATAAGCTGCGTGAACTACTACGGCTATTTCCTCAGACCGGAACACCCTGCACAAGTACAGAGCATCCCATCGGTAGTCCATATGACAAGACTGAAGCCTTGTTCTGCTTTAGGCGGTTACCTTCTTCCATTCTGTATTTCTCTCTGCCTGTAAGGTTTGTATCGCTGCCTGCCGTTTCTTCTTGGAATACGGATACTTCTTACAAATTGCATGGATTTCTTTATCCTCTGCACGGGCTTTGATATTGATGCTGCCAACGTGGTCTGCATCGTCGGTATGCCCGCAGCAGGTGCAATGAAATACCTTCCCATTGCGGTTTGCTTTGTCAAGACAGCCACACACGAGACAGGTCTGGCTGGTATATGCCGGTTCTACCTGCACAAACGGAAATCCATGCCAGGATAACTCTTCCATCAGTTTCTCTGTAAGTTTCTCTCTGGAAAAGACAGAGAGCATCCCATTCACCTTACGGCTTTTGTTGTTTTAATCCCCAGTCGGTATCCTTGCGAAGACTGCTGCCGAACAAAACCCGGCGGTGCTTACCTCTTGGCAGTAGGGGATACCGTTTTCTCTCCGCCCACTACTGCCGCTATGTTAACTCTACAATTCATCTCACTACCTGCATTTCATTTAGAGGTTAGGAGAATCCTTGTTTTTCTTATAAAACTATCCTCCTTCCAAAATAGATATTTAATATATATCATTTTTTAGAAGAAGGATAGTTTTATAAGAAAAAATTAGTTGTTGAACTCCTTGATATCTAATAACTCCATTGCTGTAAGGATTGTCTTATCCCCATGAAGGCTTTTTATATAAGTATCTACCGCACAGCGGATGGTCTGTTCTATGAGCTGGTGATAATGGCGTTTTTTTCGATAAGGGGCTTTCGACTGCCGGATGTCTTTTTCCAAATGGTCCATCCGCTTCCGCAGGTTACGGATAACATCCTCCGGCAGCACATCCTTATGCTTTTTCAAGAACCAGCGTAACTGCTGTTTCCGGTTCCGTAAAACAGAGAGTTTTCCAAAACTTGCTTCTACTTCTGTTTGATAAAAATCAATAGCAGATTGAAAACTTCCGATCGCCTGTCCCTCTGAGGTATGGAATGCATCGGTAATACCCACATCTACGCCGATGATTTTGGAATGTTCCGCTGAGGTCTGCGTCTTCTTCTCAAAAGAACAAGTCAGCTTCAGGAATCCCCCGGCAGTGATGGTATAACGCATTGAACCGGAGACTTTATACTGTGCCATCCTGCGAAGGGCATCCCGGCTTGCCTGTACCGGTATCTCCAGCCGTTTTCCTTTGCTGCCGGGGATGGTGACTGCAAGAACATGGGATGTTTTCACATCTTCCGCTCTCTCCAAACAGCATAATCGGGTATCCATCTTGACATGAGCTTTTTCTACTGCCGGAATGCGGTATTCATCGGAGATGATATGATAAAACATTTCTACTTCAGCTGTCTTGCCATGGAATTTTTTCTTATCCATTGTCCTTATCGTATCACATAAGCTGTCATAATACTGAATCTTATTCTTGTCTTTATAACTGTCCCGGATACGGATAAGTGTATCACACATTTCCTCTCTGGACTGTTCCGTAAGTACCGCATGAAACAGCAGGACCGATACCGCAAATACCGAACCTTCGGTTGCGGCAATGACATCTTTCCGTATATTGTCCAGCCGGTTATGCAGTAAAGTCACTGCTTCATCGAATGCATTCTGGCTGTACGCAGAAGCAAGTGTCTTTACACGATACTCTTTCTCCAGCTTACGGAGAAGAGAATCTTTCTTGTCGTTCTTCAATAATTGTAAAAGACAATCTTTTCTGTCATAAAGAATAGAAATATAAGAATTAACCGCATCCGTGTAATCTTCCTGCAATTTTTCAAGGATACGACGTTTTTCTACATTGGGCTGTCCGTATAAAAAGACAGAGCGCGTATGGGTATCGGATGAAACTTTCTTTTTCTTCGCACGGGGTCTTGCCATAAGAGTTCTCCTTTCTTTAGAATCGTTCTATTTCTTTTATTTTATCATTTCTATAGAAAAAGAGCAAACATAAGTTTGCTTATACGCTTTCATCTCGGTAATTGAATTACCGAGGATTCCCGCTTGTCATCCTAAAGTTATTTTACAAGATACGTTTAACTGATGAAGATGGATAAAGATTTTTATAAGAAAAAAGGACCAGAAAACTGGCCCTTTTTGTTGTGTGGAAAATTATGCTTCTGGCTTTGCTTCGACCATCAGATCAATGACCGGCATACCAAAAGATTCTGTCACATTTCTGATTGTCTCTTTCAGTAGTTTTTCTGCCATAGGATAACATTCTTTGTTTGCTTCATCTAATACGAAAGGCTTGGACTCGTCAATCTGGGTAAAAAATGTGAGTGTCTTTAAATACAGATACACATTTTCTTCCGGTTTCCCAAGATGAACCTCCTGTTCAAAAATAATACCTTTCCCGTTTTTCGGGAGCAGGACAGATCCGGAAATGTCAAAACTGGATTCTCCTTCTTTCTGTCTGCCATTATCCCTAAAGTTTGCTTCTGTTACCTGGTGTTTAGTTAATTCAAAATTCTGCATAACCATCTCTCCTTTTTTAATTATTTATATTAATATGGTAAATATATTTTACTATAAGAGAAATGCACTGAATTTTTATAAGAAAAAAGAATTGGATTAAGTTATAAATTTGTGGCGAAAAACCCACATGCTTGCGTGTGGGAGCAGTCAGTCTGTGGAGCAAAGAAAAGAATCGGATTCTTTTCATATTATAAAACATATAAAAATTGGCAAGTCTCCACCATAAGAGAGAACCAAAAAAAGTAGAGGAGCGTGAATAGCTCCTTCTTTTTTACAGAAATCATAGGAGAAGACCACCGCTTTGCTGCAATATTGTTAGTACTATCGACTACTTGGTGAACTACCCCTTCCTATAGAGGAAGGGGCTTCTTGCGTCATCCACCGCGGTTATTATCACACCTGTTTGGCAGTTTTCCCACAATGTCAGCAAGCGTATCCGTTTGGCGAGTCCCTCACCTACTGTATATATTTTTTACTTAGGCTGATAACAGCCGAAGTCCTTCTTTCTTAATGTTGATAGCTGCGTTATAGTCCCGGTCTATCTTACAGCCACAGCTACACCGCATGGTGCGGATAGACAGATCTTTCATCTCTGGATGCAGCGCACCACAGCAGCTGCAAGTCTGGCTGGACGGAAACCATTTGCTTACTTTAACAAGGCTGCCGCCTTTCTCCTCAAGTTTATAATCCAGCATCTTTAAAAACATCCCATACCCGTTATCCAATGTCGCTTTTCCATTACCGAAGCCTTTGTTAGACATCGCTTTCATATTGAGATCTTCTACACAGACATGAGCATACTGTTTGGCTATCGCAGTAGATCCTTTCTGTAAAAAATCCTTCCTCTGGTTTGCCACATGCCGATGGAGCCTGGCAATGCGTTTCTGCTGTTTCTTGTAGTTGTTACTTCCCACGGTCTTATGCTTAAGCTTACGTTGGGCTTTTGCCAGACGTTTTGCAGAATCACGATAGTAATGTGGCATACCACAGGTCTCACCATTACTATCGGTGTAAAGACCATCAGACTTATAATCCAGACCGATCGTTGTATCTTCTGTCGCTGCAAGAGCAGAGACAGTATCTGCTATGTACTCAAAAAGAATCGATACCTGATAGGTACCATCTCTGTTTTGTGTGATGGTCGCTGACTTGATCTTCCAATCTTCTTCTGGTTTCCTGTGGATCTTCGCTTTGACCCCGCCAAGTTTTGGTAACTTTACATAGTCATCGCCCACGGCAATATTCCCATTTGTGAAATTGGTGGTATACGACTTCTTCGCTTTATGCTTACTCTTGTATCTTGGAAACCGGCTAAGATGTTTAAAGAACCGGTCATAACCATCTTCGAGATGATAGACCGCGTGTGTGAGAGCAAACTTATCCACTTCTTTAAGGAAGGGATATTCTTTTTTCAGATGCTGGTTACAGTATGTATTTGCCTGAAACTTAGAAAGATGTTTCTCCCCATTCTTATACCGCTCTTGCTGGATAGTGAGCATCTGATTATGCACAAAGCGGCAACAGCCAAAGGTCTTCCGGCATTGTTCCTCTTGAATCTTATTCGGATATATCGCATATATGATTGCTCTATTCGCCATTCGATTCTCCCCTCTTTTGACTGTCTAAAATCTGTACTTTCATTATACTAAACTCTTTAGAATATGGCAACAGACGGTGCTAACCCCTACCTACTTTGTTGAGGAAGGGGAATGCACACCTGGTTTATTGTTCAATTTGTCCTTTGCTGCATCTAATACTTCTCTGACTATATCGAGATCGGTTTCTTCTTTTATCATTTTTAAAATAATATTTTTACGCTTTTCCTTGTCTGTATCATTAAGCATAAATTTAATAGAGTAGTCCTCATAAGACATAGTTGGTTTAAAAGTTCTGGCATAATTTTTAGTTGTTTTCTCAAAACCGGCAACTTCCACTAAATCTTTGTCCAATAAAGACTTAATCAGCAAATGTACTGAAGAGTTTTTCCATTCTTTGTTTGGTGATGCAGCTATGATACCGGACGCCGTAAGCGGCTTTTCACTTTTCCATAGTACCTGCATAATTTCTCTTTCGCTGTTTGTTAATCTTTTTGGTGTTTTGCTCATTTGTATTCTCCTTTTTTTATTCATATATATATTAGCATATATTGTTACTTTTTTATAATTAATTTTACAGGCAGGAAAAAAGAAAAGAATTTTTATAAGAAAAAAAAGAACCAGAAAAATCTGATTCTTTTTTATTTTATAATAATTCTTCCTCCGTGACGAATAATCCGGTAACGGACTGATGAACTAACACTACCTTTTGGGACGTCAGCGTGTTTTTGTTCACCTGCATACCACCTGCATTTGCCGAACCTCCGATTGTTTTTAAGTTTGTTGTCGTTGTTGCATCACATCGGAACATTGTGATTATATTGTTGATAACTTGTGCTTTTTCTTTTAAATTCGTTATTGCAAGAAAAGTTTTTTGTCCATTTTTTAAAGTTGCTGCTTGACTGGCTGGTCGCTTTTTGTAAATACTGTTTTCTGCCTTAAAACACAGTTCATCGTACAACTTATCTAGCTTAGTATGCGAAAAACGCGCAGCTTTAGAAACAGATTCATCTTTATCAATGTATTCTAAATATTTTTCTACATTCCGTATGGTTTCGTGATACTCAGGTTTTAACACTAACTGCACAGCATTTTTCAATGTGATGCTTTTCTCATTGGCACCTCTTAATCTTGCTGGATATCCATCTAGCTTTATTAGGGCATTCTTTTGGATAGGATATTTTTTTACGATAACATTTTGATATCCTTTTTTCTCTTCTAAATGATTTTTGATATATTCTGGCTGCCTTGCAGCAATATTAGCGATATATACGGGAATCTCAACGAGATGATTTTGCCGTCCCTTTTTCCCATCAAACTCAATGAAAGCAAAAGCAGAAGTTTTCGGACTGCTATAGCCGCCATACTTCATCGGGTCAAGCCCCTTCTTTAAACCTATGGCATTTGGATTTCCTTTTTTTATCAGCGTTGCATTAAAGAGTTCTCCTTGCTCACAATAGGTTCGCTCTGTATATAAAATGTCGTTTCGAGCCATCGTCTTTTTTATTCCATCAATACTATGTCCACCATCTTTTACTCCCTGCCAGACAATGGTGCTCCCACGTTTTACAGTATAGTCAAATACTCGCTGGATACTGTAATTCGTATTTCTGTTCTTTTTGATCCAGTTTCTAGGATTTGCTGTGAATTTTGCATTATAGACATTTCCAACCACAATATTTAAAAATGCATCTTTGGCATGGTGATAGTCATTAATCCTTCTGGATTTCAGCATATTATTATCATGTCTGAAATCTGAAACCAACTCTGCTTTAACATAAACTATTTCTGTGTGTTCGTTTAAATGCTCCAATAGCTCTGCTACAGCTTTCGAGGACTGCCTTGTTTCCACTATCTGCCGCTCGATAAATCCCGACAGTTCTTCATCAGAGAAATCTTCTGTTCGCATTAAACGGTCATATTTTTTCTTCGAGATAAAACCATACTTCAATAACATTTTCCAATATTTCTTCATTTTATCCTGGATACCTGTAGACAACAGCTTATTGGATTTATTGTTATTTATATCTTTTCTTGCTAATACCAGATTATCCAAGCTGTCATCTTTTATCTTTGATTGCGGGTAAATATGATCTTTATCCCATTTGGAGTTTTTCTGCATTAACTCTTCTAAGCTAATTTCCTCACCAGAATACATACATCTTCCTATCTGCGTATAATAAAGATAAAGTTTTCGGTTTGTAAAATCCTGTTCATCTCGGCTTTCAATCTCTTTTATCCAGTCTCGGTTCTCATCTTTGTAATCCATATACAATTTCAACAACCGTTCTTTTCTGGAAATCGTCCGTTTTTTCTCTTTTTCTCCTCCTCGCGCCATCTCAACAAAGATTTTTTCTGGCTCACATTTCATGACTTTTTTAATCTCTTCTGTGATCTGAACCGTCTGCCATATCGCACGTTTATTAGCAGGAGATACCACTAAGTCTTTTACTGTATTTTCGTAGGTAACCTTATCTATTTTTCCTACTTTATCTGCATTAATACAGTCAATCGCGTCTTTAAAAGTAAACTGCTTGCTTAAAAGCTGCATGAGATTGTAATTTGTTTTCCATAAAGCTTCTATGATTGTAAAACATTCTTTTGTTTCAGTATTTTCGCCCTGAATTCCATTTAAGAAGCGTGAAGAAAAATTACCCCATCCTCTACATTTAAGCCGGCAGATTTTCTTAATCTGTTCGCTGCTGAACATGTTTGGGTATTCTCTCGCTATCATTCCCTCTAACATTTTGGAATCAGCATCGAAAATCGTTTTCCATTTGATGATATTTTCTACAATACTCTGGTATTTACCATCGTCTATCTGTTCTCTTAGAATATGATTCTTAAAATCGATATAGATAGATAACGATGACTTAAAATCAGCATCAAAACCACTGATGTCTTCTAAAGTTAATTCGGCATCCTTTTTCTTTAGATAAACAAGAAGAGCTTTACCTGTAACTTTGGCTTTTTTACAGAACAACTCTTTGTAAAGTTCCTGTTTTAATTCCACAGAAATCTTATGCCCTCTGATTTTCAGATTATTCAGCTCATTTAATACCATAAATTTCGAGTATAATAGCGAATTTTTGGGTAAGACATCTTCTCCGATAAGATAGGTGCATTTATTTGTCATTCTCCGGATAAATTCGTTATTTGACCGCTCCAAATTTACCATTTCTTCAAAGTTCCATGGATAAATTCTCCCCTCCTGCTTACGGACAATCCAAGTATTCGCTCCTTGTTCTTTATGGCGGGTACTAAGTGGACCGACATAATACGGGATTTTAAATTTGGCGATACGGATGATTTTTTCTGCGATTGTTCCGTACTCGTCTGCTTCATTTAAAAATGGCAGATATGTTTTTGCATTATCTAAGATTGCCCTTAACTCTTGGATATGTATTTGATTTGGAATTACCCCATTTGCTTTTGTTCTGGCAAGCGGCAGTAATGTCTGGTTTTCGGCTTCTTTTTTTAAGATTTCTAATGTGATTTGATCTGCTTGTTGCACAACAAGTTTGTCGAGGATTTTGCTGAGTGATTTATAAAAGGTTTCCTCGTCACATTTTTTCATTGTATAACTATGCCCGTTATTATGAATAGCACCTATGTAATTGCCGTAATTGCTCTTTTCGTCTGTTTTATAAAAAAATCGCTGATAAACATCTGGTGTACAATATTTTTTCATGAGACTTTTCAGTATGGACAGATTTTCTTTGTGCTTTTTATAGGCATTTACTTTTGCAAATGAAAGGTAATTCTCTCCTGCCATAATCTCAACTAAAACACTCCAGTCATACATCGCCTTTATCTTTTGGATCACATTTGCGTAATCTGGATAGTTTTCTTCCAGGCTAGGAAGGAGGCTGTCTTCATATTTAGAGTCTCCAAATGAAAAGCTGCTAGTCTCCATCTCGTCAAAGTCTGTATCAAACAAACGGGTAATATTTCCTTTAGCCCCAACTAAAAACTTACATAAATTAGAAAGGATTCCCTTACATATTTTTGCATCAGATTTATCCTCACGAGGACCACATTCAAATATTTGGACAAGTTCTTTTACTTTAGCGGATTTTTGTTGCTTCCGGTCACTTAATATTTTTTCTAAAGCATCTATATCGCTTATCATAAGCTGGTATTTGGAGAGCTCATTGAAAGCATCCAGCATTTCCCGGCAGACAAAAGATAGATTTTTTAGATCACTAAAACTTCCATTGATCAGGAAATGTCCTCTGTTTTTTAAGATATGGTGACAAGCTAGATATACTAGCCGTATATCATGTGATTCTGGATTTTTTATCAGTTCCTGCCGCAGATGATAGATTGTTGGATATTCTTTGTAATATTCTTTGTCTGTGTAACCTGGATCAGCAAACAGTGGAAATTTTGTCCCGGTCGATTTATCTTCCATGTACAGCCGACTTTCATTTAATCGGATGAAAAAAGTAGGGTCTACTTTTGCAATTTCTTTTGCAAACAATTCCTGTAGTAAATCAATCCTCTGTTTTTGCCTGGACAGCCTGCGGCGGTTCGAACGATTCAGTCTTCTTTCTTCTGCCGTCTGTGCGTCATCAAATAATCGGATACCCCACATTCTCTTTCCACCAAATTTGCAAAGGTTGTAATTTTCATCAGTTACTGCCCAACCTACAGAGTTAGTGCCAATATCCAACCCTAAATAGTATTTTTGCATTTATCTTCCTCCTGTATAAATTATGAAAAACATAGCTTTAAGCTCTTGACAAAGTATCAAATGATGTTTATAATTAAAAACACCATATAGATTACATGCCATGTTCAAAAAAAGAATTTTTGTAAACACTCGAAAGAGTTCCGCACGGTAGCGGATTTGAGAGGATGACAATTTTATATAGTAACCGAACTTTGAGAATCAGAAAGAATCTGATTCTTTTTTTATGTATTTTTTTATTTGAAATTTTCAAAATCACATACCTCTCAAACATTCTTTTCAAACCATAGATTTGCCGAGACAACGCTTTGGCACGGTTTACCACCATATAAAACTACACATCTCTCAAACAAAATTTAGAGGTTAAAAAAGAATATGATGGCTTTGGGACCATATAAAACTACACATCTCTCAAACCCGTCGCAGAGCTGGTAATCCTGCTGTCAGGTTTACAACCATATGCCTCTCAAATATGCCTCTCAATTTTCTGAGCAGTTTTGACGCTTGTTTACCATACAAAATTACACACCTCTCAAACCATTAAATACACTTCCGGAAAATGGTGGCAGCTTGTTTACCATACAAAATTACATACTTCTCAAACCATGACAAGGAGGTGTTAATAATGGCACGAGCTTGTTTACCATACAAAATTACATACTTCTCAAACAATACAAGTAATGTTAAATATTATCGCCAAGCTTGTTTACCATACAAAATTACATACTTCTCAAACATTTATTGTTTCCAGATTAAAAGTGTCTTTTGCTTGTTTACCATACAAAATTACATACTTCTCAAACTAACCGTCATTGGCTACCCGTTTTACTTGAGCTTGTTTACCATACAAAATTACATACTTCTCAAACCTAATCGTGCTTTCCTGGCGGTGCGGTACAGGCTTGTTTACCATACAAAATTACATACTTCTCAAACCGCAAATGAGTGCATTTCTATATAATATGGGCTTGTTTACCATACAAAATTACATACTTCTCAAACTATTTGGCAAGCCGCCGCAATCTCCCCACACGCTTGTTTGCCATAAAAAATTACACACCTCTCAAATAATCGAGAAATTAAAAATGATTCAAATAAAGTTTGACAACCATATAAAATTACACACCTCTCAAATCGCAAAATTGGAGATGAGATGCTGTTTGACAACCATATAAAATTACAAACCTCTCAAACACTACCTTTCGAGGTGTTGACACAGCCCCAGTTTGACAACCATAAAAAATCACATACCTCTCAAACTGTTGTCGTCGATGACCCAAAGCTAAGTTTGTTTTACAACCATATAAAACTACACACCTCTCAAACTATTATCGATGAGATATCCATGTGTCGTAGTTTTACAACCATATAAAACTACACAACTCTCAAACCCAAATATAATATGTAAAAAAGAAAACCCGAAAGAAAAGGTAAAAGAAAAAAAGAGCCAAATAATTGACTCTTTCTCTCTTTAAATGAAAACAATTTAATATGAAAGCTGGACAAGAAGTTTTGTGTTTTCGTCACATACTTCTTGCTTCATTACCAGCAATATCATCTTTTCGATAATATCTATTCTTTCTGCATTGTCCGTTTCTTCATCAATTCGGTTATAAACTCCACAACCACCACCATAATAGTCAGCAAACAGTTCAATGCAAGAACTATTAAATACAGTATTAATATTTTTTATGCCATACCAGCTAGATATTGGAAGCTCTGCATCGTCTAAAACTGTAAAATCATACTCTGTAATACAATTTTTATGCATTGAATCAACAATATGCCTTGCCAACTCTGATACAGTAAACGTAAAAGTCGCTTCCGCTGTATAAGTTTCAAGTATAGATAATAACTCGTCTAATTTTTCTTTTTTCCACTTAGATTCATCCAAAACTGTCTGAATGCTGGCAGATCCTCTTATCGGAATCCGTTTCTCTGCATCTTTATCAATATCAAAAGCATAACAAATCTTACTTACAGCTTTTTTAAAACTTTGGAAAGAGCCATCATATACAACATAAAAGCCCAAATCACTATTGGCTGGAGTGTATATGCTAATGTAAATATTATATTTGCCATTTTTTCTTGATGTTTCAATGCAGTTGAAGTTATCACACACGAAGCCCGTTTTACGCAAAATATTCATAATATCTTTTTGTAAGTGCATTTTTCTCCTTTCGTCAATAGCTGAATCTTACGTCAGTTTCTGTCTCGATTTCTACATCTGCTCCATATTCATGGATGATGTAGTCTCTGGCAGATTCTAATGATTCATGCTGTTTGAAACAACCATCGTTCTCTTTTGTGAAAAACTGTGTTCCAGCGTAATTTACAACGACACGCAAAATCGCTTTTTTCTCAGCCGGTATTGGACGATTGAGTCCTTCCAAAGCATCTGCTAATTTTTCTATCTGTTCTTTTTTCCATTTGGCATCATTTACCAGATCTTCGATACTGCTAGGACAGCCGTTTTCTCCGCGACAGGGTATATAGACTTCTACTTCCTCGTCTACATCGAAACCGTTTGCCCGTTTTCTAACTGCTTCGACAAATCCTTCTTTAGAACCGTCAAACCAGATGATTTCAGACCAATCCTCCCCAAGAGGAGTGCCCTGAGAAATTTCTACATAATATTCTCCGTTTTGTTTGGAGATTTTTCCATTGCAAGAAAATCCGTTATTTTCTAAAATATCTACAATTTCTTCTGGTAAGATCATAGTTATCTTTAAAAATTGCTGCAACATAGAAACACATGCTGAAGCAGACGGAAGCATTGGTAGTTCATGATGGATTATACCACCAGAAGAAAGCAAGCCAGATATTAATTCGTCTCTTGAAACCCAGAAAAGATGATTTCCATCTGTAGACATTACCTGTTCCTTTCCAGTTACGCTATCACTTTCATTATTGAGCAGATGATTGTTTTTTGCATTAAAAACCTCTGTTACCTGCTTGGAGTCCATTGAAGTCATTGCATAAAATAATAATTGCGGCTTTCCACCTTCAAGTAAGTCTCTGTAAGCTGCGATTAATTTGATAGGACCCGAGAGAATATTATTTTTATCTCTTAAAAGTGTTTCCGGAGGAATTCCTAATTCATCTTCAATTTCCCGGATAATCCCATTCTCAAGTCCAGCCATTGTGAATTGCGAGGAAGGATTTAAAGCGTATTTTGTTTTAAGGCTTGCTGCGACACTATTAGAGTAAGTGCCCTCACCAATAGATACGCCTTTTTTTCGAAAAACAAACATAAACTTTTCATCAGAAGTTTCAATAAATCCATTGAATCCTAAGTGATTAGAAAGAGAAGAGCCTTTCAAAGAATGAATTACTGGTCCGCCTTCTAACATTTTACGGACACTTGCTCCATTACTTAACACATAATCCATAGCGCGGTTTGTAACTAATGACTTATAATAAGTTGTTCTGCCTGAAAAAATCTGAAATAGATTTTTCTCACTGTTAAGCTTCCAATCATCAACACGTATATTCATATTGTGATGCCTCCCCGAACGACCGAAGTCGGACGGGGCTTCCCAACCTTTAGAGTCA
>ERZ857951.107-NODE-107-length-107428-cov-41.700306_pt1 | contig 107428 bp, 129 predicted proteins | sample MGYA00519759_ERZ857951 | MGnify/ENA primary metagenome ERZ857951 (study PRJEB31778, sample SAMEA3449377) | human gut metagenome | biome: human gut; feature: human-associated habitat; material: faeces | place: United Kingdom | collected 2010/2012 ...
CTTCTTGTTTCCATATTCAAGAAAACAAGAAGCATGTTGGGTTCACCATATGCTGGTTTAAATGAAAAAGTGCTTATGCAAGCAAGTTTGTAACACACTTTCTCATTCAAACCAGCGCATGGCTGAATTGTAACGTTTAAATCGCCAGATGTCTGCCAACTTCTTCACAGACCTGGCGGATATAGTCGCTTAAACTGCCGCCCTGACAGCCTGCAATAAAGTGGTTGCAGCGATTAACAGGTATAAGTATTTTATAGGCACTGCTGGAGCTTACAGCAGTGGCCATAGCAGCGGTGATCTCTCCCATAAGGGAATCGGCCATAACAATGCCAATAGGGCCAATGATCAGGTCAGCGTTTCTGGCATTGACTATTACAGGATTTTCGCCGGTGGCTCCATATGAGGCACCGGCTTTTAACATGGCGGAGGTTGCAATGCTGTTGGTACCAATAGCGTAAAGTTCAAGTTCAGGATAGCTGTTTTTTAGCTGTTCGATCACAGCTTTTCCCATGCGGCCGCCCTGGCCGTCCACGCCGTTGCCGGCCACATACTTGCGCTTGTAGCGGAAGTCCATCAGTGTGGACATATTGTCGTCCACCTTCAGGATGATGGAGCCGCCGCTGCCGCCGTCGCCGCCGTCCGGACCGCCCGCCGCAATATATTTTTCCCGGTGGAAGGCCACCGCGCCGTTGCCGCCGTTGCCGGCCCGCACGGTGATCCGCGCCTTATCGATAAATCCATTTGCCATGGTGCTACCTCGCTTTATCTGAAAACTTGCCTATCTCTCCATTTTGCTTCTATTTTACCCGAAAGGAGTAAAAAGGTCAACAAAAAACCTCCCGCCATCGGCGGGAGGTTTTTCAAATACCAATTACTCCGCGGGGTAAACAGAGACCTGCTTGCGGTCCTTGCCCAGACGCTCGAAGCGGACAACGCCGTCCGCCTTGGCGAACAGGGTGTCGTCGGTACCCTTGCCCACGTTGGTGCCGGGGTGGATGTGGGTGCCGCGCTGACGCACCAGAATGTTGCCAGCCAGCACGAACTGCCCGTCAGCGCGCTTGGGGCCAAGGCGCTTGGACTCGGAATCACGGCCGTTCTTGGTGGAGCCCATACCTTTTTTATGGGCAAAGAACTGCAGAGAAATGTTCAGCATTTTCAAGTACCATCCTTTCTGTAAGATGATCGAGGAAGAAGGCTCACGCCTCCATAACTTCGATGTTGTCGGGATACTCGTCGTGGAGCTGTGCCAGATACACCATCAGCCCCGTCAGCAAATTCTGACAGGTGCTCTCGGCGTCGGACGCCAGCCCGCCGGGCAGCCGCAGCGTGATGCTGGTCTCCCGTTCATTGACCTTGACGGCGGCGCACAGCCCCATCACGTCGTTCACGGTGGCCTCTACCAGCCGTATGGCGCTGGTGATGGCGGCACAGACGATGTCCTCGCCCGCGTCGGCATAGCCGCTGTGTCCGCTGACCTCAAACCCGACGATACGCGATTCCTCCGTGAGGAATGTCACAGTGGTCATTGCCGTCTCAGAACGTGATCTTGCCGATCTCGACCTTGGTGTACGGCTGACGATGACCCTGCCGTTTGCGGTAACCCTTCTTGGGGGTATACTTGAAGATACGGATCTTCTTGCCCTTGCCGTTCTTGACCACAGTGGCGTCCACCTTCGCGCCCTCCACCACGGGAGTGCCGAACTTCGTGTTCTCACCATCGACGATGGCCAGAACCTGATCGAACACCACGGCGTCGCCAGCATTCACGTCCAGCTTCTCGATGAACAGAGTGTCACCCTCGCTGACGTTGTACTGCTTACCGCCGGTAACGATAATAGCCTGCATAACCTTGTTGCACCTGCCTTTCCTTAATTACGGACTCGCTGTCGGGGGCGGCCGGACAAGCCGGCGCTTGCTTACCCATTCAAAGCGGCTTATCAAGTATAACAGCGTCTTTCTCCCTTGTCAACAGGGAAAGACGCTGTTTTTGCCTGTTTTCGCAAAAATTTCCCGCTTTACGCCGTGGGATAGGCCAGTTTCTCCTGGTTCCACCCGGAAATGATCTCCGTATAGAACGCGCAGCACGTCTTCGCCAGCTCCACGTCCAGATTGCGGTAGTTGCCGCACTCCTTTGCGCTTTTTCCTGGCATTTCGCCCTCAAATACCGCCCCCTGGGCGAACACCCGCTGCACAAGTGCCACGGCCTGGGCCAGTGTCAACTGCTCCCCGTCAAACAGGAAATAGAATCCCGTCTGGCACCCCATGGGGCCGAAGTACACCACCGCGTCCTTTTCCGGGCTGTTCCGCAGCAGTGTGGCGATCACGTGCTCCACCGAGTGCATCTCCGCGTTGGTCAGCAGGTCACCGGTGTTGGGCTTTTTGAACCGCAGGTCCAGCGTCACCACGTCTCCGTCCTGCCGGCTGAGATACAGCCCCGGCACCAGCACGTCGTGATCCACCGTAAAGCTGGCGATACGTTCCATGTTCAGCCCTCCAGTCCGTCCAGGAACGCCATAGCGACCCTGTTCAGGTCCTTCATGGCCTCCGGGAAGTTAAAATAGAAATCATGGTGCTCCAGCACGCAGTCTGATACGGACTTCAGCGCCATGAACGGCACCTCGTTGCGGTAACACACCTGTGCCGCCGCGCCGCCCTCCATTTCAATGAGCAGGGGATGGAACGTCTCGGCGATCCACCGCGCCCGGTCACACTCCGTGGCGAACCACTCGCCGGTGGCGACGCTGCCCACCCGGTAGTCGTACCCGGCTTTGTCCATGGCGTCCTTTGCCTTCTCCAGCTCGGCGGTGGGGAAGTCTATCCGGTTCACCGTGGACACCAGCCCCACCGGGTCGCCGATGCCCGACGTATCCACGTCGTGCTGCATGAACCGATCCGCCAGCACCAGCGTTCCGATCGGCACGTTCTCAAAGCACCCGGCAACGCCCACGTTGACGATCCGTCCCGGCGCGTACAGGTCGATAAACAGCTGGGTGGCCATGGCAGCGTTTACCTTCCCCACGCCGCCGCAGCAGGCGACCACGTTCTCCCGTATCCGGTAGAAGGGCACGCCCGCCACCGTTTTTTCCGGCTCCGCGCCCTCCGGCAGCAGGCTCTCGATCTCGCCCTTCATGGCGTACAGCAATCCAGTCAGCATACAGCAAACCCTCACTTTTCCCGTTTTCTCCATTGTAAATACCCCGGCAGCAGAATGTCAAGTTGCATTTTCCCCACTTTCCCTGTAAAATAATAAAAAACGAAAGGAGCGCATCATGGTCATCGGTATCGTCTGCGAATTTGACCCCCTCCACAGGGGACACGCCCGCCTTCTCTCCCACGCCCGCGCCTTGGGCGCGGACACGGTGGTCTGCGCCATGAGCGGCTCCTTCACCCAGCGGGGCAGCTTCGCCGCCCTGTCCAAAACGGCGCGCGCCGAGATGGCGGTCCGCTGCGGCGCTGACCTGGTGCTGGAGCTCCCCACGCCCTGGGCCATGTCCCCAGCGGAGACCTTCGCCCGCGGCGGCGTGCGGCTGCTGGCCCTTGCCGGGGCCGATACCCTCCTGTTCGGCAGCGAGTGTGGGGATCTGCCCGCCCTGCGGTGTCTGGCCGACTGCCTGGACAGCCCCACCTTTGCCGATCACCTTACCGCCGTGCCGGAGTCGGGCCTGACCTTCGCCGCCCGTCGTCAGGCTGCCGCCGCATCCCTGCTGGACAATGCTACCGCCGCCCTTCTGCAAAGTCCCAACAACACCCTGGCCGTGGAGTATCTCCGCGCCCTGCGCCATACCCACAGCGCCATGACGCCCTGTACACTCCGCCGTGAGGGTGCCAGCCATGACGGCGCTCCGGAGGGGGATACCGCCTCGGCCTCCTTTCTGCGTGAATTGCTGCGGCAGGGCAGGGGGGAGGCCGCCTGTGCCTATATGCCCACCCCGGCGGCGGACGTCCTCCGCCGTGAACTGGCCGCAGGCCGCATTGCTGACGGCGCCCTCTGTGAGCGCGCGATACTGGTCCGCCTCCGTGCCATGACCGAGGCGGATTGGCGTCCCTACGACCCAGGAAACGAGGGCCTGTACCACCGGCTGTATCAGGCATCCCGCGACGCCTGCACCGTGGCGGAGATGCTCTCCGCTGCAAAAACCAAGCGCTATCCACTTGCCCGCCTGCGCCGCATGGTCCTCAGCGCCTACCTGCAATTACCGCCTGCGCCGGAGCGTGTGCCCTACCTCCGCGTGTTGGCTGCCACGGCCGCGGGCCGCGCTCATCTGCGCTGTCTGCGGGATGCCGGTGCCCCGGTGCTGACGAAGCCTGCCGACGTTCCGGCGCTGGGGCCGGCGGCGGAGGAGCTGTTCACTCTGGAGTCCCGCTGTACCGACCTGTATGTGCTGGCCCGCCCGGATCTGACCCAGGCCGCCCCCGGCCAGGACTACCGTACCACACCGGTCATAGTGTAAACAGACGCAGCCCCCGCCTTTGGCGGGGGCTGCGTCTGTATTCACTGCTCCTCTACCACATAGCCCTTGCGCCGCAGAGAGCCGAAGATCTCCTGGATGTGGGCCTTGTCCCGGGTCTCCAGCGACAGATTCACCACACAGGAGCCGATGGCGGCCTTGGTGTTGCGGCGCTCGTGGTTCACGTCCAGCACGTTTGCGCCCAGGGAGGACACCACCTCCAGGAATGATGCCAGCGCGTGGGGCTGGTCCGGCAGCACCGTGGAGAAGCTCACTGTCCGCCCCTCCTTGGCGAGGCCCCGGGTCAGGATGCGCTCCAGCATGGTCACGTCCACATTGCCGCCGGACAGCAGAGCGCACACCGTTTTGCCCTCGGTGTTCACCTTGTGGTACATGGCGGCGGCGATGCCCACGGCGCCTGCGCCCTCGGCCACCAGCTTCTGCTTTTCCAGCACCGTCAGGATGGCGCTGGCGATCTCACCCTCGCTGACCGTCACCACCTCGTCCACGTACTCACGGCACATATCGAACGTCAGATCACCGGGAGTCTTGACCTTGATACCGTCGGCAACTGTGTCCACGCTGCTGAGGGTGATGATCTTTCCCTCCTTCAGGGACTCCGCCATGCTGGGCGCGCCGGCGGCCTGCACGCCGATAATGCGGCACTGGGGCCTCAGGTTCTTCACCGCGTAGGCCAGCCCCGCGATCAGTCCGCCGCCGCCGATGGGCACGAAGATCATATCCACGTCCGGCAGCTGCTCCAGGATCTCCAGGCCGATGGTGCCCTGTCCGGCCATAATGCTGTAATCGTTGAAGGGGTGGATGAACGTCAGTCCCTGCTGGTCCCGCAGGCGCACCGCCTCGGCATAGGCGTCGTCGTACACGCCGGGTACCAGTACCACGTTGGCGCCGTAGCTGCGGGTGGCCTCGATCTTGGAGATGGGCGCGCCCTCCGGGATGCAGATGGTGGCCTTGATGCCCATGTCCCGGGCGGCGAAAGCCACGCCCTGGGCGTGATTGCCGGCGGAGCAGGCGATGACGCCCCGTTCCTTCTCCTCGTCGGAGAGGGTGGCGATCTTGTAGTACGCGCCCCGCAGCTTGAACGCGCCGGTTTTTTGCAGGCAGTCCGCCTTCAGATAGAACGCGCACCCCGGCACCAGCCCCTTGGTGGGGATCACCGGCGTCCGGTTGATGACGGGCTTCAGCACCCGCTGTGCGTCGTGCAGCATGGCCATGGAGATCATAAAACGCGCCTCCTCATTCAATATAGGTAAATTTTATCACACCGTTTTGCTCCGTGCAAGGCGTATGGCAAACAAAATTTTCAAATTTGTGCGCCGCAGGCGGACACACAGGCGTTTCCGGCGCACACCGCCCCAAAAGTACCAAAATCGCAAAAATATCTTGACTTTTGCCGTGCTTCCGGTATAATAATATGGCTTGCGTCTGCAAGCATATCCTTGCTCTCATCCGAGAATGAGGGCCATTTGTCCAAAAGGAGGTGCAAAAGTATGGCTAAGATTTCCGCCAACTACGAGGTCGTTTACATCATCGACCCTGCACAGGGTGAGGAGGCTGTTGCCGCCACCGTGGCAAAGTTCCAGTCCCTGGCAGAGCAGAACGCGACCGACGTGGTAGTCGATGAGTGGGGCAAGCGTCGCCTGGCTTACGCGATCGACTACAAGACCGAGGGCTATTATGTGCTGATGAGCTTCACCAGCGGCCCGGAATTCCCCAAGGAGCTGGATCGTATCCTGGGCATTACCGAGGGTATCATGCGTTCCATGATCGTCTGCAAGGGCGAGTAAGGGAGTACAGCAATGCTGAACAAGATCTTTATCATGGGTCGCCTGACCCGTGACCCGGAGCTGCGCCGTACGCAGTCCGGTACCCCCGTCACCAGCTTCTCTCTAGCTGTGGATCGTGATTACAAGACACAGTCCGGCGAGAAGGAGACGGACTTCATCGATGTGGTCGCCTGGCGCGCCACCGCGGAGTTCGTGGCCAAGTACTTTACCAAGGGCCGTATGGCCGTGGTAGAGGGCCGGCTCCAGATCCGCGCCTGGCAGGACAAGGAGGGCAACAACCGCCGCAGCGCCGAGGTCGTGGCCGACAATGTCTACTTCGGCGACTCCCGCCGCGACAGCGACGGCAGTAGCGGCGGCAATTACGCCAACAACAGCTACGGCGGCAATAACGGCGGCTACTCCGCCCCTGCCGGCGGCTACGCTGCGCCCGTGGGCGGCTCCGGATTTTCCGAGATCGATGAAGAGGACGGCGACCTGCCGTTCTGATGTGCAAGGCACATGACATTTTATAAAGGAGGAAACTTCCATGGCTATGGAACGCGAAAATAGACCCGTTCGCGGTGCCGGCAAGCGCCGCAAGAAGGTTTGCCAGTTCTGCGTGGACAAGTGCGAGTGCATCGATTACAAGGACGCCGCTAAGCTGCGCCGCTTCATCTCCGAGCGCTCCAAGATCCTGCCCCGCCGTACCACCGGCACCTGCGCTATGCATCAGCGCCAGCTCACCGAGGCCATCAAGCGCGCTCGTCAGATCGCCCTGCTGCCCTTCGTGACCGAGTAATTGTGTGATAAAAAACAAGACCGGCGTCGCCGGTCTTGTTTTTTATGCTGTTTCTCCGTGGGATTTCTGGTAAAATAGTGTATCATACAGAAGAAACCACAGGGAGGAGGGAGCGCGTGGACAACAGACAACTGATGGCGAGCATCGCCGGCGGTGACGAGGCAGCCCTGCAGGCGCTGCTGCGGCGTTTCACGCCGCTGTTCCTCTATATTCTGCGTCCCATCCTCCCGGATGAGCGGGACAGGGAGGAGTGCCTGGCGGACATATCCCTGCGCATCTGGCAGGGGGCGGGGAGCTTCGACGGGGCAAAGGGCAGCCTGAACGGCTGGCTGACCGCCCTGACCCGCAACGCCGCCCTGAACCGCGCCCGCGCCAAGGGAACGGAGGACGCCCCGCTGGAGGACACCGTGCCCCACGGGGACGGCAGCGCCGAGGACGAGGTGCTCCGCCGCGAGCGGCAGGCGAAGCTGCGGGCGGCTATCGCGGGCCTGCCGGTGTACGAGCGGGAGCTGTTCTACCGGAAGTATTACTACTGCCAGTCCACCGCCCAGATGGCCGCCGAGCTGGGCCTGACGGAGCGCGCGGTGGAGGGGCGGCTGTACCGCCTGCGGCAAAGCCTGCGCCGACTGCTGGGAGGTGAACTCTATGACTGACGAACGCCGCTTTGACGATCTGCTCCGTGAGGATGCCGCCGCCCTGCCGCCGCCCGCCGCCGGCGAGATCAATCCCTGGAGCATGGCCATGACCCGGGTGCTCTGGGGTCTGGGTCTGATCACCATTACCCTGAATTTCCTGTATCTGGATGTGATCCTGCCCGCCGTCGGCGGCCTGCTGCTGGTGCTGGGCTTCTGTACGCTGCGGCGCGAAAACACGCCCCTCCGCTGGTGCTATATCCTCTCTCTGGCCTCTCTGGCCGTCCGCGGCGCGTGTATCGTCCTCGCCGCCCTGCCTGTGGAGACGGGGCTTGCACCGGCCTATGTCAATATCGCCCTGCTGCAGGTGCTGTATGTCTGCCTGTGGCGGGGTATGGTGGGTGTCTCCCGCGCCGCTGGGGAGGAAAAGCCCGCGGCCACCGCCGCCGGTGCCATGGCGGTGTTCTACGCTGTCCTTACGGTCCTGGCGCTCATCGGCGTGGAGGGCTGGCTGCTGGTCCTGCCGATGCTGGTGCTCTACATCCTCCTGCTCCGCAGCATGGTCAGATTGTCCCGTTCTCTGGCCGATACCGGCTACGCCATCACCGCCGCCCCTGTCCGCCTTCCGGATGCCGCGGTGCTGTGGGGCGGCCTGGGTGTGCTGCTGGCGGCGGTGCTGCTGACGGCATTCCTGGGGCAGCGGTATCCCATGGACTGGCATACCCGCAGCGACGCACCCCAAAGCGTGCCCATCCGGCAGGAGCTGCTGGAAAAGGGCTTCCCGGAGCGCGTGCTCAACGACCTGACCGCCGACGAGGTGGCGCAGCTCTCCGGCGCTGTCCGGGTCTATCATCAGACGGAGCGCCTGTACAGCAACACCGACTACCGGGAGGTGACGCTCTCCCGCTTCCTCCGCGACCCGCCGCACACGCTGCAATACGACCACACCCTCACGGAGACCGACGATGCCGGAAACCGCACCTACCGCTACGTCTATCGGGTCTACGACACGCTGGAGCAGACCATGACCCATGTGGCCGTGGAATTGCCGGAGGAGGACGGTGTCCGCCGCTATATCTATATCCACCACCTGACCTACGCCGCCCCGCCCAGCCCCTACACCGAGATGCTGGAACTGTGGCCGGCGTGGCAGACGCAGGGCGACTGGTTCCCCGGCGGCCATGTCAGCGGCCGCGTCCTCTGCGAGAGAAACGGCACGGCGCAGGCCGCCGCCTTCCACACGCTGAAGAGCGGCAGCCAACAGGTCAGCGACCTCTTCGGCACCCGCCAGACCCAGCGGATCACCGCCGGCTGGTCCTTCCCCCGCGGCGTCGAAAGCCCCCGCGCCTACGTTTTCTACGACGCCCTCCGCGGCCAGGACGGCTGGGTCATCGAGAGCTGGGCCAACTACGTCTGCCAGACCGCCCCGGTCTACCCCTTCCGTGACGCCGCCGCCCTCTGGCACAGCTACGGCAGCGACGCCTACTCCCTCCGCCAGACCGCCCTTCAGGTATTCGACGGATAAGCACAAAAAGAAGCCCCTCCGGCCTTGGCCGGAGGGGCTGTTCGTATTTTCAGGCACTCCCCCTGGCGGAAGCCGGGGGGGGGAGTGCCTGTGACTTTACTCCGTCATGATCTTTAAAATCACCCGGTCGGTCTCCCGCATGCCCTGCGCGGCCAGAACGCCTACGTTCCGGATGGTGTCCTCCACATCAGCGCCCAGAATGCCGTCGCCGGGGCGGAAGTTGTTGCCGCCGGCGTACATGTCGTAGCCCAAGATGCCGCAGTCCACGCCCATGGCGATCTTGCTGGCGCAGCTGGCCTTGGCACCGTCGCAAATGCAGCCGGAGATCATGGCCACGGCGTTTTCCAGCGTGTGGCTGATGCCCTCGCAGTCCGCGCCCCGCAGCCACGCGATGCCGCAGCCCGCGCCCACACCGGCGCTGACCGCGCCGCAGTAGGCGCTCAGCCGCCCGATGCCGGTCTTCTGGTGTATGGTGATCAGGTCGCTGAGACACACCGCCCGCAGGATGGTGTCGTCATCCGCGCCCATGAGCTTGCCGTATTTCCATACGGGCACCGAGGCGGTGATGCCCTGATTGCCGGAGCCGGACACGATGACCACCGGCATCTCGCAGCCGTTCATCCGTGCGTCCGAGCCGGCGGCCGCCCATGCCCGCGCCTGTGTCGCCCAGTCCTGACTGCTCTCCAGCAGGGTGGAGCCGATGTTGGCGCCCCAGCTGTTTTGCAGCCCCTCGGCGGCGATGGCGGTGTTTTTCTCGATCTGCCGCCCCACGGTGGGGCGTATGTTGTCCAAAGGTACTGTTTCTGCGAATGTGATGATGTCTCTGACGTTCAGCACGGACTTGTCCTGCAAATGGTCCTCGGCGTTGCCGGTGACGGGCAGCTCCCGCAGGATATTCCCATCCTTTTCCATATAGATGATGTTCGTGTGGTTGTTGGCCACCCGCACGCAGGCGTGGTGCCCCTCCCGCCAGCCGGTGAGCTTGATGTCCAGCAGACACGGCGTTTCGGGACAGGTCACGCGGATGTCGGTGCTGTCCAGATACGTCTGGATGGCAGCCACATCCGCCTCCGTCACGTTGGCGATGACCTGAAGCTCTGCGTCGGCGTCGCCGGCCACTATGCCCACGGCGATGGCGGCGTCGATGCCCCGGCGTCCTCCTGTGTTGGGGACGACCACGGACTTCACATTCTTCAGGATGTTCCCGCTGATCTCAGCCAGGATCTTTTCCGGTTTTCCGCCCAACACCTCGCGCAGTTTTGCGGCACAGTACGCGACGGCGATGGGCTCTGTACACCCTGTGGCCAGCAGGAGCTCCTCCTGCAGTATCGCCGTGTAGGCGGCGATCTTAGAGTCGTTCAGCATCACACATTCTCCTTTGTTCAGTTGTTGTATTCTATCGGCCCTTCGGCCGGATAGCCCTTCTTTACAGTGCGGGCACGTCATCCTCCTGCTGCACCCAGTCCTGCACGTCCACGACCTCAAATTCCGTATCCGTCTTCCGTATGACCACCTTGCTGATACCCGCGTTGATCACCTGCCTGCGGCACATGGCGCAGCTGGTGGCGTCGCCCAGCAGCGCCCCGGTCCGGCCGTCCCTGCCCACCAGATACAGGGTGCTGCCCACCATATCCCGCCGGCTGGCGGAGATAATGGCGTTGGCCTCGGCGTGAACGCTGCGGCACAGCTCGTATCGCTCTCCTCGCGGCACCTGCATGGCCTCCCTGGTGCAGAACCCCATGTCCACGCAGTTCTTCCGTCCCCGCGGCGCGCCGTTGTAGCCCGTGGAGATGATCTCGTCGTTCTTCACGATGATGGCCCCGTATACCCGGCGCAGACAGGTCGCCCGTTCCAGCACCGTCTCCGCAATATCCAGATAGTAGTTTTCCTTGCTGATGCGCCCCATAGCTGCGTCTCCTTGCACTGTATTCTATCAAACATTATAATACATGGCGCCCATCCCTGACAAGCGGCGTTTTTCCCCGCGATACTCGTCGATACGCTGAAATTCCGTGCCAAAAACTATGCAAATAGCCGGGTGCCTACGCTGCGGCAGCATAAAAGGACGGCCTTGCAGCCGTCCTTTTCCCTCCTGCGCGGTCACTCCGCGTTTTTGAATACCGTCTCCGGCGCCGTGATGACCACCCGCGTGTTGTCCGCCACCGACCCGGTGAGGAACGCATTGCCGCCCACCACCGAGTGCTCGCCGATCACCGTCTCGCCGCCCAGAATGGAGGCACCGGAGTAGATAGTCACATAGTCGCACACTGTGGGGTGCCGCTTTCCCGGCAGGCTGGCATGGCCCGCCCGGGGGGACAGTGCGCCCAGCGTCACACCCTGATACAGCTTCACATGGCTGCCGATCACCGTCGTCTCGCCGATAACGATGCCTGTGCCGTGGTCGATGAAGAACCACGGCCCGATCTGCGCGCCGGGGTGGATGTCGATACCCGTCCGGCTGTGGGCGTACTCCGTCATCATCCGGGGGATCATGGGAACCTGCCGCAGGTACAGCTCGTGGGCAATGCGGTATACGAAGATGGCGAACAGCCCCGGATAGGCGAAAATGATCTCCTCCTTGTCCGCCGCTGCCGGATCGCCGTCAAACGTGGCCTCAATGTCCGTCATCAGTGTCTGCTGTATGCGGGGCAGCTGCTCCAGTATTTCATGGGTCAGCGCCGCCGCGGCAAAGGCCTGGCCCTCCGGCAGCGCCAGCGCCACCTGTGCCGTCAGCGCCGTATCGATACGTTCCAGCAGCAGTGCGGCGTAGTTCTCCGGCGGTAGCGCCATCAGCTGCGCGTCACCGAAATATGCCGGGAACAGCAGCCGCCGAAACTCCTTGATGATGCCGATGATGGCACCCCTGTCCGGCAGCCGCAGCTTTTTGCCGTACAACGGCACCGCCGCGTGTGTCATATTATCTGCCATCGCCTTGGCGATCTCCGCGTTGGAAGTCATAGCCCTTGTCTCCTCTCAAAATAAAACGGCGAAGGATGCGCCCGCATCCTCCGCCGCCTGTGTGTACAGGTATCACGAACCCCTTTACAGGGCCTTCTCAGCAGAAAACGCACAGCGCCCATGGGCACGACAACACACGCCCGCGCAGCAGGCGGACGTACAACAGGCGCAGTTTATGGTGTGCAGCGTGCTGTTCATGCGTTTTCTCCTTCTCCGGAAATCTTACATAACATTATACTGTCCCGTCCCGCGCAAAGTCCATTGTCACCTTTCACAAAAACCATACCATACCGGTGGGAATTTTGCATATTCCCGCCGCCATCCGGTTCCGCCATGTTGGCGGCTGTCAGTTTTTCACAAAAATTTAGCGCTTTTAATTGCGAAAGTATGGTCTATCTAACGGTTGACTTTTGTACCCCGCGGCGTTAAGATAACGCCAACATAAAAACCAGCCGACCACCGGCGGAAAGGAGACCCCACATGGCACGTCACATGATGCAGCGCGATATGCTTCATAACGACATGGCCGCGAACCATGCCGCTGTCTCCTATTACGTCGGCACCAGCTCCGTCTGGGGCTTTTATTGGTACGCCTATTTTACCTCCCGATACCAAACGCCGGCTGTAAAGAATTGAACCCGTCTTTTCCATTTCCCATGTGTGTGAAGCGGCTTCGTCTTTCAGACGGAGCCGCTTTTCAATTTACCCCATCATCCCTGTTGCCCCCTATTTCAAAACAAAAGGAGAAGAAAATCATGACTGCAATCATTTCAGCGGCTGTCATCTTCGTGGTGTTTGCCGTAGGAGACATGATCTCCGCGAAAACAAAGGCTATCGTATCCATGCTGCTGGTGGCCTCCGTCGTATTCCTGGCAGGCTTCTGGACCGGCGTTTTCCCCACCACCCTGTTTGCTGACTCCACCCTCCTGAGCATGGCCGGCCTGCTGGTCACCATGCTGCTGGTGCACCTGGGAACCACCATCCGGCTCCGCGACTTCGGCGCCCAGTGGCGCACCGTCATCATCTCCGCCGTGGCCTGCATCGCCATCTCTGCTGCCGTGTTCTTCATCGGCCAGCTGATCATCGACCGCGGCTTCGCTCTGGTGGGCGCGCCCATTCTCTCCGGCGGCGTTGTCGCCACCCTGACCATGCAGGATATGGCCAACAAAGCCAACCTGCCTGACCTGGCCGTGTTCGCCACCCTGGTCATGTGTGCCCAGGGCTTCGTGGGCTACCCCGTGGCCTCCCTGTGCCTCAAGAGCGAGGCCAAGCGCATCAAGGCCCAGATCGACGCCGGCACGCTCCAGGTGGACGCCGGTGCCGCCGCGGCCCAGAACGCCGCCGCTGCCCGCAAGAAGCTGATCCCCGCCCTGCCCGATAAGTACAACACCCCCAACGCCATTATCGCCAAGGTCATTCTGGTGGCGCTGCTGTCCGTGTGGGTATCCAGCCTGTTCCACGATGCCGTTAACAAGCTGGTCTGGTGCCTGATCTTCGGTGTGCTCTGCAAGGAGCTGGGCTTCCTGGATGAGGACGCCCTGGGCAAGGCCCACGCCACCGGCATCGTGATGCCCATCATCACCCTGTCCATCTTCACCAATCTGGCCGCTGCTACCCCGGAGATGGTGGGCGGCATGGTGGTGCCCCTGCTGGTCTGCGTGGTCATCGGCACGGCGGCCTTCTCCGTCGTCTCCATCCTCGTGGGCAAGATCTTCGGTTACAGCTGGCAGATGTCCATGGCCATCGGCAGCTCCTGCCTGTTCGGCTTCCCCGGCACGGTCATCATCTCCAACGAGGTCTCTGAGTCCACCGGCACCACCGCCGAGGAAAAAGCCGCCATCAACGCCCAGATCATGCCCAAGATGCTGGTGGCCGGCATGGTCACCGTGTCCATCACCTCCGTACTGGTGGCCGGCGTTATGAGCAGCTGGCTGTGAGCCCGGCTCATTTGAAAGGAGTGCTTTTCCATGTCTGATATTCGTTCCTTCGTCGATACCATCTTCGACGAGCTGGTCTCTATCCGCCGCGATATCCATGCCCACCCGGAGCTGGGCATGCACGAGGTCCGCACCTCCGCCCTCATCCGCAGTGAGCTGGAGAAAATGGGCGTGGACGAGATCCGGCAGCCCCTGCCCACCGCCGTGGTGGCCCTGATCCACGGCAAGAAGGGCCCCGGCAAGTGCGTGGCGCTCCGCGCCGATATCGACGCCCTGCCCGTCCACGAGGAAACCGGTCTGCCCTTCGCCAGCGAGACCGAGGGCATTATGCACGCCTGCGGCCACGACCTGCACACCACCATGCTTCTGGGCGCCGCAAAGACGCTGTGCCATATGCGCGACCAGTTCGCCGGCACCGTCAAGCTGATCTTCGAGCCCAGCGAGGATCTGATGCCCGGCGGCGCCCGGGCCCTGGTGGCCGCCGGCGTCATGGAGAACCCCCATGTGGACGCCATCTTCGGTCAGCACGTCTGCCCCTCTGAGAATGACTCCGTGGGCCGTATGCAGCTCTATAAGGGCTACTTCACCAGCGCCGTGGACCTGTTCCACATCAGCGTTCACGGCAAGAGCGGCCACGGCGCTGCACCCCACACCGCACGGGATGCCATCGCCTGCGCCGGCTACCTGATCACTGTCCTCCAGACCGTGGTCTCCCGCCGCATCGACCCCATGGATACCGCCGTGCTGACGGTGGGCACTATGTCCGGCGGCGACGCCGTCAACATCACCGCCGGCGAAGCGCGGATGGTGGCCGTTCTCCGCAGCTTCAGCGACGCCGGCCGCGACACCGCCATTCAGGAGGTCCGGCGCATCTGCAAGGGCATCGGCATCGCCTTCGACTGCGACATCGAGGTGGAGCTGGAGGAGGGCTACGCGCTCCAGTACAACGACCCCGCCATGATCGACCTGGTCAACAAGGCCGTCACCGCTGCCGGCGGCAAGGCGGAGTTCATCGACAAGCCCTTCTCCGGCAGCGAGGACTTCAGCTTCTTCGGCAAGCTCACCGGCACCCCCTCCGCCTTTATGATGGTCGATGCCGGCCGCGGCGAGAACGCTGTCTCGCTCCACAACGGCAAGATCGTGTTCAACGAGGAGGTCATGAAGCACGGCGTCACCGGCCTGGCCGCCATCGCCGTCGAGTACCTGAACCAGTAATTCTCCTATTTGTTTCCTCACAAATTGGTATAACAGAAGCGGGAGACCTGCACAGCAGGCCTCCCGCTTCCCATTATTCCTCCACCGGCAGCGCCAGCCGCGAGCAGTACCGCCGCGTCTCGATCTCCCGCCCCGTGTACGGCGCCACGATGCCAAGCACCCGCGGCGCGCCGGCGGGCTTCAGCCCCCGCGCCTTTACCTCCCGCCCCAGCGTCAGCCACGCCTCGCCCACGCCGCTGTAATCGCCGTAGTACAGCACCGACAGCACCCGGCACGCCTCCAGCGTCACCGCGTCCGCTGCCGCCCGGTTCTTCCGCACCGGCACGCACACCCCGTAGCGGCACGGCTCCTGCCCGATGTATCCCTCCAGATAGTCCGTGCGCTCCGATATGGTGAACAGCGGCTCGTCCGACAGCACGCACCCCTTCCGCACGCACGCCCCATAGAAGTCGTACATATCCCGGTATCGCTCCGCCGTGGTCAGCCCCTCGCACCACCGTATCCGGCACGTCACCGCCGGCAGCTCCATCATCTGCACCGACAGGCTCTCGCTCTCCGCCGCCCGCAGCCGCATCTCCTCCACGCTCCGCTGCAGGTCCCGCAGCCGCGTTTCCAGCGCCTCCAGCAGCACCTCGGCCTCGCCGCCCTGCGCGAAATAGTCCGCGATCTCCTTCGACCCCAGCCCCATGGCCTTGAATTTCTCGATCTGCATGATCCGCGCCACGTTGTGGTTGTCGTAGTACCGCCGCCCGCTGTCCGGCGCGGTGAACACCGGCGTCAGCAGCCCGCGCTCCTCCATCCGCATCAGCGTGCTCCGCGACAGCCCGCAGGCCCGGGCCGCCTCCGTGATCTGAAAAAACTGTTTTGTGTTCTCCGCCATAAAAAATCCCTCCTGACCCCTTGCTTCGTTCACCGGTGAACGGGTTATACTTCCATTATAAGGAAAAACCCACTAAAGTCAACACCGGTGGCGCACATGTGCGCCTCTGTCTTCGCCCGGGCGAAGACAGATACCCGCTGCCCCACTGGAAAGACCCCCGATATTTGAGAGGAGCGTACATCATGAACCACAAAAAACTACTCCTGACCCTGACCCTGTGCCTGTGTGCCCTGCTCTGCATGGTGGTCACCGCCTCCGCGTCGGAAGTGTCGGTGCACACCAACCATTTCAGCTGTGGTGTGGTAGGCTGCCAGAATAACGACCACGGCCACACCCAGGTGACCGAGTGGCAGCCTTGGACCGGCCCGCAAAGCGCGTCGGAAGACAATATTCCTTACGATTCCAACACAAAAACCGCCTACATCTACCTGGCCAATAACGTGGAAATAGAGGATGCACTCACAATTCCCCGAGGCCATACTCTCTACCTCTGCCTCAATGGTAAAACGATAAGCTACAGGGGTGAAGGCATTTATGCCAGTAATGGTGGTGGCTTGATTTACATTGCCGGGGGTGGGGCGCTGACGATTTGTGACTGTCAAAACACGGGCTGCATTAAGTACGAAAAAGCTCAGAGCAGCGACCAGATTTCAACGATTCATAGCTGGGGGACACTGAACCTGTACGGCGGCACCATCAGCAGGATGAATACCAACAATTCAGGTCATGCCATAAGGACGAGAAGTACGTCTAAGTTTAATATGTACGGCGGAACGGTCAGCAATGATGGAACGACGTCCGCTTTATATTTGGAGGATGACACGAATATCTACGGCGGCGAAATTACCTGCACGAATGGTAGAGGAATCCAGACCAGTGGTATAAACCTCCTCGTTGCGGGCGGTACGATCTCCGCCGGGAAAAAAGAGGCAATAGATCTTTCTTCTACCGTGCTGACGCTCTCCGGCCAGCCGACGATCACCTCTGCCGGGACAGATTCTGCGGTGATCGATGCGGGTGCGAACATTATCAAGATAGCGGATAGTTTTGCCCCTGCACATTGCATATCTGTAAGTAAATCAGGCGATAACGATACCTTTGCCGAACCTGTGGAGGGAGGAGCATCCTTGGCAGATAAGGCGCAGTACTTCACATCCTTTGAAAGCGGAAAGTTTGTGGCGTACGACAATGGTACCCTGAAATTTACCGCCTGCGCCATCACCCAGCAGCCCACAAAAGACAACAGCTACACGGTCAAGGGCAACGCGCCCGATAGCAAGCTGAGCTACCGGTGGTATGCGGTCCAAGAGGGCGAGATCACCGTAACAGACGCGGTTGCGAAGAAAAGCGCGGATGCCCGCTACAGTAATGCGTGGAACGAGTGGCAAGTAAAATGCGGTAATGAAATTGACTGCTTCACACTCTACATGAACGAGGGAGACGTGCTGACGCTGAGCAGGATTTTGGGCGGATGGGATACGAAAGTTTCAATTTCCGACAGAACGGTTCAAGAGAGCGACGATGGGACCTATACATTCACCGCACCCGCGGCCGGCGAGTATACGTTGAAAATCAGCGCCAGGGCGTTTATTGTGGACGATAGCAATGTGCCTGATCGTTCTGACTTGAGTTTCAACGCGGCCTTGCGAACGCTTGTCCCGGATACGACCAAGCCCATGGGTGGAACAACGGCGGTGCTTGCCACCACCGGCCTGTCCGCCGGTGACTATATTTGCCAGGTCACATGGGAGGGCAAGAGTACGGTGAACAGCGGTGTTGTCCAGTTCAGCGGCAGCTCGCAGCAGCCCACGGGCAGTGGTTCCTACTACTACGCCCCCTCCGCGGCCGAGGATAAGAAGGACTCTCCCAAGACCGCCGACCCCGGCGTCCTCCTCTACGCCGGTTTGGCCCTCGCGTCCCTCACCGGTCTGGCCTGCACCGCCAAAAAGCGGCATTAAAAAGGTATTCCCCCGGTGTTTCTGACCCCGGCACCGGGCGAATATACAGCAAAGGCACCCCTCGTGGGTGCCTTTGCCATTTCCCCGCGCCCGCAGGCGCATAAAAAGCCCCCGCAAAAAAACAAAAGAAAAAATTACACATTTCCCCCTGAATTTGCACCTCATGTTCTGCGCCCTTTTGACACAAAGTAACCCTGTCACCGGCGACAAAACAAACCCCGTTTTCGCCCGTTCAACGGCAAAAACGGGAAACATCACAATAAAATAAGGGGTGAGACGCTTGTATGAACCACGGCATATCCCCGCCTCCCATCGTCTCTCCGCCTGGCTGCTCTCGGCGCTGTTTGCCCTCTCCCTCTGCGTGCAGCAGGCTTGGGCCGCCCCGGCGGAGCGCACCGTGATCCCCCTGGGTCAGGCGGTGGGCATCAAACTCTTTGCGGACGGCGTCCTGGTGGTGGCTCTGGCCGATGGCCCCACGCCCGCCCGCGCCTGCGGCCTTCGTCAGGGCGATATCATCACCGCCATGGACGGCGCCGCTGTCGGCTCCACCGAGCAGGTCCAGGACCTTCTGGCCAATACGGCCGGTGCGCCCATTGTCCTCTCCGTCCGCCGCGGCGCAGACGCTCTGGCCCTCACCGCCTGTGCCCGCGAAAATAACGGTGTCTGGCAGCTGGGTGCCTGGATACGCGACAGCATGGCCGGCATCGGCACCCTGACCTACTACGACCCCGCCACCGGTCAGTACGGTGCCCTCGGCCACGGCATCACCGATGTGGATACCGCCCAGCTCATGCCTCTGGCCTCCGGCGCTATCATGGAGACCACCGTCAAAGCGGTGAAAAAGGGTGCCAAGGGCGATCCCGGCGAGCTCAAGGGCGACTTCTCCGTCCAGCGCGATGTGGGCACCGTCACCGTCAACAGCAGCGGCGGCATTTTCGGCACCGTGGCCGACCCGGACTTCCTCTCCGGCGGCACGCCTGTCCCCGTGGCCGCTGCCGGCCAGATCACCACCGGCCCCGCCACCATCCTCGCCACCGTCTCCGGCAGCGATGTGCGGGAGTACCGTGTGGAGCTCGTCCGCCTCTACGGCGCGGACGAGCCCACCCGCAACCTGCTCCTCCGCATCACCGACCCCGCCCTGCTCTCCGCCACCGGCGGCATCGTTCAGGGCATGAGCGGCAGCCCCATCCTCCAGAACGGCCGCATCGTCGGCGCGGTCACCCACGTCCTGCTCAACGACCCCACCCGCGGCTACGGCATATTCATTGAGAATATGCTCGACATGGCCGGCTGACAGACCCGGCGGGGAGGGCCGGGAAGCCCTCCCCGTCCGGCCTTTCCTATAAAAACGAGAGGAGCGTTTTTCATGCAGTCCCTGCTCATTAAGGACACCACCCGCGCCCAGCGGGAGGAGATCGTCCGCCGCGCCCTCAGCGCCTGCGGCAGCCCCTGTGACGGCTGCAATGGCTGCGGCAACGCCGGCGGCGGCCGGGTAGACAGTATCTACCAACCCTATATCGACGGCGAGAAGGAGTTGGCGGAGATAAACGCCGAATATTCCGCCTCCCGCGGTCTGGTAAGATAAACGTAAAAGCGGCCCGAAAGGGCCGCTTTTCTCCGCGTGCACATATTTGTCACTTCTGCGCCTGCTCCTGTTCATAGGCCTGCTGTACCGCCACCGCCAGCTGGTCGGCGCAGGAGGTGCTCCGCGGCCCGCAGGTGTTGCCCCGCAGCAGCGCCTCGATCTGCGTCACGCTCATGCCGTCCACCAGCTTGCTCACGGCCTTCAGGTTGCCGTCGCAGCCGCCCACAAAGTGCACGTTCCGCACCTTGTCTCCGTCCAGCTCGAAGGAGATCTCCCGCGAGCAAGTGCCCTTCGTTCTGTATATATGCTCCATTTTGCCACTCCTTTGCAGAAAGATTACATTATTTTCGAATAGCTTACAGGTTTTTTCTCGTTAAAACTAACCTGATATCCCTCGCCGGGTGCCAGCAGATAGTCGTACCGCGTTCCGCCGAACCAGTGCATCATCAGTCCCGACGTCACCCCGCCGTGGATCACGCACACCGCGTCCTCCCCCGCGTCGATAACGGGCTGTATCGCGGCCAGATTTCGTGCCAGCACCTGCGGCGCGCTCTCTCCGTTGGGACACATATTGTGCTCTGAGTCCTCACACCACACAATAAATTGTGGATCGTGCTCCAGATCGCCGGCGTAGGCCCGCATCTCGAAATCGCCGAAATCCATCTCCCGCAGCCCCGGCAGCACCGTGTATGCCACGTCGCCGTATATGGCCCGCAGCGTCTGTATCGTCCGCGTCATTCCGCTGACGTAGTAGTGCTCCGCCGTGGGATATACGCCGGTCAAAGCTTTCTGCTGCAAGGCCTCCAGCGATTTCGGCAGCGCCGGGATATCCGCCGCGCCATAATACAGATTTTTCTGGCTGCCCTCGGTCTCCCCGTGCCGCAAAAGTGTCAGTTTCATTTCAATTCCTCCGCTATTCCGCAGAAAACGCGCGTCACATGTTCCGCTTTTTTCGCCAGCTGCTGTAAGAGCACGCCGTAGTTTTCCCGCCATGCCCGCTCCGCACCGTCCATGGGCACAATGCCCCCGTTGACCTGTCTGGCGATGACGACTGCGTCCTCGAACAGCGGCAAAAACCTTGTGATATCGTTATTTCTGCGGCTCAGCGCCTCCAAATGCCAATAGCATTTGTATCCCGGCTCGGGGTGGCTGACTGCCAGATCGCATACGTCATTCTCTGTTAAGTTATATGCTTTCAGCGCGTATGCCAACTTTCCCTGAAACGCGCCTCCAATGATCAGGATCATATTTACCTCCACAACACCAGTACCGCTGCACCACCTAACTCCGCAATGGTCAGGGCGAAGCCTGACACATCGCCGGACATACCATCCAGCTGCCGGAAAGCGTACCATGCCGCCAGCCAATAGCACACCGCCGCAGCCAACGGAGCAAAGCTGTCCCACAGCAGTACGGAGAGCCCGCACACCGCCGCCAGCACAACGGCGGCAAACACTACCGGTGCGCCGCCGCGGGTCATGGCGCTGTACTGGCTGGTGGACATGGGCCGCAGTGTCAGAACGGCCAGCGCTGCACAGGCCCGTGATGCCACCGGTATCAGTGCCAGCGGCCACAGGGGCAGCGCCTCCGCCGACAGAAATACCGCCCATTGGCATAGGGTCAGCAGCATCAGACAGATCACCGCGAAGGCCCCGCAGTGGGAATCCTTCAGTATTCGCTGCCGTGTCTCCAGGTCCCGGCGGCTCAATACCGCGTCGCACACATCCATATAGCCGTCCAGATGCATAAAACCTGTGATCAGCCAGGGAGCTGCTGCGCACAGCAGAGCAGCCAGCGGCTGTGGCAAAAAGCTGCCCAGCCACGCGCACAACGCCCATATGCCGCCGACGATCAGCCCTATCAGGGGCAGACAAGCCAGCATTTTTCGCCGGGCGCTCTCCCGCCATATTTTTTTAGGGCAGGGAATGGTCAGGAACATACCCCACGCCATGAAAAAGCCGTATATCCAGTCAGACACGGGGCAGTTCTCCTTTCCACAGGTGGGGCAGGCCCGCCGTCATCTCACATACCACGTCAAATTCCGCAGCCAGCCCTTGACAGATATCCGCCAGGCCCCGAACATAAACTTCCGTCCAGTCCCGGTAGTCCTCGCCGCCGTGCCAGATATCGTCGCACACAGCGATAAAATGGTCGAGGTAACGGCTGATATCCAGCAGCTCCCGCAGTACCCGATTTGCTGCGCCGGCGTCCGGCGCGGGACCGGGAAACATCTGCTCCGACAGACAGGCAGTGACGCTGTCGAACAGCACCGTACCGTGCCTGTCCAGTGCCGGTAAGGCGGCAGGCAGATCGAAGCTACGCTCGACGGTGATAAAATCCATGCCTGCCCGGTCCGCCACATGGCGGCGGATACGTGCCAGGTCCTCATCGTCATGGGGGGTCATGGTGGCCCAATAATACCGAGGTGCGTCCCCGGACAGTGCGGCGGCCAGGCGTTGGGCCATGGTGCTCTTTCCGCTTTTTCCGCCGCCGATCAGCAGTATCCTCATGGCTTGTCCACCGTAAAGCTGTCGCCTGCGCGTATTTCGTCCAGATAGTCATCCGGTATGGCCGCCTGGGCAAAGGTGGCCATACCGGCCATTACGCCGCAGGCACCCTCTAACACCCGGAACAGCAGGGGACACCCGCTGCCCTCACCCAGCCGCATTCCCAGATGCAGGCAGGGCTCCAGACCCAGCCGGTCTGCTGCCAGGCGGTAGCCCACCTCATAGGAGTCGTGGGACAGAAACAGATAGTCCTGCACTTCGGGGCACAGCGTAACGGCACACAGTGCGGCCACAACGGAGATGAAGCCGTCCACCGCTGCCGGTATGCGCTCACGGGCACAGCCCAGGAAAGCCCCGGCCATGGCGGCGATATCCAGCCCGCCCACGGCGCACAGCACATCCAACACATCGTCCTTGTCAACAGCCCGACGCGTCAGCGCACGGCGCAGCACGTCCTTCTTGCGGGCGAAGCCCTCGTCTGTCAGTCCGCCGCCCCGGCCGGTGACGACCTCGATATCCGCCCCGGTCAGCGCGGACAGTACCGCGGCGGAGGTGCTGGTGTTGCCGATCCCCATCTCGCCGATGCCCAGGGCGGTGATACTGTCGGCTCTGGCGCGCGCCGCCTGCTCCATGCCGGCGGCCATGGCGGCAAGCGCCTCCGGCCGGGTCATAGCGTCCTCTACGGCGATGTTTCCGGTGCCTCGCCGGACTTTCCGGTCCAGAATGCCCACGCCCGGCACGTCGGCGGCAATACCCACGTCCACGACGGCCACATCGTCGCCGAAGGCGGCGGCCATGGCGGACATCCCGGTCCTGCGCCGGGTCATGTTGATGGCCTGCTGCAAGGTCACGGACCGGGGCGCGCAGGACACGCCCTCGTCCACCACGCCATTATCGGCGGCAAATACCGCCACACGGCATTTTCCCATTTTCGGGCACACCTGGCCGGTGATGCCTGCCAGACGGATGGACATATCCTCCAGCGCGCCCAAGCTCCCCGGCGGCTTGGCAAGCTCTGCCTGTCGTTCCCGAGCCGCGTCCATCACCGCCCGGTCTGCCGGGCGGATGGTCTGTATATACTGCTGCAATGCTGCTTCTGTCATGTCGGTTCCTCGATATACCCCTGCGCCGCCAGCCAGTGCAGCGACGGCAGGGCGTTCTGATTCTCAATGGTGAATGTGGCCTCCGGCGCGGCTTGCAGCACCGTGTCGATGATCTGCCGCATGGGGATGTTTCCCTCTCCCAGCGGGGCGTGCAGGTCCGTATCGCCCTGGTTGTTGTGCAGGTGAACGTGCCGCAGCCATGGGGCCATAGGCGCGATCCAATCCATGGGCGGCGTTTCGCTGACGCAGGTGTTGGCGTGGCCCACATCCAAGCACAGCCCCAATCGGGGATCGTCTATCTGGGCGGCGATGGACACCAGCGTCTCCGGCGACGGCTCCATCACGTTTTCCAGCGCCAGCGTCATGTCGGCCGGTACGTCCCGCAGGATTTCCCGCCAGAACCGCACCGACTGCTCCACATACCACTCCGGAAAGTAGACATGGGGAATAAAGCCTCCGTGGAATACCATGCGTCGTATACCCAGCGCCTGCGCTGCGTCCAGTGCCTGCCGGAACCGCCGCATGGCTACGTCCCGGGCCAGCGGATCGATGGCGCAGGGGATCAGCTCGGCGAAGGGGCCGTGGAGCCACAGACTGCTGATACCGTGTATTTCCTCCCGCGCCCGGGGCAGGGCGGCGGAATCATCCAGCAGAGGCGCATAGGAGAAGGCGATGGTCTCCAGTCCCAACTGCCACTGTCGGGCCAGCGCCGGGGCGCAGCTGTCCATGCCGGAGATATGCAGTTTTCCTTGCAGCAGGGGTGAGGCCATGTTCCGCGCTCCTTTTGTCGTTCTGCGGGGTATTATAGCATGAGTCCCGCAAAAAGAAAAGCCCCATAGGGCAGCAAAAAACCCGCTTGCGCGGGCAAATATCTCCGGACACCATAAAGCGGAGTGCCGCTTGGCGCTCCGCAGATATGGCAGGAAGAGAAGATGAAAAAAGTTTTTTGTTTCTTGCACTATTAGGATATCGCGGAGATGTGAAAAAAATTCGGTTACAAATATTAAAATTCTGTGAAATCTTCAACAATGTCCGCCGAACGATTCGTATTCTCGGCGTTTTTCTCCCGAACTTCCCGGAAAAAGGTCTGCAAAACGTCGCGGCATTCGTCGCCGCACACATTACCCACCAGCTGTGGCGGACGGGGAAAGCCCTCCATAAACAAATTCAGCACGCCGCCGCAGGCGCCCATCACCTCATCCCGGGCGCCGTAGTACACCCGCCGGATGCGGGCGTTAAGAATGGCCCCAGCGCACATGGGGCAGGGCTCCAGCGTCACATACAGGTCGCACTCGTCCAGCCGCCAACTGCCCAGCGCCGCATTGGCCTGGGCGATGGCCTCCATCTCCGCGTGAGAGACGGCGGCCTGCTTTTCCTCCCGCTGGTTGCGGCCGCGGCCCACGATCTCGCCATTGCGGACGATGACGCAGCCCACCGGCACCTCGCCGTGGACAGTGGCCTCCTGTGCCAGAGCGAGGGCCTGCTGCATGAAATATTCCTGTTCCATAGCTGTCCTTTCCGGGCGGACAGGCCGCCCCTGTTTGAAACCGGGCATAAATGCGTAAACTGGACGTACAATATTGATGTGGAGGGGAACCCTATGGCAAAGAAGCACAGCACAGACCCGACGCTCCGTGAACTGGAGCGTGAACTGTACAGCACCACCCAGGCGTTGAAGGAGGCCTATATCCGCTTTGACTATGTCTGCGACAGCGAGCTCATCGACGCCTGTATCTTCGAGATCAACGCCCTGAAAGCCCGCAGTAACTACCTGCTGCGCCGTATCAAGGAGCAGAATGGCCAAAGTGTGCCCTCCGGCATTCCGCACGCGGTGCCGGTGCTGAAGACAGAGCCGTCCGCGCCGCCCTGTGTGGCTGCCGGCGCGATAAAGGGGGGAGAGGTATGTCCGTCATAGAGATCGTATCCCTGGCCCTGGTGGGCCTGTTCCTGTTGGTAGCGGTGGTGCGGCTGTTCCGCAAGCCGCTGAAGCTGGCGCTGCGGGTGGTGCTGAACAGTGCCCTGGGCCTGGGTGTCCTGTGGCTGCTGAACAGCACCGCCCCCGTCACCGGGCTGACGCTGGGCGTCAACTGGTTCAACGCACTGACGGTGGGTGTTCTGGGCCTGCCGGGGCTGGGGCTTCTGCTGCTGGTGAAGTGGGTGTTGGTGTAGTTACATAGGGAGGAAGGCTTCACTTTATTCCGTTCAACAGTCTGTTTGCTCGTTCAACAGGGAACTTATCCTCCATATCAACCACCTCAAACAAACTCGATGGCAATTCTTTTTCCCCGACCAAAGCAAGGTATTCCTCAACAGCTCTGCGGTCGATCGTGATTTTTCCGTGTCCCGCCCAATGGCGATTGCTCTTATCTTTTTTCAAACCGGTGATCCAATACCTATCGCCATTTTCAACGTCTATGTAGTTTGAACTGCCGCCTATGGCCTTTTGAAAGGCGTGGTCATTAAAATAGACTGTCTTTCTGGTTTTTGAGGTCTTTACATAGCCGATCCATGCCGGGCCATCATCGGAATATCCGGATTTTAACTCAATATACATTAGATCCTTTATCATCGGAAACCCTCCAGACCTGATTTGCGCGTCTTACAAAAGCCGCTCACTTCTCCATCTTCTCCAGATCCCACCCGTAAAAATGAAAAGCTACAACTCAATTTTAGCGGCATACGCTTTTAGAATGCGGTTGATCTCCCCTTCGTTTTTGAAAAAGACATCGTCGCATCGTTCCAGTATTGCCTCCCATTCTTCGTCTGACTCCTTATCAGCCAGCATCTGGTATGCATCATACGCGGTCAGCAAATTGCTTCGCAGTTCTTCGGATAAGACGTTCTCCAAAATCGAAATTTCCGCTTGCAGATCGCCCGTTTGCTCAACATTAAGGAAATACTGATCGTGCCCGCCATTATTGACCTCGCTTTGATAGGTCATCACCTCTGCATAGGGGGTGTCCGCACGGTTTTCCGCCCACAGATCCCACATTTTATTCCATTTTTTCTGCTCGCGTGATAATTCGCTTTTTCTTTTTTTGAAAAAACCAAATACTCCCATCTGATCAACACCTCTCAAAATTTGATTTGCGCGTCTTACAAAAGCCTCTTACTTCTCCATCGTTTCCAGATCCCACCCGTACAGCGGGTAGCGCTGCACGGCGCCGAACAGCTTTTTTTTCAGATCGGGATAGCGCTGCTCCAGCTCCGCCAGCAGCTCCTTCACCTCCTGCCGGCGGCTGTGGCCGTCCATGGGACAGGTGTTCTTCACCACCGGCAGCGCCAGCTGCGCCGCCATGCGGCGGATGTCCGCCTCTTGGCAGTACAGCAGCGGCCGTATCTGGGTGATGTCGGTCCGGTCCAGATACGTCACCGGCTGGAAGCAGCCGATGCGCCCCTCAAACAGCAGGTTCATCAGCAGCGTCTCCACCGCGTCATCGTAATGGTGCCCCAGCGCAATCTTGCGTATCCCCCGTTCCGTCAGCGCCGTATGCAGGCTGCCCCGCCGCAGCTTGGCGCACAGGGAGCAGGGGTTCTTTTCTTTCCGCTCGTTGAACACGATGTCGTATACCGGCACGGAGATACGGGTATAGGGCACATCCAGCGCGGCGCAGTAGTCGGCCACCGGGGAGAAGTCCATCCCCGGCATACCCGTCTCCAGCGTGATGGCCTCCACCCGGAAGGGCTTGGGATAGAATGCCCGCAGCCGGGCCAGGGCCGTCAGCGTCAGCAAGCTGTCCTTGCCGCCGGAGACACCCACGGCCACGGTCTCTCCGGCTTCGATCATGTTGTAGTCCTCCACACAGCGGCGGACCAGTCCCAATATGTGCTGCACGGTCATGCCTCCTTCATCAAAACAAGAATTGCGTTAAGAGAAAACAAGAGTAAAACAGAGAAAACGAGAGATATGACCAGGTGTTTATATCGTAAATCAATTTGCTGTTGACATCGGCGCGGCGGTGTGGTATAAATAATCCTGCGCGCTGAGCGCGTTTTCTCTGCCCCGATTGTAACAAGGGCGCGTGAAAAAGTAAAGCACACATTATATAAATTGGAGGAAGATCACCATGTCCACTTTCATGGCAAACAAGGCCAACATTGAGCGCAAGTGGTACGTCGTGGATGCCGCCGGCAAGCCCCTGGGCAAGACCGCCGTCATCGTCGCCGACCTGCTGCGCGGCAAGGGCAAAGTCACCTATACCCCCCACGCCGACTGCGGTGACAACGTCATCGTCATCAACGCCGGCAAAGCTGTCCTGACCGGCAACAAGATGGAGCAGAAGTACTATCGCACCCACTCCGGTTGGGTGGGCGGTCTGAAGGAGACCAAGTACCGCATCCTGATGCAGGACAAGCCCGAGCTGGCTATGCGCGTGGCCGTCCGCGGCATGATGCCCCGCAACATCGTCACCAAGGATTCCCTGAAGCGTCTGCACATCTACGCCGGCGAGCAGCATGACCATGCGGCTCAGAAGCCCGAGCTGGTCAAGTAAGGAGGAAAAAGAGAATGTATCAGTCTAAGAATCCCTACAAGTACGGCACTGGCCGCCGCAAGTCCTCCGTCGCCCGTGTGCACCTGTTTGAGAACGGCACCGGCTCCATCACCATCAACGGCCGCAGCATCGACGAGTACTTTGGTCTGGAGACTCTGAAGATGGTCGTCCGTCAGCCCCTGAACGCCACCAATACCCTGGGCAAGGTGGACATCGTTGCCACCGTCGAGGGCGGCGGCGTGTCCGGCCAGGCCGGCGCCCTGCGCCACGGCATCAGCCGTGCCCTGCTGCTGGTGAACCCCGAGTACCGCGCCATCCTGAAGAAGGCCGGCTTCCTGACCCGCGATCCTCGTATGAAGGAGCGCAAGAAGTACGGTCTGAAGGCCGCCCGTCGCGCACCTCAGTTCTCCAAGCGCTGAGTTTATACCGCTTACCTGCAAAACGCCAGAAACCACAACGGTTTCTGGCGTTTTTATTTGCGCTCATTTGTCTCCATCTGAGGTCATTGCTCTCTCTTCTGCAACGACAAATTTGCGGACAAAGTGAAGCATTTGACGACAAATTTCACGACAAATTTTTTGCTCTTTTAAGGGTGCATGGCTGCCTTTGTATCCATCATACAAAGGAGAAAATTCATGCTCATTCCCTCATGGTCAAAGGCTCAAAAGGAGGCCTTCCGTACCCATCATCCCACAAAATATCCCATCAAGCAAGTGAAGCACAATTACCCAAAAGCCAATGTAAAGGAGTTTGCCGATCTTATTTTTGCGGCGGACTGTCCCGAGTACAAGGGGCTGGTGACAATTGTGCGCCGCCCCAAGGGAACATCTACAATGGAGACGGTAGCGAGCGTTCCTGCGGAAGAGGCGGGCGAATGGTTGTCGCGGATGCACGTTTCGGCAAATGCAGATTACTATATCACAAAGGCGCAGTTCAAAGCTGCACAAACATGGGACACTGGTGAATTGTTTGCGCTGAACGCGATTTGGGTAGATATTGATGCGCACGAAAAAGCTTCAAACTGTCCAAATCCGGAAGATGCGCTGTCCTTGTTATCTCAAGGCCTTGAAATATGGACCGAGCTTCCTGAGCCCAATATTGTGGTTTACAGCGGAAGGGGTTTCCATCTTATTTGGCTTATCGGCCAGTGTGCAGCGAGCCTTGGCTTTATGGCAAGCGAAATCTCAAAGCATATTGGAAATGCCATTCAAAATCTTCTCACCGACTTGCAGATCATTGGCTACTCGGTCGATTCGGGGTATTGTTCAAATATTGCAGGATTGACACGCATTCCAGGCACATTTAACACTCACGCAAATAATTACTGTACCTGCGAAATACGACATTCTGTTCGGATGTCGCTCGTAGAGGAATATAAGGATCTTCAGTTTTACCCAAGAAAGAGTATAGCAACTTCTGAGCCTTGTTACCGCTATATGCCTACGTCTGCACAGGCTGCGGGAGAGCTGCGTGTAAACGCTTTGCTGAAGCTGCTGGAGCTGCGCACAAACTGGGAGGGCTATCGGGACTATTTTTTGCTTATTTTGTTCTCAGCCTGCCAAATGGCTGGATACCCCAAAGAAGAAGCTCTTCGACTGGCACTGAAGGCCAACACACAATTGAAACCAGCTCTATCCGAGCGCGAGGTTCAGTCTCTACTGTCAACCGCAGTAAAAAAGCACTACAAAATGAAAAACGCCTACATTGTAGAGAAGCTGAATCTTACCGCCGATGAGCAGGCCGCCATCGGTATTTCCGCCATGCCTACAGGGGCAAAAAAGCGCGGCAAAAATCAGGCGCGGGATGAAAAGATTGCAGCTAAGCGGAGAAAGGAAAATCGCATGATCATGCGGTTTCATATCCTCGGCTGGAGCATTGGTACCATCGCAAAAAAGGTGAACCGCTGCTATAACACAGTTAAGAAGCGCATCGACGAGTACACGGAGAAACTGGAAGAACTCTTTTCTCAGCACGAGATTTGTATGCTTTTCCGCCAGCGCGCAAAGCGCATCGTGGCGGAGCTGAAGAAGTGCGCAACCCCCATTTCATTTTTTGAAGACCTTATATATTATGCTAATATGAGCACGCTCATCATGAACCAGGCTATAGCAGAAGGACTCGCATATCAGTCTGAGCACGAACGGAAAGGTCCAAGAAAACAAGATGGAAGCTGTATCTGCACACACATGAATGCGAAGGGGTGGTTTGCAAAATGAACAAGGCACTGCTATCTTCCAAAAACATGTGCTGGTGCACACCACAGGACTTTTTTGACAAATTGGATAGCGAGTTTAACTTCGTGCTTGACCCCGCTGCAACAAACAAAACGGCAAAATGCGGTCTGTACTATACCCCCGAAACGGACGGACTTTCGCAGAGCTGGGATCGCGGCGGTGCAGTATTTTGCAACCCGCCCTACGGAAGAGAGATCGGTAAATGGGTGCGGAAGGCGTTTGAAGAGGCGCGCTGTGGGTATCCAATTATTTTACTTATCCCCGCGCGGACAGATACGGCATACTTTCACGATTACATTTACGGAAAAGCGGAAATTCGCTTTATTCGTGGACGGCTGCGGTTCACAGACGACGAGGGAAACGCAGCCGACCCCGCGCCATTTCCCTCTATGGTAGTGATCTACAACGGGAAAAACTCGCTGCCCCAAAACAACGTGTCTGGCACAGTCCCAAAGGGGACATGTGCCTAATGCCAGGGAGGTTTCCAACATGCAATTTGCCCCCATTTTACCGCCTATGAAGCCCAGTACGCCGGCAGCTTCGAACCGCACAGACGGTGCGCAGCACACCGCTTACCGCGTACCTGAGGCGATGTTTAAGCTGCGCTTGCTGACCCGGAACATCAATGATGACGCTGAGAATCTGCTTACGCTAAACAAAAAAATCGGGCAGGCATTGATACGATTTTTCTCTGAAATGCAGTCCGTTCAACGGATGGCAAACGCCGAATTCGCTGATGAGGAATATGCTGAGGCAGTGGCAAGAGAGGTGGAAAGTGCCATTGAAAAATTGGACAATAACACGTATTGGAGCCTCCTGAGAACGCTCACGCTCATGGGCAAAATTGACGCGGTCAGGGCAGGATTAGGCACAGATGAAACGTTGCCCTCGGATGAAATATGCACGCAGCTCTACCGGAAAATTGCTCGTGAAATACATGCATTTGACGCTTTTGTCGAGGGAAATATGTTGCTCGTTCGGATGCCTATGCTGCCCTCCATCCGCGCCCATGGTGTAATCAATAGCGGGCAGAAGCGCGCTATCTTTGACACGCCGATGTTTGTGGAAACTGTGCGCGGGTCAGTGCTTTCTGTGAAAGAAAAGCTGCCGAAAATCGCAAAGAAATGCATTACCTATCTCTTCATTTACAGGGATACAGCTGCCCCACATCTGGACTCCGATAACCATAATACTAAGTCGATTACCGACGTGATTTGCTCTTATTTCGAGGCTGGCGATGATGGATTTTATGCGGACTTCCGCTTCTTTACGAGGGCATCCGAGCTCCTCCCGGCAGGGACATACATCACGGTTTCGGCGATGGACGGCGTACTCCCCACGCCTGAACATATTATCGAAATGTGGACGGCGCGACTGCGGAGCCGAATGGATATTTGACCCCATATTCATCACACCCCGGTGAGAGTGTTTTGCACACTAATACACGGTCATTCCGGATGCCGCATTTCAGACAAGTCGGCAGACCTGTAAACCCGCTGAAGCACAAGGGTTTTGCAGTTTTGCAAGGGCGGAAAAGCCAATGTCTCTGTACGAATAGGACAATTCGGAAGATACTTTACCCACATGACAGCCGCCCGAATAAAAGGGTAAACTGTTTATAAGATACGGCTCATTCAGGGGGCGGCTGACCAGAACTGAGGAGAGGAGCACCACAATGTATACGCCTTCTAAAATAAAAATCAGTATGCTGTGCGCACTCGCCCTTTGCGGTCAGGTGCGCCGCGATGACCTTGCTATTTTTGCGCGGACGGCTGACGCAGGAGTTCGCACGATACGCGAGCTGGAAGACAAGGGTCTCATCGAGGACAAAACTGTCGAGGTGACGGTGCGGATCGACGGAAGAAACCGCCCGCGGATGCGCCATGTCTGCGGCCTCACAAATGCAGGGCTTTTGTTTCTGCTTACGCATGGCGCATCACTTTTTCCGTGGCTGGCAAGCGTGCCGAAAGAAATCGTTGGGCGGGTCAATTTGAAAGGCGGCAGCTGCACGCGGCGAATTCCGTTGGACAGGCGGCTGGATCTAAGTGGAGCCAATTGCTTTTTTATCGCAGCAGGCTACGAGACCCGCCCTCTTGTATTCGATGAAAACATGAAAGAGGGAAAGCCCTCGTTAGCAAGCTGCCTTGCGGAGATTTTACCGCCGCTGGATGCTCGCAATGACCGCAGCTTCTACAATGTACTGGAGATAAAGAGGGACATTCTGGGTAACGGCATGGCTGCACGCTTTGCCCGGTATGTGGGGTTTGTTGTGCACGGCGGTATGCCGGCAGCCGTATACGTCGTGCCGCAGGGGGGACTGTCATGGGGCACGAGCGTGGTGAACAAGGAGCGAGCACTCTTTGACGACTTTGTCCTCAGAGGGATGCATACCGCAAAGGATATGGGGCACGATTGTATTCTGCTGGTTCGCAAGCCCCGCGATTTGAGCAGGACACTTGCCATGGAACCCGGCAAGGTGGTGCCGCGGGGTATGCGCTATGTCGTGCCGATGAGCCGGGAGGGGATGAGAGATTTGGAATATATCCAAAACTGGGGTTATCACAAATTAAAGGCAGCGTGCAGTGAAAGCATAAGCGAGGCAGGCTATGCGAAGAACACGGAGAAGGGTACGATTCCGGGGAACGCGGCAACGAGAATATCTACGGTATGCCCGCTGATAGACCCGGTTACCGGCAACTACATCACGATAGGACCGTTGATAACGATTCACGTGCTGAAGGAAAATGCGGCACTGATGCGGGTGGGAAAGCCCATCACTGTTTTCTGCTTTCCGCATCAAATGGCCTTTTATCGCGCGGCCCTCGGTGAAGAAATAGATTTCCTTCTGGCCTCTGCTGAAGGCGCGGGGTGATCCGCTACGCGGATCACCCCGCGCAAAGATGGCAGTCGGCTGGATATGGTTACAGAAACATTGCCATGTAGATGGGCAGATGAAGGATGTTATCGGAGCGCATAACATCCTTAGTGTAAAGGATGTAGCTCTCACCGATTTTCGAGGAGAACTTTGCGCGGAATTTGTCCAATGATGCGTGGCTGCGGTAGCTGCCGGACTTCACTTCGATGGGGGCTATTTTTTTGCCCTCGGCAATCAGGAAATCGACCTCCATATGGTTTTCCCGATGCTCCTTATCGCAGCGGGAGTAGAAGTAGAGCTTGTGTCCGCGGCATCGGAGCATCTGCGCCACCATGTTTTCCAAAATCATACCCTCATTTACGTCCAGCTTGTCAAAAAGGATGGCTTTATACAGCTCGTTGTCCGTATAGCCCTTGTCCATGAATGTCTGTGTTACCAGCAACCCCGTGTCTGCCATATAGCATTTCTGCGTGGCGTGGTCGGCACTGAGGGCAAGCCCTACATTGGGGTCGGTGGCGTTGAAGCAGGTATTGACTACCATCGCTTCGTTCAGCCAGATAAAGGAATCCTCATAGGAACGGAAACGTGCATTTTCACCCAGCGAACTCAGCCGATATTTCTTTTCCTTTTTGGATAGCTGACCGGGGATACCGTCGAAAACAGCATAGACCTTATCCTCGTATCCCTCTGCGAACTTGGCGACATCGTCGCGGTAGAGTCGCAGAATGTTTCGCTTCGCCATATCGGAAGCGGCAAAGTCCTTCCCGTTCAGGTAGGCGAGGACGGATTGTGGCATCCCGCCCACCAGCAGGTACTGCCGGAAGCTATTCATAACCTTTCGATGCACCGCCTGACCCAAGGGCTTTTGCGCCTCGAATGCCTGCCGGATAAACGGAACGGTGACCTCATCATCCAGTGCCCACAGAAATTCTTCAAAGTCCAAGGGGAACATCTCCAGATGTTCCTCCTCCGATGGGATGATAATGTCCTTGACGTTCTTCTTGAGCCGGATGAGAGAGCCTGTTTCCAGATAATCGTAGCGCCCATCCGCCACAAGGTATTTGATGAGCTGCCGTGCGCGGGGGAACTGCTGCACCTCGTCAAACACGATGAGGGACTCTCTGTTGTAAAGCTGTGTTCCGAAGAAGACGGACAGCTTGGCAAAAAACATATCGAGGTCGGTGCTGTCATTTTCAAAGATGTCCAGCACATCCTTCGGGACATTTCCGAAATCAATAATGATATGGCTTTTATACTCGTTCGCTGCGAACTCCTTGGCAATGAAACTCTTGCCAACGCGCCTTGCTCCGTCAATCAGCAGCGCTGTCGTCCCGCCGCTTCGCTGCTTCCACGCGACGAGGTCATTATAAATTTTCCGCCTCAGCATACCGATTCCTCCTGACTTTCAGAGTCGTGTTGTTTTCCTTAGTTTAACACAGGGATGCACGAAAAGGCAAGTTAAAAATGTCGATATTTGCACGAAACGGCAGCTATGCAGTTTTTAATACTGCACGAAACGGCAGGTTTAACGCCTGCCTTTGTAGCAGTCAAGAAAGACGGGCCGCATGATCTGTGCGGAGGCACAGATCATGCGGCCTGCGTTGCGTGGAGTGAAGTAAAACTATTCGGCGGGCTTTTAGAATTTTCACTCAGGCTATCGTGTTATATGACTTAACACGCCCCTGTGTTTTTAGGACAATCTGCGGTCAATCACTGATTTTCATAGGTTCCGCTTCGCCACGAAAGTCATTATGCTTTGGCGCTCTCGTGGACGCTTAGGAATCCGAAACAACGAGACGCTCCCTCGGAGCCCCGCTGTGCCGCGCCGCAGAGTTGGGTATAGTTTCAGGCACGCGAACAGTTCCGCGCCTGCCGTGCCCCGCCTGAGGCCCTTGGCGGGTATGCCGCCGCACGCTGCTGATCAGCGGCATAGTCGGAACGCCTCGTACGGGCGGGAGGGCAGCGGATACCCGCATAGCCTTGCCTGCCTGAGAGCTATCCGACGATTTGCACAACGGTAAAGAGAAGTAGAAATTTGCCGCTTCAATTCGCGTATTGACCAATCGGAGTTGATAGTATTCTTTTCATAGAAACTATATTTGTCTGGGTCTGCAATCGTCAGCAGTTCGCAATAATGCGACCAACTCAATTTGCCAGACAGTGTCTGTTAAATTTGATAACAGAGCCCCCTCGTGAGGATCGACCTCATGAGGGGGCGCGTATATGCAGCGTTATATGAGCAAGAATGTTTTGTTTGAAAATTGAACAACATGAAACTCAACGCGCCATTCAATATCTTCCGCCACTGGCTCAAAATGCAGCGCGGAGCAAACAGCGTGTAGATGTCCTTGAGCGTTCTTTCCGAACACAACTGCGGCTGGGCCAACCGCGCCGCCAATAACGCCGACACAGGCAATATCGTTTTGGGCCTCCGGCGCATAGTGGTCAGCACACGGGGTGATTTCCAAAGGCCTGTCGCCCTCAGCACAATCGCAGATTGAAATATCATCGTCCGGTTCAGGAGAAAGGGTATAGCTCATGGCGGTAAAATGTGTTGGGTAGAACCAGCGGTTCGAGTCAAATTGTTCTTGAGAAATTGTCTGTTGCTCCAATTCCTGCACAGTCAATGTGTATTCGGTTCCGCTGACTGGATGGGAAAAGGAAAACGAATCGCCGGGAGCGTGTGTCCTAAAATGCGGGCCGGGTACGTGGCACGGCTGCTGCTCCATCGTAATGGAAAGTGATTTTATTTCAGGGCGGCGTTTTCTGCCCCACAGATAAGACTCCCTGTAAATCATCCAGCCGTAGGAGTCGTCTAAGCCATAATGCGTGGCTGCTGCTTGCGCCACTTTCTCGTTTGCTACTCCATCCGGCAAACATGGAATGATGCCTACTGCACAGCCGTGAGAAGATTGCAGTGTCTTTCCGTTCAGCTCTATTTTAGCGCTGAAATCAAGGCCAAGCGGATTTTCCAGCTCCATCTGCATCTGCTGTTCCTGCGTAAAGTTTTCCGCTGAATCATTCTCAGCAGTCAGGTTCCATTTTGCTATGAAACTGCGGATGTCCTCCGCTTCGGCACGCATACAGAAATCCACGACCAGACCCTTGCTGCAAGAATACACCGCAGGGATAACCCAATGATGCCCCGCCCAGTCAAATTGCTTATTCAATTTGATTTCTGTCCCAGCACGGTCTCTTCCCGAATGCCCCCAGAAATTTCCCTCAAAGTAGACTTTCCATTCCGGAGCAGTCGGTTCTGCCGCAGGATTCATGTCAACATCGTAGTAGTCCTCTGTATACTTGATTTTTCCATAATCAAAGGATGCTTGCAGCTCTTTGAGATACGCCCACGGATGCTCCATCGGAGTCAAGTTCAGCCGTGCAGCGACTTCAGACAGCCGCACCTGTTGTGCTTGCGTTGGCGGGTTATTCCGCAAGAAGGCTTCAAATTGTGCTTCGTCCCACATCCAAGCCTGCTCCAGTGCCGCTACATCGCCACAGGCAAGAAGCAGCCTCAAAAAGTCTGCAAAGTCTTTCGACAAAGGGTGAACGAAATCAGGCGCGGAATTCATGGGACTGACAGCAAAGACCATACCGCCGAATCCTTGTATAAAGCAAAAGTGGATACCATCCACGCCTGCCCAACCAAATATAGAGGCACCTTTCGGTGTGCAGAAATAAGGGTTATTACCCTCACGACGTTCCACCCCTACAGGAGAAAGGTCAATTCCACTCCGCAAAAACTTCTGAAATGTTTTATCCATAATTGTCTCCCTGAATAGCGGTTTGATAACCTTAGTTACAGTAATTATAAGCGAAGAAGTGCTACTGCACAAGAGTTTCGCGCAGAGTCACTCTCCTATGGCACCCACTACACTTAGTTTGCAGGGTCCAGATTGTAAAATCTGGCACCCAGCAAGCTAAGTTTTTTTTATGCCCGCAAGCAGAAAAGAGGTGAGAACATGGCGAGCTACGCTTTCGCAACGCTCCAGGCCCGGCAGGCGCTCCAGGAGCTTTGGGAGCAAGGCAAAACGGTCAAAGACATGGCGGTGGCCCTTGATGTGCCGCTGTCCACGCTCTACACGGAACTGCGCCGGGGCCGTTCTGGGGTCCGCCTCCCGGACCAGCGATTGCAGTATGATGCTTCCCTTGCCCAGCTCAGGATGCAGCAGGAACTTGAGCGGAGGGGAAAGCAGAGCCGCTGAGGTACATACCCGCACCACCGCTTTTCACAACATTCAAAGGAGGCACACCATGAAACCCATTATTTTGAGGACCCGGACCAGCACCGATGAGTGCATCGGCACCGTCCGGCTCACCCCGGAGGCGGAGAAAGTAGTCCGGCGGCTCCGTTTCAAGACCGGCCTGCCCATCCGTCAAATTGTGTCTGAAATCATCGTCCAGGCGGAAAACCTCATTGACATCTCCGGGGACGATGATGAGGACGAAACCGACCAGTGAGGAGGGCCAGCATGTACGAGTACAAGTATAGCATCGGCGTGCGGCACAAGTCCACCGGTGAAAGGCTCAAACTTGAGGTTTGGGCTGAGGATGTGGACGCCGCCACCCGCAAGCTGACCGGCACCCTCATTGGCCCGGAATGTGAGTACATCTGGACCGGCTCCGGCCCCATCTATGAAAATAACCAGCTCATCCGCCGTGAAAAGAAAGACTGAGGAGGACATCACCAATGAAAACCGCTGTTCAGAACATCGCCCCTGGCAAGGTCATTGATTACCACGGGGAGCCCTGCCTGGTGCTGGAGCACCGCAAGGACGGCACCCTGCTGCTCCACCTGGAGCAGATGACCAACGCCTTTGGCAGCACCAACAACTTTGCCGCCAGCTCCCTGCGGGCCCACCTCAATGGCCCCTACCTGCGGAGCCTCACGGACGGCAACCCCGATGAGGTCATCACCCGCACCGTGGACCTCACCGCCCTCAACGGCTCCACGGAGTATGGCACCTGTGACTGCAAGGTGGCCCCGCTGACCCTGGACGAGCTCCGCAAGTACCATGACATCCTGCCCCTGCCGGAGCGCTTTGAGTGGTCTGTGACGCCCTGGAGCACCCCCAAGGTCAATGAGGATGACACATGGGTCATGGGGCTGGACTCCAATGGCCGTATCAGCAACGACCTCTGCGACGGCTCCAGCGGGTCCCGCCCCGCTTTCCTCATTTCCTCCTCCCTCACCGTGGAGGCTGAGGACACCAACCCCCTGGAGCAGTACACCGTCCGAGAGCTGGCGGAGGAGCTTTTCCGCCGCATCGGCAACTAAGGGGTGAGCTCCGTGACCACCCATGAGATTGGCCAGAGAGCCCCCAGCCGCCATGCCCGGCGCAAGCGCCGCCGCAATTATGGCCCGGTCATCATTCTGGCGCTGGTGTGCGCCGCCATTTTCGCCGCCGGTTACTGCGTGGGGGTGAGCGCCGCTGACAAAGCGGTGCCCACCCTCCCGGAGCCGGTCCTGGAGAGCACCGCCACCCCGGAGCCCTCAGCGGAGCCCAGCGTGGCCCCCACGCCCAGCCCCACCCCGGAGGCGGTCCTCTGGCGGGATGACATCGTGACGGACGGCAACCTCCTGGCCTATGACCTCCAGGAAACCATGCAGGCCTGCTGCGAGGAGTACGGCGTCCCATACGCCCTGGCGCTGGCCGTGGCCGATGTGGAAAGCCGCTTTGACCCGGATGCCGCCAGCAGCACCAATGACTATGGCCTCATGCAAATCAACCAGGTCAACCATGGGTGGCTCCTGGAGCAAGGGATTGACCCCATGACGCCCGCCGGAAACATTGAGGCCGGTGTCCTGTTCCTCTCCGACTACCTCACCGCATACGGGGACCCGGAGCTGGCCGTCATGGCCTACAACTGCGGCCCCTCTGGCGCTCAAAACCTGTGGGCCGCCGGGACATACTCCACCGACCACTCCCGCAAGGTCATGGACCGCTTTGACTACTGGACAAGCGTTTTGGAGGACTGAGCCATGCCCTACTACTGGACCTGCCCCTATTGCGGGGCCAACCTGGACCCCGGAGAAAAATGTGACTGCAAAGACAACGAAAAGGAGGATGACATCCATGATGGAAATGAAAATCACCGTTGAGGCTCCCGATCTGGCCGCCTCTATCCTCAAGCTGGCGGAGGCCATTGCCTCCGGCCCGGACCCCGACATCTTGACCCCGGATGAGCCCCTGCCGGTGGCCAGCTATCCCACCGCCCCGGCCCCGGCCCCTGCACCCGCTCCTGCGGCCCCTGTGAGCCCTGCGCCGGTCACCCCTACCCAGACCCCGGCCCCTACCGCAACGCCTCCTGTGGCGGCTCCTGCGCCGACTGCTGGCCAGACATCTGCCGCCCCTGGTAACACCCCCGCCCCCACCGTGCCCGTGACGGGAGCCCCCACCTACACCCTGGACCAAATTTCCCGTGCCGGGGCCTCCCTGGTGGATGCTGGGAAGATGCAGCAGCTTTTGGAGCTGCTGGGCCGCTACGGTGTGCAGGCCGTCACCCAGCTCCAGCCGGAGCAGTACGGCGCTTTCGCCACCGAGCTCCGGGCCCTGGGCGCTCAGATTTAAGGAGGTGCCACCATGCCCCCTGTCAAACATGCCTTGCTTTCGGCGTCCTCCGCCTCCCGCTGGCTGGTATGCACGGCGGCCCCCCGCTTTGAGGAGGGCCTGCCGGAGAGCACCAGCGAGTATGCGGAGGAGGGCCGCCTGGCCCACGCCATTGGTGAGCTCAAGGTCACAAAGAAATGCACCCCCATGAGCACCCGGACCTACAACACCCGGCTCAACAAGCTCAAAAAGGACCCCCTCTACACCCCGGAGATGGACAAGACCACGGACCTCTACCTGGAACATATCACGGAGCAGGTCATGGCTTATGACACCGCCCCCACCGTGGCCGTGGAGGTCCAGGTGGACTTTTCGGACTATGTGCCGGAGGGCTTTGGCACCTGTGACTGCTGCATCATCGGCGGCGACCTCCTCAGCATCGTGGACTACAAGCACGGCAAGGGTGTCCCCGTGTCCGCCGTGGGCAATCCCCAAATGCGGCTTTACGCCCTGGGCGCTCTCCACCGCTATGCCCCCGTGTTCGGGGACACCATCAAGCGGGTCCGCATGACCATTGACCAGCCCCGGCTTGACAGCTACACCACGGATGAAATCACCGTTGAGGAGCTGCGGGCCTGGGGCGAGAGCATCAAGCCCATTGCCCAGAAAGCCTTTTCCGGCCTGGGGGAGTTTGTCCCCGGCGACCATTGCCGCTTTTGCCGTGGCAAGGCCCAATGCCGGGCCCGTGCCAGCATCAACACCGCCTTGGAGGACTTCAAGAACTGCGTACCCGCCGGGAGTATTCCGGCGGATGCCCTGGTCCCCCAGGAGCACTCCCACACCGGGGCGCTCACCGGGGAGGAAATCCACCCGCTCCTCTCTGATGAGGAAATCGGTGCCCTCCTGTATCGGGGCAAGTTTCTGGTCCAATGGTACACGGACCTTGAGAACTATGCCACCGAGGCCCTGAAACAGGGAAAAGCCATCCCCGGATGGAAACTGGTGGAGGGCCGGAGCAATCGGACCTTTACTAACCAGGAGGAGGCCATCAAGGCGGTCATTGCCGCCGGTTATGATGAGGCTATGGTTTACGAGCGCAAGCCCAAGACCCTCACCCAACTGGAGGAGCTGATGGGCAAGGCTGACTTTAAGGAGAAGATTGGCAGCTTTGTCTACAAGCCGCCCGGCAAGCCCACCCTTGCCCCTGCCTCCGACAAACGGGAGGCATACAGCCCCGCCGTTACGGACTTCGCCGGGGTGGGTGCAGATGCTTAAATACAACACCTGTGCCCACGCCCGGCCCGGCCTCCGCCCATTTGTCCCGCTGGACTGCAAAGACCATGACCCGGTTTTCCCCGTGTCCCCGTGCTGCACCCGGTCCGTGCAGTACAAGGTGGCGGAGCCCAGGAGCTACATTTCCGCCCTGCCAGATCGGGACCGCTGTGAGAGCTGCCCCCTGTTCACTGACCCGGACACCCTGGTCCACATCCAGGCGGACACTTTCCGGGCGGACATCTACCTGGACCGGCTCTGTGACATGACCATCTCCAACACCCGCAAGCTGTTCAAGCTGATGCACCGCTGGGACTTTGACAACCGGCAGGCTATTGACCGGCTGACCGCTCACCTGGAGCAAGCCATCCAGGAGAGTGAGGACGCCTGGAAACTGGCCTCCAGGGAGTTTACAGACGGCTGGCGCAAGGTGAGCAACCCCAAGAGCCGCCACCCCGCCGTGGTGGAAACCCTCAAAAACAACAACCGGCTGACCCGCAAGGTCAAGGCCGCCAAAGCCCGGCATGAGCGCTGGGTGAAAATCAAGGCGCTATGGGCGGACACCGCCCTTTGATACGCAACACACAAGGCAATCTATCAAAAAGGAGAACAAAGACTATGTATCAGAATGACCCCATGAAAGTGCTGACCGGCGAGGTCCGCCTGTCCTACTGCAATCTGACCACCCCCAGAGCCGCCAAGCAGGGCGGTGAGCCCAAGTATTCCGTCACCATCCTCATCCCCAAGACGGATGTGGCCACCAAGGCGGACATTGACGCCGCCATCCAGGCCGCCGCCCAGGAGGCCTTGACCAAGGTGTGGAACGGTGCCCGGCCTCCCATGCTGGCCGTCCCCATCTGGGACGGTGACGGCGTGAGAAAGTCCGGCGTCCCCTTTGGCGATGAGTGCAAGGGCCATTGGGTGATGACTGCCTCCACCAAGAACAAGCCCCAGGTGGTGGGCATCGACAACATCAACTGTGAGCTGGCCCCCTCTGACATTTACAGCGGGATGTATGGCCGGGTCACCATCCGCTTTTTCGGCTACTCCAACAGCGGCAATAAGGGCATCGGCTGCGGCCTGGGCAATGTCCTCAAGACCCGTGACGGGGAGCCCTTGAGCGGCCAGGCCTCTGCCGCCTCCGACTTTGCCGGGATTGGCGGCGCTCCCACCGCCCCTGCCGCTCCGGCCTATGGGGCCACTCCTGGGGCCTACGGTGCCCCGGCGGCCCCCGGCTATGGTGCCGCCCCCACTCCTGCCAACACCCCTCCCTGGAACGGCAACAACGGCATCAACCCCATCACTGGCCAGCCCATGTAAGGAGGCCCACACATGCACCATCTCAGCATTGACCTTGAAACCTACTCCAGCGTGCCGCTGGCAAAGGCCGGTGCCCAGAAGTACATCCAGAGCCCGGACTTTGAAATCCTGCTCTTTGCGTTCAGCGTGGATGGTGCGCCTGTTCAAATCATCGACCTGGCACGGGGGGAACGGCTCCCCCCGTGGCTGGTCCAGGCCATCACCAGCCCGGAGTACATCAAACACGCCTACAACGCCCCCTTTGAGTGGGGCTGCCTCTCCAAATTCATGGGCACCCTGCCGCCGGACCAATGGCGCTGCACCATGTTCCACGGCCTCTATTGCGGCTACACGGCGGGCCTGGACGCCACCGGCAAGGCCCTGGGGCTCCCCCAAGACAAGCAAAAGCTCAACACCGGCAAGGCCCTCATCCGTTATTTCTGCGTACCCTGCAAGCCCTCCAAGGCCAACGGCCAGCGGAGCCGCAACCTGCCCCAGCACGACCCCGCCAAATGGGAGCTTTTCAAAGAATACTGCAAGCAGGATGTGGTCACCGAGATGGAGATTGAAAAGCGGCTGTCCGCTTTCCCCGTCCCGGATTGGGTGCAAAAGCAATGGGAAACGGACCTCATCATCAACGCCAGGGGCGTGGCCGTGGACCTGGAGCTGGTCACCGGGGCCCTCTCTCTGGGGGACACCGTGCGCCAGACCCTCATGGCGGAGGCCATGCGGCTCTCCGGCCTGTCCAACCCCAACAGCGTGGCCCAGCTCACCACCTGGCTCCAGGAGGAGATTGGTGAGGAGCTGGCCAATCTGAGAAAGGACACGGTGGCCCGCCTGCTGGGCCGTGACGATAACAGCCCCCAGGTGAGCCGGATGCTGGAAATCCGGCAAGAGCTGGGCAAGACCTCCACCAAGAAGTATGACGCCATTGAGGCCGCCGTCTGCGAGGACGGACGGGTCCGGGGCCTGCTCCAATTCTACGGGGCGAACAGGACCGGGCGGTGGGCCGGGAGGCTGGTGCAGGTGCAAAACCTGCCCCGGACCTACACGGAGCCGCTGGACCTGGCCCGTGAGCTGGTCAAGGGCCGCAAGCTGGATGCCCTCCGGCTCATCTATGGGAGCGTGCCAGACACCCTCAGCCAGCTCATCCGCACGGCCTTTGTGGCCCCGGAGGGGCATGTGCTGATTGACGCCGACTTTTCCGCCATTGAGGCCCGTGTCATCTCATGGCTGGCCAAGGAGCAATGGCGGCTGGAGGTGTTTCGCACCCACGGCAAAATCTATGAGGCATCCGCCTCTCAAATGTTCGGCGTCCCCCTGGAGCTCATCAAGAAAGGCCGCCCGGAGTACGCCCTCCGCCAAAAGGGCAAGGTGGCAGAGCTGGCCCTGGGCTACCAGGGCAGCACCGGGGCCCTCATCACCATGGGAGCCCTGGACATGGGCCTCACTGAGGAGGAGCTGCCGGACATTGTGAGCCGCTGGCGGGAGGCCAACAAGCGCATCCGTGACCTGTGGTATTCCATGGACAATGCCGCCGTCCAGGTCATCACCGAGGGCGGCAGTACCGGCGTCAACGGCCTGCTGCTGGCCCGTGAGTACGACTATGACAACGGCACCGACTGCCTCACCATCCGGCTCCCCTCCGGGCGCAAGCTCTATTATATCAGCCCCGGCATTGGCCAGAACGAATGGGGGCGGCCCTCCATCTCCTACATGGGCATGGACCAGAAAACAAAGCGCTGGAAACGCATCGAAACCTACGGCGGCAAGCTGGTGGAGAATTGTGTGCAGGCCATTGCCCGTGACTGTCTGGCCCTGTCCATTGACCGGCTGGAGGCCGCCGGGCTCCCCGTGGTGTTCCATGTGCATGATGAGGTGGTCATTGATGTGGCCCCCTGGGACACGGAGGACGCCATGCTCTCCACCGTCTGCTCCATCATGGGGGAGCCGGTGCCCTGGGCCCCGGACCTGCCCCTCAAAGCCGCCGGGTGGGTGGGCTACTACTTCACCAAAGACTGAGGAAAGGATTGATTGCCGGTGCAGTATATGGGCGGAAAAAGCCGGATTGCCCGGCAGATTGCGGAGTTTATCAATGAGATACCAAGGAGGAAAGTCCAGAATTGCCAAGCCCCTGGCCCAAATAATCACGACTACGGCGGGGGGGGCTGACTGCTTTGTTAGCCTCTTTTGCGGCAGTTGTGCCGTGGAAAGCAAGGTGCAGGGCTTTTCCCGCAAGATACTCAATGACCGCCATAAATACCTCATCGCCATGCTCCAGGGCGTCCAAAACGGCTATAACCTGCCGGAAAGCATCACCCCGGAGGAATACCGCTACATACGGGACCACAAGGATGAGGACCCCGCTCTGGCCGGTTTTGTGGGCTTTGGGTGCAGCTTTGGCGGCAAATGGTTTGGAGGCTACGCCAGAAACGCCTCCGGCACCAACTACGCCCTGCAAAGCAAACGCTCACTGCTCAAGGACATGGCCACCCTGCAAGACGCTCACTTTGTATGTGAGGACTACCGCCGGGTGTGCATCCCGCCGGGGGCCGTAATTTATGCGGACCCGCCCTACAACAACACCACGGGGTACAGCGGGGAACGCTTTGACAGCTCTGAATTTTGGCGGGCCATGCGGCTCCTGGCAGACACCGGCCACACCGTATTTGTGAGTGAACAGGAGGCCCCGCCTGGGATTGAGTGCATCTGGGAAAAGCCGTTTACCCGCACCCTGGACCGCAACAAGGGCAATCAATTCACCGTCACCGAAAAGCTATTTTATTTACCAGCAAGGAGGCACGGACCATGCACATGGTAAACGATAAAGGCGAGGCCATCTATTACAACCTGGTCCGCAAGAACAACAAGGACTACTGGCTGGTGCAGGGCATCGGCTCCACCGTTGTCTACGGACGGGACCGGGAGCGCCGCAAGAGCCGCCATTTCACCCAGGAACAGCAGGCGGAGCGCTACCTTGCCCGGCATGGTTTCCGGCCCGATTGACCGCCATTTTTTCCGGCGGAAAAAACACAAAGGAGAAACACCCGCATGAACGGACTGCTCATTGACTGTTTTGCAGGTGGCGGAGGGGCCAGCAAAGGCATTGAGCTGGCCCTCAACCGTCCCATTGACATTGCCATCAACCATGACCCGGAGGCCATCCGCATCCACCGGGTCAACCATCCACACACCCTGCATCTCACGGAGGACATTTTCACCGTTGACCTGCCCAAATATGTGGCAGGCAGGCCCGTTGACCTGATGTGGGCCTCCCCGGACTGCACCAGCCACTCCAAGGCCAAAGGCGGCCAGCCCCGCCACCAGGGGCTCCGCATCTTGCCCTGGGCAGTCTACAAGCACGCAAAGGCCATTTTGCCGGAGGTCATCATCATGGAGAATGTGGAGGAAATCCAGCAATGGGGTCCTCTGGACGCTACCGGCAGGCCAATCAAAGAAAGAGCCGGAGAGGATTACAACAAATTCATTTCCTCCATGTGCTCCCTGGGATATGCCTTTGACAGCCGGGAGCTGGTGGCCGCCGACTACGGAGCCCCCACAACGAGAAAGCGCTGGTATGCCATTTTTAGGCGGGACAAGCGGCCCATCATCTGGCCAGCCCCAACGCACAGCAAAGAGGGCCGCCCCGGCACAGAGAAATGGGTCCCCTGCGGTGACTTTATAGACTGGTCCGATTTGGGCCGGTCCATCTTTGACCGGCCAAAGCCCCTGGCGGATGCCACCCTGCGGCGAATTGCCAACGGTTACCGCAAGTATGTGGTGGAAAATCCGACCCCCTACATTGTGAACAACAAAGAGGCCGTGTCTTTCCTCATCCAGTACCACGGCGAAACCAAAGCCGGGGATGCCAGAGGCCAGCTTTTGACCGAGCCCATCAAGACCATTGACACCAGCAACCGTTATGGCCTGGTGACCGCCTTTGTCACTAAGTTTTACAAAACCGGCATCGGCCAGAGCTGCCGGGAGCCTCTGCACACCATCACCACCTCACCTGGCCACTTCGGGCTGGTGTCCGCTTTCCTCATCAAATACTACGGCACCGGAGGCGGCCAACCCCTTGCGGAGCCTCTGGCCACCATCACCACAAAGGACCGCTTTGGCCTGGTGAATGTGGTGGCGGAGCTGGATGGGGAGCAATACATCCTAAAGGACATTTTCCTGCGGATGCTGAAAGCGGAGCCGGAGCTCAAGCTCATGCAGGGCTTTCCGGCGGATTACATCATCACCCATGACTGCGAGGGCAAGCCCTACCCCATCAAGGAACAGGTGGCCCGCATTGGCAACAGTGTGGTCCCCATCATGGCCAAGGTGCTGGTCCAGGCCAACTGCCCCCACTTAATCAGAGAGGAGTTAAGCGCATGAAAATCATCTCTCCCAGTTTTGAAATCCTCACGCCCCTGGACGGCAAAACCATCCTCAAGCACATTGAGCTGTGTGGCCGGGTGTGCTATAAGTCCGAGGACAAAATCACCGACACCAGCGCCGCCGCCTTTGTGGCTGGCATCATCAAGCGGGGCCATGAGGCCGTGCTGGAACACTTCAACATCACCATCAAGTTTATCTGTGACCGGGGTGTTTCCCATGAACTGGTCCGGCACCGCCTGGCGTCCTACTGCCAGGAAAGCACCCGCTACTGCAATTACTCCAAAGAGGGCTTTGGCGGTGAAATCACCGTCATCCGACCGGCGTTTCTGGTGGAGGGCACCAAGGCCTTTGCCTGCTGGAGAGGGGCCTGTGAAACGGCTGAGCGGTCCTATTTCTCCCTGCTGGAGTGGGGCTGTTCTCCTCAAGAGGCCCGCTCTGTGCTGCCCAACAGCCTCAAGACGGAGGTGGTGATGACTGCCAACCTGCGGGAATGGCGGCATTTCTTCAAGCTCCGCACGGCTCCGGCAGCTCATCCCCAGATGAGAGAGGTGGCCATCCCGCTGCTCCACCAGATGCAGGAGCTTGTCCCCACCGTGTTTGATGATCTGGAGGTGCCGCATGAAAAGAGCTGAAATCCTGGAGGCCGCCCGGGTCTGTGTCTGCGGAGAGCGTGAGCAGGACTATGGCACCCCGGAAAACAACTTTGAAACCATTGGCCTGCTGTGGGGTGTCTACCTGCGGGCAGCTCACCCGGAGCTGGCCAAGGTCATGGCCACCAACCACATCACTGCCAAGGATGTGGCCGCCATGATGGGGCTGCTCAAGGTGGCCAGGATTGCCACCGGAAACAAAGCGGACAGCTTTGTGGACCTGGCTGGCTATGCGGCGTGTGCCGGTGAGATTGCAACTAAAACGATGTGATTGTTATGAATAACGAGTATGTTCTGCTTGCGGACGCAAGACATTTTTTCTCACAAAAAACCTGGAGAAATATGACGCCTAAAGAGCAAAAACTCTGGAGGGCCCGTCTGCAAATACTTCGACTGAAAAGGAGGCCCCCTGTGTCTAAAAAGAAAAAGCACCGCCGTCCGGTGCCCAAGACCTGTGACCCCAACCTCTGTGACCATTGCATGTATGTGGGTGAGGGTGACTTTGTGTGTGACCTCCACGGCCTGGGGCCGGAGGAAACTGTCTTTGTTATGGAGGATTGGGAGCCCACTGAGCATTTCCTCCAGTGCCGCCGTGAGGCCCGCCATGAATAGGCGGGAGCGGCGCAAGCTGCAAAAGCAGGGCGTCCAGGTGCCCAAGGACCCCAGCATCAACATCAAGCTCTCCGACCTGGGCCGGGGCATTATGACCCCGGCCCAGGTCGGAGAGCGCCATGATGCACGAGATAAACCAACAATGCCTTGAGGCGGATGCCCGCTTTTCCCTTGACCTGGACACCATGGTGCTCTGGACCCTGTACCAGTGCTATGGCTGGAGAGAAAAGCGGCTCCATGACTTCTACCTGGCAATGGCCAGGGAGCACCGCCGGATGAGGGAGTATTACCAGATGGATGACCTCTACCCGGAGCGCTACAAGCTCAAGGAAAAAGGCATTGACGTTGAAAAATGGCAAGAGGAGGTGTTGCGAGATGACCCCTAAACCCTGGGAAAACGGTGAGGGCTACCCTGACCCCACCGCATACAACGCCCTGCGGCCTATCATGCAGGAGGACGCCGCCCTGGAGGGAAAGGTCAATTTTCTCATCAAGGTGCTCAAGTTTATCATAGCGGAAAGCGGCTTTGAGCTGCTGGCCCGCATTGAAATCAAGGACAAAAAGACCGGGAGGTGTTTTAGATGAAAACGGCTGACAATGCGGGGCTGTGCCAGGTCATTGAGGCCATCGGCCTGCCCGCTGTGCTGGAGCAATGCGCCGAGGAGCTGGCCGAACTGACCCAGGCAGCGCTCAAAATGGCCAGAAAGCTCCGGGGAGAAAATCCCACGCCGATGACACACGCCCAAGCGGCGGAGCATCTGCATGAGGAGCTGGGAGATGTCCGCCTGTGCCTCAAGGTCCTGGATGTCGCCATGGGCGGAGATAACACCACCGCCGTGGAGGCGGAAAAGCTCCAGCGCTGGCTGGACCGATTGACCCCGGAACGAGAAAAACCAGAGTAAGAGGTGCCGCCCCATGCAATATGACCGCAAAATAACGATCTCCGCCGGGAGCAACCGGCGGGCTATGACCTGGCAGGCCCAGACCATGCTCATCTCAGAGCTGTGGGCCCGGCTCCAGGCCCCGGCCAGAGGCACGGAAACCCTGGCGGCATATCTGAATATGAAAAAGGCCCAGCAGGATGACCTCAAGGACGTGGGCGGCTTTATGGCCGGCACACTGTCCGGGCCCCGGCGCAAAGCCAACAATGTGACCGGGCGTGATGTCATCACCCTGGACCTGGACAACATCCCCTCCGGGGGCACGGAGGATGTCCTGCGCCGGGTGGAGGCCCTGGGCTGCGGCTATTGCATCTATTCCACCCGTAAGCACAGCCCAGCGGCTCCCCGCCTGCGTGTTCTGCTCCCCACGGACAGGACCATGACGGCGGATGAGTATGAGCCCTGTGCCCGCAAAATGGCGGAGTACATAGGCCTGGAGCTCATGGACCCCACCACCTTTGAGGTGTCCCGCCTCATGTATTGGCCATCATGCTGCGCTGACAGCCAATACATCTATGTGTGGAAAGACAAGCCTCTGCTCTCTGCCAACGGCCTGCTGGCCAAATACGATGACTGGACCGACTGGACCGCCTGGCCCCAGGTGCCGGGCGCTCTAAGCCTGCCCAAGCTGGCCGTCAAGCAAGGTGACCCGGAGGCCAAGACCGGCGTGGTGGGCGCTTTCTGCCGCACCTATGACATCTACCGGGCCATGGATGAGCTCATCCCCGGCATCTATGAGCCGGTGGACAACATGCCGGGCCGTTACACCTACCTGGGCGGCTCCACCACCGGCGGCGCTGTCATCTATGACAACGGCAAATTCCTCTATTCCCACCACGCCACCGACCCGTGCAGCAACCGCCTGGTCAATGCCTTTGATATGGTCCGCCTCCACCGCTTTGGGGACAAGGACGATGAGGCCCAGCCGGGCACCCCCACCAACCGCCTGCCCTCCTACAAGGCCATGTGTGAGCTGGCCGTGGAGGACAAGGATGTGGCCGCCTTGATGAGCCAGGAGCGCTACCAGGAGGCCGTGCAGGACTTCGAGGGCGTCACCGGCACCAACGATGAGGACCCCGCCAACTGGATGGGCAAGCTGGCCGTGAACACCCAAACGGGCCTGCCCAAGTCCACCATTGACAATGTGTGGATTATCCTGGAGCATGACCCCCTCCTCAAAGGCAAGTTTGCCCTCAACCAGTTTGCAGGCCGTGGTGAGGTCCTGGGGGCCCTGCCCTGGGACGCCCGGACAGGCCGCCGCTTTTGGGATGACAACGACAACCAGGGCCTCTACTGGTACATGGAGCGCTACCACCACATCACCGGCAACGGCAAGATTGACGGGGCGCTTTCCCTGCACTCCACCGCCCACGCTTTCAACGAGATACAGGACTATCTCAAGGGCCTTGTCTGGGACGGGACGCCCCGCCTGGACACGCTCTTTGTGGACTACCTGGGAGCCGCTGACACCCCCTACACCAGGGCCGTGACCCGCAAGTCATTCACCGCCGCCGTGGCCCGTGCTATGGTCCCCGGCATCAAGTATGACACCATGCTCATCCTCTCCGGGCCGCAAGGCCTGGGCAAAAGCACCCTTTTGGATAAGATGAGCCGGGGCTGGTTTAATGACAGCATCCGCACCTTTGAGGGCAAGGAGGCCTCTGAGCTGCTCCAGGGCGTCTGGCTGGTGGAGGTGTCCGAGCTGGACGCTTTCCGCCGGACGGATGTGGCCCGCATCAAGCAGTTTCTCTCCCTGCGAGCGGACCGTTTCCGGGCCGCCTATGGCCGCCATGTCAAGGAGCTGCCCCGGTGCTGTGTCTTTTTCGGCACCACCAACACCTCTGACTACCTCCAGGACCGCACCGGCAACCGGCGCTTTTGGCCGGTGGATGTGGGTGTGGTCCCGCACACAAAAACAGTGTGGTCCGATCTGCCGGAGGAGATTGACCAGCTATGGGCGGAGGCCGTGGTCCGCTGGAGGGCCGGAGAGCCCCTTTTTCTCAAAGGGGAGCTGGAGGATGCCGCCAAGCAAAAGCAGGAGGAGCACCGGGAGGCCAGCACCAGGGAGGGCATCATCATGGACTTTCTGGACAAGCAGGTCCCGGAGGACTGGCAGAGCTGGCCGCTGGACCGCCGCCGCATGTTCTGGGGCGGCGCTGTGCAGGGTGAGGTCAAGCTGGTGGACCGGGACCGGGTGTGTGCCCTGGAGGTGTGGTGTGAGGCCCTGGACGGCAAGCAAAAGGACATCCGCTACTCTGACACGGCGGAAATCAACAGCATCATTGAGGCCTCTGGCAGCTGGGAAAAGAGCAAAAGCGCCTTGCGTTTTGGTTACTGCGGAGCCCAGAGAGGCTTTCTAAAGAGGCGTAACATTTAGTGTAACATTGCCTGCAACATTCATTTTGAATGTTACATCTGCCTGCAACATGTTGCGGGCAATGTTACGGGCAATGTTACGGCCTAAACCTTTGAAAACACTGGACTTTTTAAGGCTCTGCAACATTGCAACATTCATTTCTATTGATTTTGAAAATAGAGAGAATTAGAGGATTAGAGAAAATAAAAATTCTCTAAACCGCCTGTGTGCGCATAAGTACGCGCGCGAGGTTACATTGTTGCAGGACCCGATTGGAGGCTGAAAAGATTGAGAGAAAGCAACATTGAAAGCTACCTGGTCCGCAAGGTGAAAGAGCACGGCGGCCTGTGTTATAAATTCGTGTCCCCCGGCAATCCTGGTGTGCCGGACCGCATCATCATCACCCCCACTGGCAAGACGGTGTATGTGGAGCTGAAAACCGAGATTGGGAGGCTGGCCAAGGTCCAGAAATGGCAGAGAGGCGAGCTGGAGAAACGGGGGGCGGATGTCCGGGTGCTTTATGGGATGGACGCCGTGAAAGAGTTTCTGAGGGAGGTTTTTGGTGATGCAGTACATACCGCATGACTACCAGGCCTACTGCATCCAGCGAGTGGTGGAGGACCCCACGGTGGGGCTGTTTCTCCGGCCAGGGCTGGGCAAAACGGTCATCACCCTGTCTGCGGTCAACATCCTCAGGTATTTCCGCTGGCAGGTGGCCAAGGTCCTGGTGGTGGCCCCCAAAAAGGTGGCAGAGGCCACCTGGAGCAAGGAGGCGGCCAAGTGGGACCACCTCCAGCATCTCCGGGTGTCCACCGTCCTGGGGAGCGCCACCAAGCGCATCAAGGCCCTCAACACTCCGGCGGATGTCTATGTCATCAACCGTGAAAACTTTGAGTGGCTGGTGGACTACTACCAGCAGGCCTGGCCGTTTGACATGGTGGTTTTCGATGAAAGCACCAGTTTCAAAAACCCCCAGAGCAAGCGGTTTAAGGCGGCCAAACGCATCCGCCGGTTTATCAAGAAAGTGGTGCTGCTGACCGGCACGCCGTCCTCCAAGGGGCTGATTGACCTATGGGCCCAGGTGTACCTCCTGGACGGCGGGGCCCGTCTGGGGCCCACGCTTTCCGCCTACCGGGAGAGATACTTTGACCCGGACCAGCGGAGCCGGACCCAGATTTTTTCCTACAAGGCCAAGGATGGAGCGGAGAGTGCCGTGTTGACTGCCATTTCAGACATCTGCATCTCCATGAAAGCGGAGGACTACCTGCAACTGCCGGACTTTATCCAACATGAAATCCCGGTCATGCTGGACCCCAAGGCCAAAAAGGCCTATGACCAGTTTGAGCGTGATCTGCTGCTGGAGGTGGATGAGGACATCATCACGGCGGGCACCGCCGGGGTCCTGGTGGGCAAGCTGCTGCAATTCTGCAATGGGGCCGTGTATGGCAATGACGGCAAGGTGGTCCCGGTGCATGACTGCAAGCTGGAGGCCTACACGGAGCTGCTGGAGCAACTCAATGGGGAGCATTGCCTCACATTCTACGGCTACCAGCACGACAAGGACCGCATCCTGGAGCGCCTGGAGAAGTACAACCGGGGCCGGGCGGACAAGCTGCGGGTCCGGGTGTATAAGGGCGTGGAGGATGAGGATGCCTGGAACGCCGGAGAGGTGGATGTGCTGCTGGTGCATCCGGCCTCTTGCGCCTACGGGCTCAACCTCCAGGCCGGTGGCCGCCATGTGGTGTGGTATGGCCTCAACTGGAGCTTTGAGCTGAATGACCAGGGAAACTGCCGCCTGTACCGGCAGGGCTCCCCCTACGAAAAAGTGTTTGTGCATTACCTCATTGTGCAGGGCTGTGAGGATGAGGATGTCATGGCCACCATACGGGACCGGGCAGACACCCATGAGGCTGTCATGCGGGCCCTCAAGGCCAGAATACGCAAGGTAAAGGAGAGTGTGGCATGAATAACCCAACTGTGATTTTGAACGGTGACCAGGTGTATTGTGATGAGCTCATCCGGGAAAACGCCCGGCTGACCATCCAGCATGAGGTGGACCAGCAGAAAATGGAGGCCCTGGAGCGGCAGATTGAGGACCAGGCGGCGAACATCGCCAGCCTTGAGGCCAATTCCTACGCACGGGAGGACCTGGAGGAGTTGGCCGACCTGCGGCGCACGGTGGACAAGGCCATCAAGGACCTGCACTTTGTCATGGCCGGTGGTGACCCGTGCAAGGTGTGCGCCAAGGTGTGCATGATGGGTGAGGGCAACTGCCAGCCGGTGTGGACGGGGGAAAAGACAGTATGACTTTGAAAGAACTGTCCCAGCTTTACTACCTCAACCGGGAGATTGAGATGGACAAGCGCCGCCTCCAAGAGCTGGAGGTCAAGGCCCTGCCGGGCTCCCAGGTCCTCACCGGGATGCCTCACACCCCCGGCGTCAAGGACAAGGTGGGTGAGTATGCGGCGGAGATTGCCGATCTGAGAGGCATTATTGAGGCCAAGCACCAGCAATGCCTCTATGAGCGGAGCCGCCTGGAGCGCTACATCTCCAGCATTGATGACAGCCTCCTCCGGCAGATTTTCACCTATCGGTTTATCAATGGACTCCCCTGGCGGCAGGTGGCCGCCTGCATCGGCGGGGGGAATACCGAGGACGGATGCAGAAAAGCTGTGCAACGGTATCTGGAACGGAATTAAAGCAAGTTGTCCGTTTTGTCCGCTACATAGTGTGCTACAATGTAACTGCGGGTGTATGCCTCATCACGGTATTACCTCCTTTGAGGGTGGCGGCAGGGTGACGGAGCTGAAAACCAGACCCCTGCCGCCATTCACCTATGATTTTTCGGGCTGCTTTCCCCTGTGCGGGGAGGGCGGCCTTTTACTATGTTCTGGGGTGGTGAGTGTGGCAAAGCTGACTGACAAGCAAAAGCGGTTTGTGGATGAGTACCTGGTGGACCTCAATGCTACCGCCGCCGCAAAGCGGGCGGGGTATAGTGAAAAGAGTGCGTCCAGGATTGCGATTGAACTACTCAATAAAACTCATGTTTCCGCTGAAATCCAAAAGCGCCAGGCAAAGCTCCGGGGCAAGCTGGAAATCACCCAGGAGCGGGTGCTGGAGGAGCTGGCCGCCATCGCCTTTGCCAACGGCACCGACTTTGCAACCATCACCCACAACGGCCTGGTCCGGCTGACCCCCACCGATGAGGTGCCGGAGGAAAAGAAAAAGGCCGTTGCCTCCATCAAGGAGGGCCAATATGGCACGGAAATCAAGCTCCACGACAAGGTGAGGGCCCTGGAGCTGCTGGGCAAGCACCTGGGCGTCTTTGACACCAACAACGGCTCCGCCAATGAGCAGGAAAACAACATCTTTGAGGTGATTGAGGAAAGCACCAGAGAGGAGATAGGCACGGATGAGATACCAGAAATTGAGCCCCCGGCAAAACCTGGCCATGACCTGGTGGAATAGGCCGGGCTTTGGGGACTATGACGGCATCATCTGTGACGGCTCCATCCGTTCCGGCAAGACGGTGGCCATGACGGTGGGCTTTATCATGTGGGCCATGTGTCGTTTTCAAGGTCAAAACTTTGCCTTGTGCGGCAAGACCATTGAGAGCCTGCGGCGCAATGTGACCACCAACCTGCCCACCTGGCTGGCCGGGGTGTTTTCTTTCCGGGAATACCGCACCGAAAACAAGATTGTGGTGAGCGCCGCCGGGCGCTCCAATAACTTCTACCTGTTCGGCGGGCGGGATGAAAGCAGCGCCTCCCTCATTCAGGGCATCACCCTGGCGGGCGTCCTGCTGGATGAGGTGGCCCTCATGCCCCGCTCTTTCGTGGAGCAGGCCTGTGCCCGGTGCAGCGTGGAGGGCTCAAAGCTCTGGTTTAACTGCAACCCAGAGGGCCCGTCCCATTGGTTTTATCTCACCTGGGTGCTGGAGGCAGGCAAGCGGAACATGCTGCACCTCCATTTCACCATGGATGACAACCTCAGCCTCTCCGCCGCCGTCAAGGCCAGGTATGAGAGCCTATACTCCGGCGTGTTTTATGACCGCTTTATCCGGGGCCTCTGGGTGGTGGCGGAGGGGCTGATTTACACCATGTTCAACAAGGACTTTCATGTGGTGCCGGATGTGCCCAGGCCCTATGACCGCTATTACATCTCCGTGGACTATGGCACCGTAAACCCCACCAGCATAGGGCTTTGGGGCCGGGCCTCCGGGAAATGGTATCGTATGCGGGAGTATTACTTTGACAGCCGCAAAGAGGGCCGCCAGCGCACCGATGAGGAGCACTATTTTGAGCTGGAGCGCCTGGCCGGTGACCTGCCCATCCGGGCCGTCATCGTGGACCCCTCAGCGGCCAGCTTTATTGAGGCCATCCGGCGGCATGGCCGCTTTTATGTGGAAAAGGCCTCCAACGCCGTCCTGGACGGCATCCGGGATGTGGCCACCCGGCTCCAAAGCGGGGACATTTTCATCTGCTCCGGCTGCACGGACTGCATCCGGGAGTTTGGGCTCTACCGCTGGGACGAAAAGGCCCCCATGGACCGGCCCATCAAGGAGAATGACCACGCCATGGATGATGTGCGCTATTTTGTCCACAAGATTTTTGGGCCGCAACTTTTCAGCTTTTGAGGTGTGCCATGTTTGAGCAGCAGTATGTGTTGAATAAAATCGAACAATGGGCGGAGCGCCTGCCATATCGCACCTTGCGGATTGAGGTGGAGCTCCCTGGGCAGACCCTCACCCTGGAGAAAAGCAAGGCCCGGCCCATTGGATTTAATCCCCCCCCATCCGATCTGCAAGCAAAGGAGGTGATGCACGGTGGTGGTGCTTAATTTGCGGGATGACTGCGTGGCCAGGGCGGCCACAAATTTCCGCCGGGGCATGACGGACAAGCGCTTTTTGGAGCTTGAAATCACGGCCTGGCTGGGCTCCAAAGAGCGCAAGCGGCAGCTTGCGGGTGAGGCCTACTATGACGGGGCCCAGGATGTGCTCCGCCGCAAGCGCATTGCCCTGGACGATGACGGCAAGGTCAAGGTGCTGGACCACCTGCCCAACAACCGGCTGGTCAACAACATCTATGCCAAGATGGTGGACCAAAAAACCAACTATTCTTTTGGGCGGCCTTTTTCCTTTGACACGGAGAACAAGGCCTATGCTGCGGCCCTCTCCACCGTGTTTGGGTCCCGCTTTCAGCGGACCATGCACAACATTGGTGAGGGGGCCTGGATTGGCGGCAAGAGCTGGGTATTTCCCTACTATGACCAAAACGGGGAGTTGGCTTTCCAGCGCTTTCCGGCGGATGAGGTCCTGCCCTTTTGGGCGGATGCTGACCACACCATCCTGGATGCCGCTGTCCATGTCTATGTGGTGCTGGAGTACGATGAAACCGAACAGACCAGGGATGTGGTCAAGGTGGAGGTCATGCACGGCGGCGGCGTGGACTGCTTTGTCCGCCGGGATGACGGGACCCTTGAGCCGGACGATTTTGCCCGGTCCGGGCCCTACATCACCACAACGGACCCCCAGACAGGCAAGGAAACCAGCTATAATTGGGAGCGCATCCCCCTGGTGTGCTTTAAGAGCTCCCACCATGAAATCCCCCTCCTGTCCAGGGTGAAATGCCTGCAAGACGCCTACAACAACATCATCTCCAACTTTGCCAACCAGATGGAGGAGGACATCCACTCCACCATCCTGGTCATCAAGAACTATGACGGGGAGGACCTGGGGCGGCTCCGGGCCAACCTGGCCACCTACGGCATCATCAAGGTCCGCTCCTATGAGGGCTCTGAGGGCGGCGTGGACACCCTCCAGATTGAGGTCAACGCCGAAAACTACAAGGTCCTGCTCTCCCTGCTCAAGGATGCCATCATTGAGAACGCCAGGGGCTATGACGCCAAGGATGACCGCATGAGCGGCAACCCCAACCAGATGAATATACAGAGCATGTACTCTGATATTGACCTGGACGCCAACGGCATTGAAATGGAGTTTCAAGCCTCCATGGAGGAGCTGCTCTGGTTTGTCAACCAACACCTGGCCAACACGGGACGGGGGAATTTTGAGGGCACGGAGGTCAAGGTCATCTTTGACCGGGATGTCCTCATCAATGAAACTGAGGTCATCAACAACTGCAAGAACTCCGTGGGCATCCTCTCTGATGAAACCATTGTGAAAATGCACCCCTGGGTGAGCGACCCGGAGCAGGAGCTCCAGCGCATCAAGGACGAAAAGGAGGAGGCCATGGCCGACCCCTACCAGGCCGCCTTTATGAAAAACCGGCAGAACGGCGGGGACGGCTCCGGCAACCCCGTGACCGGCCAGGACGGCGGTGACGGCAATGCCCAGGAATAACCTCCAGCGCAATGCGGACTATTGGGCCCAGCGCATGAAAAACATGGAGGACGCCCTGCTGGACCAGTCATACTCCTATGTGGAAAACCTGGACGCCCAATTCCGGGCCGCTGAGGCTGAGATTGAGCGCCAGATGTCTGCATGGTACAGGCGCTTTGCCGCCAACAATGACATCACTCTGGCAGACGCCAAGCGGCTGCTCAACAGTGATGAGCTGGCGGAGTTTCGCTGGACGGTTGAGGACTACATCAAGCACGGCGAGGAAAACGCCCTCACCGGGGCCTGGATGAAAGAGCTGGAGAACGCCAGCGCCAGGGTCCACATCTCCCGGCTGGACGCCCTCAAAATCCAGCTCCAGCAGCAGGCGGAGCTCCTCTATTCCAACCAGCTTGACTACATAGACCGGGCCGCCCGGCAATCCTACACCGGGAGCTTTTACCACACGGCCTATGAGGTCCAAAAGGGCCTGGGCGTGGGCTGGACCATGCAGGCCGTCAATGAGGGGACCATCACCAAGGTCCTCTCCCGGCCATGGACCACGGACGGCCAGACTTTCCGGGACCGCTGCTGGACCAACAAGCAGAGCCTTGTGAACAGCGTCAACACCCAGCTCACCCAGATGATTATACGGGGAGAGGCTCCAGACCGGGCCATCTCCGCCATCTCCAAGCAGTTTGAGGTGTCCCGCTCCAAAGCGGGCCGCCTGGTGATGACGGAAAGCGCCTATTTCTCCAGCGCCGCTCAAAAGGACTGTTTCAACGCCCTGGGCGTGGAGAAATACAGGATTGTGGCCTCTTTTGACCGGGACACCTGCGGCCTGTGTTCGGCGCTGGACGGCAAGGTGTTCAAGATGTCGGACTACCAGGTGGGGCTCACCGCTCCGCCGTTCCATCCCTGGTGCCGCTGCTGCACCGCCCCCTACTTTGAGGACATGGAGGGCCTGGGGGAGCGCTGGACCCGCAACCCGGATGGCACCACCAAAAAGGTCCCGGCCAACACCACCTTTGCCCAATGGCGGCAGAGCTTTGTGCAGGGCCCAACCCCCGGTTTACAGGTGCCCTCCGGGAGTGGTACAATGGCCGCAAAGACGGGCTCTCACTTCCAGAATGTCATGCAGGGCTTGCCCGCATCTCCCAGCGGCTACACGGACGCCCTGGAGCAACACTATGCGTCCGGCAATCAGACGGCCCAGGCCGCCTTTGAGCGCTATGTCCAGCCCGGCTCCGTGGCGGACGGGGCTTTCTCCGGCACGCCGCATTTTGACAGCCGCATCCAAAAGGTCAAAATGAATTTTGCCAATGACATGATGGACCCCAGAGGCCCGGCAACAACCTTTTTCCATGAACACGGCCACTATGTTGATTTTATGTCTTGCCCAGGAGGCGGTTTCACCTCTCTGCGGACGCCGGACTTTGGTGACGCCTTGAAAAAGGACTTTGAGGTCTATGTCAAGGCCGCTATGAAAGCCAACGGCCTCAAGAAAAAGACTGACGCCTACACCGTCATTGGCCGGGAGCTGGTGGACGCAACCCACAACGCCATCTCCGATCTGTTCGGTGGCCTGTCCAGGAACAAGGCACGGGGCAACTATGGCCACGCCACCCGCTACTGGACCTACTCCGGGATGCTGGAGAAAGAGGCCTTTGCCCACATGTTTGCCGCTCAATTCGATGCTGACCGCTACGCTTTGATGCAGAAATACTTTCCCACCGCTTTGGTGGAGTTTGAGAAACTACTGAAAGGGATGATTTGATGACCCCGGCTGAATATTTCAACAGCAAGGAGCTCCAGGAGGCCGCCACGGCCTACGCTGAAAAGAACGGCGGCCATTTTTTCTGGGAGGAGCCGGGCGGCGGTTTTGTCTATGAGCTGGAGGAGGATGCCTTTTCCCCTCCGGCAGACGCCACCGCTGACCAGGTGCTCAAGGACCTCCAGAGCGGCAAGCCGCTCCCGGAGCTCTGGACCAAGCTGGAGGACCCGGACCCGGATGTCCTCTACTGATCCGATGATGAAAGCATCGTGCTGAAAAGCACGGTGCTTTTTTCATACCCAAATACCGCCGAGCCCCGGCGGAAACCAACAGGGGCGCTGCCATACCGGGACTGGCCGGACACAAGGAAAGCAGATAACAGGAGGTAACGCAACATGAAACTTTTATGGCTCAAGGAAATCATTGGCGATGCCTACACGGAGGACATGGACGCCGCCGCCTGCCAGGCGATTGGCAAGGACTTTGTTGCCCGTGCGGACTTCAACGCCAAAAACACCCGTGTCAAGGAGCTGGAGGCCCAGGTGGGCCAGCTTGAGGAGGCCGCCAAGGGACATGCCAAGCAGCTTGAGGAGCTGAAAAAGTCCGCTGGCGACAATGAGGAGCTGACCCGCAAGATTGGCGAACTGGAGCAGCAGAACAAGGCGGACAAGGCCGCTTATGAGAAAGAGCTGGCCACCATCCGGCTGACTGCCGCCGTGGACGCCGAGCTCACCGCCGCCGGAGCCAAGAACAACACCGCTGTCCGAGCTCTCCTGGCCGACTACCTCAAGGACGCCAAGATTGAGGACGGCAAGGTGGTGGCCAAGGTGAACAACGAGAGCATCACCCTGGCCGCCAAAATCGAGGCCATGAAAAAGGACGCCAACACGGACTTTCTCTTTGGGAGCACCGGGGCCAAGCTGACCGGCTGGAAACCCGGCGACCCCGACACCGGGCGGAAACCCGGCGAGGGGAAAAAGCCCTCTGAGATGTCCTATTCCGAGCTGGCGGCTTTCCTGGCCGAAAACCCGGACGCCAAGCTGGAATGAGGTGACAACATGCGAAACATCACAACCCCTGCCAAAGCCGTGTCTTTTGAGGACGCCTTGAGAAATCTGGCGGCCAAGCTGACCGGCAAGCCCGCCGCATCCCTGCCCCGCACCCAGGAGGCCGTGGTGCAGTACATTGCGGACAACATCTCCTCCGTGAAAGAGCTGACGGACGCCCTGGCCAAAGAGCTGGCCATCCGGCTGACCCAGGAGCTTGCGGAGGCCATTGTCCAGGAAGTCATGGACCGTCTGGCCCCTGCGGGCACAGGGGCGGCCCAGGACGGCCCGGAGGATGAGCCGGAGGGTGATAATACCACCGGCACCAAAGAGGCCCCCAGGGGCCGCAAGCGCAAGCCCAACACCAACTAATTTGCAGAAAGGAAGATTGAACTATGCCTAACACCAAGTTTGACACCAAGTTTGACGCCAAGTCTTTCAATCCCCAGGCTTTCAAGTATGCGGTGGACCGCATCCCCCGCACCCGCCTCAATGAAATGCGGAAGTCCAGAGCGCTGGCGGGCAACCCCGACATCCGGGATGTGTTCAGCACCCAGGGCGGCACCGGCTATGCCCGCATCGCCATGCGGGGCCTGCTGGACGGCGATGCCGTCAACTATGACGGCCAGACCGACATCACCGCCACCTCCACCAAGACCTTTGAGCAGGGCGTGGTGGTCATTGGCCGTGCCAAGGCCTGGACTGAAAAGGACTTTTCCTTTGACATCACCGGCGGCATTGACTGGATGGACAATGTAGCCCAGCAGGTTTCCGAGTATTGGCAGGACATTGACCAGGACACCATCCTGGCTGTCCTCAAGGGCGTCTTTGCCATGACCGGCGGCCAGAGCGCTGAATTTGTGGCCAAGCACACCTATGAGGTGGCGGGCAACATGGAGGCCACCACCATGAACAGCGCCACTGCCCAGGCCTGCGGTGACCGTAAGAAGAAATTTTCCCTGGTGTTCATGCACTCCGTTGTGGCCACCAACCTGGAAAACCTCAACCTGCTCACCGCCCTCAAGTACACCGACAAGGACGGTGTGACCCGTGACCTGACCCTCTACACCTGGAACGGCAAGACCGTTGTGGTGGATGACGGGATGCCTGCCACGGACGGCTATTTCCCCGCCAGCGCCTCCGATGAGGGAGCGCTCCAGGTCAAGGCCTCCGATGAGGGAGCGCTCCAGGTCAAGGCCTCCGGTGCTACTGCTGGCCAGATCAACCAGGCGGAGGTCACCCCCTACTTTGGCGAGGGCACCCCTGCGGCGGACAGCTATGTGGTCCCCGGCACCCGCTACACCACCTATGTGCTGGGCGAGGGCGCTATCAGCTTTGAGGACATCGGTGCCAAGGTCCCCTATGAAATGGCCCGTGACCCCAAGACGGACGGCGGTGTGGACACCCTCTACACCCGCCAGCGTAAGGTGTTCTCTCCCTTTGGCATCTCCTACGAAAAGACCAGCCAGACCACTCTCTCCCCCACGGATGCAGAGCTGGCCGACGGTGCCAACTGGTGCCTGGTCCATTCTGGTGAGAGCGGTGAGGGGGCCCGCTCCTACATCGCCCACAAGGCCATCCCCATTGCCCGCATCCTCTCCAGAGGCTAAGGACATGGAGGGCGTGTATGAGGCCGTGGTGGACCGGCTGGCCATGCTGGGCTACACTGTCACGGACGATGACGAAACCGGCCTTAAATACACCATCCGCAAGTGTGAGGCGGAGCTTTTGGCGAACATCAACCACCGAAAGCTCCCGCCTCCTCTTTTTTACACCCTTGTGGACATGGTGGCCGGTCATTTCCTGTTTGATAAGAAAGCCGCCGGAGGGCTTGACGGGCTGGAGGGCTTTGACTTCAACGCCCCCGCCAAGAGTATCACGGAGGGGGACATCTCCGTGACCTTTGCCGGGGCCAGTGATGGTGCAAGCAATGCGGAAAGCCGCTTTGACGCCATGCTGGCCCAGCTCATGCACCCGGCAGAGAGCACCCTGGCGGCTTTTCGGAGGCTGAGATGGTAGTCCCCGCCGCCTACAAAAAGGCCATCCAGAGCCTCTGGACCGGCCTGGCCACCATCACCGTGCGGCAGGGTGTGCTCAACCCTGCCAATGGCCGCACGGAGCCGGTGGAGAAAGTGACGGCCTCCGGCCTACCCTGCCGCATTTCCCACCAGACCGTCAAGAGCACCGAACCCACCGAGGAGGCGGCCCTGGTGGCCCAGACGGTGACGCTCTACATTGACCCGTCCGTGGACATCCCGGAGGGCTCTAAAATCACGGTGACCCAGAACGGCGTCACCCGTGACTATGAGCGGAGCGGCAAACCTGCCGTTTACACCTGCCACCAGGAGGTCCCCCTGGAGCTGTTCAAGGAGTGGGCCTAATGCGGTGGGGCGATGTCGATTACAAGCAGCTCCAAAAGCTACGGGATAACCTGCAAAAGCTCCAGGACATGGACCTGGACAAATTCTGTGAGGATGTGTCCAAAGAGCTGGCCGCCCGGCTGCTGGCCCTGGTCATCCCCCGCACCCCGGGGGGACAATACCCCCGGAGCAGCGGGAAAAAGGGCGGCACCCTGCGCCGGGGCTGGACCGCCCGGACCGAGCAGGAGGCGGCGGGCGGCGGGAAAGTAGACCCCGCCGCCTACGCCAATGCTCTGCCAGTTTTCAAGAGGGGGCGGACCTTTTACATCGAGGTCATCAACCCTGTCCACTACGCCAGCTATGTGGAGTTTGGACACCGCACCCGTGGAGGCGGCTGGGTGGCCGGGCGGTATTTCCTCACCCTGTCTGAAAAGGACCTTGAGCGGGTGGCCCCCGCCGTCATTGAGAAAAAGCTGGAGGCGCTGCTGCGGGAGGCTTTCAATGTCTGAAATCAGTTTTAAGAGCATCTATGACGGCGTGAGCCTTGCGCTGCACGCCGCTTTTCCTGCTGTGCAGGTACACGGCGGGAATGTCAAGCAGGGCCTCAACCCTGGGGACCTCAATGTGGTCATGCCCTCCGCTGGGCAGAGCAAGCAGGTGGGAGAGCGGTTTCTCCGCACCCCCACCCTGGATGTCATCTACTACCCCAAGGTGGGGGTGGCGGAGTGCTGCGAGGTGGCAGATCAGCTCACCATGCTCCTGCGGGACATCACCACCCCGGAGGGGGACCTCATCCATTGCACCAACTGCGAATGGACCATTGAGGAGGGCGTCCTGCATGTGCTGGTGAGCTATGACCACCACGCCTACATCCCCCAGGAGCCGGTCCTCATGGAAACCCTTGATATTGAAATGAAATGGAGGGATAAACATGGCGCAAGCCAAGACCACGAACAGCGAAAAGGCCACCGGGGCCGCTACTTACAAAAAGGAGCAGCTTGTGGCCTCCAAGCGATATGCCAACTGGCGGGACCTCATCCGGGCTCTGCTGGAGGACGGCAAGGCCTACACCTTGAATGAGGTGGACGGGCTGATTGAGAAGTACATGAAAGGAAAGGTGAACTAATATGGCGCTGGGCGGCGGCACCTGGCAGGTCCAAAACAAGGTCCTGCCCGGTTACTATGTCAATTTTTCCAGTGTGCCCAGGGCGTCCGCTACCCTCTCTGACAGAGGCTTTGCGGCAGCGCCTTTTGAGCTGAGCTGGGGCCCGGAGGGTGAGGTTTTCGCCGTCACCTCCGGGGAGTTTCAGAAGAACAGCAAAACCATTTTCGGCTATGCCTACGACCACCCCAAGATGCTCCCCCTGCGGGAGATTTTCACCCACGCCACCACCGTCTACTGCTACCGCCTGGGCTCCGGGGCCGTCAAGGCCTCCAACATCCTGGCCACGGCTAAGTATGGCGGCGTGAAAGGCAACGACATCACCATTGTGGTGGCCGCCAATGTGGATGAGCCGGACCTGTGGGATGTGACCACCTATGTGGACGGCGTGGCCGCTGACACCCAGACCGTTGAGGATGCTGAGGCTCTGGTAAGCAACGATTGGGTGGACTTCAAGACGGAGGCCACCCTGTCCGCATCTGCCGGGATGCCTCTGACCAACGGGGCGGATGCCACCACCATCAACGGCGAGGCTCACCAAGCCTTTTTGGACAAGATTGAGCCCTATGCCTACAACGCTCTGTGTTGCCCGGCATCGGACGCCACCACCGTCCGGCTCTATCAGCAGTTTTGCAGCCGTGTCCGGGATGAGGTGGGCAGTAAATTCCAGCTTGTGGCCTGGCAGCCCAGCACGGCGGACTATGAGGGCATCATTGGCGTGTGGAACACCGTGACCCACCCCACCATTGCCAGCGTGCCCACCCATTCCCTGGTGTATTGGGTGGCCGGTGCTGAGGCGGGCTGTGCGGTCAACAAGTCCCTCACCAATTTCAAGTATGATGGTGAGCTGACCATCAATACCGACTACACCCAGGCGGAGCTGGAGGCGGCCCTCAAGGCGGGCAGGTTTATCTTCCACAATGTCAATGGTGATGTGCGGGTGCTGGAGGACATCAACACCCTGCTCACTCTGTCCGACACCAAGGGGGAGATTTTCCAGAGCAACCAGACCATCCGGGTGTGTGACCAGATTGCCAATGATGTGGCGGTGCTGTTCGGCCAAAAGTACCTGGGCACCGTGCCCAATGACGCCTCTGGCCGCTCCTCCCTGTGGGGGGACATCACCAAGCTCATCCAGCAGCTTGATGACATCCGGGCCGTGGAGAACTTTGACCCGGAAATTGTGACCTGTGAGCAGGGTGACAGCAAGAAAGCCGTCCTCTGCATCGTCAACGGGCTCAATGTGGTCAACGCCATGGCCCAGCTCTACATGAGCGTGATTATCCAGTAAGGGAGGGAAAGGAAAATGTCCAAGCCGACCATGAACACCCAGGACGCTGTAAGCGCCAATTTTGCGGAGTGCTTTGTCACCATTGACGGGACCCGCTACTCCATGCTCATGGCCAAGGAGTTTGAGGGCACGGCATCCGTCAACACCGCTGAGGTTTACAAGCTGGGCGGTGTTGTGGTGGGCCACAAGGCCCAGACCGTTGCCCTGTCTTTCTCCATGACCATCTACAAATGCACGGAGATTTTTGACAAGGTGGTGGAGGACTTCATCAAGACCGGCGTGATGCCCACCTTTGACATCCAGACCTCCAACGATGACCCCGCCACCACCGTGGGCCGGAGCACCAAGATTTACAACAACTGCATCCTGGACGGTGATGTGCTGCTGTCCATGTTCAATGCAGAGGGTGATTTTGTCGAGCAGTCTATTGAGGGCTACTGTGACAGCTTTACCCGTCCCGAACAGTACACCAACCCGGCCTACATGTAAGGTCACATAACACACAAGGAGGAAAAAATCCATGAGTAACCTGTCCGCTTTCATGCGTGCCAATGTCGAGCAGATTGAAAACCACAAGTTTGCCGCCTCCCCCCGTATCAAGGGGGAGGACGGCAAGCCCATGGAGTGGGAAATCTGCTGCATCTCCGCCGATGAGTACGCCCGCATCCGCTCCGCCTGCATCCGCCAGGTCCCCGTGCCCGGCAAGAAAGGCCAGTACACCCAGCAGCTTGACACCTACACTTTCCAGGCAAAGGTGGCGGCCCGCTGCACCGTGTTCCCGGACCTCAACAACGCCGCACTCCAGAACGATTGGGGCGTGGCCAAGCCGGAGGAGCTGATTGGCAAGCTGCTCATTGGCGGCGAGTTTGACGATTATGTCACGGAGGTTTTCCAGGTCAACGGTTTCAAGACCGATGATGACATGGTGGCCGAGGCAAAAAACTAATCCTGGACGGTGACCCGGAGGCCAACTTTGCCCATTTCTGCCTGCAAAAGTTTGGCTGGGAGCCGTCCAAGTTTTTAGACCTGCCCGTCAAGGAAAAGGCTTTTGTCATCGCCTCCATCCAAGTGAGAGGCGAGGATGAAAAGAAACGGGAGGCCGAGCTGAAAAGCAAGATGAGAAAAGGCAGAGCCAAACGAAAGTAACAGAGGCCCCCGCTGCATGGCGGGGGCCTAATTCTTAAAAGAGGGGGTGAACCCGTGGCAACAATCAGATCTCAGATGGTCCTCAATGACGGTATCAGCGGCGTGCTCAGAAAAATCAACACGGCGCTCAACACCACCCTCAATGCCTTTGAGCAGGTCCAGCGGGCCTCCGGGCGTGCTGTGGACACGGCGCAAATCCAGGCGGCCAGAGCGGCGCTGGTGCAGGCCAACCGTGAAGTGGATGAAATGGCGGAGGGCTACCGCCGGGCGGCAGAGCAGGAGGAAATCCTCAACAAGGGCCTCCGCAACGGCACCAATGCTGCGGGCGGCCTGCTGGGCAAGGTCAAAGGCATTGTGGCCACATTGGCCGCCGGAGCTGGTATAAAAGCGCTCCTGGGGCTGTCTGACAAGATGACCAGCACCACGGCCCGCCTCAATTTCCTTGTGGATGACGGGGGCTCTGTGGAGGCCCTGGAGCAAAAAATCATGGCCTCTGCCCAGAGGTCCCGGTCCGCCTATCTGGACACCGCCTCCGCCATCGCCAGTATGGGAGCCAATGCGGGCTCCGCTTTTGAAAGCAATGATGAGCTCATCGCTTTCATGGAACAAATCAACAAGCAGTTTGTCATTGGCGGCGCTACGGCGGAGGGCCAGTCTGCCGCCATGCTCCAGCTCACCCAGGCCATGGCCGCCGGTGCCCTCCGGGGCGAGGAGCTCAACTCCATCCTGGAGAACGCCCCCGGCATTGCCCGTGCCATTGAGAGCTACATGGGCGTGGCGGAGGGCTCCATCAAGCAATATGCGGAGCAGGGCCTCATCACCGCTGAGGTGGTCAAAAACGCCATGTTTGCCGCCGCCGATGAAACCAACGCCAAGTTTGAAAGTATGCCCCTGACCTGGGCCCAGATTGCCACCAAGATGCAAAACACGGCCCTGGCGGCCTTTGACCCTGTGCTCACACGGCTCAACCAGGTGGCAAACAGCGCTCAGTTTAACACGGTCATCAACGGGGCCATCAACGGGCTGGCCATGCTGGCCACGGTGGCCACCGGCGTGCTGGACCTCCTCATCAACGGGGCCGCCTTTGTGGTGGACAACTGGAGCTGGATAAGCCCCATTGTCTACGGCCTGGTGGCCGCCTTTATCGCCTACAATGCCGTGGCCCTCATCACCAACGGCATCAACGCCGCCATGGCGCTGGCTGAGGGCGTGAAAGCAGCGGCATTGAAGATGAGCACCAGGGCCACCTTTGCCAAGACTGCGGCTCAGTATGGGCTCAATGCGGCCCTGCTGGCCTGTCCCATCACCTGGATTGTGGTGCTGGTCATCGCCCTTGTGGCGGCCATCTACGCCGCCTGTTCAGCCATCGCCAAGTTTACCGGCATCGCCAACAGCGGCTTTGGCGTCATCTGCGGCGGCATCAATGTGGTGGTGCAATTCTTTGTCAACCTGGGCTTGACCATCGCCAACATTGCCTTGGGCATCTGGAACGCCCTGGGGGCCTGTGCTCAAAACATCGGCATTGCGTTCAGCAATGTCATCTCCGGCGTGCAGGCCTGGTTTTACAACCTGCTTTCCACGGCGCTCACCGTGGTGGCCGGTATCTGCGAGGCGCTGAACAAGCTGCCCTTTGTGGACTTTGACTATTCCGGCATCACCAATGCGGCCAGCGACTACGCCGCCAAGGCGGCGGAGGCCTCCGGCAACATCCAGGACTTTGTGAGCATCGGGGACGCTTTCAATGAGGGCATGAGCACCTTTGACACCTGGCAGGACGGCTGGGTGGGGGACGCTTTCAACGCTGGAGCCAACTGGGGTGACGGCGTGGCCAGCGGCATCTCTGACGCCGTGGGTGGCCTGTTTGACATGGACCTGGGCGCTGCTACGGACTACGGAGCGGGCGGCCTGGGCACCGGCGGATATGGTGACTTTGCCATGGATGACCTTTTGGGCAACACCGGGCAGACCGCCGCCAACACCGGGGCCGCCGCCGATGCCCTCAGCACCTCCACGGAGGAGCTGGAGTATTTGCGGGACATTGCGGAGCGGGACGCCATCAACCGTTTCACTACGGCGGAGGTCCGCATTGACATGACCGGCATGACCAACCGCATTGAGGGCGGTGCCGATCTGGACGGCGTTATCTCCACCCTCACAGACGGCTTTACAGAGGCCCTGCTGACGGCGGCGGAGGGCGTTCATGCGTAGACCCTGCCCCATGCCGGAAACACGGAGTTTTTTCCAATGGAAAAAAGGAGGGTGACAAGATGAGTTACACCTGCTATCTGGGCGGGGCCCTTTGGCCCACCCCAGAAAAGCTCCAGGTGAAAATCAAGGGGAAAAACAAAACCCTGGTCCTCTTGAATGAGGGCGAGGTCAATTTCCTGCGGGCCCCCGGCCTCACGGAGCTCACCGTCCCCTTTGACCTGCCCATGCTCACCGGCTCCCGGTCCCCGGACTACTACCTGGGACTGCTGGAGCGAATGAAAGCCAACAAAGAAACCACCCAATTCATGCTGGTGCGGATGTCCCCCTCCGGGGGGATGCTCTTTGACACCAACATCAAGGTAAGCGTGGAGGACTACAACATCACCGAGGACGGCAAAAAGGGCCTGGATGTGGCCGTGGATGTCAACCTCAAGCAATGGCGGGACTACGGCACAAAGACCGTGACCGTGGAGGAGCCCAAGGCAGAGAGCACCACGCCCACCGTGACGGTGGAAAAGGAGCGGGACGCCAGCACGGCCCCCACGGCCAAGACCTACACGGTCAAGGCCGGTGACAGCCTGTGGGCCATCGCCGCCAAGTATTACGGCAACGGGGCCGACTACAACAAGATTTTCAACGCAAACACGGACAAAATCAGCAATCCCAACCTCATCTATGTGGGGCAGGTGCTCACCATCCCATGACCTATGAGCTGCTGATACAACACCAGGGGACCATCATGCTGCCCCCCGTGGTGGAGAATGTGAGCATTGAGTGGGAACGCCAAGGACAGCCGGGAAAGCTCATTGCTGAGGTGGTCAAGACACCGGGCTTGAGCTTTCAAGAGGGCGACCCGTGCCGTTTTTCCGTGGACGGCACCCCCGTCTTTTATGGCTTTGTCTTTGAAAAATCCCGCAAGGGCAGCACGGATGACATCATCCAAATCACCGTATATGACCAGCTCTACTACCTCAAAAACAAGGACACCTATGTCTACACCAACAAGACCGCCGCCGATGTGATACGCATGATTGCGGAGGACTTCCAGCTCAATGTGGGGGACCTGGAGGACACCGGCTACACCATCGGGAGCCGGGTGGAGGACAACCAGACCCTCTTTGACATCATCCAGACGGCTTTGGACGAAACCCTCAAGGCCACCTCCCAAATGTATGTGCTCTATGATGATGTGGGCAAGCTGACCCTCAAGAACATCGGCAGCATGAAATTGGGGCTTTTGATTGATGAGGACACGGCTGGGGACTTTGACTATAAAAGCTCCATCGCCTCCCAGACCTATGACAAAATCAAGCTCTCCTACGAGAACAAGGACACCGGCAAGCGGGAGATTTTCGTGGCCCAGGACAGCTCCAACATCAACCAATGGGGCGTCCTGCAATACTATGAAAAACTGGACAGCACCACCAATGCCAAGGCCATGGCGGATGCCCTCCTCAGCCTCTATAACACCAAAACCCGGACCCTCAAGCTCCAAGATGTGCTGGGGGACATCCGGGTGAGGGCCGGGACCCTGCTGGTGGTCATGCTGGGGCTGGGTGACATCAATGTGTCAAACTACCTCATGGTGGAGCAGGTCAAGCACACTTTCAACAATGAGCAGCACCTCATGGAGCTCAAAATGCGAGGTGGTACATTTGTCAATTGACATCAATGAACTGGTGCGGCTGGTCAAGCGGGCCGCCGTGGAGGCCGTCCAGGCAGGCGCTCCCATGAGCGGGGGCTATGGCTATGTGACCTCCACCTCTCCGCTTGAAATCACCGTTGACCAAAAGAAGATATTGACCGAGGCCCAGCTCATCCTCACGGACGCCGTGAGGGACTACACCGTGGAGATGACCACCATGCCGGAATACCACGAAACCGAGGAAACCAGCGGCGGAGCCGGGGATGCCGCTTTTGCGTCCCACAAGCACCGCTACCAGGGCCGGAAAAAGTGGAAAGTCCACAACGCCCTCCAGATGGGGGAAAAGGTCATCCTCCTGCGGTGTGACGGCGGGCAGCAGTACATTGTCCTGGGCAGATGGGAGGCGAGGACCTAATGGCAACTTTACCGACCACGGGGGATGACCTGGACCTCATCACCTTTGCGGTGGAAACCCAGCCCAGCTACACCCACAAGCTGGACATTGACCGCAACCGGGTGAGAGGCATGACGGATGAGCGGGATGCCGTCCTCCAGGCCGTTTACCTCATTCTGAATGTGGAGCGCTACGCTTTCCCCATTTACTCCCGCAACTACGGCTCCGAGCTGTCCGATCTGATAGGCAAGCCCAAAGACTACGCCATGAGCGAGATAAAGCGGCGCATCACGGAGGCCCTGCTCCAGGATGACCGTATCACCTCCCTGGACGGCTGGGAATTTGAAACGGGCAGAAATTGGGTCACGGCCCGGTTTACCGTCCACACCATTTATGGCGATGTGAGCGCCCAAAAGGAGGTTGACATCTGAATGTTTGAAAGCAGGACCTATGAGGCGCTGCTGGCCAGCGCCCTGTCCAGGGTGGCCTCCCCGGTGGACAAGCGGGAGGGCTCCATGGTGATGAACGGCGTGGCCCCGTCCATGGCAGAGCTGGCCCAGCTCTACATTGCGGCGGACTTTGTGCTCCAGGCCACCTACATCATCACGGCCCCCCGTGAGTACCTCATCAAGCGAGCCCATGACCGCAACATGGACCCCTACCCGGCCAGCTCCGCCGTCTATCGGGCGGAGTTTAACATTGAGGTCCCGGAGGGGACCCGTTTCTCCTGCGAGGACCTCAACTTTGTGGTCACTGCCCGCATGGACCCGGAGGAGGACACGGAAACCGGCCTCAGCTACCAGGTTACCTGTGAGACCCCCGGAGCGGCGGCCAACAACTACGGCGGCACCCTCATCCCGGTGGAGTATGTGCAGGGGCTCACCCATGCGGAGCTGGTGGAGCTGCTCATCCCTGGCGATGATGAGGAGGAAACGGAGGCTTTCCGCCAGCGGGTGCTGGACAGTTTCCAATCCCAGGCCTTTGGCGGCAACCAGGCCGACTACCGGGAGAAAGTGCTGGCCATGCCCGGCGTGGGGGACCTCAAAATCCACCCCGTCTGGAATGGCGACATTTCCCCGGCCAGCCTAATCCCGGATGAGGCCGTGGAAAGCTGGTACACCAGCACCATCTCCACGGTGAGCGGCTCTGTGGCCACCTGGCTCACAGCAGTCTACACGGCGGCCAAGGAGAAAAAGCTCACGGTGGGCGGCACGGTCAAGCTGGTCATCATGGCCTCTGACTACAAGGCCCCCACGCCCACCCTGCTGGAGGAAATCCAGACGGCCATTGACCCGGAGCAGAACGCCGGGGAGGGCCTGGGCCTGGCCCCCATCGGCCATGTGGTCCATGTGACCGGCGTGACGCCGGAGGAGGTGGACATTGCCCTCCACCTCACCTATGCCTCCGGGTGGGATTGGGATGCCGTCAAGAGCTATGTGGAGGCCGTCATTGACGCCTACTTTGTGGAGCTGTCCCAGGATTGGGCCAGCTCTGATTTTTTGACCGTCCGCATTTCCCAGATTGAAAGCCGCATCCTCTCCGAGTGCTCCAACATGATAACGGACATTGGCGGCACCAAAATCAACGGGCAGGAGAACAACCTGGCCCTGGGCCCGGACAGCATCCCCGCCAGAGGGGAGGTCACCGATGGATAGACACCTTTTGAACTACCTGCCCCCGGTGCTCCGGGAGGTGCTGGAGTTTCAAATCATCAACGGGGCCAATGAGCCGGAAATCTCCCTTGCGTGGGACGCCATCACCAGAGTGCTGGCCAACCAATTCCTTGAGGACGCCGATGAGGACGGCGTGGCCGTGTGGGAGCAAGAGCTGCGGCTCTTTCCCAAGGACACGGACACCCTGGAGGCCCGCAAGGCCCGCATCAAGGCCAAGTGGAATTTGGAATTGCCCTACACCCTGCGCTGGCTGAAAAACTGGCTGGCGGGCCTGTGCGGCCCGAACGGCCACTCTGTTTCTCTCCAGGACTACACCCTGGACATCCAGCTTGACTACACGGTCCTGCCGGAGGCGGACCGGCTGGCGGGGGAAATCCTTGACATGCTGCTGACGGTCCGCCCGGAGAACATCCACATTTTGATGACCGCCCTTTTGCAATCCACCGGCGGCGTCCGGCTGGGGGCCTACACGGAGCGCTCCCTGCACATGGACCTGTGGCCCCTGCTGACCAATGAGCTGGAGAGCACCGGCGGCGTCATCGGAGCCGGGCCTCTGGAATATCGTGCAACCCTTGAAATTTATCCATACGAACAGGAGGAAAGCGGAAATGCCTGACCAGGAAAGAAAGTATGGCACCAGGATAACCACGGCGGGGTCCACCCTCATCACCAACTGCATTTTAGCGGGGACCAAGCTGAAAATCACCCAGGCCGCCGCCGGTGACGGCGGGGGCAGCTACTACTTGCCCAGCACGGAACAGACGGAGCTTGTGAGGGAGCTGTGGCGGGGGCCCATTGTGTCCGCCGAGCAAAACGCCTCTGTCCCCAACATGCTGGATGTGAAAATCATTATTGATGACAGCGTGGGCAACTTCATTGTCCGTGAAATGGGCCTCTTTGATGAGGACGGCACCCTCATTGCCATATGCAACACCCCGGACACGGAAAAGGTGGCCATCTCCACCGGCGTGGACGGGCGGCTCACCATGCTTATGCACATTGTTGTGGTGGACAGCTCCGTGCTGGAGTTTACCATCACCCCGTCCCTGGACACGGTGAGCCCGGAGGACCTGGAGGAGGCCATTGCCGAACACAACACAGACCCGGCCAGCCACCCGGACATCCGGCAGGACATCACGGACACCGTGGATGACCACAACACTGACGAAACCTCCCACCCGGACATCCGTGTGGACCTCAGCGGCCTGGACAGCCGCCTCTCCGTGCTGGAGCTGAAATATGGCACCAATGTCACCGGCAACAGCTTTGAGGTGACCTTTGGGACCCTCACCGGCGTGGTGGTCACCGGCGTCTGGAATGAAACCTATGCGAGGATTGAGTTTTAATGCCAAGCTATGACATCATCCCTCTTGCCTCCGATCTGCTGGACTACGCCATCCAGCGGGTCAAGCAGAAAGAGGCAGAATACAAGCCGGTCAAGGCCTACATCATGGTGGGTGACCAACTTGTGGAAAAGCTCCTCTATGACAAGGTGAAAGATGACGGAAAGCCTCACTTTCCCAAAAGCCAGACTTTCCACCTGTGCGCCGAGCTCCAGGACTGCGCCGTCCGCATCCTCAAGGGCTGTGAGGCCGCCAATGGCCGCTACTTTGAAACCGAGTATGAGGAGCGGCTCAAGGACCTGGACGGCGTGCTCATCGAGTGCCAGACCATGGAGCAGCTCATCAACCTCAGCTATGGCCGCAAGTACATCACCGGCGACCAATGCCACTATTGGGCGGAGCTGGTGCGCCCGGTCCGTCAAAAGGCTTTCAACTGGAGAAAATCAGACGGCAACCGTGCCGCCGCCCTCCGGGAGGCCAAGGCGGCCCAGGAGCTTGCCAAGATGGGGCAAATGGCCCTGCAAATTGCGGAGGCCCTGCGGCCTCAGTAAACGGATACAACGGCCACCAAGGCCGTGTATTTGGGTGTGACCTGTTTATTTACCTCTACCTCCCCGAACACGAACAACACCAACAACGCCTGGAGGCTGAACTCCAATGGCAATATCAACAACAACAACTGCAACAACTCCAACGGGTCCCGCCCCGCTCTGATGGTAAGGTCCGACCGAGTAGGCCCAAAGCCGAAAGCAGCGCCATCCATCACATCAAAGGAGGTCACATCCAGCCTTGACACCAAGGCAAATACATTGCGCCGATGCACCCCACCGCACACCGAGGCGGCGGGGTGCTGCTGGTCCTGTCCCTGCGGCACCTACACGGCGCACAAGGAGAGGGAGGCCCGCCGCCGGGATGACAGGGGGCCGCCCGCATGTTTACAGGGGTGCAAAGACCCGTGCTGAAATTCTCTGAGATATGCACCTTTTCGGTGCTCTACAAAGCCTACCTTGCGGCCAGACGGGGCAAACGCTCCAGGGCCGCCACCGCCAATTATGAGGTCCACCTGCTGGCCAACATCGTCAACCTTGTCTACATCCTGCAAACCAAAATCTACCGGCCCGGACTGTTCCGTGTGTTCTATGTCTACGAGCCCAAAAAGAGATTGGTGCAGGCCTCGGCCTTTGTTGACAAAGTGGTCCAGCACGCATTGGTGGACAACCTCATCTATGAGCGCATCACCAACGGTTTCATTCTGGATAACTACGCATCCCAGAAAGGCAAAGGGCTCCACTTTGGCCTGGACCGGCTGCGTGGATTTTTCACGGAATACTGGAACAAATACCGCACGGCGGAGGGCTGGGTCCTCAAGGCAGATGTGCGGCATTTCTTTGCGTCCATTGACCACGACAAGCTCAAGGAAAAGCTCAAAAAGCTGGACCTTGAGCCCATCGTTTTTGACCTGCTGTGTACCTACATAGACAGCACGGACGGCCTGCCGCTGGGCTATCAGACCAGCCAGCTTTTTGCCCTGCTGTTCCTGGATGAGTTTGACCACTTCGTCAAGGAGCGGCTCCACATCCGCTGGTATGGCAGGTACATGGATGACTTTTTCCTCATCCACCCGGACAAGGACTATTTGCAATTCTGCCTCAAGGAAATCCGGGCCTTTATGGCCAGCCTGGGGCTGGAGCTCAATGAGAAAACCCAGATTTTCCCCATCCGCAACGGGATTGATTTTCTGGGCTTTCACACCTATCTGACCGAGGAGGGCAAGGTCATCCGCAAGCTGCGGCACAGCAGCATCAAGCGTATGCGCTCCAAGCTCCGCCGGTGGGAGCAGGACTATCCGGCGGGCCTTGTGACCCGTGAGAAAATCCTGCAAAGCTGGCAGGCCTGGGACGCCCACGCCGCTCACGGCAACACCTGGTCCCTGCGCCAGCAGGTGCGGGACCGTGTGCAAAACATTCTAAAGGAGGAAATCTAATGGCCACAACTACCCTGGGCAACAAGTCCACCGGCAGCATTATCAAGCTGAAAGAAAACGGCACGCTGGTGGACTTCTATGTTGCCAAGCACGACTATGAAAGCAGCCTCAACGGGGCCGGGAGGACGCTGGTGGTCCGCAAGGACACCTATGATGACCGAGTGTGGGACAGCGGCAATGTGAACGCCTACGCCAGCAGCGACCTGGATAGCTGGTTTAACAGCACCTACAAAAACATGCTGGACGCCGACATCCGCTCCCTCATCGGCACCACCAAAATCCGCTACACCCCCGGCAACGGCAACAACACGGTGGGCACCCTGGAGCGGGCCATCTTTGCCCTGTCCCTCACCGAGCTGGGGCAGTCCCACACCTATGCCAACACAGAGGGCTCCGCCCTGCCCATTGCGTCCACCCTGCGGATTGCCTACCGCAACGGGAGCGCCACCACACAATGGACCCGCTCCCCGCTCACGCTCCACACCAACGTCGCCTGGGGGCTGGACTCCAATGGCAGTATCCTCAACTACGGCTGCAACAACTCCATCGGGTCCCGCCCCGCTTTCACTCTCCCCTCCTCCCTCTATGTGAGCGATGACGGCTCTGTGTTTCAGAACCCCGCCCCCTCTACGCCCGCCAGCATCTCCGTCCCCAGCAGTATTGACGGCGGCAGCACCATCACCGTGAGCTGGGGCACCTCCACGGATGCAGAGGGCAACCTTGAGGGCTACATTGTCGAGCGCCAGGTGGACGGGGGCTCCTGGTCCCAAATCTACCAGGGCACCGCCACCAGCACCACCAACACCGTGGCCTTTGGCACCAACACCGTGGCCTACCGGGTCAAGGCCTATGACGCCGCCGGACTTGAGAGCGGCTGGAAAACCAGCAGCACGGTGACGGTGACCAACAACCGGGCCCCCGGTGCTCCCGGCAGTCTGACCGTCCCCGCCGCGGTCCGTGGCGGCGGCAACCTGGCCATTTCCTGGACCGCCGCCTCTGACAGTGACGGCAACCTCAGCGGCTATGAGCTGGAGCGGCAGGTGGACGGCGGCTCCTGGACCCAAATCTATAAGGGCTCCGCCCTGGCCTACACCGACACCATCACCGCCGGGTGGAACACCGTGGCCTACCGTGTGCGCTCCTATGACAGCTACAACGCCACCAGCACCTATGTGACCAGCGAAACCCGGACGGTGGACAACAACGCCATCCCGGTCATCACCAGCTCCACGACCTCCGGCACCGATCTGGGGACCAAGGAGGACGGCTTTGACCTGACCTACACGGTGACGGACGCTGACAGCGACACCGTGACGGTGAAAGAGTACCTGGACAATGTGCTCAAGCGGACCTACACCGCCACCCTGGGGCAGAGCAACACGGTCCAGTGTGTCACCGCCGCCAACTGGCAGAAAGTCCTCAACGGGGCCCACACCATCAAGGTGGTGGCCAATGACACCAAGGCGGACAGCGCCCCCTACACCGTAACCTTTACCAAGGCCGTCTATGAGGCCTCCATCACCCTGGCGGAGCCCATGGACGCCGATGACGCCATCACGGTCATGGTGCTCAATGTGCTGGGCTCCATCCCGGCGGATGCTGACCTGGAGGTCCTGGTGACCAACAACGCCAACGACACGGAGCCCGTCTGGGAGGACGCCACCCAGGATGTGAAGAACGGCAACAACCATGTTTTCACCAACCAGACCGCCGCCAACGGCTTTGCTTTTAACTTCAAGGTCAATGTGGGCCGGGGGACCAGCAACACCGGCGGCTACATCACCAGCATTGGAGGTGCTTTTCAGTAATGGCAGTTAAGAAAAAGACCACCAGCCTCAAAGCGCTGCATGAGGCCCAGCTCTACGAACAGCAGCAGCGGGACGCCGCCGCCATCGCCTTTGTGGTGCTGGCAGAGGCCGGGACCATTGACGCCGTGACCGCCTCCGAGCAATCCCTGCTCTTTGCGGAATGGGCGGCCAATGTCAACTACACGGTGGGCCAGCTCCGGCAGTACGGCGGCAAGCTCTACCGCTGTGTGCAGGCCCACACCTCCCAGACCGGCTGGGAGCCGCCCAACGCCGCCTCCCTCTGGTCCATCACCAGCGACCCGGCAGAGGAATGGCCGGAGTGGTCCCAGCCTTTGGGAGCCCATGACGCCTATGCCGCCGGGGCCAAGGTGAGCCACAACGGCAAGCATTGGACCTCCGATCTGGACGGCAATGTCTGGGAGCCCGGCGTCTACGGCTGGACCGAGGCCAGCGAGTAAGGGAGGGCGGAGCCAATGGTTATTGAGCTTTCCGTGGGGGGCCTGCTCACCCTGCTGGGCATCCCCACGGCCATCACCTCCCTGGGGCTTTGGCTGCTCCAGCGGCGTATCAGCAAGCGGGAGGCCGTCCAGGATGCACGGGAGGCCGCCCGTGAGCAAAATGAGGTCCTGCTGATACAGAACACCAGGGCGGCCCTGGCGCTGGCTGAGGCCACCGCCGTGGCCGTCCAGCGCATCCCGGATGCCCATTGCAACGGGGACATGCACGCCGCCCTTGAATACGCCCGCAAAGTCAAACATGCCCAAAAGGATTTTTTGACCGAGCAGGGCGTCAAGGCCATTTATTGAGGCCCGCCATGCGGCTGTTTTTCCTTGCCCTGCTGGGCATGGTGGAAATCCTCTGGCGGGACTGGAGAGGAGGGCATGAAAAATAGACACCTCAAAAAAGCTGCTCTGGGCCCATGTGACCATTTCCGTCCTGCTGTGCGTGGCCACCATCGTCACCAATTACCTGGGCTTTGATGTCACGGCCCTGGCGGGCCTGGCTGGGGCCTCCCTTTTGACCAACGGGGCCTGGGGCGGTTTCTATTTCTGGAAAGCCAAAAACGAAAACCGGGCCAAATATGCCCAGCGGTTTCTCAAGCAGTTTGCGGACAAGTACGGGGCGGATGTCGCTGTCCGTGTGGCGGAAATCGTGCTGAAAGACTGAGTAAAGGAGCATTTTCAATGAGTAAAATGACCGCCAAGGTCTTTGTGGACAAGGCCGTGGACATCGCCAAGAACTACAAGACCTTGTATGTGATGGGGTGCTTTGGGGCCCCCCTCACCGGCTCCAATGTGAGCCGCTACTGCAACAACCACTCCTACAACAAGAACGCCACCCGCACCGCCATGATTAAGGCGGCGGCCAACCAGAGCCCGCCTATTTTCGGCTTTGACTGCGTGTGCCTCATCAAGGGCATCCTCTGGGGCTGGGACGGGGACGCCTCCCGGACCTACGGCGGGGCGGGCTACACCATCAACGGGGTGCCGGACATCGGCGCTGATACCATGATTACCAAATGCACCGGGGTGAGCACCACCGGCTGGGATGATATGGTCATCGGTGAGGCCGTCTGGATGTCCGGGCACATCGGCATCTACATCGGGGACGGCCTGGCGGTGGAGTGCAGCCCCAAGTGGGAGAACAAGGTGCAAATCACCGCCGTGGGCAACATCGGCTCCAAGGCGGGCTACAACACCCGCCGGTGGACCAAGCACGGCAAGCTGCCCTATGTGGACTACACCGGGGCCTCTACCGGCGGCGGGTCCCAGGGCACCACCCAGCCCAGCAAGCCCTCTGAGGGCACCGTGGGGGCCTGTGTGGGCGACACCGTGACCTTTACCGGCAACAAGCATTATGTGAGCTCCAACGCCCTCAACGGCTCCGCCTGCAAGCCTGGCAAGGCCAAGGTCACCGCCATGGCCGGGAACGCCAAGCACCCCTACCACCTCATCAAGGTGCCCGGCGGCGGCTCCACCGTCTACGGCTGGGTGGACGCCGCTGACATCCAGGTGGAGGGCGGCATCACCGTGGGCTCCAAGGTCAAGGTCAACAAGGGGGCCAAGACCTACACCGGCGGCGGCCTGGCCTCTTTCGTCTACACCAACACTTACACCGTCATCCAGGTGGACGGTGACCGGGTGGTCATCGGCCAGAATGGCGTGGTGACCGCCGCCGTCAACAGCAAGGACCTCACCCTTGTGGGGTAACATAGAAAAGGGAGGATAAAATCATGGAAAGCATTTTTGACTGGTCCGTCATTCTCAGCATCGTGGGTGTCCTGGTGATTGTCACCAACATTGTGGTGCAGGTGCTCAAAAAGCTCACCTGGGACAAGCTGCCCACCAACATCCTGGCGGTGCTCATCGCCATGGCCCTCACCCTGGCGGCCTTTTTCGCCTACTGTGAAATCAAGGGCGTGGCCATCGTCTGGTACACGGTGGTGGGCGCTGTGGTCCTGGGCTTTTTCGTGGCATACGCCGCCATGTTTGGCTTTGATAAACTGAAAGAGGCCATTGCCCAGCTTGACCAGAAAAAGACCGAATAACGCAAGAGAGCCGGAGAGGGTCACACCTCTCCGGCTCTTTTTTTTATGCTCTTTTACAGAGTGTAGTCCTGGGTGGCCGCTCCGATCTGGGCGGCCAGCTCCCGGAGGACGCTGCCGGTTTTGGGCTCTGTGTACCAGAGCGCCAGCATCCGCTCCCCCTCCTGGGTGGTATAGTGGAACACGGCAAACCACTTGACCGCCTTGCCATAGGCCGTGGTGGCCGCCGTGCCGTGATACCGGGCCATGAAATTGCGCTCCGGCATCATCTCCAGGCCTGTCACCTTTTCCAGCGGGAGGGTAGCCGCCGGGCCGTTTGTCTGCCGGAACACCAGCCCCGCCTCCGTCCGCTCCATGAAACAGGGGCCGTCCTGGGAAAAGCCCCGCAAGCCCTCATAGTGCATCATGCGGGCCCCCGCCGGGAGGTCCTTTTTCTTTCTGCCAAACATCTCAATGCCCTCCTGTTCAAGCGGCCCGCACCCAATACTTGAGGAGCTGGATGTATTCCTCAAGCGGGCGGTTTTCCGCCACCTCTGCGTTGTAAAGGCTGGTCATGTACTGCATCCATGTTTTCCGGCCCTGCAACTTGATTTTACCTAAATAGCCGTGTCGAGAACGCACGGAAAGCGCCTTGTCTGCCATGCGGGTGATATTCACCGCCGGGCTCTTTCTGGCCGCCACCAGGGCGGCCTCAAGCGCATCAAAGAAACGCTTTTCATCCTCCGTGAACAATGGCACCGCCTCCTTTGCACCTCCATTGTACGGTTTCACCGCCACCGTGTCAAGTATTGGAGCCTAAAGTGACAATGACAAGTCAAACAGGCACACTATAATTTACATTGTGGAGGTGATGCTGGTGATAGCAGAACGAATAAAAGAACTTCGGCAGGCACGGGGCTGGACCCAAGCAGACCTTGCCCGGCGGCTGAGTATAACCAGGAACGGCGTCAACTCCTGGGAGCAGGGACTTTCTACACCGTCCCCGGCATCCCTGGTGGACCTGGCCCGGCTGTTCTCTGTGTCCACGGACTACCTGCTGGGTGTGGAGCCCTTGAACACCGTGAATGTGACCGGCCTGGATGAGCGGGATGTGGCCATCCTTGCGGAGCTGGCAGACCGACTGAGGCAGCACAAGGCCGATGAATAAACAGGGGCCCGGAACAATCCGGGCCTCAATTTTTTTCTTGACACTATACAACTAAAGTAGTATAATGAGGGCACAACGGAGGTGAGCGTGATGGACACCAAGAAAAACAGCAAACTGCAAAATGCCCGCCTGGATGCCGGGCTCTCTCAATCCCAACTGGCCAGCGCTACCGGCCTAAATGTGCGGACGCTCCAATGCTATGAGCAGGGGGCCAAGGACCTCAACGGAGCCAAGCTGGCCACGCTCTTGAAACTCTGTCTTGCCCTTGACTGCAAGCTGGGGGACATCTTGACGGATGAGGAAACGGTCAAGCTGCTGGAGCAGTACACGGCGGCATAAACGGCAGATCGGAGCGGGGCGGAAACGCCCCGCTTTTCTTATTTCTGGAGGTGCAGCATGAACCACAAGGACGCCAAGCATTTCACCTGGGACCAACGCTTGACCCTGGAGCGGATGCTCAAAAAAGGATTTACCAAGGCCGCCATTGCCAGCGCTCTGGGCAAATGTGAGCGGTCCATCTACTATGAAATCAACCGGGGCCTCTGTGTCCAGCAGACCTCCGAATATGAGTTTATTGAGGTTTACTGCCCGGAGGTGGCGGAGCGGAAATATAGGGACTTCCTCAAGGACAAGGGCCGGGACCTCAAGATTGGCAAGGACCACGCCCTGGCCCGGCGGCTGGAGGAACTGGTCATGGTCCAGGGCTTTGCCCCCGGAGCCGCCCTTGCGGAAATCCGAAACAACGGGGAAGTCTATGACACCGTGATATGTGAGAACACGCTCTATAATTACATCTACCGTGGGGATGTGTTCCTCCACCTCACCCCGGAGCACCTGCACAACAAGGGCCGCCGCCACTACGCCGCCAAGAGCAAGCGGCAGGCCGCCCGGAGCTCCAACGGCAAGAGCATTGAAAACCGCCCCCAGGAGGTCAAGGGCCGGGGCAGTTTTGGGCATTGGGAAATGGACAGTATCATGGGGTGCAAGGGCTCCAAAAAAGCCCTCCTGGTCCTCACCGAGCGCCGGACCCGTATGGGCATTGTGATGCTGCTGGAGGACCACACGGCGGCCAGCGTAGTCAAGGCCATCAACAGCCTGGAGCGCCGTTTTGGCAAGCTGTTCTATAAGCTGTTCAAGAGCATCACGGTGGACAATGGCTGTGAGTTTCAAGACTTCGAGGGCATCGAGGCCGCCCACCGGCGCAAGGGAAAGCGGACCATTGTGTTTTTCTGCCACCCATACAGCGCCTTTGAGCGGGGGTCCAATGAGAACATGAACAGACTGATTAGACGGTTTTTCCCAAAGGGCACCAGCTTTGACACCGTAAAGCCGGAGGAGGTGAGGGCGGCAGAGAGGTGGGTGAACAACTACCCCCGCAAGCTGCTGGGGTGGAAATCGGCGGCCATGCTCTTTGAGCAAGAGCTCCTGTCCGCTTGACGGCGCATAAAGCAAGCCAGCCGAATGGGCTTGACCCCATCCGGCTGGCTTGCCATGTTGTTTTGTTGTGAAATCGCCCAATAAGGGCGCTTTTTATTTGTGCTGATTGCCGTTTTTTTCTTGACTTATGCAAATTTCTCTTGACTTTTAGCGAGTCACTCTCCTATTGCTTCGGTGGCAGTGCCAAGGCCAGCACATAGCATTCCGTACCTGAGGTCACAAAATGTTCATACCCTCCGTTTGCTGGACGTGTTATAATATATTTGAAAATCATCGTTTAGGGCAGCGAGGGGAGTGATAACATGGGCTTGGAAAAAGCCATTGCATCCGGCCAAGAGCACCGCAGGCCGTACCACGGCGCGAAGGCGGTGTGCTTCAACTGCCGTAACCATGGCACCTGCGATTATTGCAAGAGCAATCGGCTACACAGCACACGCAGGCGCGAGGCGGCGGCAGATACGCAGCAAAGGGAATATAATAGCTATAACTGCGGCGGGGAGGACTCCGCCGCAGACGCTTTTTATGAAGCCGCCTGCGAGCAAAGCACAAGCCGGTGATCCGCGCAGTCGCGCAGATCACCGGCCCTTCAGCTTTCGTAGGTTGTGTCGGTCAGGCACGGGAGCGGAAGATGCTTACCGCGTGCCTGAGAGGTATCTCACAGGTCTGCCTCTGCCAAATACCGTTTCAGCAGGAAAGTGCAGAAATAGGGAAATGTGTAGATGTTATCGCTGAAGCCGATATTGCCGCCGGTGAGCTTGATGCCGCAGTGAATGTCGTCATACTTCTCACTGGCAATCAGTGTACGAATGGATTTTGCAGTGCCGTTTTTCGCCTTGACCTCAATCGAAGCCACAAAAAATGAACGAGTTTTTCAAGCGTTATCACATTTTATGAGCGAGTTTTGCTCATATCTGCACAAAAACCGCGCAGATCTGTTGCGGCATCAGTTTTTCAGGCAACCGATAGGGACGACACACACGCCATCCGGACGGCGATAGGCAAAATCGCCGGTTCCGGTCAGGACCATCAGGAAGGCGGGCGCGTTCATTTTATCGGTATCAATTTTTTCAGCCATCGCTTTCAGGCTTTTCGCGCCCTCCTCAATGAGACTGTCGCCGCCGAGCTTAATTTCAACGAGTCCGTATTTCCCGTTTCTCAAATGAATAACGGCGTCGCATTCCTGTCCGTCTTTATCTCTGTAATGATAAACCTCTCCGTTCAGCGCATCGGCAAAAACCCGAAGATCCCTGATACAGAGCGTTTCGAAGAGAAATCCGAACGTCTTCAGGTCATTGATCAAATCGTTCGGGCCGATGCCTAGAGCGGCAGCAGCAATAGACGGATCAACATAGTACCGGGTATCTGATGAGCGAATCGCAGTCTTGGAGCGTAGATTGGGGTTCCATGCAGGCATATCCTCCACAACAAAGATTTTTCTGAGCGCATTTACGTAGGAAGCAACCGTTTCTTCGCTGATCGCCACTTCGTCGTTTGTCGAAATATCCTGTGCAAGCACCGTATTCGGCACCTGGCCTCCTTGATTTCTTGCGTAGGAACGCATGAGCCTGCGAACTCTTTCTGGATTCTTCTGTACATTGTCGGCACGGTTAATATCCGAGTGTACAACTGCATCATAGTAATCAGCCGCCTGATCCAAAGCAATTTCATCACGCATATCCACAGCCTGCGGCCAACCGCCCCGGCACACGAGGAAAGCCAAACGGTCGATACTTAAATCTGAACCTCCATCTACCTCCGTATTTCCCTCAAACAGATCTTTTATGCTGACTTCACCTGTTGAATCCCCGGATTCATATAGGCTCATCGGCCTCATCGTCAACCATGTAAAACGCCCCGTACCGGAGTGTGTAATCTCCTTGGTATCGGCGGGAACGGCAGACCCGGTGAGGAGAAATTGTCCCAACTCGCCGCGATGGTCAACCTCAAAGCGAATGGCATCCCAAAGCTTTGGAGCAAGCTGCCACTCGTCAATCAGTCTCGGTGTCGCGCCTTTCAGCAGCCGCTTGGGGTTCAACTCGGACATCGTGATGTTCTGCGCTTTCTTTTCCGGGTCGTCCATATATAAAATGCTGGCAGCAAACTGCTCCGCAGTTGTGGTTTTACCGCACCACTTTGGGCCTTCAATCAGCACCGCACCTTTGCCTTCCAGCTTCCGCATCAGAATATCGTCAGCAATTCTTTTCCTGTAATTCTTCATTTGGGATACCTCGCCTTCCTTTGCGTTAGCTTTATTATATGCACTGATTATGGATTATGCAATGCTTTTCCGATAGTTGGCGAAATATTTTTCCGACGATTGGCGGAAATTTGATACGATAGTTGGTGGCACAATCCCATCAGATAAGCCACCCTTCTCTCTGCATCGTAGCGTGTCACGGGGATGCCCTTCATCTTGGCACGTTGTTAGGCTTCAAAGTCCACGGACGAGTTGCAGCGGCTCATCTCGGCATCCTTTTCTTCGTTGTCCAGTTCTTCGAGCGTGTAGCGTCTCGAATTGCCCCGTGTATAGCCCAGAGCGACCATCAGTTCAGGCGCGGAGTCGAATGTGCCGGACAGCCCTTCGCCCTTCTCAGCGGCAGCCATCGCTGCCTGAGTCACCGCGTTAGGCACTTCCATGTCGTATGGAAGCCTTCCCGCTTGGACGACGACCTCTGCAAAAGAAGTAAATGCCTCTTCAAGCGACAGATTATATCGGGAGCAGATGGCCGCCAGCTGCTCCCTGATGTTGGTTTCCAATTCAAAGGTTATTGTTGTCTTCATCCGCATCGCACCTCCAGTACCGCCACTATACCATGTGTAAGGTGCTGCAGGAAAGAGGCTCTTAAAGAAGCAGGTGATCTGCGCCGATGGCGCAGATCACCTGCCTTGTCTGTTCAGGTAGAGGAATCGTCCTCGCTCATGGCCTTGTCGATGGCGCGGTTGATGTAGGCGTTGACGGACTCGCCGCGCTGTGCCGCGTGCGCCTGAATGATTTCCTTCTTGCCTTTGGGCATGCGGAGCTTTATTTCATCATAGTTGTTCTTGACGTACTTATTCACAGCGCGTTGCTGCGCTTTTGAAACTGCCATAATGGCCTCCTTAAGCTATATCAGTTCAGTACTATTCTAACCGAAAAGCTATACTGGGTTCAATATACAAGTTGCACATATAATGTACCCAATATTTGTGGACTTTGCCAATTGAATATTGTCCCCAATATGATATAATAGCTATAGAAAACAAAACAACGGCAGTCACAGGGAGCGCCAACTCCCTATGACCTGCGCAGGTGAAGCAACCACCTACACAACGGAAAAATTCCGCACCGCAGGGAGAAGTATACCCTATTTTCAAGGGATTTGCAAGTCCTCCCTGCGGACGGATACTCCGTTTCCTTGTCGTTTTCCGACGCACCGTGTAGGTATTTCCTGCACGGTGTTTTGTTTATCAAAAACAAAGGAGTACGGACATGGACGAAAACAGAAAGAACACCATCGAAGTGGAGATGACCGAGGACGATTGGATGGAGCTGCTGCAGGTTTGCATTGACCTGCGCGTGACGCCTGACACCCTGATTGAGTGCTTTTGTTGGGAGGTCATCCGCCAGCAGTCATTGCTGCGCATCGTCGCAGACGCTATTCGCCGGGACGCTGTTACACGCAGCGCAAAGTAACGGAAAGGAGCTTTAACCATGGAAAACAGGAACAACAACCCCATTGCGGAAGAGATTATCCATAACAACCCCACTGGGTATGGACTTTTCGCGGGTATCGGTGACAATTTCAACAGTGCGGCGCAGGCTATCTGCGAGCTGGCGGACGATGCGATTTCCAATCTCCGTGCCAACAGCGACGACCCCGACCTCTCCATGACGATTGTGGTGTCCTTCGAGAATCTGGGCGATGCAGTGGAGATCGGCGTGGTGGACGGCGGCACGGGCATCACCAATTTGGACAGTGCGCTGACCATCGCCTGTCGGGACGGGGCGCAGACGCCGCTGAACGAGCATGGCTTCGGGCTGAAACACGCGCTGGCGTCCTGCGACAGCAGCCCCAGCCAGCAGTGGAGCATCCGGACGCGGACGAAAAAGGACGCGGCTGCAAACCAGTACCGCGAGGTTACGGCGCCTTACTCCATGGGCACTTCTGAGGAGGACCAGCCCATGAAGGTGTTCTTTTACCCTGGTGCCGGCGGTCTGCCCTACCCGACTGGCACCGCTGTTACCGTCCGCTGCCCCATGGCAAAGTTCCAGACGGTGAAGCCCGACCGCAAGGCGGCGCAGTCCGATTTCCACCATCTCGTGATGTATGCCATCGAGGAACTCCGGTATATCTACGCCGGCGTGCTGGCAGATACGAACATCACGATGAAGGTGCTGGAGGTCAACGGTGGCACAGAGAAGTGCCACATTTTGAAGCCTCTGCAGCCCACATGGGAAGAGGGAACCATGAAGCGGCTGGAGAATGTCCCCTATGATTTGGGCGGCGGACAGCTGACCATCCACTGCCGGTATGGGAATATCCTCCCTACCAAGAGCAATGCCATTTACTATAAGGGCAACATGGCCTCCAGCGGTGTAGAGCTGCGCATCAACGGGCGCGCCATTGAGCACGGACTGTTCGACCGTGTTTGGGGCGAGGCTATTCACCCCAGCCAGAACCGCTTTCTGGTGCAGGTAGACCTGATTACGGACAATTCCGCCGCACTGCCCGCCACCAAGAATACAAAGACGTCCTTCTGTGAAGCGGATCCGCGCCTGAACAAGCTGTTCCGCTGGATCGCAACCTATGTCCCCGCGCCGCCCAAAGACGCGGACACCATCGAAGCCCGCTACGTCAAGGAGCTGGCGGCTAAGTGCGAGAGCAACCCCGATGCCCTGCGGGTGAGCCGCGAGGAGCCGGTATTTCAGAAAATCGGACTGAAGGCGAAAGTAGACCTGTTTGTGGGCTGCGTCAATGGCGTGACCATCTATGAAGCCAAGGCGGGCAAGACGAAGGCGTTGGATTTATACCAGCTCCGTATGTATGTGGACGGCTGTGCGCTGGACAACAAGCCTGTGGATGAGGCAATTCTCATCGCGCGGTATCACCCGCCTGAGGTGCGGGAGCTGCTGGACATCCTCAACGGGCTGTCCGCGCCTGATGACCGTCCCTACAATTTCCGGTTAGTCACATGGGATGAGGAGGGCATCTTCGTGCAACAGAGCGCGTGACTGAGGCGAGGGAAAAGTGTGCAATGGTTGCACACTTTTCCCGCCCTGCGCGGCACACGAATTCGATTGTGCGTGTGCGCCTGAATTGTATGAACCGAGGATGCGGAGAACGACATGATTATCAAAAACGCCATCAAATGCAGAAAGTGCGGGGATGTTATAGAATCTACCTCGACACACGACCTCAAAATATGCTCGTGCGGTGCCTGTGCTGTGGATGGAGGACACGAATACCTGCGGCGTTCCGCGCCGTCGCTGGATGACTTCATCGACTTGAGCGTGGTCAAGCTGGACGAATCAACCGACAAGTTGTTTTTCTCATAATGGTACAGCAGGTCGCGGCGTTGCCGCGACCTGCTGTTTTATACAGCTCATAGTTGCACATATGTGCGGGCGAAAGCTCGGTATCCTGTTTTGCCTTTCCGTGCGCCGCCTGCTACAGTAAGGCCAGAAAAGGCGGGACTGCTTGTGGATGCAAAGAAAATATGCTATACTTTGCCCTGTGTGATTGAATTCAGGAGGGACGCCATGTTTTATACGGATGAGGAAATATCTGTCATCACCGGCTTTCTCAACGGCTATCTTGTCCGTGACCATGCCAGTGCCAAAGTAAGAGAATCGTATATCAGGATCAGCGCAGGGCTTCAAAGTCATACACTGACCAGGGACGATTATGTTTGGCTGGAGAATGCTCTGTTGTTTCTGCGCCCGTACTGGTGGAGTGACCGCGAGGATGGGAAAATGCTGATGGATGCGTTCCTGCATACGCAAACATTAGCAAAAGAAGAATAGCGAAAAAGATGAAGGATGTACCAGCTGATACACCCTTCATCTTTTTTTCGGTTTATTTGCGTTTCGCCCCTTCAAGATTTTGTCGGGGGTTACAGCCACGCTGATATGCTCCGCTGGGCATGATCGCCTATCCCGTGCCTGCTCTGCTCCGTCCTCAATGCCTAATGACCTCAAGTACAAGGCCATTGTAGCGGAAAGCTGCCGGGGCGTACAGGTGGAAAACGCTTCTTCGCCGCGAGAACCGGCTTATCCGTTCATATCATCGTATCCATGAGTGCTGCCAACGCTGCTTGCTGCGCGGATGTCAAGCAATTCCATTTATCCAACATCTCACGCTGCGCGGGAGTCAGAGCCACACAAATGTCGTCCTGTGCAAAGAATTGCGACAATGTAACACCGAAAGCATCGCAGATCTTCTCAAGCGATGCAAACGATGGCGTCATAGATTTTTTATACCACGAGGAGATGGTAGACTGTGGCAGGCCAGAGCGTTCAGCAAGCTGATATTCCGACCATCCCCGTGCCTCACGATTCTGCTTAATGATTTCAAGAATGTCTGTCACAACTTCACCACCTTAGATTTTTCGTTTATTATACTTTGAAAAATCGTTGCATTTTAATAATTATTGTCGTATTATTTATTGCGACAATAATCTTCGTAAAGGTGTGACTGCTTTGGAAGAAGGCTGCCGTATATACCGTTGTGCAGTCATGGGACAGCACCCCATGCGCTTTCCGTGGGGGTTTGACGAGGAAGATGACCGCTGCCAAAAACTGAAAATGGAGTTGGCGCAGCAGATCATGGCGCTGCGCCAGCGCGGTGTGACACAGTTCCTGACCGCCTGCGACTGCGGCGTAGGTCTGTACGCAGCCGAGATCGTCAATGGTCTGCGGGAAACCACCGACCAAGACCTGATGCTTTTCTGCTACATACCACATGAGGAACAAGCCACAAAGTGGGCGCCGTATCTGCGGGAACGCTATTTTACTATGTTGGAAAAATGCACCCATATTTCTGTTGTGTGTCCCGTGGGTACGCCGGATGCACAGCTGCAAGCCTATAGGAAGATCATCGGCCTTGCCGATGTGGTACTATATGTCCATGATGCGGATATGTCAGCAACGGACAGCGGGGAAAACAAAGCCTTTGCTTATGCTGCGGAAAACCATACGCCCACGCTGGTCTTGCATCCGAAAGAGCTGACCGCAGAGTGGGTCGGCGAGCGGTTCTATCCCAGACGGTCTTGATAACAGGATGATTAGCCCCTGTTCACGACGCAGCAAGCCGGATCGCGCCTTGCCTGCAAAACAAAAAAAGCCGTAGGCATCTGTGCCTACGGCTGCATGAGGAATAGCTCGTTTTTCGTAAATCATATACAATTCACGACTCCTGCGTCTGCGCGTCTTTGCAGCGCATCGCTTTGCGGCATCTCTGACGGAATTTTTGACGGAGTTAAACTGCCCCACGTACTTTCAATCGGGAGAAAGCATATACTCTGCACCGCCTGCTTTTTATGTGCCAGAGAGGAATGCACATAGGTCTGTAATGTCGTCCGTATATCAGCGTGACCCAGCAGCTCGCTGAGGCTCTTGATGTCCACGCCGCTTTCCATGCACCGTGTCGCGTAGGTGTGTCGCAGGGCATGAAAATTTCGGTAACGGATGCCACAGCGCTCCAGCAGCTTGCGGTATCGGTACTGTAGCGTGCGCGGCTCCATCGGCGTGTCCGTGTTGGTCAGCAGATAATTGCCTCTCTGAATGCTCTGGGTGGTCGCTTTCAGCAATTCCAGCATATCATTGGGAATGGCTACAAGACGCACAGAACTGTTGCTTTTCGGGGCTTGCACCACCAGCCGTGTGCCTGAGCCATCCCGCACGCGGGCGGCAGAACGCTCGATCCGCAGGAAGCCTGAACGGAAGTCAATGTCACTTTTGCGTAGAGCGCAGATCTCACCAAGGCGCAGCCCGGTGTTCAGGATTAGAAGGACACAAAGTCCCGTGATGTCCGGTGCATCCAATACCTTCTGCGCCAGCGCGGCTATTTCGTGGTCAGCAAATACCTCGACCTTTTTGCTTCGATATGCAGGCAGCTCCACATCCCTGCCGGGGCAGTCGCAATGGCATTTCTTTTTCACAACTTTGAAAATTGTTTTCAGCAGCACGCCAACATCCCTTGTGCTCTTGCATGACAAACCTCTATCTTGCAGCCGCGAAAAAAATACAGAAAGTTTTTCCGCCGTCAGATCACGCAGCAGGATCGTTCCAATTTCAGGGACAATATAGTGCCGTATCATATACTCGTAACGCCCAATCGTTGAGGCCTTCAGTGCGCCGCGGCGCTCGGACAGGAAGAATTCTGCTGCCTGACATACCGACATTTCACCTGTCAACATAGGCTTCTGTGGCAGCGCATCTTCCATCCTTCGCCGCTTCTCACGGCAGGCGGCATAGCTCTTGGCATAAACATACCCATATTCCGCCTTGCCGGCAGGTGTTCGGCCACGAATATAGCGACCCTCCCACCGGCCATCTTTTCGTTTGTAAATGTTCTCTCCGCGACGTGGCATAGTAATCTTCCCTTCTTTCTGACGGTGTTTGTGACGGCAATAAACAAGATGCCGTGGTATCCTTTCTTTTGAACTTCCAGATGATGGAAACAATATAAAGCAATTTGAATCGCAATTCAGATAGTTCTTGCTTTTTCACAATTTTCCTGCATTTTTTGTTGACTTTTTTGGCAAGTCAATGTATAGTAAAAGATAGAATTGCGGTAACTTTTCTGTCGTGAATTGTATATGATTTACGAAATACCCAGAGCGTGTGCTGACACTTTGCAGTATGCACAAACCGCAGTGGCCTCATTCATTTGCAACAGACAAGTAAATATGATCCGGTGACACCGTGTGGCTGTGTTGGTCGTAAAGATCTTTTTATATGCAAAAGATCAGGCAGCAGCCTAAAAGGAATTTGGGTTAGAAACCCTCTGCGGACGGCACTGTGAGCGCAAGGAAATGGTCGAAGCGGCGAAAGCTGTTGGGTAATACCGCCATTGGGAGGAAGCTTCTGAGAAGGTAGATCATGTACGAAAGGCGAAAGCCTTGTGGCGCGAGGGCAGGAGAATTGCACGGTCAAGGATCTTTGGTACACAGTGGCGCTCTCTCGCTGTGACGAGGGCAGGAGCGTGCGCTGACGGATTTTGTCAGCGTTTTTTCTTGCCAAAATGTCGCTGGTCATCCCCTGAGAAGGGGTTTGTCCGGCATTTTTTCGTAATAAGGAGGAGTGTTACTATGTCTCAACGCGGCGGACGTCCCATTGATTTTCAGGCGTGGGCACAAAACCAAATAGTCAAAAGGGCTGTAGCAGCACTGGAAGCGCGTGACGAAGCATTTGCCGAGCGAAACGCAGATACGCCGCTGCCGCAGCTGGCGCGGTATCTGAGCCGGTGTGCCATCTCGCTGGGTCACAGCCCATCCCCCAGCGAAGTGGATGGCGGTACGTTTATTGAGCAGCGTTTTGGCAGCTGGGCAGCCGCGATGGCGGCGGCAAGGCTGCCGCAGCCTCGTTCCATGCGCAAGCTGCGCGACACCGCTCGCTATAAGGCGGAAAAGGTAAAGCAAGAACCGCTGTTTCGCGAGGAGCGAAGGCAGAAGCGGCAGCGCAAGCTGGAGCAATCCGAGCAGCGAAAGAAGGAGCAGGCTATCAAAAAGCGTGCGGAGCGGGCTGCTAAGGCAGAATGGGCGGCGAAAAAGAAGGCGGAGGCTGAAGCAAAAGCTCTCACCTTGGCAGCGACCTCCGCTGAAGCCGCACTTGATACAATATCCGCAGCAATTAACCCCAGTCAAGCCGAGACAGTCTGAACGGAGACTGTCAGCTTTCCATAGGGGGACGGGGTTTAAGCCGCCCCGTCCCCCATCCTCAAATCCGCAAAAGGCAAGTCGAGACGGCAAATGCCGTTGTCTTTTCCATAGCGGGAGGGGTTTGCCGGCCCCTCCCGCATCCTCAAAATCAACAGCCCTAACGGCTGAAGGAGAATTGACATGAAAAAGAATCTGAGATATATCATCGCGTTCCTGCTGGCAATTATGATGCTGTTGAGCCTGTGCGCCTGCGCCCAGACCGGCACTGCCGGCAATAGCGGCGGATTGGATCTGGATTATGTGGGAGAGGATACCGACCAACCCGAAGAGGAAAAGCCGTGGTATTCCTGGTTTACGGAGGCCTTCAGCTTCGGCAAAAAGGAAACAACATCTACCCCGTCCCAAAGCAAGCCTGACAGCGTGGCGGATTTCTATGCCCAGGGCTCCGGAGATGCATCGCAGGGCAACAAGGGCAATAAGACAGACCAGACGCCTTCTACCACACCTGAGGAGGATACCGCCAATAAGCCGTCCAACTCCGGCGGCAAAAAGGACGACAATAAAAAGGATGACCAGAAGGGCGAGGACAGCAATACCCCTACGCCTACCCCCGAGCAGAAGCCCGAAAGCCAGAAAAACACCGTCACCATTACCATTCGCTGCGATACGGCGGTGAATAACGGTATGCATCTGGAGAGCAAGTGGGCGGGCATCGTCCCGGCCTCCGGCGTGATCCTGCCGGTAACCACGGTGGAGGTGAAGGAGGGCGACACGGTTTTCGACGTCCTCGCCTTTGTGTGTGAAAAGTACAAGATCCACATGTCCTATCGCGGCGGCACGTCCAGCGGCTGCTATGTGGAGGGCATCAATAACCTTTATGAATTCGACGGCGGCCGCTGGAGCGGATGGATGTACTGCGTCAACGACTGGTATCCCAACTACGGCTGCGGCGTGTACTACGTCAAGCCCGGCGAGGTCATTGAGTGGAATTACACCTGCGACCTTGGCCTTGATCTGGATGGCGGTTGGTGGGAAGGTGCTCAGGATTGGAAGGATAACCATGACTGATACCCGGATGCGTTTCTTCGGGAATCTGCATCCGGCGGTCAGCATGGCATACTTCGTGCTGGTGCTGGGCCTGACACTGGCCTGTATGCACCCGGTCACGGTAGTGCTGTCGTTTCTGGGCGCCAGCTGGTTTTCCATCCGACTGCGGGGCTGGAGGGCCTACGGCCACACCATGCGGTTTGTGGGGCCTATGTTTCTGCTGATCGCCCTTGCCAACCCCCTGTTCAACCATCGGGGCGTGACCATGCTCTTTACCATCAACCACCTGTGGTACACGCTGGAGGCCGTGTGCTACGGTCTGGTGTCCGGCTGCTCCCTGTGCGCGGTCATTATGTGGTTTACCTGCTATCAGGAGGTCATGACCTCCGATAAGTTCCTGTACCTGTTCGGCAAGCCCTTCCCCGGTACGTCGCTGCTGATCACCATGACGCTGCGGTTCATCCCACAGCTTCAGCAGAATCGCCGCGAGATCCGTCAGTCTCAGGCCATGTTACAGGAGGAGGGCACGCGGCTGCTGCAAAGGCTGGGCAGTGCCTTACGGAACCTGTCGGTGCTGCTGACCATGAGCATGGAGGCGGCGGTGGAGACAGCGGACAGCATGAAAGCCCGGGGCTATGGTGCCAAGCGGCGCACCACCTTCCACCTGTTCCGCTTCGATGGCCGGGACGCCCGGACGCTGGGTCTTATTCTGGCGGTGGCAGGGGTCTGCATCACCGCCCGCGCCTTCGGCCACGGGTATATGGAGTTCTATCCCGCCATGACACCGGTGGTGCTGGGCAGTGCCAGTTATACCATGTTCGTGTTCTACGCCGTGCTGATGTTCCTGCCCGGTATTCTTGAGACAAAGGAGACCATTAGATGGCGCTCTTACGGTTTGACCAACTGAGCTTCGCCTACCCGCTGGCCGAAACGCGGGCGTTGGACGAGGTGACGTTGGAGATACAGAAAGGCGAGTATGTGGTGCTGTGCGGCCCCTCCGGCTGCGGCAAGACCACACTGCTGCGCCATGCCAAGCCCGGCCTGCTGCCCGTGGGGGCAAGGGCCGGCGAGACCTTTTATAAGGACGCGCCCCTTTCCCAACTGCCGGAGCTGACCGCCGCGGCGGAGATCGGCTTCGTGCAGCAGAACCCGGATAACCAGATCGTCACGGATTTCGTATGGCATGAGCTGGCCTTCGGCCTTGAAAATATGGCGCTGAGCGTGCCGGTGATCCGCCGTCGTGTGGCGGAGATGGCCGCTTTTTTCGGCATGGAAACGTGGTTCCGCAGTAAGACCACGGAGCTGTCCGGCGGACAGAAGCAGCTGATGAATCTGGCCTCGGCACTGGCAATGGGGCCGAAGCTGCTGATTTTGGACGAGCCTACCTCCATGTTGGATCCGCTGGCGGCCCGCAACCTGCTTGCCACCGTGCAGCGGATCAACCGCGAACTGGGCGTAGCCATCCTTTTGACGGAGCATCGGCTGGACGAGGTATTTCCCGCCGCCGACCGTGTGGTGACTATGGATCGGGGGCGCATCCTGTCGGACGGTGCGCCGGCTGAGATCGCGCGGCAGCTGTCCGGCAGCGCGGAAAAGAGCCGTATCTATTTCGGGCTTCCCGCCGCCGTCCGCATCTTCAGTGAGCTGGAGCAGACGGACGAGCTGCCCCTGACGGTACGGGATGGCCGCCGCCGCTTGGAGCGGCTGCTGCCCATCACGGCGGAGGATTCCGCGCCTGAAACCGCGAAACCTGAGAAAGAAGCAAAGCACCCCGCCGTTTTAGAGGGCAAGGAGCTTTGGTTCCGATATACCGAAAAAAGCAAAGATATTCTTCGCGGCACAGATGTAACGCTTCATCGGGGTGAGCTGCTGTGTCTGCTGGGCGGCAACGGCGCAGGCAAAACCACGCTGATGCAGGCACTGGCCGGCTTCCGAAAGCCCTATCGTGGCAAGGTGAAGCTGGCGAAGGGTCAGCGGCTGTGTATGCTGCCCCAGAACGCCCGGTCGCTGTTTGTGGCCGACACGGTGGAGAAGGAGCTGCTGGACAGCGCCGGTCAGGATCAGGCCAAAGCCATGCAGATGGCGGAGAAGCTGGAGCTGATGCCGCTGCTGGCGCGGCATCCCTACGACCTGTCCGGCGGCGAGATCCAGCGTCTTGCCGTAGGCAAGCTGCTGCTGCGGGAGGCCACGGTGCTGCTGCTGGACGAGCCCACCAAGGGGCTGGACGCCTATGCCAAGGCGGAGCTGGCGCAGCTGCTGCTGGCACTGTGCCGGGAGGGCGCGTCTATTCTGGTGGTGACCCACGATGTAGAATTCGCCGCCCGGTACGCCACGGGCTGCGCCCTGATGTTCGATGGCCTGCTGCTGTCTGAGGGCGAGCCCCACGACTTCTTTGCCGGGAACCGGTTCTATACCACCGACGCCAACCGTATCGCGGCAGAGCACTTCCCCATGGACATTACCTGCGAGGAGGTGATCGCGTCGTGTCGAAGCTCTTTGTCAGCAAAAGAACCAGAGCCGCCGCGTGGGTGATCCTTCTGGTGCTGCCCGCCCTGATGGTGGCCTTCGGCTATTACCACAGCCACCGCCCCGCGGTCAATCCGGTGGGGTCACGCACCTTCTGGGATTACGTTATCCTCAACTCCGATATTCTGCTGGGGCTTTTCTTCCTGCTGGCCTCCGCCATCCCCTTCATACTGGTATTTGATAAGAAGAAGCCCCAGGCTCGCGAGCTGGTGCCGATTGCAGTGATGGCGGCCATTGCCGTGGTAGGCCGCACCGTGTTTGAGATCATCCCGCTGCCCAACTTCAAGCCCTGCTCCGCCATCATTATCATTACGGCGGTGGCCTTCGGGCCGGAGGCGGGCTTTCTTACCGGCGCGCTGACCGCCTTTGTCAGCAACTTCATTTTCGGACAGGGGCCGTGGACGCCGTGGCAGATGTTCACCTGGGGACTGGTGGGCTTTCTGGCGGGTATTCTGCAAAATGCCGGTGTGTTTGCGGAAAAGAACCGCCCTCACTTCACGGCGAAGCTGTGGGACAGGCTGTGCCCGGAGAATACCAACCGGGTCGATTTGCTGCATTTTGTGCGGCAGCTTACCGACCACGCGCCCCTGCGGCTATGCCTCTATGGTTTCCTGTCCGGCTTTCTGTACGGCTGGATCATGAACCTGTATTTCATCATCGGGTACGTTAGCCCCCTTACATGGCAGACGATAGGCGCGGCATATCTATCCAGTTTCTTCTTCGACTTCTGCCACGGGCTGTGTACGTTTCTGGTGCTGTGGGCACTGGGCGACCCGTGGGTACGGAAGCTGGAGCGCATCAAGATCAAATTCGGCCTGACGGCGGAGGAGCGGAACTATGTGCTGCCGCCCTCCACATTTGAGATAGCGAGAGAGAACTATGAGTGAACGAAAAACGATCATCAGGACGGTGGGGCTGAAGAAGCACTACACCGTCGGCGGCAACACTGTCCGCGCGCTGGATGGCGTGGACATGTCCGTGCTGCAGGGCGAATTTGTCTGTGTCGCAGGCCGCAGCGGCTCCGGTAAGTCCACCATGCTGAATATGCTGGCAGGTCTTGAGCCGCCCACGGAGGGCGAGATTATTGTCCGAGGCAAGCATCATTTGGAGGCTATGGACGAGGAGCAGCGGACAAGGTTCCGCCGCCGCTATATTGGCTTTGTGTTCCAAAGCTACAACAACCTGCCCCAATACACAGCGTTGGAGAATGTGGCGCTGCCGCTGGCCATCCGGGGCGTGCCGGAGGATGAACGGAACTGGCTGGCGTGGCAGGCATTGAGCCGCGTGGGACTGCGCGGACACGTAGATCACCGGCCCGCGGAGCTGTCAGGCGGTCAGCAGCAGCGCGTCAGTATCGCCCGCGCCATTATTACGGAGCCCTCCATCGTGCTGGCGGACGAGCCTACCGGGAATCTGGACAGCCGCACCGGCCAGGAGGTCATGGAGCTGCTGTGTGAGATCTTCCGGGAGCGGAACACCACCTTTGTTCTCAGCTCACATGATCCACAGATGGCGCTTTATACAGATCGTACCGTCTATTTCAGTGACGGGAAAATAGAGACAGAGAATCACCACACCGGAGAGGAGCGCACACAGTGAAAAGAGAAACGGTAAAACGGGCACTGGCCCTGTTGATCTGCGTATGGATGACAGTATCCCTGCTGCCTGCCGTCGCTATGGCGGAAGAGGTCACAGAGGATGTGATAGATGACAGCACCATTGAGGCTTACACGTCTTACGAAAACGGAGAGGACGCCGGCGTCAGCGGGGTCTCGGTTACAGACGAAAAGCCCAACACGGATATCAAGGTCATACCCAGCGACGCCAACGCCCTGATCCTGATGGATACCGGCGCACAGTCCCCCAAAGGCGTTCCCGGTCAGGTGGTGAAGATCGTGCTGCCGCTGGCGGTGAACAAGGAATATCTGCCCAGCGAGAAATACATGCTGCGCAACATCAACATCTATCCCGATGTGCCTACCGACGCCAGCGTGTCCAACTGGCCCTTTGAGCTGATCTATGCCAGCGATGTGCAGCACTTAAAGGATATGTCCTACAACTCCACGGCGGAGGTGTGGTTCGAGTTCAAGGTCAGCGAGTTCGCCAGTAAGGGACGCTACGCTGTGCCCTTTAAGATCAACGCCACTGTGTGGCGGGAGGACGCCGTGAACGGCACCACCATCACCGAGGACGTGACCTTCAAGGTCAGTGCCTATGTGACCGTTACCGACAACGGCAATATGTCCGGCGTCACTACCTCCTTCGGTAGCCTTCAGGTGGCGGGTACCAACGCGGGCGGCTCCTATACCGTGCCTACCGGCACACCCAATCAGACTATCTCCATGCGGATCCCCGTGATCAATGTGGGCGGTACCCTGACCAGCGTGACGGTTTATCCCGTGGTCTCTGCCGCGCTGGACGAGTTCCCCTTCGTGATCGATTCCACCAATTTGGGCAAGTACTTCGACTACTGGGCCAGCGGCGAGGTGAAGTATCTGGACTACACCTTCACGGTGTCGCCCTTTGCAACCTCTGGCAACAAGTCCATTAAATTCAAGGCAAATTATTTCGAGAACAGCGCCCCTGCGGAGGGCTCCTTCTCCACGCAGTTTACTGTGATCGACGGCTATGACGCCTCCGCCATGTCGGTGATGGTGCAGAGCTATAAGCTGTATGTGGACGATACTGAGGTATCCGGCCTGATGGCAGGCGAGGAGACGGAGCTGCGCCTGACCCTGATCAACAATTCCAAATATGACACAGCCAAGAAAATCATCTCCAGCCTGGTATTCACCAATTCTCCCGGCCTGACGCTGTGCGTAGGCGGCACGGATACCGCCTATGCCGACTCCATCAAGCCGGGCGGTACGACGATCCTGAAATACAAGATCATGGCCAAGCAGGACGCGGAGGTTGGCCCCGCCATGCTGGGCATCAACCTGACCTATGAGACCACCGAGGCAGTGGCCGGTAAGGCGGCGCAGAACATCATGCTGCCGGTCAGCCAGAAGATGGATGTTCTGGCCGGTACGCCGGAGGTGTACGGCACACTCAGCAAGGATAAGGAAGCTACCATCTCCGTGCCGCTGACCAACATGGGCCGCGCCAAGGCTATGAATATCCGGGTGCTGGCCACGGACGGCATGACCGCCTCCACCCCCTGTTATGTGGGTGACCTGCTGGCAGGCGGCTCCACCAGCGCCGATGTAACGGTGGGCTTCTCCAAAATCGGCGCGTTTGTGGGTAAGATGATCCTCCAGTATGAGGACGCCAACGGCGAGACCTATTCTCAGGACATCTCTGTGCCCCTGAGCGTGGCGGAAAGCTCTGCGGATACAGATGCCAACAGCGTCAACGCAAATAAAGACGGCACAGGCAGCCGCTGGTGGCTGTGGCTGCTGATAGCGATCCTTGCGCTCATCCTGATCGGCATTGTGGTCTATGTCATCATCCGCTATAAGCGCGGCGAGATCGGGCCCGGTGCCGAAAACACCGCTGCCTTGGACGATTTTGACGACGACTTTGACACAGACGGCGGCGCACCGGGCATCGGGGAGAAGCCGCTGACCTACGACGGAAGCAATAAGGACGGGAATGTATGAAGCCAAAAGACCTGTTTCGCTACGGCTGCACCAACCTGTTCCGGCGAAAGACCCGCACGGCGCTGACAGCCCTGTCCATGGCGGTGGGCGTCATGTGTATCGTGGTGCTGATCTCCGTGGGTCTCGGATATGAACAGGCATACCGCGAGAGCATCGAGGCACTGGGCAGCCTGACAAAGATCGATGTGACGCCTGCCACCGGCGATTACGGACGCAAGGCACTGCTGAACGACAAGGCACTGGAGGCGTTCCGAGGCATCGACGGTGTGGAGGCGGTAACGCCGGTCTATCAGCAGTCTGCCTATATCGTGTCCGGCAACTATGTCAACATGGTGCGCGTTTACGGCATTGACATGACCACGGCGGAGCGTTTCAGGCTGACGCCGGAGCGGGGCGTTATGGCCGGGGACGGCACGCGCCTGCATCCGGAGGTGCTGTTTACCGACGATGTGGCCGCCGGACTTGCCAACAAGGCGAAGGACTGGGAGCTGGCGGTGGATGAGAACGGCAACGCCCTCATCGATCTGCTGGAAGTGCCTGTCCGCATGACCTTCGATTCCTCCAGCCTGACCGGCGAGCCGAAGGCCGACACCGACGGACGGGCACTGCCCTCCAGTAACCTGTATACCCTGCGGGTGACAGGCATCTGCTCCACCCTGAACAACAACTTCGCCACCGCCGCGTTCATGTCCTTCGACCGCTTGCAGGAGATGACGCAGGCCAACGCCAATTACATGGGTGCGACTACCCAGACTAAAACAGCGGAGGAGAAGGCCAACGGTCCTACCTACGACTTGGTTTGGGTCATGGTCAAGAACGTCAACGACGTGCAGCGTATTGTCAAGCTGATCCGCGACACGGGGCTGAACACCTATTCGCTCAACGATATGCTGGAGACGGTGCGGACGCAGTCCCGGCAGATCCAGGGGATGTTGGGCGCGCTGGGCGGCATCGCTGTCCTGATCTCCGCCATCTGCGTGGCAAACACCATGATGATGTCCATTACGGAACGGACGCGGGAGATCGGCGTGCTGAAGGTGCTGGGCACCGTTCGCAGCGACATCTTCAAGATGTTCCTGACGGAAGCACTGATCGTAGGCGTGATCGGCGGCGCGGCGGGCTTGGTGCTGAGCTTTATCGCCAAGTGGCTCATACCGGTGATCTTCGCGTCGCAGGAACTGCGGTGCGTGCTGCCCTGGTGGCTGGCGGTCTGCGGCGTGGTGTTCTCCGGCTGCGTAGCCATTGCCGCCGCATGGATCCCCGCACGCAAAGCGACGCTCATCAGCCCCAACGAGGCCATCCGCTCTGAGTGAGGTAACGATATGAAGAAGATATGCTGTGTAGTGCTGGCAATGCTCTGCATCCTGCCGTGTCTGGCGGGCTGCGGGAAAGCGAATACCGCCAATGAGGAGCCGCTGATCCGTAGCTTCGTGATCGGCAACAGCACGGCGGAGATCCAGACCCATACAGAGGATGGCGAAACGCGCTATGTGATCGCCATTACGCTGCCGACGGACACGGATTTTACCCGCTGTGCCGCAAATGTGGAGCTCGCCCCGGATGCGGTGCTGTCCATGGATAGTCCCTGCATCGTGAACGATCTGGGCGGGCGGCCCATCTTGAATTTGACGTTGGCAGAGCGTGATCTGGTAGTCACCCGTGGTGAGCTAAGTCAGACTTACAGTTTTCAGGTCGGATTAGAATGAGGGATAGTTCAATGAAAAAGATTTCAATTGTCTTTACAGTGCTTATTATCGCACTGCTATCAATGCTGACAGCCTGTGGAAAACAGGCGGATGATCCTGCCGGAGCTGATGGTACATCGGCGGATGCCATTTCTTCAGTAAGCATCAATGGCGTATCATGCCGTGTCGATGCTGAGAAAAATCCGGGCGGGCAGGAAACTGGAATGCTGTTCAGCATTTCCATCCCGAAATCAGAGGTTCAGGACGAAACGAATGTTGCCCTGACGCTGGAGCTTGGCTCCGATTGGTCGATTTCAGAGGATAGTAATTGTATAGTACAGATGGATGGCAGTAATGTCATTGTGGATTTGAGTGAAGAAGTGCCGGTAATTATCTTAAAGGCTGACGCCATGGATACGACACGCTGCTACCATCTGACTGTAGAATAGTAGGAAGTTCTATGTTTGCTTTTCTGATATTACGGAGGTGATGCCAATGGGCTAACGACGGTGAGCAACATTATGTTTAACAAAAAAGAAAAAACTCATGAAAGGAATTATAAGAAATGAAAAGTACCATTTCTAAGCGCCTTGTAGCGCTGTGCATGGCATTTGCCATGATGTTCTCCTTGATGACCGTTGTTCACGCAGATACCACCGTCAACGATGGCCTGTCTGCTCCCACTACCCATTCTGAGGCAGATAAGCCGGCTGAGGTATCTTCCATTCTTGTTGGGTCTACGACTGCCTACTACGAGACGGATGACAACACCGGCAATACCACTTACATCCGTGCCCAGCTGACTGGCAAGACCGAGTATGATCTGAAGAACGCTGCGGTTACTGTCAATCTGCAGGATAGTAGCACTACCGTTAAGCTGGATGGCACCGCCATTGATGGTGGCACAGCTCGTACCTTCACGACGAACCTGATGAATAAGGCACATACCCTTACCATCGGCTCGACCGATTATGTTCTGGCGGCCGGTCTGCCCAGCGGTCAGGTTGGCATTGATTCGAACGATCCTCTTGGCTTGGGTACTGTAACGATGGCCGGAACGGCCATGAATGTCTATGGCGCCAATGTTCAGAACCCCTTCATGGGCAATACCTACTTTGTTAATAGAAGCACCAACTGGACTTTCATTAACTACTTCATTTCCAAGGTTCTGCCTGAGGGTACGGAGTTGAACAGTGTTGCTACTACCTATACTCTTAAGGACGGCGCGAAGATCTCCGGCGCTGGTGCCACAGATGTTACTGCTGCAAGCTATACCTTCAACTTCACTGCAGGCAATATTCTCACCGTTGCAAACGACACCGAGAGCCGTACCTACAATGCCCAGCTTGCTGTCGAGGGTCAGTCTGTTATCGTTCAGAGAGATCCTACTACTGGTATCCGCAACTATGATGTTGATTTGACTGAGGTCATTAATTCCACCTATTATAGTGATACGACCATTAAAAACAAGGTCGATGAAATCGTGACCGCTTGGAACGCCTATATTGCTGAACCGCACACCTTTGATGCTGGTACCAGCGTCATGGCCGTTCTGCAGGATTTTGACGAATGGGCAACCGAGAACGAGGATCCGGAAACACGTGAAAGCTATTTTACCGGCACTTCTGACTTCGGCGGCGGCTCCTACCTGTCCAAGCTGAACAACCTGAACTGGAACGATTGCGGCAGCATGGGTGGCTATATGTATACCAATGATGCCAACGGCTTGTACAATGCAAACATTGAAGGCCTTAACACACGAACCGGCAAGTCTTCCATTCCCATGGTGGCGGCCAACAACATGACGTTTACCAGTTCTACCCGTATCGTGTGGTTCTTCACGGTGAACTATTCCAATTGGTTCTAACCTGACGATAGAACTTATTAGAAGGCACTAAACGACAGAGAAGAGCGGGCGGGAGGGTTCCCCACCCGCCCGCTCTTCATTTTATCTATCGGAAAGGGGAACCTTAAAATGAAAGTTTTTCGGCGTATCTCAATGTGGTTGCTGACTCTGATCATGCTCTTTTCCTGCGTCACGCCGGTAAGCGCACTGGAGTCACAGCATACAAGATGGCCGGTTTTCAGTGAGTTAGCAGAGGACCGCTATATAGCAGGTGGCGGTTATGTCCATTTTAATGGGTGGAGCAGCGGGGCTTACTTTGGTACAGTCAATAATGCGTATGTACAATTGACGTTACCGGAGGGGACGACCAACCTCAATTTATCGCCTGCATATTTTACTAACACAACAGGCGCACCGAATTGGACGGATACCGGTATTCGCTTTGAAGATACTACGTTTCGTTACCGTATCGAGCCGCTGAACGAAGGAACGGCGGACTATTCCCAGACACAGTTCTGGCGCTTCTATGATGCTAAGTCAGATCGCAGTGTCGTATTGCCTGTGATCACAATTGTTGAGAATGCCGCTGAAGAGGAAAAAACGGTTGATAAGCTGGAGGCGTATACCGCCCGGGCGGAAAAACTGGTTTCGACCATGAAGCAGTTTGACGAGGTATTCGACGCGTTGGTAGACTCCCAAAATGCCGCATCAGTACAATATGGCGGCCGCCATCCCAGTGATGTCAATCTGGCCTGCATTGTGGCCAATATGATCCAGATCGCCTTTGACATCCAGATCAGTTGGCCTGATACGCATAGTTATTGGGTCGAAGGTACTGGCTGGTCAACGGCTACCGCCGCTGATATCATCAAGCACTGGACGACCTATAAGATGCCTGGTACGGAGAAACCTGCCTGCAATTCAGGTGATAAGATCTCGCAGTATCAAGTAAAGCAATTGGACATGCTTCTGGATGTGGTCGCGCCGTATTATCTGAATTATCTGGAGAACCACCGTATTGTAGAGCCTACTGTCACATACTATGCAGTTGGTGGATCACGGGGATTGATCGACACCGCCAGCAAAACAATAACGCTTCGGTTGCCGGAAGATACCGATTGGAACAAGCTTCCCGCGCCTACGGTAAAAACCAACGATGAATGTCAATTCACCCAGAACATTGGCAGCTTGAGCGATGGACAAGTAATCGCTGCGGTAACACCGGGTGACCGTGCAACAGGCACCTATTATAATGGCAGTGATACTACTGGATACGGATTCAAAAAGAATCTGAGCCAAAGATGGACGATCAACGTCGAAGAGGGAACTCCTTACACAAAGGTACTTACCTTTGACATCGAAACAGCTGATGGTAAAGTTCGCTCTGCCCGCATCACGGATGGCGAGGACGGAAGCAACGGGACGATCAAGCTGAATCTGCCGGTCGGAATCGATTTGACCTCGTTGTCCCCTGAGGTGGATTATGCCGGTGAAGGCTTCTATTACACTGTTGACGACCAGAGAAGTGATAAAACCGAAGAGATCGACTTTACTAAGAAAATCGGACTGGTCGTTTACAACACGGAGTACGAGACAGAGGCCACATATGACGTTTTCGTCACGGCGGAAAAATCTGTGGAGAATGACATTCTCTCTTACAAGATTGGCGATGCGGTCGGTACGATCTCCGGCAGTAGTGTGTCCATAACGATTCCGTATGCCACAGACCTTACCACGGCAGAGCCGGAGATAACGGTATCCGAATTTGCGAAAGTGACACAGAAGCCCGCAGAGCTTCAGGTCGGTGAAAATCACTATACCGTGACCGCAGAAAACGGCGCTGAGCAGGACTATATCGTGACGATCACCCGCACTCCGGTAGCGACGGGGCGGCAGATCAAGTCTTTCCGCTATGGCGGGTATGAAGCCACGATCAACGAAGGTACGGCTGAGATCACCATGACGCTGCCAAAGGGTATCTCTCCTGTTTTCGCGCCGACCATCGAAATTTCCGAGTTTGCCACAGTTTCTCCGGCCTCCGGCGAAGTGCAGGATTTCAGCTCGCCTGTCAAGTATAAGGTCACGGCACAGAACAAGGCGTCTAAAACCTATACGGTCAAGGTCGCGATATCCTCTGAGGCTGCTCCCAATGCGTATATAGGCAAGCTTGAGCAGGTTCGTAACAATATCATCACCCGGTATCGCAGTGAAGCGAATGATGACTGGGAGTGGATGGACCTCGGCTTCTATGAAGACCGGCCAGAAAACTACAACACCTCCGAACACCCCTTCGACATTGCCGCAAAGCTTGCGAAGCTGGACACAACCACAAACGTGGCAATGACCGAGTTTGACCGTACCATCATGATGCTGACTGCCCGCGGCTTTGACTGCACGAAGCTCTCGCAGTACAACAATGGAGAACCGTACATTGACAGCAAGAACAACGAGATCGACAACCTTGTCGCAGCGCTCTACAACTATTCCGGTGAGTACACCATCAACGGCCCCATTTTTGCGTTGCTGGCTTTGGATATGGGAAACTACACCATTCCTGATAATGCCAGATGGACGCGGGAGAACCTGATCAATGTCATTCTGGACTATGGCAATTATGACGAGTTCGGCATTGACATGGTGGGAGCTATCATGTACTCTCTGGCACCCTATCAGAATGATGCTGCTTATGGTGCGCAGATAAAGGAAAAGCTGAACTTGTGCCTGGAAATCATCCTGAGAAAGATGAATTCCGACTTTTCCTTTGGCGCGTGGGGTGCGACCAACAGCGAGTCTGCCGCATGGGTCATGATGGGCCTTTGCAGTATGGGCATCGACTGGAATGCCGATCCCCGATTCTCGGATGGTCAGGGTCACAGTGCGCTGCAGCACTGGATGGACAACTTCGTCAACGTAAACGGCGGCTATTTCCATCATACGACCAGCGTGACCAACGATGCCATGGCAACCTATCAGGGCTGCTATGCCACCATGTGGTATCTCAAATTCCTGGAGAAAGGTCAGGGGACTCCCTGCTACTTCTATTACCACCGGTTTGATTTCGCCCGTGAACTGTCTACGGATGCCTCCATCACCGACTTCGAGATCGAAGGAAAGAAGGGCGTTATCACCGAGGGCGGCGAAGGCGGCGAGAATACCATCACTGTTACGGTGCCCAACGGTATGCCCCTGACGAACCTGACTCCGAAGGTGACGATGGCGGAAGGTGCGACATTGCTGGCTCCGAGTCTGCCTACGACCTTTGTGGAAGGCGTTAAGCAGCCGTTTACCGTGCTGGCCGAGGACGGAAAGACCACCAAGACCTATTATGTCACCGTGAATCATGGTGATGTGGGCGCTTCCGGTGCCGAGTTGGATGCCAGCAGCATTAAGCTGAAAAACGGTGTACTGAACGTAATGGACATTCTGGAGAAGAAAGTCACCAAGGCGTCCGATGGAGCAACGGAGATCCTGCTTACGGTGAGAGCCGGTGTGGATACCTCAAAGATGTATCTCAGCGCCAGCATCTCCTATGCAGCGACAGTTGATCCCTCTCTGGATGGTAAGGATGCGATGAACTTCTCCAACTGGCAGACCTTCACCGTGACTTCCGGCGATAAGACGGTACAGAATACCTACCGTATTAAGGTCGTATCCAAGGCGCAGGCGGAGATTACCAGTTTCCGTGTTCAGGCGGTCGGTGAATGGTACAATGGTGTCATCGACAATGCCAAGAGCACCATCACTGTCACCGGTGTGGACGATTCCAAGCTGACCAGCACCAAGCTGGTCACGGACATCGAATTCACCGGAAAGACTTGTTCGCCGACCTCCGGTATCGCTGTGGACTTTGCCAATGCGGTCACGTTTACGTTGGGCGGCGACAATGATTTGGCAAGCCGCACCTACACCGTCACTGTGCTGAATAAGAGCGGTCAGCAGATCTCCGCCAAGAGCAGCGGAGGCGATGATGATACGCCCATCACCAGCACAGCGAAGATCACAGGCTTCTCCGTCCTGGGTGTGGAGGGTGAGATCGACCAGAGTGCCGGAACCATCACGGTCAAGCTGCCGGTGGGAACGAATGTCACGGCGGTCGCGCCGGTCGTTACCGTTCCTGCGGGAGCCGTGGTCAGTCCGGTATCCGGTGAGGTCGTGAATCTCAGCAACCAGTCGATATACACCGTAACGCTGGGTACGGAAAGCAGAAACTATACCGTCACCGTTATCTTTGAGCGCAGCATTTCCCAGCAGCTCTGGGATAAGGTGGCAGAGAACAGCGACGTAGCGGATCACCAGACCAGCTACGGACACAGATTTAATTAAGCAGAAAGGAGAGAGCCATGAAAGCAACAAAATGGCAAAGGGCAGTATCACTGCTCCTTTGCCTGCTCATGGCGATGAGCTTCCTTACGGTTACCGCACCCAAAGCGTATGCGGCAGACGATGCCACAGCGGCAGAAGTAACGTGGGCACAATTAACGAGTTTCAAGTTGGCAGATGAGTCCTATGTCTACAACGACTACACGGCGAAAAACCGCAATACTGCGTGGGAGATCAA
>ERZ857951.110-NODE-110-length-105699-cov-8.337038_pt1 | contig 105699 bp, 80 predicted proteins | sample MGYA00519759_ERZ857951 | MGnify/ENA primary metagenome ERZ857951 (study PRJEB31778, sample SAMEA3449377) | human gut metagenome | biome: human gut; feature: human-associated habitat; material: faeces | place: United Kingdom | collected 2010/2012 ...
CTAAAGATCTTCCCTCCCCCTGCATAGCAGGGGGTTTATTTTTACTGTCACACAACGAAAATGGCGGAAGTTTAAGGCTTCCGCCATTTTTTGTTTACCTGTATGAAGTGCAACTCCTGCTTCAAAGTATACATGTTGGCTGCTGCTGTGTGATGCAGTGGATATTTGTCTCATCAGGATCGATCCAATCTTTCAGCCAGATGACCTTGTTGTATCCAAGGCTCTTGGCAGTGAGGCCGATAATTACGCGAAAATCATCCAGAAGAACCTCACTGTTTTTGTATTTGGGATCAAAAAGATCCGCATAAGAAGTAATATCATTGGATATACAGACAAAGGCGGTCCGGTATGAAACCAGATCGCCTTTGATTTGTATATCATCATTAAATTGAGTTTATTTTACTATATTTTTGCAAAAAATCAATATACAGATTTATAAAAAATAAGAATAAAATTAGCAGAAAATTCTGTGATCTGCGCAAAATTACAAAATATTTATAAATCATGTTCTGAATTTTAGCGGAAGCTCTTCAGCCAGTTTACAAGGGAATCATGCCAGATGTTGTCGTATACGGTTTTTTTCATCTGGTCTGTGACCGGTCCGTTTCCTGCCATTTTTGCAAGGATAGCAGCCTGGAGTTCGCCTACGGTCATTTCTTCCGGTGTTTTATCCGGATTCGGTACCTCCGCTGCTGTTTCCTGTGAGCTGGAAGCTTCCGCTTCAGGAGTGGATGGAGCTTCTGCTACAGAGCCTGCTTCAGCCGCCTGATTCTCTTCTGTCTCAGGCGCATTGCTTTCGTTCTCTTTTGCTGCGGCAGTTTCTGGAACTTCAACCTGAACCGGTTTATATTCCGGCATATCTCCAGCTGGAAGCCAGATCTCACCGCTGTTTGCAGCAATACTGACACGGATCCTTCCGTACTCTACCCGTACTTTTTTACCTGTAAGAGCGCCAACATATTCATCTGCGCTTCCGGTTGGAAGATTCATCTCCGCCTCACTGTCATCATTATTAACGGTAACGATCACGCGTACCCCATCCAGATCCCTGGCAAAAGCAAACTGCCGGTTGGTAAGAGCAAGCTCCGAATAGCTTCCGTAACTTAAAGCAGGCGTACCCTGACGGACTTTACCTAAAGCAGCGATCAGAGCTGTGCATGGATTTTTGGTAACGGCATCTGCATAATCCTTCAGATCAAGTGCCGGTCTTAAACTTGCATCGGAAAATTTCTCTTTTTTTCCATCAATTCCGAATTCAGATCCATAATAAATACTTGGAACACCAGGCAAAGTATAAAGAAGCACATGTACCGGTGCAAAATGTGCCTTATTCTGAAGTTTGGTATGGATCCTCTCCACATCATGGTTGTCCACAAAATTATAAAGATCCAGATCTCCCATATTCTGAAGATATTTTACTGTGTGGGCAATCTCAAAATAGTTGTGATCATTGTGTCCGCTGTAAAGAGCTTTATGAAGGGCGTAGTTGGTTACGCTGTGAAGGGTCTGTCCGTTTACCCAGCGGCTGTAATCTCCGTGGATGACTTCACCCATCAACCAGAAATCCTTTTTGACTTCATCTGCTGTATGACGGAGAACACGCATAAAATCAAAATCCAGGACATCAGCGGCGTCCAGACGGATTCCGTCAATATCAAACTCGGAAACCCAGAAACGGATCACATCACAGATATAGTTCTGAACTTCCGGGTTACGCTGGTTTAATTTCACCAGAAGGTTGTAACCGCCCCAGTTCTCATAGGAGAATCCGTCGTTGTATTCTGTGTTACCGCCGAAATTCACATTACAGTACCAGTTTACGTAAGGAGAATTCTCCCGGTTTTTCTGGATATCCTTGAAAGCAAAGAAATCACGGCCTGTGTGGTTGAATACACCGTCAAAGATCACACGGATCCCTTTATCATGGCAGGCTTTTACAAAATTTGTAAGGTCTTCGTTGGTTCCCAGACGGGAGTCCAGTTTTTTATAGTCGGTTGTCTCATAGCCATGTCCTACACTCTCAAAAAGCGGACCTATATATAAGGCAGTACATCCGATTTCCTTAATGTGGTCGATCCACGGCAGCAGTGTGTTCAGTCGATGTACAGGAGTTCCGTAATCATTTTCTTTAGGAGCGCCTGTAAGTCCAAGTGGATAAATATGGTAGAAGGTTGCTTCGTTGTACCAGCTCATAATATTACACCTCTGTTCTAAAAATTTGTAATTTCCTGATAATTAGAGAAATTACACAAATATCTTCTTTATAATACCAGATTTTTGCAAAATAATCCAGAAACAATTAGACGTTTTTTTCGCAGAAAATCCGGCAGATTGTCAACTGCCGGATCATAACCGAATCAGGCATGTACCCTGAAAGGGGGCAGATATCTGATCAGCAGTATGCTTATTCGTCAAATTCTGCAGTAACAATAAAGCCACGCGGTGTATGCTCAATGCTTTTTATAATCCCTTCTTTGGACTTGATACGGTCTGCGTTTCTATAGCAGCCGGACATGGCTACTGCAGGCTCAATAATGTAGCTGTAGTTTGTAGCAGAGAGAAATTCGGAGATTTTCACTTTATCTCCTACCTGGATCAGTCCCTGCCTTTCCATTTTAAATTTTTCTTCGCGCATAAATATGCCTTCTTTCTGTATGAATATGCAGTATAAATATATCTGCTTCGCTTGACAGATTTTATGAACCAGATGGGATTCGCACCAGAAGCTTCTGGCCGTCTTTTTCTATTACTGTAAGGACAGGAATATGTTTTTTTCGCAGTGCATGGACGATCGGGTACAGAGAAAACATGGCATTGTCTGCGAAAACTGCCTCCGGCCTGTATCGGAGGATTTCTTTCAGCTGGTCTTTTATATGGCTTTTCCATTCTGCTTTTTCCATGGATAGTTCTCCGTAGATCCCGTTCAGAGTCAGTTCCGGAAGCTGAGGAACCGGCAGATGCACGATCCTGGCAGAAGGAAGCTCCGGAAGATTCTGAAGCAGCATGTCAGTCGTATCATTTCCACCAAGGCTTACGATCACAGCTTCCTCATGAAAAGCAGCAAGACTGCTCCGGCAGGCAAGAATGGAATCCTCAAGAGTTCCACAGGTCATGAGAAAACCGCCTTTATGGCAGAAGATCGCACTTTCAAGGCCGGTTACCGAAGCCAGCTCCTCTCCTTCCAGGCCCAGCCAGGAAGAAGGAAAGCTGCATTTATAATTCATGGAATATTCTTTTTTCTGTGGCTGGATACAATAGCCGCCCCGGTTGGATGGAAAGATCACAAAAGCGATATTGGTTTCGGAAAGGCGCTTCTGGCAGGGAATAAATTCCGGAAGTACCAGGATATTGGTATTTTCTGCCGGAGTTTCACCGGAAGCCAGGGCTTCGGTGTGTTCTGCAAGAACTTCTTCCACCCGTCTGTCCGCACGCTCATTTCCAAGGTAACGCTCAAATTTATTTTCCAGGATCATGCCGGCGACACTGACTGCCTGGAAAAATGCCTCGTCATTGCTGCCTTTGGAATCCCATCCAGGATTAAAATTGCCGATGAGCGTGGCAAGTTCGTTTTTTTCACCGGTATTGTCATTGATATCCAATGGCTGGACAAAGGATTCATCGAATTTCTGTGCCAGCTCCTCACCGAGGATTTCCGGCCCGAGTTTTTCCCAGAGAAGACCAAATGCCGCATAGGGAACGCCGTTGTCACGGATACGGCTGTCTTTCTGGTGGTGGTCATACTGCCCTCTTCCAATATCAAAAACAAGACCTTCATAATTTTCCGGAACAATGTTTCCACGTGCGATGGTGATCTCAGGATTCAGATATAAAAGCAGTGCGGCAGAAAAAACATCGTCTGCATGAAATTTTCCGCTGTGGGTAAATGCGGATGCATTTTTCTGTTTGATTTTTTCCAGTAAATGATTCATAAGAAACGCTCCTGTATGTTTATTCTGCCATTCAGTATACCACAGAAATGAAGAATAAACAAAGCCTCCTCACTGGAAGCTAAAAAAAGCACTCCATAAGAAGGCATAAATTTCAGATATTCACCGGGATCTGGATTTCCGTAACAAATTTATCGGTATTGTTTGTAATTCCATAATCGATCAACGTGGTTTCTCTGGAAAATCCGGTGATACAGAGTTTTTTCTCTTCAATGTATGCAAGGAGTTTCTGATAATAAGCCGGTGCTTCCCTGTGGCTTCCGCAGAAACGGATGGTTACGCAGGTCTGTCTGGGAAAAGTTTCCGTTTCTCCGTCATATCGGTCTTCCTGATCCAGAAGAAGAAAGATCCGGTCGTAATCCTGAAAAGATTTTTGGGAAAGCTGTTCTTTGGAGATCCCGATTCCGATCTTTCCCATAAAAACCAGAGATTCCTTCTGATTTTCTACCAGTTTTCGGATGGAATTCTCAAGATCCAGATATGTTTTCGGATGCAGGGAATCCCGGAGCCAGACAACGCGGCTTTCGGGAATTTCGACAGTTTGGATCACATCAAGCCTGGAATTCATGGCATCCCGGAGCTGTTCCAGGCGATGGTCGATCTTTCGGGAGATCAGCTCCAGCTTTTTTTGCTTCCTTGCGATCACTTCTTTCTGATGGACCAGCTTTTCTTCGATCACATCGGTATCACGGTTATCCAGAAAAGTTTTGATCTGGGCGAGTGGAAAATCCAGGACTCTGAGATAACGTATGGTGTTGAGAAGCTCAAACTGTCTGGTGCCATAATACCGGTATCCAGTGTCCGGGTCTGTATATTCCGGTGTTAAAAGACCAGCCTGCTCATAGTGGCGGAGAGTCCCCATACTGATATGGAACATTTTGGCTACTTCTCCGATAAGAAATAATTTTTTATCTTCCATTGGAATCTCCTTTGCATCTGGATACAGGACCATGACCGGCATGGTGTTTCAACCAGAAATAGGCGATCAGGCAGATCAGAACCGAAAGCAGAGAACCTGCCGGCGCTGCCATTCCCATAGGGAACAGCGTATGGGGAAAATATCTGGAAGCCAGATAAGATCCCGGGATACGGACCAGAATAATGGCAATGATATTGTGGATAAAACCAATATAGGATTTTCCATATGCACAGAAATATCCGGTAAAGCTGAAATGGATGCCTGCAAAAATGCAGTCCCAGATATAGGAATGGATATACTGAGTGCCAAGAAGTACGACCGTGTCATCTCCGGTAAATGCCTGAAGGATATGTGGAGCGGTAAACTGAACGATCAATGAGATAATGATTCCGTAAACACTTGTGATCAGGATGCTGTACTGGAGCGTTTTTGCCGCACGGTCATGCTTCCCGGCACCGATATTCTGAGCAGCCAGAGCAGAGACCGCAGCCAGCATGGAAGACGGAACCAGAAAGACAGCGCTGATCACTTTTTCCACGATACCAACAGCAGCTGCGTCATTTAATCCCCTGTGATTGGCGATCACCGTGATCACAATAAATGCAACCTGGATACATCCATCCTGTACAGCTACCGGGATTCCGATTTTCAGGATCTGCGTCATCACACGAGGATCCGGGCGGAAATCTTTTCCTGTAAGATGGATTCCGGTTTCTCTGTGGCGAATGAATATCAGGGCAATGATCACACTGAGAGTTTGGGCAAGTGTGGTTCCAAGGGCTGCTCCGGATGGTCCCATATGGAAAAAGCCAATGAAAACGTAATCCAGTACAATATTGGCAGCACAGGCAATGGCCACAAAATACATGGGAGTTTTGGAATCACCAATGCCACGGAATATGGAGCTGATTATGTTATAAGCTGTAATAAAGGGAATTCCGATAAAACAGATGATAAGATATTGTGTGGTACCTGTCACCGCTTCTGTCGGGATACCGATCAGTACAACAATGGGCCTGACGAGGAGAAGAAGCAGGAGCGTAAAAAGAATGGAAACAGCCATGAATAATGTGACCGTGTTTCCGATAGCTCTGGCTGCGTCCAGCTTCCTGTCTGCGCCGACAGCCCGGCTGATGGTAACGGTTGCGCCCATGGCCAGTCCTACAATAATGACTGTTAACATATGCATGACCTGGCTTCCGTTTGATACAGCAGTGATGGCATCAACATGGTCAAACTGTCCGATGATAAAAAGATCTGCCATTCCGTAAAGTGTCTGAAGAAAATAAGATAACAGGTATGGCAGGGCAAAGTACACAATAGTTTTAAAGATATTTCCGGTTGTAAGATTTTTTTCCATGATTCTCTTTTGTCTGATCGGTCGGATGTATTAGCCGGATGGCAATATTCCCGGTCAGATAACCTCCCGGATATAATTTAAACCTTATAACGGTTGTAATGTCAATGCTTTTTTGCGTGATTTACCATATGAGGAATTGGCTTGTAATCAAGAGGATATTCGCAATCCGCATTCGCTACTTGCTCATAATCGAATAACTGTGAAGCAGTTATTCGATTAAAAAAGGAATCTGCCCTGCGACAGATCCCTTTAAAATTTACGTTCTTTTATGTTTTATGTACAAAATAGGACGTTCATATTCAATTTTATTATAATGCGCAGATAATCTTATCCTGATATGCTGCCGGAACTTCTTCTTTATCCAGAGACATACTGATAATAAAGGAAACTTTGAAGGTTTCACCGATGGCACTTAACTGATCCAGTGTTCCGGTTGCATCCTTTCCTTCAAGTTTGGCTGTTGTAAGGAAGCTGTCCAGATATACCTGCTCCAGATCATGATCCTGAGAGAGGATACCACAGATAAATCCTACGAATTCATCCGCATTCTTAACCGGAAATCCGGAAACATCAATGAGGCGGACTTTGTTGTTCAGCTCATACATGTGCTTGGTGCTTTTGTCTAAGTAAACAATGCTGCCACTGGCATCCTTCACAGCCCCGTTTACTTTGTCTAACAGTACTTTTGTTTTTCCTTTGCCTTTCTTTCCTACGATCAGTTCAACCATCCTGTTTTCCTCCTTAGACACATATAATAATTTTGAATAAAATTGCTATTGATATGTTTCAAATTATAGTGCATTGTGAATAAAATTGCAAGGGGTTTTTGAAAGAATCTGGTAAATTTTCATCAAACATTATTGTTCTCTCTCATTTTCCATCTGCGCTTTTGCTTTTCTCCCGATCCGGGCGGTACTGTTCATGATACTGGCGCGGGTAACCTTGTCATTTCCGTATTTAAGTCGGATAGAATCCAGGGCTGCATCCAGTTTCTGGCGGCGTTCTTTTTCCCTGGTATCTTCAAAGAATGATAATTGTTCAAAGGAGTCGTCGGTAAGTCCGGTAAGTGATACCCCCAGAAGACGCAGCGGCTGTCCTCTCCAGGATTCTTCAAAAAGCTTTCGGGCGTGGAAATAAATTTCGTCGGTGATGTCTGTGGCGTTTTTCAGTTTCATCTGGTGTGATCTGTTCTGGAAATCCAGCGTTCGAAAGGTTACAGAGATGCAGGTACATTTTTTCTTTTTGCGGCGCATACGAGCAGCAAGGACATCGCATTGTTCCAGAAGGATCGGAAGCGCCTGCTCCATGGATACCAGATCATCATTAAAGGTTGTTTCCAGACTGAATCCCTTAGCTTCATCTGGTTTCATTTTTACCGGGGAGTCATCCAGACCGCGGGCGTACCGGTATAACTGCTGTCCTGCTTTTTCACCCAGAAGTGCCTGGATCTTGGGCTTTTTCTCATGGGCAAGATCACCGATGGTTCGTATACCCGCCTCCTTAAGCTTCTTTTCAGAGGATTTTCCAAGGAAAAGAAGATCTCTTACGGGAAGTGGCCACATTTTTACAGGGATCTCTTCCGGGAACAGGGTGTGTACTTTATCCGGCTTTTCAAAATCTGAGGCCATTTTTGCCAGCAGTTTATTGACAGAGATGCCGATATTTACAGTGAATCCCAGTTCGGTCCGTATCTTATCTTTCAGCTCATGGGCAGTTACAATCGGATCCGGGTAAATGTAGGAGGTGCCAGTCATATCCAGAAATACCTCATCAATGGAAAAGGATTCCATCACAGGGGCATAGGATGCACAGATACTTTTGAAAGACCTTGAATATTTATCATAAAGCTCAAAATCTGCCGGAACGGATATCAGTTCCGGGCATTTACGAAAGGCCATAGCCATTGGTTCTCCTGTCTGGATCCCGTATTTTTTTGCAGGGATGGATTTGGCAACTACGATGCCGGTCCGTTTTCTGGGATCTCCACCAATGCAGGAAGGAATTTCCCGAAGATCCGGAAGCCCCTGCTTTACTCTTCGGGTAGCTTCCCAGGAAAGGAAGGCGCTGTTTACATCAACATGAAAAATCAATCGTTCCATACATACTTCTTCTTTCAATCATGATCAAGTAAATCTGAATTGTGAATATCCGCCCGCAATTGCTTAAATAACATCCGATATTCGTCTTCCACTTCCTGGAAAGGACGGACTGTATAATCTATGGGAACACAGACCGATGGTTTGGGCTGCGGCGGTTCTTCGTTGAGAAGAAATTTCAGATCATACCAGAGAAGATCATTATCAATGTTTTTCAGCTGTTGCTCCTCTTTGGCAGAAAGTCCGGTGCCCAGATATTTTTCATATATGATGCAAAGAAGCTTTTCTTCCTGTCGCTGATATTCGGGAAGGCTTTTTTTAAACGGTCTGGGAACATCAGACATATAGCATTCACTGGCATCATGAAGAAGAGCTGCCAGTGCAAGACGTCTTGGCAAGCCACGGGCCATGGCTTCCTTTGCACAGAGGATACAATGCTGTCCTACGGAAAAAAAGGTCTTTACATGGCCATTTCCGCGGCATAAAAGAGAAAGGGCATGTGCGATATCATCTATGCAGATCCGTTCTTTTTCAGGTTGTGTGGGATCAAAATGTTTTCCCGTATAAGTGGTGATACAGTTACTCATGAAATATCCTGCCTTTCTGTGTAAAATACTCGATGGCTACATGGAAATCAATCTTATTGTTTATTATAAACACGAAGGGAAAATGTGTCTACACTGCCCAAAAATAAATTTCATGAAAAACAACAACAGGTTTACAAATACGACTGGTTCTGTGCTATAATACAAAAAAATGACAGGGAGAATGACGTCTATGAAACATATGGAAGAAATGAAGATCGCCGGACTTGCCATGGCATTATGTATTGTAATGCTTGGGATTTATATTGTGGTCCCCAAAGATGGAAACATTTCTCATCTTACGGCAATTCCGGATAACAACGCAGCGGAGCCCGTTCCTGACTCAACTTCACAGGGATCCGTAGATGCAGATTCTGACAGTGCTGATTTTCCAATCTATACGGAAGACAGTTATTACAGTGGATCGGATGATTCCGATGATAACACAGATACCGGTGATCCAGATACCGGAGACGACGGAAATTACGATCAGGGATATACTCCTGATGACGGGAACGTTAATGACACTTCTGATCCAGATATTTCACAGGGAGATGATACAGGAGATACTGGTGATGTTGTTGATGATGGTACGGATACCGGTGACAATTCTGATTCGGAACTGGATGACAGTAGTTCCGGAGATACCGGAGATGATACCGTAGAAGTCTACTGATCTTCAGAAAACACATGCATAAATAAAAAACAGGTACGCTTCATGAGCAGGTTTGACCAACTCACAGCGTACCTGTTTTTTTATCTGCCTGACAGATGAATCTTATTGTCTGGTTCAGATACTTTTTTTCTTCAGATTAATGTAATCAATGATCAGCTGAGCAGATTGTTCGATGCCCACAAGACCGGTATCAATAGACAGCTGATACTGGTTCGAATCACTCCAGGAGGTATTGGTGCAGGATTTATGGAACTGCTCTCTTTTTTTGTCTGTTTCCCGGATCTGTTTTCGTGCTTCTTTATCAGAAACATGGTCGCGCTCCATAATACGATGTACCCGATGTTCCATATCTGCATGGAGATAAACAGTGGTGACATCTGGCATATCCTGATATATGATATTGGCACATCGTCCGATCATAACAACAGATTTTCCTTTGGTAAGTTCCCGTACCAGGCTGAATGAATTCGTCATTGGATTTCTTTCACCATAATTCATTGCGATGGAATATAACAGGCTGTTTACCGATTTTTCATCAAAGAAATCGCTGTTTTCCTCGAATTTACCGATTTTTTTTGATTCTTCCAGAAGCTTCTTTTTGTCATAAAGCTCCAGTCCCAGTTTTTCTGCCAGCAGAACACCTACACGGTGCCCGCCACATCCACATTGTCTGTCAATTGTAATGATCATTGCCTTGTCCTCCTTATGATGTAATGATTTTCTGTCAGTTGATATTCTGAAGCAATGATGTCATTTCCTGATACAGAACATCTTTGGAAGATGCACCCATAACAATGGAAATAAAAGGCTTTCCGTAAGCATTCTGGCTTAAAAGAGCCAGACAGTTTCCTGCTTTATCCGTTGTTCCTGTTTTTCCACCGAGGATGGTGACATCCTTCGGTGTTGTGGCCTCACCGGTAAGGTAATGGTCAGTAGCGGTTAAGGTAGTACTTGCATCTGAGCCATCCGAATGTTTGTAGGTAACTGTATAGGACGACATCTGCGTGATGTCTGTAAATTCCGGATAATTCAGCGCCTCTTTTAACATCAGATAGATATCATAAGGCGTTGTATAATGATTTTCGTCCTGAAGGCCATGAGGATTGGTAAAATGAGTTCCTGTGCATCCAAGCTCAGCGGCAAAACTGTTCATCATTTCCACAAATTTATCTGTGGAACCGCCTACATGTTCTGCAATGGCAGAAGCTGCATCATTGGCGGAATAGACCAGAAGGCAGTGAAGCAGCTGGTCCATGGTGACCTGGTCGCCTTCCATAAAACCTGCAACCTGTGACCCGGATTCCAGCGTAACATTTTCCTGGGAGATCGTTACGGTATCATCCATATTGCCGTATTTCAGAGCCAGCATTGCGGTCATGATCTTTGTGATACTGGCTGGATATACCTTATTGTAGGCACCTTTTGCATAGAGGACCTTTTTGTCACTGAGGTTCAAAAGAACACCGGACTGGTTATCATCCAGACTGACCGAGTCCAGAGGAACATCCTTGGTAACAACGCAGAGATTCTGAGCAAAGCCCTCTGCTCTCTGTTCCTCTTTTGAGACCAGTGTATTATCAAATTCGGAAAAGGCGTTGAAAGAATTAACCGGGGTGGAAAAATTCCCGCCTTTTAACATGTAGACTCCAAATCCCCCTGCTCCACACAGGACGACCAGCAGAAGAAGCAGAAGAACGGTATTGCGGATCTTTTTGCGGCGCATCCGTTTCATTCTGACTGATTGTGTTTTGCGCCTGGAGGGAACAGCTTTTGCAGATGGATCAGAAACTCTGTCTTTCCCAGCGGAAGCTGTGCGAGTTGCGGCTTTGGAAGACCGATGTCCGGGAGTACTTCCAGGACGTGCAGTTTTTTTCACAGGTTCTTTATGTGTCATAAATATTCCTCTTTCCGAAAGTAGGCATCCTTTTTCTGCTCTTTCTTCTGTAATTCTTTATTATATGCACTGCTCTGCAGTCCTACATTGAGAACAAGTCCCATACCAATGAACAGACTGATCAGAGAGGTAAGACCATAGCTTACAAAAGGCAGCGGAGTACCGGTATTAGGCGCAAGTCCGGTAGCAACACAGATATTGATAAAACTCTGTATGGAAACAATGCTTCCCACTCCACAACATATGATCTTTCCGGCAAGATCCTTGGCCCGAAGGCTCATCCGGATACATTCAAAAGTAATCAGAAACAGCAGCAGCACGATCAGAGTACAGCCAATAAATCCATACTGCTCTCCTGCCACTGCAAAAATAAAGTCTGTCTGATTCTCAGAAACAAAGTTTCCATCATTCACGGAAGTAACACTTGTGTCATTACTGAAAGCACGTCCTACAAGTTCTCCGGAGGCAATCGCTGTTTTTGAGTTGTTCTGCTGTTCAATATCATCCGCATATTCTTCGTTCTCCGGATACAGGAACGACATAATACGGTTTCTCTGATAATCCTGAATCAGTTTCTGATCCGGCTGTACAACAATCGACAGAAAAATAATTGCAAGAGGAATTGCAATCAGAGCCGCTCCTCCGATAATTTTGTAACTGAGTCCTGCAATATAGATCAGAATACAGAACAGAATTACTACAGTAATTGTATTTTTCATATCTGGCTGTACATAGATCAACATTAACGGAATTACCAGAAGAACTGCTGACTGTGCCAGAGTTTTCAATGTATTCAGATCATCTTCGTGATCCATGAAAAATTTTGCAAAAAACAGGATAATGATGATTTTAGATAACTCTGTCGGCTGGAAGCGAATAAAACCAAGATCCACCCATCTTGCTGCGCCGTTGGCACTTGAGCCGAAGAAACGAACCGCCAGAAGCATTACAATATTAAAACCATACATGATCCATTGAAAATTCAGCAACCAGGAGTAGTCCATCAGTGAAAGAAGCAGCATAAAGACTACTCCAATGATTACACCCAGAAGCTGACGGGTGCGAAGATAATCGGCAGCTGTTCCTACAAGATGGATTCCAATAAAGCTGATCGCCAGAAGAAAAACTACCAGACGAAAGTTGTAAAACCGCAGCTTATACTGTTTAATCATAAATTATGCATCCCTTTTCTTAAGTACAGGTATGACAGCATGCAGAACAGGTGGTTCCTGTGAAATCTGTATGGTCACCCTTGTTTCATCAATTACAACGTATTTTTTTACGGTATGTATGAGGTCATTCCGCAAAAGTTTCATCATCTGTGGAGAGCAGTCTATGCGTTCCGATACAAGAAGAAGTTTCATTCGGTCACGGGCATAACCTGCGGAGCGTTTTTTTTCGGAGAAAAACCGCATATTTATTCCTCCCTCTGTGATGAAAAGATAATCTGGCAGTGCTTATTTATCTGCGAAAAATACTGCCAAGCCGTTGGAATACACTGCTTTTTCGCCGAACGGTAGTATAGGGAACATCTTCTCCAATAAGTCGTCGACAGATATTGCGGTATTCCTCCTCTGCCTGTGAATTTTTCCCAGACAGTGGTTCACCCTGATTTGTGGAAATTACAATCTGTTCATCATCAAGAATGGCACCGATCAGATCTACAGCAAGGATTTCCAGGACATCTTCTACTGACATCATATCTCCTTTTGCGATCATTTCAGGCCTGAGCCTGTTGATAATCAGCCGGATATCCCGAATCCCTCCGGATTCCAGCAAACCTATGATACGATCTGCATCACGGATTGCGGAAACCTCCGGAGTTGTTACCACAAGGGCACGATCTGCACCGGCTACCGCATTTTTAAATCCCTGTTCAATTCCGGCAGGACAATCCAGAAGAACATAATCAAATTCCTCCCTGAGATCGTCCGTAAGCTTGATCATCTGTTCCGGTGATACAGCAGTCTTGTCCTTTGTCTGTGCAGAAGGAAGAAGGTACAGATCCTGATGCCGTCTGTCACGGATCAGAGCCTGTTTCAGGCGACAGCTTCCATTGATGACATCTACCAGGTTATAAACAATACGGTTTTCAAGTCCCATAACAACATCCAGGTTTCGAAGTCCGATATCCGTATCCACAACAGCAACCCGTTTTCCCATGGCCGCCAGCCCGGTCCCGATATTTGCTACCGTAGTGGTTTTACCCACGCCGCCTTTTCCGGATGTAATGACAATGACCTCACTCATATTTTCTGATTCCTCCCATTAAAATGTTCCACACTTCTGGTATCCTCATAAAGTTTGTTTAGTCATTCGATACATTACTGGTGTCGCTTGCGGCATAACCAGTGAGAATGGTGCTTTCATCTGCAAGTCCGAAAATGTATTTAAAAATATCATTAGCTGCAAGGCAGGCATTACCGGATGCATATCCGTTTGCGATTCGAACGGATATTGCGTATTTCGGTTCGGAAACCGGAGCATATCCCACGAAAAGAGCATTATTTGGATGATAGTAATCAATTTCGGCAGTACCGGTTTTTCCGGCAACTTCCACACCAAGTCCGTTAAACTGATCATGAGTCTGCACTACACGGTACATACCATCATGGATATCATCCCATATATTGCTGGAAATGTCCAGCTGTCCCTCTGTTTCAGAAGGATATTCCTTGATCAGTTTGCCCTTGGAATCTGTTACACGGTCCAGCAGAGAAAGCTTGTAGATCGTACCGGATGTAGCGATCGTTGAAGCATATCTTGCAAGCTGGCTGGTGGTAAACATATTCGTACCCTGTCCCATATAGGAAGGAACTGCGTTCTTGTCTGAAATCTGAGGAGAAGCTTCAGAAATTTCAATGCCAGTTTTTTTGTCGAGTCCCATAAGGGATGCATACTTCTGAAGCATACCAAGACTTCTTGCTTCAGAAAAGTTTCCTTCGGAATCTTTTCCAAGTTCAAAACCGATCGTACTGAAAAATACGTTACAGGACTGCTCGATCGCTCCACGGATATCCAGAGCTCCGTGCCCCTGTTTATTCCAGCAGTTGATCGGTGGTGTTACAAGATCGAAACTTCCTGTACATTCAATATAAGTACCGTCATCGATAACACCTTCTGACATGCCTGCAACGGTAGATAATATCTTCAATGTAGAACCTGGAGCCGTTCTCTGCTGTGTTGCCTTATTAAAAAACGGACTAGAAAGATCAGTTGATAATTTGGCATAATAATCAGTATCCATATTATTGGTCAGTCTGTTATTATCATAACCAGGATAGGAAACGCAGGCAAGAACATCTCCACTTGTAGTATCAGTAATAACAGCAGATGCAGAACATGGTGCCAGTGCAAGCTGAGCTGGAGTGATCTCAAGACTGGCAATCTTTCGATACATAAAGGTATATGCATCCAGACCTCCGGAAAGCATTGTCTGATACAGCTCATCTTCTTTGGAAAGAACTCCCTGTTCATACAGAACAACACAAAGTTCTTCACCACTGATGGTGTCTTCCTGAAGCATATATTTGTACAGAAGCTTGGAGAATCCGGTATCTGTCTTCAGATAGTCGATAATATAATTTGTCAGTGCCTGATAGATTTCTTCAGAATCCAGATATTCATTAGAAGTGGAAATCTGAGAAATATCAATCCAGTTCTGACTGGCAGCATAATTCAGATAATCTTTCAAACTGATGCTCTCATCATTTTTCCATGCTTTATATGTTTCATCAGAGGTATCAATGGAATCACTTTTCAGTATGTTTAATGTGTTTGTTAAAAGATCATCACAGATATAGGTAAGATATTCCTGCATTTGTGAGTCTTCGTCTTTATATGCCGGAGGATTATCTCCTGTCAGCCTGTTACTTATTGTATCAAAAACCTGTTGCTGTTTTTGCTGAAATTTGGCATATAAATTTTTTTCTGTATCGGATGCATCATCGTTACTGAATTTATTGATATCAATAACGCTGTTGGCAATAAGAGCATTATATACAGAGTAGATTGGAATTGTGATTTTACTTGCGTCTTTCTCTGCTTCATAATCAAAACTCTTATCAGGGGTCAGTTTGGAAAGAACAATACCGGCTACACGCTGCTCAAGAATCTGGTAAATACTCTTCTGCCAGTCAGAATCAATGGTGAGATACACATCGTTTCCGGCTATTGGCTCAACAGTTTTGGAATTATCAATATCAAGAACTTTTCCAAGATTATCAACTGTAACGGTTTCTTCACCGTCTTTTCCCTGAAGCTGAAGTTCCATATACTGTTCAATCCCGGCTTTTCCGACAATGGCATCATTGGAATAATCTGGATTATCTTTCCGAAGAGTTTCCAGTTCTTCAGAAGAAGCCTGACCGGTATAGCCAAGAATCGGTGCCATACTCTCATCTTCCACATATTGCCTTGTGGAATCTTCCACAATATCAATTCCCTGAAGTGCGGATTGATTTTCTTTTATGGCAGCAACTGATTTTTCGCTGACATTCGTTGCAATCGTTACCGGCATATATTTTTTGAAACTGTTCGTATTCAGCTGATAGCGCATGATCGCAATTTCAAGGATTTCCTGTTTGGTAAGCTCTTTGGGGAGAGAATGCGCTGCCAGCTCTTCGTCAGTATAGGCATCTTTTCCGTAGAGTACAATGGAAAATCCATTGCTTCCTGTAAGATAATCCATCATTTGTGCTGCAGTTGCGTTTTTCTGCTCATCACTCAGATTATCAATCTGTGCTTCACCATAAACATCTGCACGAAAACGGTTCAGAGTAAAACCTTCCTCCACATCGAAAGCATAATCACCGTGATCATTAACAATAATATGAAAATTGTCGGCCAAACTGTCCCCGTTTTTGGAGAGAATCTGCAATACCTGGTATGCGATACCATTTAATGCCAGATTTTTTTCACGTGTGCTGTTATATGTTCCACTATCTTCAAAAGTAACAGAATAGGCAAGAACATTGGAAGCTACAACAGTGCCGTTTCGGTCATAGATATTTCCTCGTGTACTTTTGATCACACGTGTTTTTGTGGTACGTGTCTGAAATTTACTGATATAGTCTTCTCCCTGTATGATCTGCAGGCTGAAAAGCTGCCGAACAAGAACAGATGAAAGAAAAACAAATACGATCACAAGAACAGTAGTACGTTTCAGACGGATTTTTTTGATGATTTTTTTTATTTTAATTCCCAAATAGACTCACTTTCTTTCCTTACAGTATCCATTAAGTGGTAGTTGATCCAGTAAAATATCCGATATACGATAATTGTGAGAAAAACCGTATAAACAATCTCGGGGATAATAATTCTGTATATGTAGGTCAAAAATCCAAGTCGGCCCCGGAGAAGAAACTGAAGGCCGTATACAGACAGATTATAAAGAAGATCTGTTCCTGCTACAAGAAAAAGCGGAACTTTCAGATCATCATCATAAAAGCTGCGGAATGCGTAGCCGCTGATATATCCTGCATACATATAAATCAGCGCATAGAAACCAAACAGTGATCCGTAAAAAAGATCAATAAAAAGTCCTGAAAAAAATCCTGTCCAAAGTCCGACTTTTCTTCCGCGCATCAATCCCATGGCTACACACAGGATCAAAGGCAGGTTTGGCGTAATGGAACCAATGGAAATGTAATCCATTATTGTACATTGCAGGAGAAAACAGACAATAATGGTAATAAATAATACTATTTTATTTTTCATTGGACGCATCCTCCGTTTTGTCTATTGCGTCCTGTTTATTGACGGTAATGACAAACACATCTTTCAGATGGCCGAAATCAACGGGTGTAACGATCGTACCTGTTTTTGTCAAGTTATTGGGATCCTGTTGGATTTCGCTGACATAACCGATAAACAGTCCTTCCACGTATTTTTCGCTGATATTTGAAGTGACAATACGTTCTCCCACGGTTACTTTGTTATCCTGGTCATAGAGCTGTTCAAAACTCAGTTTTCCCTCATCGATCAGCTCCAGATCTCCGGTAACAACGCAATTATCAGAAGTGCTGACAGCCATGGCACTGACATTACTGCTGTCATCAATAATGGAACGAACGGTAGCCCATGATGGGCCAACTTCCGTGACGATCCCGACAAGTCCTTTTCCTGCAATTACGTTGTTGTCAACATGGATTCCATCATTAGTACCTTTATTGATCATAAATGTATCGTACCAGTTGCCTGGATCTTTGGAGATGATCCTTGCCGCAACTTTTGGATAATCAGTGTATTCCTGATCAAGATTATAAAGTTCTTTCAGCCTGGTAAGTTCTGTCTGATCCTGGATCAGGATATTATTCTGTTCGGTAAGACTGTTGATCTGATTTTTAAGTTCCTCGTTTTCCTGAAGTACGTCCTGCTTATCACGAAGACTGTTTTTTACATCTCCGAACATATTACTGACACCGGAAATGCCCTTTTCAAAGGGAACAACCAGAAATCCGGCCACATTCTGCAGAGGTGCTGAAGTTGTTCCGGAAGCTGCGGTAGCAACAATACAGCTTCCACAGAAAAGTGTCATGATTACCAGAAGATGTTTGCTTTTTAAATTAAAATGAAAACGCACTTTTTTTCGGATGTTTTTCATTATATATGCCCCTTTACAGTTTTTTCTGCTTTACAGGCTGTGCCCATCTGCGCAGTTCTCTGTCGTGAATGATCTTTTCCAGTCCATGTACAGCAGAAGTTTCGTACAAATCAGAAAGATTAAAGGCAAATCCTGTATAACTTGCCAGATAGTTGTCGATATATGGAAGTCGAGTACTGCCACCGGTAAGGTAAATTCCCTCTTTTGCAATATGATAGGCAATCTGTGGTGGTGTACGTTCCAGAAATGTTTTCATTTCTGCCGCGATCTGATTTACGCAATTGGTGATTCCCTCATTAACAACATAGGCGGAAACAACTTCTTCTCTGGGAAGTCCGGAAACGCTGTCGATTCCTACAACTTTCCGGGCTTCCTTTTTCTGGTCGTTAAGCCGTCCCATGACTACTTTCAGGCGTTTGGCCGTACGTGTTCCGATCTGCAGATTGTAATGTTTACGAATCTCACTGCAGATGGATTCATTCATCTGCCGGCCTCCAAGAGGGATCTTACGGCTTATGATGATCTTGCCATCTGTAAGGATTGAAAATTCTGTACTCTGTGCACCAATGTTTACAACCATACTGCCTTCATTTTTTTCAAGATTGATGTTCATGGCTACCGCATCTGCAATCGGAGATTCTACCATGAAAACCCGGTTTTTTCTAAGCCAGTGTCCATTGACCAGATGATAGTAGGCTCTTTTTTCAATGGCCGTCATATCAAGAGGAACCGAAAAAAACATATCCGCACCAAGGCCGGATGTATGATCGATCTTTTTCAACATGCTGTAAAGTACGATTTCCTGTAATTCGAGATTCGCAAGCATTCCAAAAGCCATGGGAGAATCTACAGAAATATCCGAAGGTGATTTTTCAAACATTTCATAGGCCTCATTTCCAATAGCAAGGATTCGACGCCCCCGGTAGGCAACCATGTTTTTTTCTATGTAAGTTTTATTTCTGAAAAAAGAATAGACTTTTACAGAGCTGCTCCCCAGGTCTACCCCGTAATTATTTCTAAAAAGCATAAATCTGCCCCTTCACTTAATATACTCATCAAAAATCCCCTTTTCCCGGAAACTGATGTACCTGTGATCTCCAATGATAATATGATCCAACAGATGGATTCCAAGAAGCTCACCAGATTCGAAAACCCGTCTGGTGACTTCCAAATCGGCCTGACTGGGGGAAGGATCACCGCCTGGATGATTATGCACAAGGATCAAATTTACAGCATGATATTTTACAGCTTCTACAAAAACTTCTCTTGGAGTGATCAGTGTGGCGGTGGCAGTCCCACGGCTTAAAAGCTGCTCTCCTGTGAGATGATTATGTCCGTCCAGCATCATACAGTACAATAATTCCTGTTCTTCGTGACGAAGCTGTTCCATATAATACTTTGCAATTGTGACAGGATGCTGAAAAGACAGTTCCGGCTTCGCTGCAGCAGTTGCCATACGTTTGGAAAGCTCCCCGATGCATTTCAGCTGTATGGCTTTTACCTTGCCAATCCCATGGATCTTCATCAGCTCCGGTACAGAAGCATGAAACAGACCCAAAAGTCCGGAATGACCTGTTTGTTCCGATAAATTAAGGATTTTATCAGCCAGTGTCAGAGAACTTAATCCCTGTACGCCACAGCGCAGGATCACAGCAAGAAGCTCACGATCGCTTAAAGACTGTTCTCCCTCCCGAAGACATTTTTCATACGGACGCTGATAATCTGGCATTTCCATTATAGTATCTTTCATATGATTTCCCTTTTCGCTCTCGAAGAAGGGTATGCAAAATTGCAGAAGTTATTTTAGCATAAAAAAGCAGGAATGTACACTCTATCCCGGAAATTTCCACTTTTTTCACATTTTATTTACAGGCAGGGCATAAATGGAAGCTACTGCTTCTGCCACTTTAATTCCGTCCATTGCTGCAGATGTAATGCCACCGGCGTAACCAGCGCCCTCTCCGCAGGGGTAGATTCCTTCTATATTGGAAGTGAGTTTTTTTGGTTCCCGCACGATCCGGACAGGAGAAGATGTACGGCTTTCTACTCCTTCCAGCAATGCATCCGGCCGGTCAAAACCGGAAAGTTTTTTTCCAAAAGCATGGATTCCGGCTTCAATGGAATCCCCGATCTCTTTCGGGAAAATGCTGCGGACATCGGTAAGTGTATAGGCTCCTTTGATACAGGGGCTCACATCTCCAAGTTTGATACTTTTCTTATGCGCACAGTAATCTTTGAAAAGCTGTACCGGAACTTTTCCGTTTCCGGCTTCCCAGGCAGCACGTTCCAGCTTTCGTTGGAGTGCGATTCCTCCAAGAACGCCTTCCTCCGGAAAATCAGAAGGATTTACTGTAACGATGATGGCACTGTTGGCATTACGGCTGTCACGTGCCTGGTAACTCATCCCATTTACTGCCAGCATGCCTTCCTCAGAAGAAGCATTTACCACATAGCCACCGGGACACATGCAAAAAGAATAAACGCCACGTCCGTTTTCCAGTGTATGGGTAACTTTGTAGCTGGCTGCGCCCAGGTAATCATTTTCCGGCTCTCCGTAAAGATCCTGGTTGATCATGGTCTGTGGATGTTCCACTCGTACTCCTACTGCGAAAGATTTTGGCTCCATGGAAAGATTGTGCTTGTTCAGCATGGCAAAAGTATCTCTGGCACTGTGGCCGGGAGCAAGAACGCAGATTTCTGCCGGTATTTCTTCTTTTTCATTGACGATGACAGCCGCAAGTTTCTGGTCACGGACCACCAGATCAGTCACTGTGGAACGGAATCGGAATTCCCCGCCCATTTCTTCAATCTGATGGCGCATAAACTGAACGATTCCCACAAGCTGATCCGTACCAAGGTGGGGTTTCTGCTGGTAAAGGATTTCAGATGGAGCTCCTGCTTCTACAAATCTGGAAAGGACTTCTTTTCCTCTTCCGTAGGTATCTTTTACCAGAGTATTCAGCTTTCCGTCGGAAAAAGTTCCCGCACCGCCTTCTCCGAACTGCACATTGGAATCCGGATCCAGGATGCCGTTCTTCCAGAAATTTTCTACAGTTTCCTGGCGTTTATCTGCTTCTTCTCCACGTTCCAGTACCAATGGACAGTATCCGGCTTTTGCCAGATACCAGGCACAGAATAATCCGGCCGGTCCACTTCCAATTACTATAGGCCGGTGGGACAATGTTTCAGAACCAGGTGCCGGAAAATGATATTTCTTCTCAAAGATTAACATAATATTTTTATCGTGAACCTTTTTGAGAACACGGGATTCGTTATCCAGTTTAATATCTACGGTATAGACAAATTTTTTGTCCTCTTTATGCCGGGCATCCAGAGACTGTTTTCGGATCTCATAGGTGAACGGCTGATTTCCAAGGCGAAGTGTTTTCGCTATTTTTCTGTGAAGCTGTTCTTCTGTATGTGTGATGGGAAGCTTCAACTGTGTGATCCGGATCATTTTTATTCCTCCTTTGCTGCCCAGATACCGGCGGTAGCTCCACTTGACCATGCCCACTGCAGGTTATATCCCCCGCAGGTACCGTCAATATCAAGGAGTTCTCCGGCAAAATAAAGGCCTTTATGAAGTCGGGATTCCATGGTTTTGCTGTAAACTTCAGTAGTATCCACACCGCCGGAACAAACCTGTGCCTGTTCAAAAGAAAGGCCATCTTTTACCGGAAGGCGAAAATCGGTGATTCCACGGATCAGATCCTTCTGTGCACATAAAACACGGATCAGTTTTTCCGGAAAAAGTCCGATGAGAAGTTCTTTTTCTGTTTTATAAGGACAGGCTGCTTTTCTCTGTTCCAGGTATTCTTCCAGTTCTTTCTGGTTCCGTTCCGGGAAAAAATTTATGGAAAGTTCTACGTTTTTGTTTTCGTGAACCGCTCGGATGGCGTAGCGGGAAATCTGGAATACTGGGATCCCGGATACACCGTAATCGGTAAGCTGCAGTTCTCCCTGCTGGGAGGCTGCCGGTGTGTCATCTATATAAAGGGTTATCTTACCTTCTGTCCGCACACCACTCCAGCCGGAAAAAGAATTTCCCTTACATTTCAAAGCGGTCAGCGCAGGAAGGGGTTCGATCAGATGATGACCAAGGCTCTTTGCGATTTCGTATCCACTTTCACTGGAACCTGCAACGGAAGAGGCACGGGAACCATTTGTAAGGATCACGGCATCGCCACTGTAGGTCCATCCGTCCGTATGGACCTTCCACTGTCCATCTTTGAAAGACACTCCGGTAACGGTCTGATTGGTTTTAAGTTTTACTTTCAGGTTGCGAGCTTTCATGGTAAGAACATCTACCACACTCTGAGCTTGGTTGCTCCGGGGATAAATCCATCCGCCGCGATCTGTGGTACAGATACCCAGTTCCTGAAAGAATTCCAGGGTTTTTTCCACAGGAAACTGTGCCAGGGCATCTTTGACAAATTCCGGATGGGATCCCCGGTAAGCGTTTTCATCCTGGTTCAGGTTTGTCATATTACAGCGTCCATTCCCGGTAGCACAGATTTTTCTGCCGGGACGGTCATTCTGTTCCAGAACCGTAACCGTCGCTCCGTTTATGGCAGCCTGAATGGCCGCCATAAGACCGGAAGCACCTGCTCCTACGACAAAGACCTGTTTTTTTAAGTCCGGTCCTTCGGATTTTTTCATAATTTCACAAGTTCCTTATCAACCATATACTGAAGGGATTTCAGGATTCCAAGTTTTGCATGCTCCCAGGTAAGACCACCCTGGAAATAAACAGCATAAGGTGGTTTCATAGGACCATCTGCAGAAAGCTCGATAGAAGAACCCTGGATGAAAGCACCAGCAGCCATGATAACCTGACTGTCATAACCTGGCATATCCCACGGTTCCGGTGTTACAAAACTGTCTACCGGAGCAGCAGCCTGAATACCCTGACAGAATGCTACAAGACCTTCCGGTGTTCCAAGGGTGACTGCCTGGATGATATCCTGACGTGGTTCTGTGCTGTTCGGTACTACCGGGAAACCAAGTTTTTCGTAAATATTTGCTGCAAAAACAGCGCCTTTTAAAGCTCCTTTGGTAACCATCGGTGCAAGGAAAAATCCCTGGTACAGAGAACGGTTTACACCAAGAGTTGCACCGACTTCCATGCCCAGTCCCGGACAGGTCATACGGTAGGAAGCATTTTCCACACAGTCTTTTCTTCCTGCGATATATCCGCCGATAGGTGCCAGACCACCGCCTGGATTTTTGATCAGGGAACCCACCATGATATCCGCACCTACATCACTTGGCTCGATGGTATCTACGAACTCTCCGTAGCAGTTATCTACCATACAGATTACATCCGGTTTGATCTTCTTTACAAAAGCGATCAGCTCACCGATCTGTTTTACAGAGAAAGAAGGACGGGTCTGATAGCCTTTGGAACGCTGGATGGTTACCAGTTTTGTTTTTTCATTGACTGCTTTTTTGATGTTTTCGTAATCAAAGGTACCGTCCTCAAGAAGATCTACCTGACGGTATTTTACGCCATATTCCGCAAGAGAACCATTGGACGGACGGATTCCGATGACTTCTTCCAGGGTATCATATGGTTTTCCTACAGGGGAAAGAAGCTCATCGCCCGGGCGTAAGTTTCCAAACAGCGCAATGGCAAGTGCGTGGGTTCCACAGGTAATCTGCGGGCGGACCAGGCAGGCTTCTGTGTGGAACGTATCCGCATAGACCTGCTCCAGGGTCTCACGTCCAAGATCATTATAGCCATAACCGGAGGAAGCTCCGAAACATGCTTCACTAACACGGTTTTTCTGCATGGCATGGATAACCTTCATCTGGTTGTACTCTGCAGTTTTATCAAATTTTTCAAAACGTTCTTTCAGGGAATCTTCTACAGTTTTACCGAAATCATAAACTGCGGAAGAAATTCCAAGCTGTGCATATAATTCTTTCATGATCATTTTTCCTTTTTTATTTTATTTGGCAGGCAGGATTCCTTTTTCCCTGCATACAGAAAGCATATAAGAAAGAATCCTGCTGTCATCGTAATCAAAGTTATCTTTATCTACCCAGGTTACCTCGCCTTCTCTTCGAAACCAGGTAAGTTGGCGTTTGGCAAAATGTCTGGTGTCACGTTTCAGGATACGGACGGCTTCCTCGTAAGAGTATTCTTCGTCCATCCAGTCCAGAATTTCTTTATAGCCCAGTCCCTGCATGGAAACCATTCCTCTGTGACAACCCATCTCACGAAGTTTTTTTACTTCTTCTACCAGTCCGTTTTTCAGCATTTCATCCACTCTTGTGTCAATGCGTTCGTAGAGAAGGGGACGTGGTGCGTTCAGGACAAAATAGGCCAGGGCATAAGGGCTGGTATGCTCCTTCTGCTCTTCATTATGTTCGGAGATCCGGGTACCGTTCTGTTTATAAAATTCCAGGGCACGGATCACACGCTTGACATTGTTCTCATGGATATCTTCGGCTGACTTGGGATCGACCTTGGCAAGCATGTCATGGAGAAATGCAGGCCCCTTCTGCTCTGCCAGCTCTTCTAGCTCCCTGCGGTAATGTTCATCCTGGTCGGAGCTGGTAAAATCAATATCTCTGGTCACAGACTGAATATAAAATCCTGTGCCGCCTACCAGGATCGGAATCCGGCCTTTGTCATAAATTTTGTCCATGGCATCTTTTGCCATCTGCTGAAAAAGGACAATGTTAAAATCTTCTGTTGGCTCCAGTACATCCACCAGATGATGTGGGACGCCATCCATTTCTTCCGGCGTGATCTTGGCGGAACCGATATCCATATGGCGGTAAACCTGCATGGAATCCGCGGAAATGATCTCTCCGTTTACTGCTTTTGCAAGGGCAATGGAAAGCTTTGTTTTTCCCACGGCAGTAGGCCCGGTAAGCACGATAAGAGGTTTTTTCATATATTTCCTCCGTTTATGTTAAGTATCTTACACGATACGTTTGAATTTTTTTTCGATTTCTGTCTTACTCATGGCAATGATCGTTGGTCTTCCATGAGGACAGTTATAAGGATTTTCCAGTGTCAATAATTCATCGATCAGCTTATCAGCTTCCTGAGGTGACATGGAATGATTGCCTTTTACAGCAGCCTTACAGGCCATGGTCGCAAGCCTTGAGGCAAAAATTTCAAAGGCATCCTTGGAACCGTCTGCAGTGAGATGGTCCAGCATTTCCAGAAACAGCTCTTCTTCTGTCATTCCCAGAAGGCTGGAGGGAACCGCACTGATACTGTACTCCCTTCCGCCAAAGGGTTCGATCTCAAAGCCGAAATCCCGGAAATACTTTTTGTTTGCCTTCAGCAGATTCTCCTCCTCAAGGCTGAGTGAAACGATCAGTGGGGGACTTACATACTGGGACTGGATGTTCTGGGACTGAAACTGCTTTACGAATCGCTCATAATATACTTTTTCATGGGCAGCATGCTGGTCAATGATATAAAAATTATCCTCAAACTGTACCAGCCAGTAGGTATCAAACAGCTGTCCGATCAGTCTGTGACGGCTTCTGGATTCAGGAGCAAGAAGCCGTTCTTCGAACAGTTCCAGCTGTTTTGGCGGTTCCTGTTCCTGCGATTTGATCGGCTCGTTGTCTACCTCAGGAGGTGCCGATTCAGTAGGCTTTTCAGAAATCACTTCATAATCTGCTGTTTCTGCGGCGGAATTTTCATTTCTTCCGTCTTTTAATGTTCCGGAAAACATTTCCTCTTCTTCTTTTGTGAAAGGCTGCGATCCATATACGGGATTTTCCCGCAGAGAATCCACACGTTTGTATTTATCTGCAGAAGAAGCTGAAGAATTGTGAGCTGTTTCAGCTGAACCATAGGAGGCGGTACCATTTGTTGGCTTATTATAAGGTATCGATGGAACCGGCGCTGTACTACGTACTTCAGAAGCTGTCGGTGCAGCATGGGAAGCTATATTTGCCGTCCGATTCGGGTGACCGTACATCTCCTGCCGCCGTTTTACTTCAAAAGGCTCCGGAATATTTCCTGGCTTTATCTGTTCTGTGCGGGATGTCGGTTCGTCTTTTCCAACAGATACCTGCGGGATCAGTTCTCTGTGGGTCAATACCTTGCGGACAGTTTCATAAATGGCCGTGTAAACTTCGGTTTCTCTGGCAAAACGCACTTCTCTCTTTGCGGGATGCACATTAACATCCAGGTCATTGCCGTCCATTTCAATCCGAAGTGAGACAAACGGAAATTTATGCTGCATGACAAGTCCTTTATATCCGTCCTCAATGGCCTTGGTAATGATCCTGTTTTTTACATATCGGCCATTGATATAATAATTCTCAAAAGTACGGTTTCCTCTGGAAATCTCCGGTTTCCCCACAAAGCCCTCGATCTTCATGAAATCATTTTCGTAGGAAACATCCAGAAGCGCCTTGGCAATCTCCCGTCCGTAGACACTGTAGATCACATCTTTTACGCTGTAGTTTCCGGAACTGGAAAGCTTCACCTGACGGTTCTGGATATATTTAAAGGAGATTTCCGGATGGGAAAGCGCCAGCTGCTCCATCAGAGTATTGATGTAACCGGCTTCTGTCATATCGGATTTTAGGAATTTGCTCCTTGCAGGTGTATTGTAAAAGAGGTTTCGGATCAGAAATGTTGTTCCCTCCGGTGCCCCCATTTCCTCCAGAGACTGTTCTTTTCCGCCTTCGATCACATAACGGGTACCACTGATCCCGGAAGGAGTCTTTGTGATCAGCTCCACCTGGGAGACGGCGGCAATACTGGAAAGTGCTTCACCACGGAAGCCAAGAGAGGCAATGTGGGTCAGGTCTTCTACTTTTTCAATTTTACTTGTGGCATGGCGGAGAAAAGCAAGCGGAACCTGCTCTGCATCCATTCCGGAGCCATTGTCCGTGATACGGATCAGCTTTTTTCCGCCGTCTGTGATCTCTACAGTAATAGCGGTAGCACCTGCGTCAATGGCATTTTCCACAAGCTCTTTTACAACAGAGGAGGGGCGCTCTACGACCTCTCCTGCTGCGATCTTATCAATGGTATTCTGGTCTAAAACTGCAATTTTTCTCAAAGGGATCACCACCGGTTCTTAATTTTGTTCTGCAGGTTATAGAGAATATTCAAAGCTTCCATTGGTGTCAGATTTCCGATCTCCAGGTTTTTGATCTCTTCAATGATATCATTGTCCTGTACCGTGTCAAACAGTGACATCTGTGCCATATCTAACTGATCATAGGTGATCTTCTGCTTTTTCTTTGGAGCAGTCAGATCTTTTACAGCTGCAGTGATATCTGCATCACTGAGCTCCTCTACCAGCTCCTTGGCACGCTGGATCACGGAATCCGGAACACCGGCAAGCTTGGCTACCTGGATACCATAGCTTTTATCTGCTCCGCCTTTTACGATCTTACGCAGGAATACGATATCGTCGCCTTTTTCCTTGACAGCGATACAGTAGTTGTTGACACCGGAAAGCTTGCCTTCCAGTTCGGTAAGCTCATGATAATGGGTCGCAAATAAGGTCTTGGCGCCGCAGAGTTTGGTGTTGCTGATGTGTTCGATCACTGCCCAGGCAATGGAAAGGCCGTCAAAGGTACTGGTTCCACGTCCGATCTCATCCAGGATTAGAAGACTTCGGGAAGTGGCATTACGAAGAATGTTGGCAACCTCTGTCATCTCCACCATAAAGGTACTCTGTCCGCTTGCAAGGTCATCGGATGCTCCCACACGGGTGAAGATCCGGTCAACCACACCGATATTCGCACTGTCCGCAGGAACAAAGCTTCCGATCTGTGCCATCAGTACGATCAATGCTGTCTGGCGCATGTATGTGGATTTTCCGGCCATGTTCGGTCCTGTGATAATGGAGATACGTTTTTTGTGGTTGTCAAGATACGTATCATTTGGAATGAACATATCGTTTTCGATCATCTGTTCCACAACCGGGTGGCGGCCATTTCGGATATCAATGAGGCCGGTCTCATTGATCTTGGGACGGACAAAGTTATTCCTCTGTGCAACCAGTGCAAGGGAAGCAAAAACATCCAGAGCAGCTACTGCCTTTGCAGTACGCTGGATACGGACAACCTCAGCTCCAACCTGATCACGGATATCTGAAAACAGTTCAAATTCCAATGCATAAAGCTTATCTTCCGCTCCAAGGATCAGATCCTCCAGATCCTTCAGCTCCTGGGTGATGTAACGCTCTGCGTTGGTAAGGGTCTGTTTGCGGATATAGTCCTCTGGCACGAGATCCTTGAAGGTGTTGGTAACTTCCAGGGAATAGCCGAATACACGGTTATATTTGATCTTCAGGCTCTTAATACCGGTGCGTTCCCGCTCTCTTGCTTCCAACTCAGATAACCACTTCTTTCCATCTGTCCGGGAGCGGCGGAATTTATCCACATCTTCATTATAACCTTCCCGAATGATACCGCCGTCCTTCTGGGCAAGGGGCGGATCATCAGCAATGGAATTACGGATCAGAGCGGTAATGTCTGACAGTGGATCCATGTCTTCATTGATCTGCGTAAGCAGCGGAGAGTTAAATTCTGCAAGGATCTGCTTTATATAAGGCAGCATTTCCAGGGAAGAGGCAAAGGAAACCAGATCTCTTGGGTTGGCAGATTTGTAGCTGATACGGCTTATCAGACGTTCCAGATCGTAGATCGGATTTAAGTACTCCCGGATCTCATCACGATCCATAGGTTTTGCGTTCAGTTCTTCCAGGGCACCAAGTCTCTTTTCGATTTCCTCTGCATCGATCAGAGGCTGCTCCACATAAGAACGAAGGGTTCTTGCACCCATGGCAGTTTTGGTTTTATCCAGAACCCAGAGAAGAGAACCTCTTTTCTGCTTTTCGCGCATGGTTTCCACAAGCTCCAGGTTACGACGGCTGGAGCTGTCGATGAGCATATATTTTTCAGCAGAGTAAGGGCGGATGCTTGCCATATGGGAAAGTGCTGTTTTCTGTGTTTCCTTCAGATACAGGAACAGTGCACCGGAAGCAATGATCCCGCTGTCATAATCTCCGATCCCGAGACCTTCCAGATTTCCGACGTGAAAATGCTCTTTCAGGGTTTGCTGGCACAGCTGGTCGTCAAAGTACCAGGGATCCAGAGCAAATACACAGATCCCAAGACGCCCCTTCAGATCCGCTACATCCACACCGCTTAAAAGAAAGGCGTCGTTGCAGATGATCTCGGCAGGTGTGAATTTATTGATCTCATCCAGAAGCTTCTGTGGTTTATCCAGTTCTGTGAGAAAACAGTCACCGGTTGTGATATCTGCAATTGCACAGCCAAAATGATCTCCAATGGAGACAATGGACATCAGATAATTGTTTTTGGACTCGTCCAGTGACATGGTATCCAGAGTAGTTCCCGGTGTGACAATGCGGACAACCTCTCGTTTAACAAGACCCTTGGCTTTTTTCGGATCTTCTACCTGTTCGCAGATGGCAACCTTATAGCCCTTTTCGATCAGCCGGTTGATATAAGTTTCCGCAGCATGAAAAGGAACGCCACACATGGGCGCTCTCTCTTCCAGTCCGCAGTCTTTTCCTGTAAGTGTAATTTCCAGTTCCCTGGATGCAGTCAGTGCATCCTCAAAGAACATTTCATAAAAATCGCCCAGACGGTAAAAAAGGATACAGTCGCTGTACTCTTCTTTGGTCTTTACGTATTCTTTCATCATCGGTGATAATACACTAATATCCTCCGGAAATCCAGTATTTATGCGGCTTTTAGAAGTCCCAGATGTTGATTTGACCACATTATTACGATAGTTTTTTCCCTCGTTAGTGTTTTTGTCTATACTCAAGTATTTAAACCTCTCTTTAAAATTTTATCTCCATTTGCAAAATCAGGTTTCTGTTCCGTATTTTTGAATATACAGTTCGTATTCGTCATCTATATGTTCTTCTTCAATGTGTGTATAATAATTAGTCATTTTTTCATCAGAGTGTCCAGCTATTTTCTTTACTGTAGCGGCATCCATTCCCGATTGAATGCATCTTGTTACAAAAGTATGACGGAAAATATGAGGATGAACATCCATTAAATTCGGATCTCTGTTCTCTTTTTCTGCCAGAGCAATTTCATGTTTATTAACAATTTCAACAATCCGCCTGCATTCTGTTTGAGCTGATGATGGAAGATAACTTCTTCCTGAAGATGTTGTAAAAATCAGACCGGGATATTTTTTTAAAAGTATATTTTGTTTTCCCCAGTTTTTCCCCAGTTTTTCTTTATCACGATCCTGTTTTTCCTTCCAGCTCATAAAAGCAGCAATCACTGCATCCGTTAATGGAACCTTTCTATTGCTGGCACTTTTCTTTGGTGTTGTAATCTGAATAGTAGAATACCTTTCAGGAAGTTCATTTCCTTTCGAATCATAATATTTTGTAACTCTGTTTAAGGTTTTATATACACGAAGCTTTTCATGCTTAAAGTCAAGATCACACCATTCTAGGGCAAGTGCTTCCCCTATACGTAATCCTGTATGAAGAAGAATAAAAAAGAGTTCATAATACCGGGTATTCTTGCAGCTCTCAAGGAAACGATGAGTGTCATATATACTAAGACATTTTTCATCTTCTTGTTCCTGCATTATCTTCTCATCAGGTATTTCACCCGGTTCTTCTTTAGGCAGTTTAATATCGGCTACGGGATCTATGGGTATCATTTTTCCACTATATGCCTTTTTGAAAAGCTGACGGACTACACTTAATGATTGTATTACCGTTGTACGTGCATATCCTTCTTCTTCGAGTCCCTTTATCATGTCAAGAATATGTGTTGGACGGACCTCTATTAACCTCATGTAACCAATATATTCTCTTACTCGCTCAAAACCATTTACATAGTTACTTAAAGTGGTTGCTTTAACAGAATGCACCACATAAATAAGCATCCATTTTTCATACCACTTTGAAACAGAAATTCTAGGATCATATCCTGCAATTCCGGGGGAAACATTAGCAAGGTAGGCATTTCTTTCTTTTTTTAGATGTTGTAAATTTGTACCATAAATTGAAAACGTTTTTCCTGTACCGCGAACGAAAATTCTGGCCTCATATCGTCCATCTTTTCTTTGATATAATCCTTTTCCTAATTCTTTACCCTTTAAGTTTTTGCCCATAACACCACCATCCTTTCTGATGATAATGCATGGCACTGGATATATATTTTAGCACAACAAAAAAAAGCTTTCAAGACTGCCGATCTATCCATTTTTGAAATTTTTTCTTATCAATCAGTGTTCTGCGCCCAATCCGTACCATGAAACAGTTTTCATTCATCAATGATCTCATTGTTTTCTCAGAAAGTCCTGTAAGCTCACAGGCTTCTTTAACGGATATAAGAATTTTATCGTTATTTGCTTCCGGCTGTGTTTTTTTTCGCAACATATATAACCGGTCAATATCTGCAGGCAGATGATATTGACCGTTCCTCCTCTCTATTATATAAATTCTAAAAAAGGCTGCCTGCTGGCCTTATAGATTAATCCAATGTTCTACGTTCCTGTTGGCTGACATAATACTCCACTGCTTCCTGTAAACTGCATCCGGCCCTATGGCTTCGACTTATTACACTGCTTTTATTTATTCCTAATTCCTCACAGCATACTTTAAGCGATGGATAAACAGTTCCATGATATTCAAATTCCGGGTTACTTAACATTTTTTTCCTTTTTCTCGTCATAAAATGTGTAAACGATTCTTCAAGAGAACAATTCTTATCTCGTGCTCTTTGTCTCACACATATATCATCAATACCATATTTTTGACAACATGCCCGGAGACTTCGATATTCTATTCCTTTAAATGTAAATTTTTGTATTCTTTCGGCAATCATATCTTTATTTTCAATAAAATGCTCCAATGATTCTTCCATAGTACAATTCAATCTATATTTTCTTGAAGATACACTGTCAGCGTTGACTCCATATTCCAGACAGCATTCTTCCAAAGACCTATAGGTTTTGTCTCTAAAAATAAATACCGACGGCTGTATTTCCATTCTGGCTTTCTTTATGAAATGATCCAAAGATGCTTCAATGCTGCATTCTGTTGTTTTGGCACGGTTACGCACACTGGAAGCATTAACGCCGTATTCAGCACAACATGCTGAAACACTTTTATACTTTTTCCCTTTATAAAAGAATTGCATTTTCGGTGTTTCTGTTTCCTTTTTTTGAATATAATATTTCACAGCTTCTTCCCATGTACACTTTTTTCGCCAAGCTCTACTGCGTACACTAGATTCATTAATTCCATAGAATTCACAACATTGTCCAAGTGAGATATATTTATTTCCCTCATAAAAAAAAGCCTCTTTCGCACGATGCCTTTCTTTAGACATCACCTGATTTTCAGGAATTTCTTCTTTTTTCGTTACTTCTTTTGGCATACAACCTTCCATATGAGAGATAATTTCTTCCATAACATCCGCGTGAGGACGTTTCGCTTTAAATACTGCTGAACTTACTGACTTTGGCTTTAATCCATACGCAAGACAACATTCCGTAAAATTTTTGTATTCTTTTCCACGGAATTCAAAAGCTCTTTTCTCTTTAGATTTGATATAATGTGTAATCGCACGTGTAGAAGAAACCCCATTTTTTTCCATATACAAACGTACTGATATAGGATTTATTCCCAGGTCTTCACAACATTGAGGCAGTGATGGGTATTTCACACCATGATATGTGATTTCATGTGCTTTTTTCCATTCTATTGCCCGTTCAATCGCTTCCTGTGGTGTGCATTTTCGATTCCACATATCGGTCTTGACAGAATCTTCGTTTAAATCATAAAATTCGCAGCAGGTCTTAATGCTGGCCCATTTTCGATTTCGGAATATGATCTCTTTATTTTTTTTCAATTCAATAAAATGTGTAATTGCTTCTTCCGTATTGCATTTATATTGATTCTGGTACGACATTACACTACGGTAACATATTCCATAAACTTTGCAGCATTGACGTTTACTTTCAAAAGTCTTTCCATTATATACAAATTTGAATTTCTCCCTATAGTTTGATCTGATTTTACGTGGCATAAAAACTTCTTTCCTCCTTTTGGCGTGATTGGATCTGATACATGTCAAAACATTTTGTCAAACAAAAAAAGACACTCCAAGAGTCCATTTTACTCTTTTTGTGTCTTTATCGGTTGATCCGCAGACGCGGTATAAAGTATAAAATTCTGACCTCGTATCAGAATAAAATTTTATGCAATCTGCCTTGCAAAATGTTCAATTTTATCGTATCATTCCAGATATTTAATGTCAATTTCACTACAGGCTTTAAACAGTAGCAGCTGCGTAGTATTTTACTCGTATTCCTGCGAATACATACATAAACTGTTGCATACATGTAAATGCCCCTCCGGTCTTTTTACCGGAAAAGGGCACTTACAGAAGGCTTTTTGTATTCATGTCATACAAAAAATCACATAAATCAAGATTGGAAATGAAACAAACATAAGCCCAAAATCAACAAAGATCAATACCAGCCAAAGCAACTTTAATTTTTCCTCCAAAGCTCATCCTCCGTTTCGAGTATATTTAAGGAATTCCATAAAATCCCTTATACTTAAATAAAAGAGAATTTCAGAGCTGTTTCTGTAAATATCCCCAAACTTTCACAGGAATTTCATTTTTACTTTTGAAGTTACTTTTGTGATATATCAATCTGCTATTATGCGGCCTGTTCTTCCAGTTCCCGATTCCCTGCCTCCATTAAATCTTCCTCCAGAATTTCAGCAAGCAATTTGTTGCAATACCCAACACCGTTTACACGAACGCCTTTGTTGCGGAGCTCGTCAATCTCTTTTTTCCTAAGACTCTGACTTTTAACAGCTAGTTTATAATCTTCTTTTGCCAGTTTCTTTTTTAATTGTTTCTGCCAATTTATAAGAAAATCCCTTGCAAGCTCAATATCTTCATTCTGCTGGTTATAAAAAGTACGTGTCTGCCTTATGGTCCCATCCGGTTCCACTTCAAGCGTATAGTACGCCTCCGTTGGTTGTTCTGCCTTTCTCAAAAACAGGATATAGGATTCCTGCTGGCTCATTCGTTCATAATAGGTTTCTGTATTATTTACGCAGTGATGCATCAGTTTTGCTTCATACAAAATGTCATCCACTTTTTCCGGCACAACGATCTGATACTCTTTGTCCGCATATTCATATTTTTTCAAATCCCTGCATATACGATTCAGACCCGGATACTTCTTTTCCAGCTCTCCGGCTCTTAAAATCAAATCTTTTGCTTCTATCTCTTTTATCATTTCATTATGTCTCTGCATGAGCTTTCGTGCACGGTAGATAACAGAATCCTGCACATTCACTCCGACCCGAATTGCCATATTGAGATAATCCTTCCATGTTTTGATCAGGTCTTTCACGGGTTCCCCACTTTCTGCTGCCTGCTTTTCCAGATAATTTTTGATCTGTAAAGGGGCCATACGATCCATAATGAACATAAGATCCGCTGGTTTAAGCTTTTCCCGGCACATCCACAAAATCACATCGTCACGGATCAACTTGTTTTGGCCTTTTTCAAGTAATAGCCATTGAAGAAAAATCTCTCCCCCATTGTTTGTACGCAGCCTTTTTAAGCGGAATCTATCAATTCCCAGTGCTTTTCCAAGGTCTCCGGAATCTTCACAATAGATCTGTGCTTTATTATCCATAATGTCCTCTGCCAGATGATAAAGTCCTGCTTTAATGAGCCGTTCCAGATAAGGTCTTTCTTTAACCATTTCAAAAAAACTTACCGGATCTAAAAACCTTTTGACTTTTGCATATTCGTAGAATCCTGTCCTACGGAATGTCCTGTTTTTAATGCCATGCAGTGATTTTCCATAAATATTTCCCATATTATATTTTTCATATGTCATATAGCCACCGTAACCTGGATACAGTGGAACCTGTAATTTACCCTGGATCCATCGGCTTTCTTTTGTCCAATGATGACGGCCAAAATAATATTCTTTTGTATTTAATTTTTCATCATACAGGATTCTCCGGCGCTCAAAGAAAGAATATACTGGTTTTTTATATGAGCTGCTTACTATGAGCATCTGAAGCTGGAATTCTCTCAAAACAAACACATTATTTCCACAGGTCTGAAGCAGGTATGCAGTCTCTTTTTGGGTTTCTATATTTTTGGCCCGGCCTAATGCTTTATATTGAATCTGATGTCTGCATTTTGGGCAATTCCCCACTGCATTATGGTGAGGATGGCTGATTGGAACTTCGCTTTCACACCAACTACAATATCCTGTCTGATCTTTCCTGCGGCTGTAATGATAAAAGATAAAATTCTGAGTAATTCCAACTTTTTTCTGCCATCTCAGCCAGTCTTTCGGAACTTCTGGGAGTCTATCCATACACTGATCCCAGTTTGTCAGAATTTTTTCATATTTCATTCCCAGCCTCCGGTGTCTCTGGTCACATTGATATACATACAGTGCATAAAAAGCATCGTCATATTCACTTTCAAGATACTTTTGGATCAACGCTGTATCCGCCTCTTTCATATAAGAATTTTCCTGATATAACCATTTTGAAAAAATGGTCTTATCCAGCATACTTTCTGACCATTTCTTTGTCCGGTAATCATACCCTTTAAAAACATCGTTCTTTTTATCAACGTATAATGTATATACAGGTTTCCGACAGTCCGTGGAAAGATATTCTGCCAGATAAAATGCTACTTTTAAAATATTGTTTTCTACTTCTGCACGTAAATATAGCCCCCTCTGATAAATCAGCTGCTCCGTATAGTATCCTTCATCTCTTACCGGCACATCTTCTTTTGCAAGTTTTATCAGTTCATCCGTAGCTTCCAGCAATTTCATGTTACGCAATTCTTTTTTATTCATTTCCGTCCTCTCCTTCATTTTCTGCTGTATATAATGTCATTTTCTCTTTTCTGCTCAAATGCAGCAGGGGAACTCCCTGCCGCATCCACTTTATCCTTTTATTTACGCCGCTATTTCAGTAGGGCTTTCTCCGTTTTCTGCCGATTCCACTGGTAGGTCCATTAAGTCTTTCTCTAAAAGATCACCTTCATATAGGATGTCATCGATATTCTTTGGCGCAATGACCTGATATTCACCGTCACTGAACTCATATTTTTCTTTCAAATCAATGAGATGTTTCTGAAATCCGACATACTTTTCTTCCAGCTCCCTGCGTCGGATTCCGCGTTTCATTTCTTCTATCTTCAAAACCGCCTCTTTATGGCGCAGTTGAAGATCTCTGGTACGGTAAATAATGGAATCATGTATATCCATTCCCAGTCTTTTTGCCATAGAAAGATAATCGTTCCACACCTGCAGCACATGGCTGATATCATCCCCGGATTTTTCTGATTGTTTCACAAGATAATGTCGAATCTGGCAGATGCTCATCTGATCCAGAACAAACTTCAGGTCGTTTGGTTCAAATCCTTCTTTTACCATCCAGCATATTTCTTCATCCCCGATTGTTTTTCCTGTACTCTTTTCAAGTTGCAGCCATTTAAGTTCTTTTACCCCGCCATTCATATCTCGGAGTCTTCGAAACTCTTTCTTATCTACGGACAGGAATTCTGTTGGTTTTCTGCCTTTTCTTTTTATTGCATCTGCTGCCCTGTGGTCCAGTACATCATCAACTAACTGGAAAAGCCCCGCTTTTACAATCTGTTCCAGTACCGGGTATGTCTTCCACAGGTAAAGATATTTTCCAGGATCTATCTTTTTCTGACCAAGGGCGTACTCACGCAGACCTGTTTCTTTTAATTCATGCCTGGACAGATCCGACAGGGTATATGGATAAACCATTCCTTTATATTGACTGTCACAGCAAGTATAATACCAAGAACTTCTACACGAAATCCAACGCATTTCCCGTTGTTTGAACAGATCATAAACGAAATTGGAAATTTCCTTTCCATTTGCAGAGAAGATTCTTCTCTGCTCTTCATGGCAGGTAGTTTCGCAATCTGTATAGCCGCCCTTTTTATACCACGTTCTGGCATGAAAGATCCGGAGCACAAAACCAGAAGTCTTGCGTCTCCTCTGGATAAGATAGACTCTGTACCACTTTGTACAAAATCTTCCAGACTTTCCCACAGAACGAAAAGTAATCGGTTGTCCACACACATTGCACTGTCCTTTCTGGTTATATTTGGGTGAGCGGATAGGAACATGTTTTTTGCAATATGTACAGTATCCTTCTGTAGCACCATTTTTCTGATACTTGTAGAAGATATAGTGTTCCGTAATTCCATATTTTGAAACCCATCCGATCCAGTTCTTAGGCAGTCCAGATATAGTTTTCATCACCTGGTCCCATGAATCTGTAAGTTTTTTATCATGACGTATCCTTTGTTCTTTACGGATATTCGCCTGAAACTCTTCCAGTGCCCGGATTGCAGGCTGCATTGTCTTTAAATATTTTTGGATGACCTTTGTATCACAGTCATTTACATAGATGTTGCCAAGATTAATCCTTACATCCCATAAGATACTTTCAAGAAGTGCCTTTCTCCATTTTTTTAATTTTTCATCATAGGTAATAAACCGTCTCTCTTTTCTGCTGATAAACAGACGGTACCTCGGAAAGTTTATATTCTCCTCAATATCCGTTACGGCAAACAGATACACTTTTAAAATTCCTTTTTCTACTGCTGCCCGACAATACATCCGATATTTTCCGGGTTCACCCCTTTGTTTCTCCAGTGTACTCAAAGATATTTCCGTTTTCTTTGCATCGGCGATATGCCTATTCATCACTTTTAATGGTTTTAACTCCATCAACCTCTTTTTTCTCATAACTCCACCAGCTTTCCAGTCACATCAATCCATGCTTCCTCCGGATATTTCCGACCATCGATACAGATGACCCCAATTTCCAGGATCTGGCTGTTGCCAGGCTGCTCCTTTAAAAGTAACAGTAAATCGCCCTTTTGTCCTTTGGCTTTGGGGGCTTTTCCACGTACAATACAAAATCCGTTGCAACTGGTCCCGCTTTCTTTTGCAACATGGGAGTTCCATTTCCGGTTTGGATATTTCGCCATGTAAGCAGCTCCATGTAATAACAGGCTTCTCAATTCAATTTTCTTTAACAGGCGCATCTTTGTGCAGGAGATTTTTGAATCTTCTCCATCTTCATCCAAATCCCCTGATGCATCTACTATGTAATACGCGGAATTTTTCCAATTCGGATAATAGCAGAGACAATCCAGTGGGTTTTCTGCACAATGAAATCCATTTTGTCTACAGTTTGCTTTTTCCGTTTCATTTATGCCATACTCCTGAAACTGAAAGCCCCGACATTTCAAATCCTTATGAAATCCTTTATATGCGATCATATCCTTCTCCTTTAACTCTCTTTCGGCTGCATCATGTCAAACAAGGACATCTGCCCGGAATCTTTTGATTTTTTCTTGCTGATATGCTTTTCTTCCTGCTCCGCTGCTTCTTTGGGATGCACCTCGGAATCTTTTTTTGTCCCCTGGTTTTTCGGTATTGTTTTCGTTCTCTTATTTACCGAATCCCATTCCTTTTGAATCTTTTTCTTTTCTTCCTGCTCTTTTTCTGCTATTTCTTTTTCATCATCTTTCGCATAATATTCAAGTACCCAGGGAAAAACCTGGTCGTCGGAGAGTGCCAGGCCAGTATTGGCCCGAATGCCGTTCTCTCCCTTTTTTTTCGCTTCCTCCAGTGCAATGTTATAGGCTTTTTGCGTCACGTAATCCAAACATCTCTGAAGCATCTTATGTTTTTTTAACACCTGTGCATCTAAAGCAGAATCCGTTTTGGCAAGATTTACAAGATACTGTCCTATGATGTCTGCAAAGCCTGCATCCTTTAAGGCAAACATTTCTGCACGCAGTTTTTCAGACGCATTCGCAAACTTTCTTTCCTCAATCGGTATATCAACCAGCCGGTAGCGGCTGCCCTGAATAAATTCCTCTGTCTGTTTTTGGGAAACTGCATGTGCTTTGGCAAGTTCCCGCACACCATCCATATTCCCGCTCTGGCGGTAATACAATGCTGCTGTATTTAATTCTTCTGCAGTTTTTATGATCTCATTTAACATAATCGGTCCCTTCTTTCCTGATAAAAACATGAGGCAGAAGAAAAAATCTCCTGCCTCTGCCTGCTTTTTATGCCGCATTCATTTTCTGTTCAGCCGCTTCCATTTCTTTTTCTACTTCCAATGCAATCCTGCGTCTCTCTGCATCATCAGAATCCAAAAGGCTGATCATTTCCAGTACAATACGGCGAACCCATTCATTTTCCTCCCATCCTGCACAGATCTGACGGGCTTTTTCCGTCAGTTCCTTCCAGTCAGCATCTTCCAGATCCCTGCCACGATATTCCTTATAGAAAGAATAAATTTCTTTCATGGCTTTCGGTGCCTGAATCTTTGCCGCTTCATCCAAATTGGAAAGGAGCCCCATCAGCATGGGATGGTTTTTATATTTTTCAATCAAAGGACGGATACCGGTCTGAATTTTACCCGTATAAAGTCCCAAAAAATCATTAAATATTCCTGCAATCAATTTCTGATCTGTCATTCGTTTCCTTCCTTTCTGTTAATTTTCTTACTCTGCGCCTGACCGTAGATGGAAAACACTGAAATGCTTCCGATACTGCATCCTGGCTGTACCCCTGATCAAGAAGAGCCTTCATAGCCGCTGCCTGTTCTGTTTCCTTGAGCTTTCTTATGGACGGTTTCCGAACTTTCTTTTTCAGGATTTTCCGGCAAAGCGGATGATCTGGTCCGTATTCGTACATTGTGCTGGCTTCCGCTGCATTCAAATCGCACAGGATTGCGATCAGCAGACAGTAATATCCCTTATATTCGTCGTCTTTCATGCCGCACCACCTTTATTGCCTGGTTTTCAAATGTACCTCTTTACCCTAATCTGCTTTAAGTTCTTTTTGATCAAGACCATTTTCGAGCAGATATCTTTCCGTACCTTCTGGATCGAGCTGTGCAAGTCGTGCAAGATTAAACTCTACGACATAATAGCTGCCATAATTGATTTTCCTCTTACCTATAACTTTTCCGAGTTTATACTTTTCAATAAACGCAACCTTTGCTTTTGCTCCGCAATCCGAGATTATTGCCTGCCCCGGTCTTAGGAATCCCATAACTCCAATTGTAAGGTCTCCGAATAATTCCAGCTTTTTCTCACATTCCTTTTGCTTTTGCCATAATCCGACATACAGGGATCCGTTGTAGTACATATTCACTCTGACATATAATTCCTCATGTCCACATTCCCAGTCATATCCCAATGGTTTTTCATCTTTTCGACTGCATATATCCTGTCCCATATTCTGCCTCCTTTTTTGATTTTCCTGTTCATCTTTTGTGGATTATTTTACATTTCCTCCCTTCCTGTTTTTTTGCACACTTCACATTTCGTTTTTGGACAACAAAAAAAGACACCAAAAATCTTCTTTTGATTTTTGATGTCTTCCTATTGATAAAAGGCCTTCGCCTAAATGTTGCTCCCGGAACAGCATATCCGGAACAAAAACTTTGCTGCGTGGCAAACCATGCATAAAAATAATCCATTTATATGGTAACACAATATATTGTGTTCGTCAACAAAATACCGCGAACAGAATACTGTATCTTGCTATTTTATCATTTTCAAGTACGCTTACCATTTTTACTTCTCTGCCCTTTCTACGTCCATCAGGAAAATTTTCAAGGAAGCATATGTTGGAATATATTATGAAAAATAAGATCCCATAAATGCACAAGGACGCTCTGCCGAGGATATGCAGAGCGTCACTCTCTTATGGGCTAAGATTTGTGCAAATTATAATAATACGTCCTAAAAAGGAAGGAGACCGATACTTTCGTACCGGCATATGAAAAAGAAAAATATTTAAAAATGAGATACCTTAATTAGCATCTGCAGTTATTAATATACAGTATATTTATGACGATACTATGGTATAAATTTTAAGAATCTGTGAAAATTATAGAATTTAAGCGGTGAAAATATGTCACTTGACGTGATCAAAAGATATTAATAAAATAAATAAATAAAAATAAAAGAAGGAAATGTAATGAAAGCTTTTTTTACCTGCGAGCAAAAATTGGGAAATACCATCTTCACTTTTTCACAAAAAGCAAAAGTTCTTAGTACAAGTCCCTTAAACGGCGGCATTACAAGACACCTTTCTCATGTTGTAAATATCAATTGTATGAATGGTTCTTATGAATGTAAAATGCTGGGAGATACTTACGAAAAAGATCTAGCTGCACATATCCATGCCCTTGGGCTTTCCCCTTCCTGCACTACTGCATTAAGTACCGCAGCTTGGACGGAATTACGTGCTATAGAAGAAGTATGCTTTCGGGATCTTACGGTAACTGCTGTTGTAACCGGCGGAATTGACTCCAATGGTATGCATCCCGGCGATCCTGCTTCTTACTATGAAGAGGACGGAAATTATGAAATGCTTCCTCCTGGAACAATCAATATTTTTCTGTTCATTAATCAGAATTTGACTGATGCAGCAATGTCCAGAGCACTGATGCTCTGTGGAGAATCGAAAGCTGCTGCTGTTTCTCAGTTATTACTGGGAAGCTGCTATTCCGAAGAAATCGCAACAGGTTCTGGAACTGACGGAATTGTAATCGCTTCTAATCTTGATGGTGCCAGAACTCTTACGGATGCTTCTGGACATTCCAAACTTGGTGAACTGATTGGAAAATCCGTGAAATCTGCCGTAAAACAAGCTCTTCTTAACCAAACAGCGGCCTCTGGTCCGAGACAATTTCTTTTATCTGCACGCACTGCGAGATATAAGATCACACCTGCTACTTTATGGGAGTTTTATATAGAATACAGAGAAATTTTTAATGATTTTAAGATTTCTTTTGAAATGCCCTCATTATTGGAGCAGAAGTTTCTTTCACACAATCGTACCAGTAACCTGGTTCTATGTGTATCACTTTATCTTCACCTTATGGATCAGGTTCGTTGGGAGCTGATTATGGAGCCGGAAGCTATCCGGGAGGGAAAACGTCTTCTAATTTATGGACTCTATTGGAAAGATGGAGACTTTTTTGAAAAAGCATATCCGGCAAAAGCATGGGAGCAGCCCGGATTGCTGCATTTTTCAGTAAAAGAACAGCTTATGTATCTGCTTTTATTGTATATTGCTATTTAGAATTGTTGGACATAGTGCTCAAAATTTCTAACTTTTAATATAAATGGGTAAGTCGAAAACCGACTTACCCACTATAATATCATTTTTATTTACTTCGCTACACACATGTTTTCATCAATCCATTTCTGGATGTCGTCTTCGCTTACTTTAACCAAACGGGCAATTTTCTTAACATCCATCCCCTCTTCTGCCATAGAAAGAGCTGTCTCTTTTGCTTTTTTTAGTTCGCCGCTTTCCATTCCTTCGCTATAAATTTTTTCCATTTCATGGCACATAAGCGTGGCCCCTTTCTGCGTGTCTTTTAATTCATATACCCGTTTTACAACAACCGGACTGTGCATTTCATCCGCATTCCTGTTTGTGAGATCATACTATTTTAACCAATCTGTGATATTTTCATCTGTTGCATGGTTCGCATTAAATGGTCTGCACCATTTTGCAGAATATTTCTTTTTGATCTTCACTGCAACATTCTGTGGTTCTGTAGCTCCGCTGGTTGTAAAAATTGCTGCTTTTTTTCCATTCAGGTTTACCTTGTCCAGAAAACTGAATACTGCATTTGGAAATGTTCCACACCAGATCGGGCTTCCTATCAGTATCCTGTCGTATGCAGAAATATCAGGAATCTCCATATCCAGTTCTGGCCGCTCATTTAATAAAATTTCTTTTAATGAGGTAAATACCGTTTTTCTATAAGACATCCGGTAAGATTTATGAGTCTTAATCTCTGCCAGATCTGCACCGGAAAGCTGTGCGATCCGTCCAGCAGCTTCTTTTGTCTTTCCTTTCTGCGAAAAATAGATAACTAATGTTTCCATTTGACAGGCTCCTTTTCTAATACTATATATTTATGGCTGATGTCTCTACAACTCTGATACAGAATAACTGCTCTGTTATAACTGGATATTTACTCTTAAGCACGATATTATATAAATCAGGGCAAGCCCAACAGACCTGCCCATTTATAAATGCGTTCCTTATTTTATTGCACATAGATTTTCATCAATCCATTTTTGGACTTCATTCACATTATGATTTACAGCTTTTGCAATTTTTTCAACAGGCAGACCCATTTCTGCAAGTGAAAGGGCTGTTTCCTTTTTAGCCTTTAATTCACCGCGCTTTTCGCCGCTTTCCATTCCTTCGCTATAAATTTTTTCCATTTCATGGCACATAAGCTCAACCCCTTTCTGCGTGTCTTTTAATTCATGTACCCTCTTTGCAAGAACTGGACTGTGCATTTCATCCGCATTCTTACAATGCAGATCATGCATAAGTCTCCCAAGTTCTGTGTCTTCCTGTTTTCTGGAATTCACATATATAATATGTGCTTCGTCCTGAAAGCTATCATCGGCTTCTTTGATATGCCTGTCAATATGGTAAATAGGAAAACCATACCCAAGGATGTCATCCCTGGTAATAAAAATCACATAGCTTTCCGGTAATTCATCAAAATCCTGACCTGGATTTAGAGTGTTCATGTCCATCAAACCACTATGGTAACGTGCCCTCTTAGGTGATGCACCTTCATTATCCTGCTGGATCTCCACATCAAACTGTTTGCCTTCGGAATCTCTGGCAACACAGTCCATGATTGCGGATCGTCCCTGCAGATTCTTATAATCCTTCTGGATGATCTGCTCAATTACTTTCAGATCCTGTTTTTCCATAATGACCTGCAGAACATATTCCAGGCATTCTCTCTGTTTGAAAACATTTCTCATAAATATGTCACTCATGAGTGTAAAATTCTTAATAATACCTTTATATCTTTCGTAACGTACTTCCAATCCGTTCTCTGGCACAATTTTTTCATCTGCCACGTTCGCTGTCACCTCCCACTTTATTCTTTTTATGTTATGAAGAAATTTTCGAAAAAGCTTTTGTTTATTTTATCTTAGCATCAATGAATGACCTTTACAAGACACTTTTTCCCCGAGTTGCATCGGGTGTTTTTTAACCTACCCGTTCCACATAGCATACACTGTTTCCCTTGCACTCAAATTCCGGACAAAGAGACAGCCATAATCTTTCCAGATCATTGATGTTCATGGCGTCCAATTCTGTTTCATCTTCTTCACCATAAATATTTACAAAACCGATCCGATATATGCCATACTCTTTATGTAGGTTTTTTACTACTTTTCTTCCTGCTCTTCGTATATTCATAAGCTCTCTTCTCTCCTCTCTTCTGCTTCCAGCAAAAATGTATTACAGGTATAGCTTCCGGAAGCACTGACACCAGCGACCCCTCCAAGGCTGTCCAGATACTGGCTTCCATTTTTAGATGCGGAAATATACATATAAAAGTTTGTCAAAACATAGTTTTTATTTTCCAGAACATTCTTATAACTGCTGCTAAGCACAAGCCTTGCTCCAAGTTTTTCTGCTTTTTCTTTTACCAGCATAGCAGTTAAATTTACTGCTTTTCGTATTTCCTGTTCGCTAAGTCCGCTTTGATAATAACGTTCCAAAAACAAAACCAGTTCTTCTGCTTTATTTTCATGTGGTTCGCTTTTGACAGTCACATCAACAAACTCAATCGTCTTCCTTTCATCCGCAGCTACAAAAGATCCCTTTGTCAGACGGAGGATTGCACGAAATACAATTTTACCATTGTGTTTGATAAATATAATTTTTTTATTTGCATCAAAACAGGATAACAGACAATCACAATTTGGACCATTCCGATAGGAAATGCAGCTGCGCAGCGGTACTTCTCCTATCTGCATGACCGGAAGCAGGCTGTCCTCTTCCCAGATTTCCCATCCACAATCCACGCGCAACAGCTTTTCTTTCCAGATTTCTTCTGTATCTCTTTTTATTGGAAAAGCAATTTCCCGTTCTAGATCTCCTTCATGGTATTTCAGCTCCATGAATTTTCCTAATAACTCAGCATTTACGATTCTTCGGATCTCTTCCTTCTTTTTCGGCTGCCTGTTCAGAAAGGAAGTCATGATCTCAGCGCCGCCTTCATAAATGAACTTCTGGATATTGGATTTATTTTCCGCAACAAAAGCATCCGAAATATTCAATTCTGTCTTTAAATTCTTCCAGGAAGGATCCTGGGCCAGCAGTTTGTCCATCAATGCAGGTAATCCGGAACAGCCATTTAAAAGATTCTGATTATGTAAAAGGAAGTAAACCTGATTATCCCTTGTAAGCTCTTTTAAAAGTTCAGTAAAATCCATTAAAAATATCAGAATCCATATGGCTGTTTCATGCCGAAGATCCAGAATGTTTTTAAAATCCTCCTGCATCCATCTGGAAAGCGACTTTTTTGACAAAGCTTCTGCCAATCGCTCAATCTGATTTTCCTCTAATGCATCTGTCAGGCAGTCTCTTTTTATCAACTCACGAATCACCCGAAGACGATCATCACTTTTGGAGTATGCTAAACGATCATACAGGTCTATATAGACTGCTTTTACATTGTACAAGATTTTCAATTCTTCAAATACACGAGGCTTCGAAAACAGTAATTCATCACTCTTTCTCCAGGGAACTACCATATATTCACAATCCCTTAAATTTTGCTCGTTTAAAGTATTTAGATTCAGGCATCTTTTATAAACCTCTTCATCCAGAATCAACGAATTCCTGTCAAGGTTTATAAGCCAGTCTCCATTCTTTCGCAAAAGTTCCAGGAAATGTTTCTTCCGTTTCGTAATGGCATACAGGATAAGCTCTGTCTTTTCCAAAGTCAGCTCATAAAGATCCATATCTGGAAGCGGATTTCCATACAGAGTGTTCACATAGGCTGCCTTTCCATTTGAAATCTTTTCAAAATCTGCATCTGGACCTGTCAAAAATCTTATCAGCTTCGGGATATCTGCATATAATGATTCGTTCCAAAGCCATAAGTGAAGAAAAGAGGCCTGCCATTCTTTTGGAATCTGAGTGAGAATCACTTCCAATCCATTTCGGATTTCTTTTGGATGCCGGCTCAGTTCTTCCAGCTGTTTCTTATTTAAGCTTTCCGTTTCTTTACAAAACTCGGATAAATAATTTACAAGTTCCATCAGATCCTGCTTCAAAAGTAATGCCAATGATTCCTCATCCTTGAGCAGCTCATAAAGAAGCTCCGTTGAAAAAGCCGGATTTATCAAAAGCATGCGTATCTTTATTCCCGCACGGGCAACATCAAACTCACCAATGCAGGTCTCAAGACTTGCTACAAGCTGTTTCTTTAACTCTTCTTTCGGTTCCAGAAAAGCATAATATTTCAGATAAACATATACGATCCGGTCCGGGATTTCTTTATCTGCCAGTACTTTCTCAATCTTTTTATAGGGGAATTCGGACAGTTTTTCATTTCCTGCACATTCTATGACCATTCTGATGCGGTCTGGTTCTAAAATAGAAAAATCCTTTTTGTTCATTTTTCCCAAATAGCTGAGTATTTCCGGATCGTCCATCAGAGAAGAAATCGTCTCCTCATTTAACTCCTCCATCAGACCGGAAAGTTCCTGCTGATTTACCAGTCTGGCCGCATTCATACAGGAATCTTCCCCTTTCTTTCCTATCAGTTTCAGGGGAATTGCTGCATTTTTCATTTCCCTGTAAATATTCATGTGATTTAAGATTCTTTCGATCATCACGCTACCTCTGCCCTTTCTATTAATTCAGTAATCTCCGGTAACTCCATGCATTCGTCCTGGTACATATTTTCTGCCAGCTTAAGAAGATACAGAGCTTCCTTTTTTGCCATAGGCTTTTTCGCTGTTCCTGCAAAATTATCTTTTAAATACGAGGAAACGATCTTACAGTAGAGCTTTTTATGGCCATATGAATAACGACCATTCTTGTAAAACTCATAAATAGACTGAATCTCCTTATCCGTTTTTCTGTTTTCCCGTAATATCTGATTAAACTGCTGTTTGATGTTTTTTTCAGTTTTCCAGTGATCTATCCGTTTTTTCTGTTCCTTTAGCCATTCTTTCCGTTCCTGATATCTTTTCCGATCCTCTTCTGTCATATATTTCTGATACAGGGTTTCTCTTCGATAAGAATCACTTATAAATGGAAGAAGCAATTTGGAAAGCTCATATGCTTCTGACTGTTCCATCCAAAGTGCTGTACTTTCCTTTAAAAGTAAGGCCGTCAGGTATTCTGGATAAATATCCGGATATTCATAAAAAAACTTCTTTTCTACCATTGAAAACAGTTCCCGGTGTTCCTCTTTTCCCAGAACTGGCGAAAAAAATTCGCACTCTCTATGTCGGATAGCATAGTATCCCAAGGAGAAAGTTTCCTTTAAAATCCTCCAGGGGCTTAAGAATTCGCATCCATCCATTCCAATCTCATTGATCAGAAATTTCAGCATAGGATAGGAATGCTCATTACAAAGACCCTTTATTTCACTTTTTAAATATCCTGCCATAAATTCCCATTTCTTTTCCAAATCTGGATCTTCATTTTTATAATCCTTTACAAACTCTTCCAGATACTTTTTTCCATCCAAAATCCCATGCAGGATCAGCCGGTTGAAAACCACATGTAGTTCCGGCTCACTCTTTTTCCAAAAAACATCCTGGTATCTTTTTCCTGTAAGGTTTTCATAACGTTCCAGATACTTCAGCAAACTTTTCGTACTGTATGTTTTGCCTTTCAGAGTATCTGTAACACACGCTTCAAATTCTTCCGAAGAGAGTTCTTTTACCAGAGGATCCCATTTTTCTTCTGTCAGATCAATGTAGTGCCACTCTTCCGGTTCATTACTTCTAAATGGAAACAACGTAAGAAACGTTTTTACATTTTCCACCCTGAACGTTTCATTCATACATTTTTCCAGCCGTTCTTTACCGTCGATACGGACAGAAAGTTTCCCATATGTTCTTAAAATCCGTGAACAAAGTACATAAGCTTCTTCTGGATATGTCTCTTTTCCGGGCAAAAATGCCTCTAATACATTCAGGCCAATTTTTTCTGCTGTCAACCCGGAAAGGCTTATCCGATCGGGTCTCTCTACAAAATACATCAGTACAAAATTTAAAAAAGCGGTCTCTTTGTCGGAATATCCAAACATACGCATACGTTTTTCCAAAACGGCATCCGCATTTTTAGCATTTGTGCCTGTTAACTTTACCAGCAGTTTCAGGATATCCAGATCTTTTTTGCGATACCCTTTAAGCTTTGTCATTACTTTGCCTACCATCCACACGAAAAGATTCCATTCAGTAAATACGGATATCTTCCGGTTCTTTGAAAAGCTGTCAGCAAGTCTCTGTTTTATGCCTTCCCACAGTGTTTCATCATCCGGAAGGATAGACATGGCAAACAGCATTTCTTCTGCTCGCTCAAATGGATACGCATGCATGGCCTGTTTCCACCGATTCTTTTCCTTTTCCTCACAGATATAATTGATACTGATCAAAAACAGGTCTTTCTCTCCAAGAATCTGTTTCATCTTTTTCCAAAACAGATCCTTTTGAGTTCCATTGAACATACAGGTCTCCTGCAAAGGCATCATCCTTGCCAGGGCAAGTCCGAGGGCACGGTATGTCTGCTTTGTCAAGGTCAGATGTTCTCCGATGCGCTCCAGGACTTCTCCCGGATAGTGCAGTCCATAAGCGGTTTCCATGTCTACTTTCGGCTTTTCCAGAAACATATCATTTTCTTTTAATTGCATATAAATTTTATATTTTTCCTCATTAGATGACAGCTTATAGATCAGGTTCGTCATCTGCCGGTACAGGGTAATATCAAGCCATTCTTCATAAATCTTCCATTCCATCCAATTTCCTCCTGTTTTCCCATATAAAAAGGGGACTGTTCGCCAGTCCCCCAAAATTGTTCTTATGCTGCCAGGATAATCTTCTTTTTCCGGCTTGCATAAGTGATCGCCATTGTAGAATGTTCCATGCCTCGCTGTTTCTGGTATTGCTTTACATCTGCATAATTTGCAAACGAAAGGATTTTACCATTTTCCTCTAACAAGTTTTCTTCGTTATCCTCCATATTTTCACTCCCGCAGGAAGCCAGCGTCCAGTTTACGTGGCAGATATAACAGGTCATGCCTGCAAATCCCAGATACTTATGTACATACTCTTCCGCTGCCTCAGCACTCGGAAAATAACGTGCATACTCCAGGGAACGGCAAACGATCCGGTCTTTGTACCATCCGGCAAAATACCGGTTCTTTTTCAGTTCAAGTACATACCCTGTCAGATAAATCTTCTGTAAAGCATTTTCTTCCTCGTCCATCATATCAAGAAGCTGTTCCGCATAGATTTTTTTCCATTTCAATGTGTTCTTCTTTATTCTTTTACGCAGCATTATCTTTTTCCTCCTCAGTTCCAACAATGAGTTTTTCTACCATTCTGTACAAGTTCCGGAAATTTCCAGCCTGTCTGCGGCGTGTCATGCAATCCTGTTCAAATGCCTGGATCACAGCAGAAGTTCTTGCAAACAGTGTGAAGATTTCCTCATCTTTCAGCTGTATGGTAACCTCTTTTTCTTTCCGGTAGCTGTCTTTTTTACAATACTGCCCGCCATTGGCATTATGCATCGCTACACCGGTGCCATTCTGTATCCTGACAACCCACGGATAATTTAAAACTTCTCCTTTGTTGTTGCGAACCTTCCTCTGTATGGAAAATACTGTAACCCTTCCCATGTTGGAATTTTTATCCTCGCAAAAGATCTTTTGCTGGAAGAATTTAAATTCCTGCACATTATTCCATATACGGGAATACACGTATTTTATGATTTCCGGACTCAGATTTGCATAAACGCTGATGCTGTCTTCTTTGCTGTAGTCAACCATGACCGCCCGGATCCGGGAATAATCGCTGGCAAAGTCTTCGTGAAGGTGCCAGAACTCCTTTGGTTCTGCCATCCGCAAAAAGCTATTAAATTCCAGTAACGTATTCTGTGTCTTATGAACACAGATCTGCTTTGATACATCCGTATTCTGTTCTTTTTCTTTCCTGTTCATCCTTACCTCCTGATAAAACGCAGCAGTTTCTTTGTCAGAAGAGCCGGAAGCTGTTCAAGATCCGTAATATCCAGAAAAGATTCCTCATAAATTTCCTGAATTGCTTCCTTGTCGCTTCCGATCGCAGCAGCCTGAAAGAATACTCCCTGCTGCAGCAGTTTTTTCCGAATCTTCTGAAGGTCCCTTTTTGCCCCTGTGCCTCCATACTGGTTTGCATTAGGTGCACCATCACTGATCACAAACAGCAGTTTCTGCTTTTCCGGTCGTTCCAAAAGACGGCTGCCAGCATACCACAATGCAGTTCCATCCCGGTTGCTTCCATAAGGCTGCATACCAGCGATCCGGAACCGATCCTTTTCATCCGTTTCAAAATCTGCGCAGCAATGCAGATACACTGTTTCGTCTTTCAGGTTCTCATGCCGGTATCCATCTGTATGATGTCCGCACACTAAAACCGGTATTTCTGATTCCATACAAAAATCATACAGGCAAAGTGCTGCAAGAATGGCATGATCCATCCGTTCCCCACACATGGAAAAAGAATTATCAACCAGCACAGCCACACAGATATCCAGATTTTTTCCTGGCTGTTGTTTCTTAAATACTGCCCCAGACGGTTCAGCTATGTTTCGAAGATCTACCCGACGTCCAAGAAAAAGCTTATGTTCCGTGCGTTCTTTCTGATTTTTCAATATAGGAAGCAGTTTCAGGCGAAGTCTCTTTTTTACCTGTTTAAGCTGCCCCTCATACTTTTCTGTCAGTAATTTTAAAAAATCTGATATCTCGGTCTTACGGCAAAGTTTTTTCTGTACCAGGTCATGGCCTTCTTCAAACGGTATCTCCATCAATTCCTTTTGAAGATGTTCGAAAATTTCTTTCTGTATCTTCTCATCAAGCGTCTCTTTCGCCATTTCATAAAGGATTTTTTGCAAGGCATTATCACTGGATGCTTCCGTTCCTAAGGCAGGGATGCCACATTCATTCTGTTTGTCTTCGAAGCCACCAGACTCCCTGACACATTTCGGAAGATTTTCACACAGCTGCTGTAGAAACTTCTGAAGCTCTGTAGTGCGCCCGTTTTCATGGTCTTCCATTTCCTGATCCTTTCCGTTTCTTTCTGCTTTGTTTTCTGTTTCCGACTCCTGTTCCGTATCCTCTTTTCTGATCTTATCTTCATTTTGCTCAGTCTGTGACCCTGTGTTACCCTGCTTTTCTTCCTCCGGTTCTTCTTCGGATTCATTCGGGTTTTCCTCTTGCCCTTCACGCTCTTCCTGTTCTGGCTTTTGCTCTTCATTTTCTGTACTGTTCTTCTCTATTTCATCTATGATTTCCGCAAAATATTTCCAGATCATCAGAAGAATATGGTTGGTGGCAAGATATCTCTCCATGTCATCTGCTGCCTTTCCCGCTTCATCAATGACCGGCATAAGCAGTTTTAGTGTATCAATAAGCTCGTAATCCGCACCATCCCAGGCATTGACCCTTGAAGACAAGGCATACTGTGCACACAGGTTCATAAGAATAGATAACCTGTCTTTCTCCGTTTCCAGCATTTCCCTAAGTGTTGGAAGCCATTCCACATTTCGGTCACGATTCATAAGGATTCCCCTGCGGATGCTTCCCGGAAAAAGGGCGCACATCTTCTCTTCTATGTACATATCATTCAAAAGATTGCTGAGATAAGATGCTGTCTGCAGAAAGATAGAAAGAATTGCTTTATCTTTTCTTTCAAAGTAGACATTCATCGCATCCAATGCCTCTTTTTCCTGTGCATTTTCCGGTACTGGCTCCTTTGGATACCAGCTGCCATTTAACATATGCTCGGCATACCTTTTTCTAAGTGCGGAATCCGTATACCGGTAATGTCCGCATTCATGTCCCAGAATCCCGATCAGGCTGTCACTTTTTAATTCCAGTGTCAGAAAACTTGACGTAATCTGGTTTCCAAGATTTACGGCAACTGTTTCTCCCTGATTCCATCCTGCAATCCCCGAATTTTTATCATCGTATAACCGTAATGTAGTCAACTTTCCACCGGTGATTTCATGCCCGATCGAGGTCAAAAGATCACGATACTGCGGCGTATGAAATACTTTTTCCGGTGTCAGTTTTTCTTTCTCTGCACATATCCGTTTCCGGTATAAAGCCTTTTTCATTCGTTTCCTCCATCCGTTTTTAATCCACATCACAATGAGGAAGAAGAAAGACGCGTTCCATAGTTTCCTGTTCTTCCCTGTCCATGGATGCTTTGCTGAGCAGTGCTGTCCATGCTGACCTCCTGAGATCATTGGAAACCATGTAACTTAACACCCAGTTTTCCAATTCCCGGTATCCGCATACGCCATCTGTAATGTCCTGTTCAATCAAATATTCATGGATCTTGCAGACCGTGGCAGCCATAAAGGACAGAAGTTCTTTGTTTTTAAACCCGGTTCTTTTCATTGCCCTTTTTGCCATTTCCTCTTCTGTCAGGGCTTCCTTTGGCTGAATCAGGTTCATTCGGGAAAGAACTGACTGGTTGAAGTTCTGACAGCCAACATAATCCAGATTGGTGGTCATGATCACAATCGTATCCGGATTTCTCCGTATCTGTTCTCCATTTACCAGATCGGTTACAGCTCCATCGTCAAACAGGGAGTTTAATCTCGTAAGTGTCCCAGGTTTTTCAATCATGGCCGGCTCCTGAATTTCAATCACAGATGGTTCCCTGCATGCCCTTACGATTTCTGACTCTTTTAATAGAAAGTCTTTTTCATTTTTCGACTTTTCATAGCCTTTTTCATAAACTGCTTTCAGGATCTCCTGAAAAGCTTTTTCCCGGCTGATCCCCTCTTCATAAATGCCATTTACCGTTGCAAGAGCTGAAGCCGGATCCATTTCAATGTCTTCCAGACGTGGCAATTCCATTTCCAGATGTGCTGTTCCGCCCATATTTGGCACGGTGGTCGCTAAAAGTTCCAGTTCATCCGTTCCAGGTCCACAGGTGAACACATAATATGGAAGCCCTAATATCTGGGCGATCATTCTGGCATCCGTTGTCTTTCCAGTACCGGCATCGCCTGTCAGCATAAACAGCCTTGCCGGTGTCTTATCCACCATCTGCAGGATTTCTTCAGCTTCCTTACTTACCAGATAGTCTTCTGGAAGCGAAGGGATCCTTTCTTTTGTCCTTTCATTTACATCCCATCTGCCAGAGTAGATCTGTTTTAATTCAAAAAGTGTTCTTTTTGTCTTCTCATTTACAGGCAAAAGCACATGAAACTTTCCATAGATTTCATCGTTTGGTGCATATACCCCGGCCGCAATTTTATATTCCGGAAGCACATCCTCCAGTTCCTCTGCACGGAACTGGCTCTTTTCCAGCGGGACCGCCTGCTGCGGATTTGCTATTACTTCGCAGTACATGGCATCGCAGCAGATAAATGCCGCCCGCAGTGCAGCTTCCTTGTCTTCCCATTCCTTTTTTTCCTGTTCTTCAAGTATGTAGAAATTTTTTTGGAACTCTTCGTTAAATAAAGGATTATCCGGGACCAGATTGGCATAAGCTAAAAGGGCCAGGTACTGCTCGCCTGTGTTTTTGCCCTCCCGGATTCCCGGAAGCTTCTCGTTTCTTTCTTCTGTCTTTAAAATCCCACTGAAACGTCCGTTTTTCGAATTATAAGTCATTACATACTTTCCCTGATTTCCAGGATATTCCATGCAGAAATAATTTATGGTATCCCTGCCCCTTTGTATACCGGCAGCACCAGAGTCTTTTTCTTTCCGGATCTGAATCAGTGTCAGAAGTGCATGTAAAGTAGGCCCATGAAGGCGGGAGACTTTTCCCTGCTTCCTGATATTTCGCATGGAACAATCCGCTTCATCATAGCTGATCCGTTTTTTCCCTGCTTTTTCCAACATCATCCGAAATGGGTCCGGAATGGGTTCTTTCATAATCCATGGTGCATAAAAACAAAGATCTGGCATTTTGTTCCCTCCTCTTTCATTATGTGATTTTCTGCATACGAAGGAAAGAAACAGGCAGAGCATTGGATTTTTCCAACGTCTGCCTGTCATTCATTCTTTATGCGCTCTTTTCCTGTTCCAGGATTGCTTCATATATTTTTCGGATACGGTACCCAAACATGGTGTTTCGCCGGCTGATGTAATCCGTCCGGATAGCCTGTGCGATTGCACGTTTGCTTCCCACAATTATAAACCTTTCTCTGGCTCTTGTTACTGCTGTATAGAAAATGTTTCTGCGAAGCATCCACCGGAAACATGGAAGCATTGGAAGGATTGCCATCGGATATTCACTGCCCTGAGCCTTATGTACCGTAATCGCATATGCCAGTGTCAGCGGCCAATAGTCTTCCTCCTGATATTCCATGACCCGGCCATCCCCAAAATCTACACGCATGACCATTTTTTGATCTTTCCGAAAAATCCCTATGACTTCTCCAATATCGCCATTTGCTACTTCATCGTTGTTTTTTGTCTGCATGACCCGGTCACCTTCCCGGTAAGTATTCCTGCCATTTGTGATTTCCGGATAACCGAAACGCTTTGGATTCGCAATGTCACGCAATACCAGATTCAATGCATCCGTACCTGCTTCCGTATCTTTCCGAAGCGGTGACATCACCTGCACTTCTTCCAGAGAACCGTTTCTCTGCAGTACTTCTTTTCGATAGATCTTCTGTATCTTTCGCGAAGCCTCCTCCGGTGTGGAAGCCGGAATAAACTGAAAGGTATCATCAAACACCAGATCCAGCTGATCCTTATTGATCTTAATGGCATTCTGGTTGATGGTGGAATTCCCTTCCTGTCGGAAACATTCATCTAAGACAGTTACCGGAAATACGCCGGAATCAATGATCTCCTGAAATACTTTTCCAGGCCCTACGGATTCGATCTGATCTTTATCACCCACCAGAACCAGTCTGGCACCGGATTTAATACTGGCAAACAGTTTATCCGCCAGATACATATCGACCATGCTGAACTCATCTGCTATGATCAGGTCATCTGGAATTGGCTGCTCGTTCTTCCATTCTTCCTCTCCAGCTTCTCCGGTAAGCCCTATGGATTTATGGATTGTCAGTGCTGGATACTCTGTACATTCCCGCATTCGCCTTCTGGCGATGCCTGTAGGTGCACATAAAAGGATCACCGCATTTTTATCCAATGCTTCCTGTACAGCAATGATGAAACGGATCACCGTAGTCTTTCCTCTGCCGGGTCCTCCTGTAATGATGGATACCGGGTTTTCAAAAACATTTTTTACTGCCACCTGCTGTTTCGCATTCAAAATAATATCCTGTTCTTTCTGGATCTTTCTTAAAATACGGTCAACATTTACAGCCATTCCCGTCTGCATATGGAGTCTGACTAATGCGGCAGCAGCTCCCAGTTCGGCCTGGAAGCTTTTGCGTGTATAAAACCCTCCATCGTGGCAGACCAGGCTTCCATCTGTATGGATCATATCATTGCCTGTATCCCGGATTGCCCGTTCAGAGACCGGTGAAACATCTTTGTTGTGATTTAAAAGTTTTTCGACACGTTCTATAATGTCCTCTCTTTTTAAATACAAATGTCCTTCGCCTTCTGCTTCTGACATAATATGCAAAATAGCAGCCTTAATACGAAGGGGATCATCTGCACGGAAATGTTTTGCCTTTACTGCAATCTGGTCAACAGTCAGAAATCCAAATCCATGAACCTCACAGAGCCGGAAAGGCTCCTCCTTCACGATCATAACTGCAGCAGGGCCAAATTTCTCCTGTATTTTTGAAACTTTTGCAGGAGTCACCCCAAAAGGGGACAAATACATCATCAGTTCCCGGATGGAACTGCTTTTTTGATATCCTTCCAGAATATCATCTAAGCGTTTCTGCGTAATTCCTTTTACCTGAAGAAGTTTCTCCGGGCTGTCATTAAAAACATTCAGTGTGTCTTCCCCAAACGTTTCTACGATGCGGGCTGCCATTGCCGGTCCGATCCCTTTGATCAGGGATGACGACAAATAAGTCCGAATACCTTCTTTTGTGGTTGGCATGGTTACTGAAAAATTGCTCACACTATACTGCATTCCATATTTTGTGGGTTTCCAGTCTCCCGTCAGTTCCACATCCAGGCCTTCGTTTGTCGGAAGTTCGGTTCCAAATGCCTGAAATATTCCATAATTTCCATTCTTTTGTTTTTTTACTTCCTCCGGTAAATCTTCATTGGTCATGTAGGAAGCTACCGTATATCCACTTCCTGCATTATAATAGATCTGCCGGATGGCTTTACAGCAAATGCTCATGTTCCAGCTCCTCTCTACCATGAGATCCAGAGATAATTATTGCATCCCATACTGGTGATGAAACCATCCTTCTTTAGTTTTTCCCGGATCACCTCTGTCTGTCCAAAAGGATAACCTTTTAAAATTCCAATCCTTCGATATTTCCTTTTTCCAATGGAAATACTGCAGATTCCTTCCCTGTTTACTGAAAAACGGTTTCGATTTTCAGATTCCAGAGTTTTCCGAATCGCCTGGATCCGCTCAAAGCCTTCATCTTCGTACCATATGGCAGCCTGTGCCCTGCATCTTGCCTGCTTCTCCTGATTATCGAAATTTACCGTTTCCGATCCCTTCTCATGATTTTTCGGTAAATCCTCGGTCTTTTCAGCATCTGCATGTACTTTACGGGCATCTGCATTCTTTTGCTGTTTGTTGTCATCATCATTCTCATTCGTTTCCTCCTTGTCCTTTTTCATAATAAATTTTTCATAGAAAAACAATCCTGCTGCAACCGGAATGACCAGTGAAAGGGACTGTATGATCACTGCCAAAAATATCGGCCATAAAAATGGTGATACTAACAGACCAAAAATTCCAGTTATCACGCACAGCTTTTTATGTGCAGACAACCATTTGTTCATTTCCTCCATCATAAGCATTTCCTCCTATGATTTGCTCAGTCAAAATCCAGCTTTTCATCATCTGTTTCCATGTACCGGTCATCAATATCCTGACTACGCTCCCGGCTTCTTGCCGAAGTTCCTCTGGATCTTGTCCCTCCAGAATTTGATCTCCGTCTGTCATCCGATGTATCTGTCCTGGTATTGCTTCTGTATCTTCCACCTTCACGTTCTCTGTCATAGTCGCGGTCCTCCACTTCTGCTTCTCTTCCACTTCTGCTGCTTCTGGAAGCTGAACGCTGGTTTTCTGCACGGTCAGGACGGTTTCGATTAGAAGATGCCCTCGTTTCTCTTTCCGGTTCTTCCCGCTCGTCATTTCCAGATTCTAAAGCTTTCTTACTTTCTGCAAAAGAAATCTCTTCTATCATAAGCCGCATGCCATAGACATTTTCACCAGCCCGATTCTTGTAGTTGTCATTCTGCATACGGCCTTCTACCAGAATCTTGATCCCCTTAAACAGATATTTTTCCGCGAACTCTGCTTTTCTGCCAAAAGCCGTACAGCTGAAGAAATCTGCTTCCGGATCTCCTCTTCGTACAAATTTCCGGTCTACCGCCAAGCGAAAGTTTGCGATTGCAAGTTCACCATTCTCTGTCTGTGTGTAGCGTAAATCAGGATCTTTTACTACTCGTCCCATCATGATTGATTTATTCATAGTTGTCCTCCCATAGCTTTATAAGGTTTTCCAGTTTCATTCCAGATGCTCCCGCATACATTTGACTAATGCTCCCATACCATTTTTTCGAATCTCGCGGGCAGCAGAGTCAGCCGTACATAAATTTTTCGCCATCTCCAGTGATTCTTCTCCCGGATGTGTTGCAAACAATACCGGTATCAGATAAAACAGAGATTTTTTGACCAGCATATCATATGCCATCTTAAAAGATTCAGGTGAAGTTTCTTTTCCATCTGGATTACATACAATCTGCCATACTCCTGGATATTCGATAATCCATTCAAGAAGGTGCACAACCTCCTTTTCCATCTTTTTTCGTTTCATAACGCCCTCCTTGCATTTTGAGTTCCCTTGTGTTTTTTATGATCCTCCTTTCCGTATTTGCTGATCTGTACTTGTTGTCTGCCATATTTTTGCAACAAAAAAAGGCCATTTAGAAATTTTCATTCTAAATGACCTTATTTATTACAAAGGCAGGAGGCTTTTGGCTCCTTAATGTTTTACTCCCGGTCAGACCCGGAACCAGCGTTTCTTATCTGTGTCTACAGATACAAATACAAATCTCACAATCATATTAACACAAGATATTGTTGGCGTCAATCGCACTTTTACTATATTTTGTATTTTCGATTTTCAAAGATTTAATCAACTTCTCGTATTACTTACGGAAATGTAATTTTACCATTTTTATTTATACGAATCTTAAATGTACCACCAAACATTTTATTGTTATTTTTTTTATCTCTACAGTAAAAATATCCAATTGCGGTATCTCCTGATTTTTCTGATCTATCATTTAATACCAGAAATCTGTTTTTTACTAAATGTGTAGTTACACCTATTGATTCCGTACATTTACAACTTCTTCCATTATAAGTAAATTTGCCTGTAAGAACATATTTAATCAGTGCTACCTGAGTTTTTTTATCTTTTACCCTATATGTGTATGTTCCAATTTTTGTTTTGTCTCCAGCTCTTGTCAAACCATTGATTTCTGCTTCATAACTTTCTGTTTCTATGTATGTATTTTCATCCAAATCCATCTGCGATGTACCTACCAGTTTCATATCTTTAGGTACATCCTGAAGACTATTAGAAATTTCTTTTTGTGTCAATAATTCTGGTACTATCTTTTCATCTGCATATACATTTATAGATAGCATCAGAGACATTACCATCGCAACAAACAATGCCATTATTCGATTTATTCTTTTCATATTTCAGCCCTCTTTCTATTATTTTCTATCATTTCAAAAGAATCGATCTATTTCTCCTCCTCTCTTCGATCAAACTATTCTTTTGTCATCTGATTTTAATTTCTATTTTTCCTTCCACTGGGCTATATAAATCCAGAGGATCTTCATCACTTTCATAAACACGTCCTTCGCCTTCTCCGTAAGTATCTTCTATTCCAGTTTCATATTTTTTATATGTTGTTCTGTTTTTTTCTTCTTTATTTACATATAATTCTAATGTCACCGTTTTAGCATCTGGAGAAATTCCTTTATATTTTGTATTATTTCTGCTTTCTTCAAACACAGTCTCGGTGCCTCCATAATTTGTCATTCTATAAAGCCCCTGATTTCCTTTATCGTCGGTTCCTATTAAATAATAATCTTCATATTCTTTATTATCCAAATTTCCATAAATTGTACTTGCCAAATCGTTTAAGCTCATTTTTGAAATCGTCAGATTTTGATTTGGAGATATCTTTATTTTTTTATTCACATTTACATTTATGGTATTCTTCTGTAGTTCTTCCCAATTTGATGAAAATTCAAAAATATAGTCATTCGTATCTTCTGTATCTGCAGTATCCATTTCTGTTGGATCAAATAACCATACTTTCATTTTTATATCTGCTGTATTATCTTTAATAGTTGTATCTTCCAACCTATAATGACAAACCTGACCATCTGTTCCGTTCTCCTTTTTCTCCAGAGCATATGTTCCATCTAACTGTGCCGCTTTTCCATTTATCTCCACTTCTGTTAGTAGAATAGTCTCTTTTTCTTTTGAATCATTTATATTATCAGATATTGCCACCCATAAATTCTCCTTATCAGCAGCAATTTCATCTAACGTAATAGAAATTCCATTTTTAGTAATCGTTTTCCCAACACTATTTATATATGATTCTACATTTTCATTAATCCCCAATGCCGTTTGAATCCACGAAGTAATCTGTTCCCAGGCCGCCTTTATCTCATGCGGATGTCCCAAGCCTCCTATCAATAATGCTATTACAACTCCTGCTGCTGCAATCTTTGCTAATTTTAATTTCAAATTAACATTTCGCTTTTTCCATGGCAAGGAAGCTTCGTAAACAAATTTTTCATCTATTTCTCCCATCAAATCCAAAAAATTGTTTTCTTTTTTCATATGATTTCTTTCACCTCTTCCCATAATTTGTTTCTGCTTCGAAAAAGACTAGATTTAATTTTAGTCTCAGAGCATCCATGTCTTTTTGCAATGTCTTTAATATTATCCATATACCAATATCGCCTGACAAAAATATCCCTGTCCCCTGCTTTTAAATCACTTAAAAATTTTTCTAAAATATTCAAAATTTCCTTTTTCTTTATATCCTCTTCCACATAATCCTTTATTGTATTTTCCAGTTTTTCCACTTCACCACAAATGTCCATCATATGTGTATCTGCTCTTTTTGAAGCATTTTTCTTTCTGAAATTGTCCAATGCCAAATTTCTAGTTATTTTTCCAAGAAATGCAGATAATTTTGTTGGCGTTTTAGGCGGAATCTTATTCCACGTTATCAGCCACGTATCATTTACGCATTCTTCTGAATCTTCTGTGTTATATAAAATATTCCATGCAATCTTAAAGCAAAATTTTTCGTACTTTACTTCTACCTGGCGAATTGCATCTTCTGATCTTTCTAAAAATAAATTTATAATATGTGTATCTTCCATATCACATTTCTCCCCTGTATATTAGTGTTTTTATACGGATAGGTTATTTGCAGTGTGCCATATTAATGTTGTCTATTATATATAACGTATTTTTTTCTGTTTGGTTGCACTTTTTTTATAAATTTTTTTGTTACCATAATTCCATTATCACTGTAACATATTATCTAATCATTCTTCTCTCCCTGGTCAACTATTAATATCGTAATCTACTTCTGCAAATAAAGCCACATGCAAAAAATGAAAAAAGAAGCTGCCATTCCATGTGTATTCATGAAAGGCAGCTCCTGCTTAAATCATTTTTGTTTAACTACTACTTTTACTTTTTTGCGGATCTTTCCAGATTTCACTGTGATATAGGCTGTTCCCTTTTTCTTTCCGGTGATCACACCCTTGGAATTTACCGTCACGATCTTCTTATTCGAAGAACTGTAGGTAACTTTCTCCTGGGAAGTGATCGGGCTGATGACCGGTTTCAGCGTAAGTTTTTTATTTCTTGCAACGGTCACTCTTGATTTCAGTCCGGTGATCTTTGTTGTTCTTACTGTTGTTTTTTGCACAGTAATGGAAATGACCTGTTTCTTGCCGCTGGCCAGTGTAATGGTCACTTTGGCTTTTCCGGCTTTCAAGCCTTTCATCGTTCCCTTTCTGTTTACAGAAACGATTTTCTTATTGCTGGAAGTCCAGCTTTTAACGGAATCACCCTTTGCAAGTCTAGAAACCTTTATTTTAGAAGTAGACTGTTTTACTTTCAGCTTAATGCGGGTAGCCGTTACCTTGATCGTAGGTGTCAGTTTTTTGCCGACGGTCCTCTTTTCCTTGCGGCCCTTGTTGCTGGTACGCATCTGTACAGCCGGTGAAAATACCGTGGCTGCAGAGATCGTTTTCCATGGTCCGAACACCTCCGGTACTTCTGTAGGTGTTGGTGTCGGAACGTTTTCTTTCCGCTGTATGGTAAGAAGATAGTCTGTTTTTCCGCTTCCGGCAGCTGTTACCGTGATCTTCACCTGTGCTTCGCTTGCATCTGTTTCCCAGTATACATTTACACGTTTCGTTTTTCCGTTTGCCACAACCGGCATGGATACTTTCTCAACACCTTTTACTTTCTGTACCGTTACCGTGGCATCCCCATCTGAAGGTTCCACATAAAGGCGGAGGAACTTTTCCTTATTTTCCCCTTTGTCTGCAAGATACGAAACGGTATAGCTGGTTTTGGTGCTGTCAAATACCGGTGATAATGTAAGATATTTTGAAGTATCTGTAAAAGTATTGCTGGTACTTACCACCAGGTTTGCCAGGGAGGAATTTCCAAGCCCGCTGGTAAGGTGGAAGATATAATCCCTGCTCTTTCCGTTCAGTGTTGTTTTAACCGTAACATCTGCCTGTCCGGATCTTACATCTGCCACATAAGTTCCATTGGAAGCTTTTCCGTTGACAGTCAGGGTACATCCGGCAGGTGCTTTAAATGTCAGGGTCACTTTTGTAGCATTTTCAGCAACCCTTAAGGTATGCTCTTTTTCCGAACGCTGGAATGCTTTTTCCCAGCTGACCCGGCCAGTATCTGCTTCTGCTGATACACTGTCAAGGTAAGCTCCATTTGTTTCCAGTGCCATCAGATAACAGGAGTCATTCTTATAATAAAGTGTCCCATCCCTGTCTACGCAGATCGGACTGATGCAGTACTCCTGCTGTGCGAGTACCGGACGGAAGAGTTCTTTCGGTTTTCCGGAAGTCTGGCCCGGCTCATCTGTCAGCATATAGATACCGCCAGGTTTTGCATTGTAGGTAAAATACAGATAAACACGTCCATCCGCTTTGCCATCTCCATTAAAGTCCTGGTTTTCATAAGCGGTCGAAAGAAGCGGTGCTGCCTGCGGATATCCCGGGATAGAAACTTTATATGCAAGGGAAAGACCGGAAGCAGATTCTGTCAGGACATCAAAATGGTGTCCCCCATCCGCATTGTACTGTCCGCCGTTTCCGCAGACACCTACATAGATTCTTCCTTTATAGACGACCGGTGTGGATGTTGCCGCACCGCCCAGGTTATAGCTTGCCACTGCACCGAAAGTACCATCTGCATTCATGGCAACCCGGTAGAGATAGCCGCCTTTGGTCGTAAAATAAACATATCCGTTGTTATAAACAATGGTGGATCGGATATCGCCGATCATGTCCGTGCGCTTGTCGATCAGCTGTCCGGTGTGCGTATTAACTGAATACAGGATAGAAGTATAGGCATCACCGGCCCCGTCATCAGAACCAAACACCAGATAATTTTCGGACGCATAAGCACCTGTCCAGTAAAAACCGCCCTTATGGTTATATTTCCAGGTACAGTATTTTATCTCATCACCTTTTGACGGGTCTTCATCTGTAACAGAAAGGCAGAAGTAAGAACCAGGGGTTGTATCCGAAGTCCAGGTTCCGGTATAAATATATCCATCCTTATAGGTGATCGGGGAAAGTGTCTGGCCTCCCAGGCTCTCACTGATCCAGAGGGATTTTAAAGAAGTGGCACTCAGTGCCTGGATCTGTCCGCCGCCGATCTGTGCAAAAAGCATTCCTTCCGCATAAGCAAGCGGGATCATGGCATACTGCATATTTCCGTGCATCTGTTCACTGGTCTGCACGATATCCCCGGTATTTTTATCTATTTTATAGATGAACTGTCCGGATGCCACGTAAAGATAGCCGCCCAGGATCAGTGGAGGGGTAAGTGCTGCATCCCATCCCTTTGCATCCAGATGCAGGGACCATTTCTGCACCGTTGTATCCTTGCTGGTCGGTGTGGAGGTATTGGTGATCCCGTTGTTTGTTTCACTGTTCCGGTAACTGCTCCAGTCATTATCCGTGATCTCTGGCTGCGTTGCCGTCTGCTGTTCCAGTTTTACCTGGATTTCTGTTTCCTCACCTACCGTAAACTTCTCTCTTCTGGAGATATATCCATGTCGTGACACATTCCAGGTATACTCATCCCCGTAATAAAGAGAATCATACACAGAAGCATCTTTGGAAGGTTCCACACGCTCCCCTTTAGAATCATATACACTGACCACTGCATCCGATGGATCTGTTACAAAAGTGATCGAGGACTTTGCTTTTTTATGTACGGTGATCGTATAGGTGCCTGTGGATGTATAAGTGATATCCTGATAAGCCGGATCCTGATAAGTCCCGTCTTCGTTCATCTGGAAAGTGATCCTGGTCTCAGAACCGTCAAGTGGGATCTCAATGGCATTGCTGCCGGATACTGCCTGCCCGTTTACGGTAAGGCCATACCACTTGTCATTAAAGGCTTTTGCAGAAACTTTTACAGATTCTGTATTCTCACCCACTGTCACATCATAATCCCTGGTGATACCGGCACTGTCAAATTCTGAGATCAGGTTTTTGGCCATGTCCGTGTCCGAGGGAAGGTAACAGCCGATCATGGAAAGATCCAGCCTCCGGAGAACTACGATCTTGTAAGTCTGGCTGTCTGTGGCTGTACCGGCTGTTACTGTGTAAACAGCCCTTTTTCCATTATCCTTTGTAAAAACATTTGAAAAATTATAACGTTTTCCATCGGTATATCCGGTTGCAATGATCTCACTCTCAACCGTCTTTCCATCAAGATCGCAGGCAGATAACCGGATCGTTGATCCCTCCGGCGCATCGGCCCCCAGATCTGCCGTTACATAAAATCCGGTAGAATTATAACTGGATCCGATCTCAACGGTATAGGTTTTCCCGCCATAAGTTTCATCCAAATCTTCCCTGCGGCTGATCTCCAGAGGATCCTTAACGCCATAGCCGGAATACACACTGAGATCCTTGAGATATTCTTTCGTACTGTTCTCCCCGGCAGATGGAGCATCCTCAAAGGTAAGTTCTGCCGAATCTTCATCGTCAGAGCCGTCCATGACCAGTTCCTCCTGATCTTCGCCGTTAAATTCCCCCTCTGAGGATTCCGCATCTTTTGGTTCCTCTGTTTCCGGTTCTTCGGTGATCTCCACGTCACTGTCTCCCGGCTCTTCTGTGATCTCTGTCCCTTCCTGGACATCCGGCTGTGCTTCCGTCTCTGCTGCCCCGGAAGAAAAATCACTTTCCATGGATATGTCGGCTCCATAGACCGGAGCTGTCCCTGCCAGCATGCTAACCGACAGAAGGACTGCCAGCCATTTTCCTAGTCTTCCTTTCATCTGATGTTTACCTCCCTTTTTTTACTGCTGAAGCAGTGGATTCCTGCTTTTTATTTTTCTGAAACTGCGTCTCGCTCCTGTCCATAAGAGCAGGTACAAAACTCCTGCCAGTGCAAATAAGGATAAGACCTTTGTAAAGAGTTTCATATGCGTCCAGGTGTCTGTTACTTTACTTCCTACCAGTTCCGGGATACTTTTTCCTTCGTTTTTGGAGGAAGCGGATGCTGTCCCGGATGTAGTCTCTTTTTCTTTGCTTTCAGTCAGTTCTTCTGTGGATGACTCTTCTGTTTTCTCTTTTGTTTTGTCTTTTACGGCATCCGCTTTTTTGCTGCTTTTCTTTTCACCTGATGTACCGGAACCAGAGCCTTTTTTCTTCGTACCTGCATAAGCCGTCAGTTTCTTTTCCTTGTTTTCGTCTGTGCTATCCAATCCGTTCTTTCCGGATGCCGTACCTTTTCCGCCAACCGTTTTCAGATTTGTAAGGGATCCTTCCCCATTATTGCCTTTGCCCGGGACTCCGGCTTCACTTTTATTTCCACCATATCCGGGTCTATGGGCGATCGAACCGGAATTTCCATTGCCCCCATTTCCCGCTGTCCCGTTATTCTTCTTTCTGACATCAGGGATCCGGATCACCAGCGGACTGCTTACATTGCCTGCAAGGTCTTTTACCACGATCACCACATCTTTTTCACCTTCTGACAGGCCTGTAATGGTCAGGGTATCGCTTCCTTTCAGTACTTCTCTTCCCTCTTTTGAGGTATCCGGGGTCTGTACTTTCGCACCGGCCTCTATAACACGGTAATAGCATTGTCCCCTTTCACTGGTCTTATATACTACTGAGGCCTGGTCCACGGATATCCTGCTCGCACTGATCTTTTTCAGTTCCGGCGGGGTCTGGTCCGTAATCCCAAGTGTCAGGTAATAATCCCTCCGGGTGCCGTCCTGTGCGGTTACCTGCACCCGGACCATAGCTTCCTTTTCCTGGTCTCCGAAATGGATTTTCCAGTAAACATGCCCCTTTCCATCGTTGCTTTCTTTGATGGTCTCATCTTTTTCCACGGTAGAATGCTTCACTCCGCTCAGCGCATAGATCTTGACCGTGGCATGTTCTTCTTCCGCTGTCAGCCAGATGTTCAGACTCTGGCGTTCCCCATCATAAACCGCCTTGTATCTGTCACGGTCCTTGTTTAATGCGGGATCTAGTTTTAAGATCCCTTTTCCCCAGGTATCGGAGCTGGATATATATAATTCTTTCAGATCCGCATTGCTGCTTTTAACTTCCGGAGTGACGGTCGGTTCCGGTGTAACAGAAGGCTCCGGTGTAACGGATGGCTCTGGAGCTGCGGTTGGCTCTGGAGCTGCGGTTGGTTCCGGTGCAGCGGTTGGTTCCGGAGTGGCAGTTGGCTCCGATTCTGCAGTCGGCTCCGGAACGGCGGTAGGTTCTGCGGGTACCGATGGTTCTGCCAGCGTTTCCCCTTCCGAACTCTCTGTGCTGTCTGCTGCATAAACTTCCCTGACAAAGATTACATCTGTTTCTGGTGCAGCCCCTCCTGCCAGAAGTCCTGCAGAAAGGGTCCCGATAATAAATTTGTTAATGATCGGTCTCTTTAAATTGTTTTTTTTCATTACCAGTCCCCCCATACTTCGCCGTTATCCCCGACACCCAGATCTGCTCCGGAATACAGGGTAAAGCGAAGCCTTACTTCGTCACCGTCTGCCGGGAAATAGCCCGACATTCCAATGTTCATATATTCACCGTTTACAAAATACATCCAGCCGGAATTCATGGTAAAATCAAATTCTCCCAGCCAGTTGGCATCATGCCCGGACAGCTGGCAGTTTACTTCTGTCAGATGCGCCATCAGGTCATCCGGGATCGAAGCTCCGGAAGTGATGCCGCCGCGTCCGATAGCTTTCAGGTAAAAACCTCCTGTTGCACTTCCATCATTCCTCCAGTCAAACCCGCTGTTCTGCAGAAGCCTTAAGACCACGGAGGAAAGCTGTTCGCCCTGATAAAAGTCGATGGATGTCGCCGGCAGGATTGTCCCAAGTCCGACAGTCCCCGCCTCAATGCTGACCGTGATGGAGCCGGCAGGTTCTTCCTGGCTCTCATCCCCTTTATAGATGGTAAACGTTGGAAGCGTGGTACTCCATCCCTCATCATCCGTTGCCTTGATATCCACAGTGTTGCTGCCCTCATTCAGATCCAGACGGTAAGCCAGGATTCCCGGCGAAGGCTCCCCTTTTGAAGAAAGTCTTTCACCGTTTCCATATACTTCCAGTGCCGTAGAGGATAAGCTGTTCCCGTACCAGTCTACCGCCTGTACATAAAATGTACGGTACGCGGCATTTACCGTTTCCCCGTCAGTCAGGTCTGTGGCGATCGTTGGATAATGGTCTTCCTCCGGTTCCTGTGTCGGTTCCGGCTCCGGAGATGGCGTCGGCGTTGCACTGAGCGGTACCTGCGCCCCATCCTGGTTCCGGTCATCGTCCTGGTCCGGTGTTTCTTTCCGGCTGTCATCATCCTGGTCACCATTTTTGTCATAATGGATGGTATTGTCTTTGGAGCTGTCATTATCCTCTCCTGTGGAGCCGTCTTCCGGATCGGTATCCCCTTTTTGGGTATCTTCCTTCTGGCTGTCCGGTTCCGGTGTCTGGGAAGCTTCCGGCTCTGATGTCGGCTCCGGGGTGACAGTCGCCTGTGCCTCTTCCTTTTTCTTTTCCGGTTCTTCCTCCGGTTCATCTTCCAGGATCTGTGCCTGTTCTTCAAAGGAAGATTCTTCACCCGTGGAAGCATCTTCCTGGCTTCCGGCATAAGCATATCCCTTTCCAAGATAGCCCTTTAAGGAGCTTTCACTGTTCACCCCCTGTACCGGATTTTCACTTTTCTCCGGTTCATAGTTTTTCATTCCCAGAAATAATACTCCAGCAAAAAGCAGGAGACAGACAATAGCTGTCAGAAAGGAAAGCCGGTTATTCTTTTTTCTCTTTTTCATGGTCATTTCCTCCTTAATACAGCCTTTCTATATATTTCATGATCCAGTTTCCATACCAGCTTCTGGCTTTTTTCAGTTCTTTTTTCATTTTCTGCACGCACAGAGCGGTATCCTTTCGTTCTTCTTTTGATACAGCATGGGGACTGAACGCAGCCTTTTCCCCGATAACGCTTGTTTTTCGGTAACACTTCATGGCATCTTCCGAATAAAGCTCAGGGCCATGATAATAAAGAAGCCGCGCATATCCGGCCATGGCGCGAACCGCCTGGCGGTCATCTTCACTTTCAAACAGTTTTCTCCGTCTTCTGTTTGCGTGGATGCGGAGCACACAGACCGTAAAGATAAATATCAGGCAGAAGAGGTCAAATACCGCAAGCAGGAGGATCAGAAGCTTTTCGATTCCGAACAGTGCCAGTTTTAAGCTCCAGTGTGTCTGGATGTTCTCCTGTGCAGGCGGTTCGTCCTGTGCTTCCGGAATGGCGGCTGCTTTGGCTCCTTTTGCCTCCAGGCCTGCCGTGAGGTCTGCTTCCTCCATGACATTATAGTATTCCGGTGTCATTTCTACCGGTACCCATCCAAGGCCATCCATATAGATCTCGGTCCAGGCATGTCCATTCTTTCCCGGGACTTCTATCGTATCCCCCGGGTTTTTATCTTTGATATCTTCCGGTGTGATCAGATAGCCTTCCACATAACGGGACGGGATCCCGTAATAACGGAACATCAGTGCCGCTGCCGTGGCATAATGGACACTGTGGCCGATCCTGGTGTTTGTCAGGAAGTCCTCTGCAAAATCCCCCTGTCCGGTATACGGATCGGCTGCCGTGCTGTAAGTCAGGTTCTTTTCCAGATAGGAACGGATCCTGCTGATCGCTGTATAGTAATCGGTATGCCCCTGTTCCCGGTTTCCACCGTCCCCCAGTTCTTTGCGGAACAGGGTTTCCAGTGCACCGGACAGCTTCGTATCCTGGCTGTACACAAATGCGTTGTAATAACTCTCATCATCACGGTAGGAATCCCCTTCATCCCTGGCAAGTGCCTGATAGACCCTTGCCCCCAGCACCGTAAAATCTTTTACCAGGTTTCCATTTGCCTGATAGTGATAGTTTCTTGCTCCAAAGAGTCCTTTTGCTTTTAACATACTGTCAGCAAACGGTGTCTCTTTCCTGTATCCTGCAGGCAGTTCTGTGATCTCATAAGGGGTATAGAGATAACGGCTGTCTGCCTTTTCATTTTTTATGTCCACTTCGGATACTTTGTCAGAAAGGGCATCATCATCTGCAAGTGCCCTTGCACGGCTTAGCTGGGTCTCCCCATAAAATCCATCCTGGTGGAGCCAGTAAAAGAGCGTCCTCTGTTTATAGGCATCCTCCGTATCCAGGCTTTCCCAGGAAGAACCGTCATACACGCTTCCCACAAATCCTCTCAAGTAGAGAGAATCCGGATTTTCCATGGTAACGGAAAGTGCCGTATCGTCTGAGGCACTCCAAGCACCGCATTCTTTCAGCTTTCCATCCGGAAGGGTATTGATCTTTCCTTTTTTGTACCGCAGGCTGCTGATCCCGTCCAGGGCCTCTTTTTTAGCTTCTGTGACAAGTGTCGAGGAACCATAGTCTTCGGACGGCATAAACTGTTCCAGAAGGATCCCGGCTGCCAGCATTACCGCACATGCCAGGATGCTTCCTGTCAAAAATGCCCGGCTGCTCTCTGCCCGGTGGCGTTTCCTTCCAGAACGGGAAAGGATAAGATTCAGTTCCAAAAGGATCCCCATGTAAAAAATAACTCCTGTGCCTGCATCCGGTTCCATACCAAGGATTCCCGAAAGGACAGGAAGTACCAGAGCCCAGGCAAGCACCAGTAGATAAAACTTCAATTTCAGGATAAGGAATCCGCAGACTGCCGCTGCCATTCCAAGATAAATAAGGAATACCATGCGGGCGGCATCCCCTCCCTGTATCCCGGCAGTCTCAAACCTTTTGAGGTAAATCCCTGCCCGGCTTCCCAGGATGTCTGCCATATCATTCCAGTATAATGCCATGCCGTCTAAGAGCTGTCCATGGAACAGGAAGATCCCTGCGATGGAAACCATTCCCAGTCCCAGCCGTCCATAAAGCCCATATTTTCCCATTCTTTCTGTTGCAGTACAGAACACTGCCATAAGAAGCACGCTTCCCAAAATCGGTGCCATGCGTTCCTGCTCAGTAAGGACACTCATAAAAAGCAGGAGCCCTCCGCCTGCACTAAGCCAGATCAGTGCAGTTTCCAGCAGGATACCGGACAGTTGTTTTCCATATGCTGTTTTTGACTGTCTTTTGGATTCTGTGATCCGTATTTCCATAATACCTGTTCTCCTCCACTGTCTCTGCCGCCTGTGCCGCATCCTACGATAGTCACTTCTCCCTTTGCTGCCAGGAGTTCTGCTTCTTTGTCCTGCGGGTCGCCGGTTATATATACATAGTTTGCAAAATTCTGTATTCCCGGGTCTTTCAGATATTCCCGTACTGTGACCGGCGTTTTTGCATCACTTCCATAACGCAGGAAGCGGTACAGGATGTTTTCGCGGTCCTCTTCTGTACGGATCTTCTCCAGCCGGAACTTCCCAGTGCTGTGGTCATAGACTCCGGCCTGGCAGGAGATCTTCTTTTCCATAAAGCTCTGAAGGACTGCTGAAAAGACTTCTGCCACCGTTTCCGCACGCTGCGGATCCCGGTCTGCCTGAAATGCTTCTGCCAGGATCAGTACCGTATCATCCACCGGGAAGCTTTTTTCCCGGATCATAATGTCATCCAACTTTCCGGATAACTTCCAGTGGATCTGCCGGATACTGTCACCGGAACGATATTCCCGGATGTCATAAGTTTCTCCCGGATCATCCCCCGGGCGGCTTCCGGAATAGCGGAAACTTTCCATGTCGAATCCTTCCCTTGTAAAAAGGGAAAGCTCACCTTTTTGTCTTTCCGGCATTACAACGGTATAAGCGCATGTATCAGCCTTCCTTTTTAAAGAAAAGACACGAAAAAAATCCTGGCATTTCCAGTCAGAAAAACAAAATCTGATACAGCCGCACCAATTGCTTCCAGCCTCAAATTCAATGACCTGCTTTTCCTTTCCTCCCAGGGAAAAGGAAATCGGGATCACCCCTTTTTCCCCGGTAAAAAGATTTTCCCACCGGAGCACTCCTGCTCCGCCAAATACCGGCCATGCAGACTGATTTTCCAAATACATTTTTCCATGGAAACACTCCATTCTCTCTGATGCCTTTGGGAGATGCAGTTTGATAACGGCTTTTTTTCCGGACAAAACCACACTCCCTGCAGAAAAGATCAAAATAAGAACGGTGAGCAAAAGAACCGCTGCAAAAAGCCATGTGCCTGTAATTACTGCTGCTCCTGCCATGCAGACCAGCCACAAGAGCCACAGGATCCTGTCCTTTATCATCCTTCCACCTTCGGTTCCGCCACGTCTGCCAGGATCTCAGAAAGGATCTCACGGGCAGATTTTTCCTGATACCTCGCCTTGGAATCCAGAATCATCCTGTGTGCCGCAACGTCCTTAAAGACATCCTGTACGTCCTTTGGAATAACATAATCCCTTTCTTTCATATAGGCAGCTGCTTTTGCCATCCTTACCAGTGCCAGGGTTCCACGCGGGCTTAATCCCAGTGTGATCAGTTCATGATTTCTCGTAGCCTCTGCAAGATGTGCCACATAGTCGAGCACCTGGTCTGCCACATAGATCTCCTGTACCTGTTTCTGGAGTTCCAGCACCTCCTCCCGGGTGACTACGGTCTTTGCATTTTCCAGGGGATTTTCCCTCTGTCTGTCCCTTAACAGTTCCACCAGGCTCTGGTGATCCGGGTACCCCATGCTGACACTGACCATAAAACGGTCAAGCTGTGATTCCGGAAGGAGCTGCGTACCGGAAGAGCCCACCGGGTTTTCTGTCGCAATGACTACAAATGGGGATGGTACGCAATGGGTTTCCCCATCAACCGTCACTCTTCCCTCTTCCATTACTTCCAGAAGGGCGGACTGGGTCTTGCTGGAAGTACGGTTGATCTCATCTGCCAGCAAAAGGTTGCACATGACAGCCCCGGCACGATAGGAAAACTGTCCGCTCTGTTTGTCATACATGGTAAATCCGGTCACATCGGAAGGGACAACATCCGGTGTAAACTGGATACGGTTGAATTCCATTCCCATAAGACGGCTCAGTGCCAGTGCGGTTGTGGTCTTACCAACACCAGGCACATCTTCCAGAAGTACATGCCCCTTTGCAAGCACTGCCATGAGAATCTTATCTGTGATATCTTTTTTTCCTTTAATGATCCGCTCCAGCTGATCCTGGAGTTCTTTTATCTTCTGCGGCATTTTCTTTCCTCCATCCTTATCTGTGGTCTGTCATATCAAAAAAGCTGTTTTCCTTATCCTGGTAGCGCTGGTAAGCCACCAGTGCACAGAATCCCTGGTCTGTTGCCATGGGGTTGCTTTCCCCGTCCAGGGTATGTTTAAAACTTCCATCCTTCTGATAAAAAGTCATCAGGGTATCATACAGGCCTTTTCCATCTTTCTGGAAACGTTCATCCTCATTGCAGTCTACGCCTACCGCACTGAGGGCGATCACGGTCTGGGAAATAGATTCTGAGCTCTTTGCACCAAATGCGGTATAACCGCCATCATCGTCCTGTATATCTGCCAGAAATTCCACACCCTTGTCAATGACTTCCTTTACATCTTCTTCATCCTGGTATGGTTCCAGGCTCTGCAGTGTCATGGCGGTCAGATCCACATCCCCGTCTTTGGCGTTATCATCCAGGGAAAATCCGCCATCTGCTTTTTCCCGTTCCAATATGTAATCCAGATATTTCTGTTCCAGTTCCCCGTCTTTATTGGCATCCGGGTCATCGGCATTTAAGGCGATCAGTGCATAGATGGCACCGTTTAAACCCTGTGAGACCACTGCATCAAAATCTTCCAGCGGCTTTTCAATATCGTAACCGCCAATATCCGTTGGATCCTTTCCTATGGATTTCAATGCCATGACTGCCCTGGAATACTCCGTATAACGGTTATCACTGAGCACGCCTTCCTGGTCTTTGACACGTTTTTCAAGATTGGCCCGGTATTTTTCAAAATAGTTTTCATCTACCGTTTCTCCTGAACGGGCAAGTGCGATCACTGTCCATTCCCCACCCAGGGTATCTGATGCCGGTGAAGTTACGGTTTCCTGTTCATAAGCAGCTGTCTTTTTCAGTGCATCTTCCAGCTTTGGGGTTCCGCCCCCGCAGCCTGTCAAAAGCCCCGCTGTGGTAACTAACACCAGAAACTGGCATGTCCGTTTTTTTAATCTGTTCATAATTTCCCCCTCATTTTTTCGTTTATCTGTTTTATGCAAAGAATCACATCTTCTTTATTGGAACATTCTATCGTCCAGGTCCGTTCCTTTGTGCAGGGAAGAAGTTTTAAAACCTTTTCCCATGGAATTGTGCCCTTTCCTAAGCCCAAATGGGAATCCCTGTCCCCTGCATTGTCATGGATATGGACATGTCCGACATATGGAGCAAGTTCCTTCGCCCATTCGAGGACCGAAATTTCCGAATAGCAGTGTGCGTGCCCCATATCCAGACACAGCTTAAAGTTTGGATGATCCACGAAGTTGTATACATCTAAAAGAAGCCGCCAGTCTTCATCCAGGACATTTTCCATGACGACCTCAGGGCCTTCCCGGTCTTTCAAAAACTCCTGGAAAAACCGGCCTGTCTGTTCCGCCCATCCTTCCCGGAAATATACCGTAGGGATCATCCCTGAATGATATACGATCTTTTTGGCTCCAAGGCGGATTCCTGCCTGGTAACACTGGTCAAACCGTTCCATGGTCACTTTCCTTATCTGACTGTCAAAAGACGCCGGGTTTAAGTCCAGAAATGGCCCATGCAGGGTAAGCGGTGGATTTCCCATCTGCTCCAGTCTTTTTTGATACTGTTCCATTTTTCTTTCCAGCCGGTCCAGATTGTCGGAAATGGAAAACTCAATGCTCTCCACCCCGGTCCCGTACTGGCAGCAGAGCTCTTTCATATCTTCATCGCAGATCAAATGGCTGACATAGATCAAAGCATTTCCTCTTTCCCGGACTCAATCAGCCCGTATTTTTTCTTAATGCGTTCCAGTTTTTCAAGAAGCGGCCTGCTCAAAAACCATAAAAAGATCACGGTTGACAGTGCATGCACCAGGTCCACCGGGATTCCTGAAATATAGAAAGCAACCAGGCTGGCCGGTGTGATATACCCATAAGACATCAGGATGCTTGCCGGGTTCATGATCCCGCCGTAGATCAGGACCACACTTAAAAATCCATAAATGCAAAGGTCCCGTTTCCTTGCTTTTAAGATTCCTTTCTGATAAAGGATCCCTGCAAGGAAACCGATAATACCAAAAGAGAACATCTGCCATGGCGTCCAGGGGCCCTGTCCCATAAACATGTTGGATAACATCATGATTAGACAGCCAACAAGAAAACCTGCTTCGCCTCCGAAAGAGACACCGGTAAGGATCACAATAGCAGCCACCGGTTTGAAACTGGGTACCATAAAGAAGGCTGCCCTCCCTGCGACACCAATCGCTGCAAGGACAGAGATCACCATGATTTCCCGTGCTTTTGGCTTGCGTCCTTCAAACATCATAAAAAACGGGAGCATTGCAGCCACGATCACGATCAGGCTGCATATCAGGTATTTCCTTCCATGGAAAAAGCGAACCGACAGGTATAAAAGCAGAGGAACGACTAAAAGCATCAAAGCAAGGGCAAACCAGGTTCTCCGGTTCACTTTCCCTTTCTTTTCCATCTGCCGGATGATCATCCCATCGGAGGGAAGGGTATATTCTTCCAGATCTTCTGCCGGTTCCTCTTCTTGTGCTTCATTTGGGGTGTCTTCCCAGAATTCATCTATAAACTGGTCCAGTTGCTGCTCTGTAAGCACGTAACCACATCCTTTCCGGTCACAGCTTCCGGAAACAAATGCCTTGCCATCCGGTTTGCTGCAGTTGTGTAGAAATTATTTCCGGCAAAAAACTCCCGGGTATTCTGGCTGGTAACGATGTTTCCCTCAAAAAACAGGCCTACCCTGTCCGCGTATTCTGCAACAAATTCCACGTCATGGGAGATCATAAAGATCGTCAGGCCATGCTGTTTCAGCCGGGTTAAGATCTTTCCGATCTCTTCTTTATATTCTGCATCCATTCCCTTCGTAGGTTCATCCATCAGGAGAATCCTCGGACGAAGCAAAAGGACTTTGGCAAGTGCCAGCCTCTGCTGTTCCCCGCCACTCAGATCATAAGGATGTCTTTCCAGAAGCCCTTCCAGCCTGGTAAGGCTTACGATCCCTTCTATAGCCTTTTCTTTTTTCATATGAATCTGATATTCCGAAGACATTTTTTCTCTCCTGCCCCCAATCACAGAATACAAATCTTCCAGGACTGTTTTCTTTAAGAAAATGCTCTGTGGGTTCTGCGGCATGACTCCCAAAAGCCCACAATACAGATCCCGGTCTTTATACGAACGGATATCCCGCCCTTCCAGAAGTATCTTCCCACGGTATGGACATCGCACCCGGCTTAAAAGAGACAGCGTAGTGCTCTTTCCCGTACCGTTTCCACCTACGAGTGCATAGAACTCTCCCTTTTTTACCTCCAGGGAAAGATCCCGGACAACATCCGGGCTGTCCTTTTCATACCGGAACCAGGCATCTTTCACCTGAATGGACAATTTTTTCTTCGAACTATCTGTTTTTGTGTGTCTGTCTTTTTCAGTGCTTTCACCTTTTTGCTGACTATCCGAAGCAATTCCTTTTTCGTTACAGTAATGGGAGAGCCACTGTCTTCCCTCACTGACTGTCAGCGGACAGGTTGCCTGACTGTCTGTCTCACCATAGATCTGCATAGGAATCGGCATGGAAAGAAACATGCCATGTTTTTGTTCCTTTAATTTTACCCCGATTTCCCTGGGAGTTCCTTCCAGATAAACATTCCCCTTATCCATGACAAATACCCTATCCGCATAAGGGATGATATCCTGAAGCCGGTGTTCCGTAAGGAGCACCGTTGTTCCAATATCACGATTAATCTTTTTTACGGTTTCCAGAAAATCAGAAGCAGCGATGGGGTCCAGCTGAGACGTAGGCTCATCCAGTATTAAAAGGGATGGATGCATTGCCATGATCGCAGCCAGGTTTAAGATCTGCTTCTGCCCTCCTGACAGCTCTGCGACATTTTTATAAAACCACTGATGGATACCAAAATAGCTGGCCATCTCCGCAACCCGCAGCCGGATAGTCGCATTGTCATATCCCAGGCTTTCCAGTCCAAAGGAAAGCTCATGCCAGACTTTATCCGTTACGATCTGATTATCCGGGTTCTGCATGACAAAACCGATCTCCTGGCTCTGTGTCCGGTGGTCAATCCTCGAAAGCGGCATCCCCCGGTAAAAGATTTCTCCCTCTGACTTTCCAACCGGGGCCAGCACGGTTTTTAACTGGCGCAACAGCGTGCTTTTGCCGCATCCGCTCCGTCCGCAGATCACATTTAACGTTCCTTCTTCTATTTTCAGATTCGCATGGTCCAGAACCTTCCTGGAACATTCCGGGTATGCGAAGCTAAACTCCTTTACTTCTACAAGATTCATAATCATTATCCTTCCTGTTCCAGAGTTTCGTAGATTTTTTTGTAAGTCATATCCAGATCTGTTTCACAATGCTTCCGGCTTCTGGCAAAACGGATAGTCTCCGTCACATCCAGGATCACCGGAAGGAAACAAAAACATGCGAAACAGATGTATGTAAGCATTGCTTCAACTACTGGAACAGATACCGGAGCCTGATGCCCCTGAATGGTAAAACCAGCAAGTAAAATACGGGGATCATAACTTGCATAAGAAGCCCCATTCATACAGCCAGTGGCAAATACAAGGAATAAAGCTGCCATCACTGCCAGAAGCCCCTTATCTTTTTTTGTAAACTTGTAAATGGAAAAAGCAGTCCTTCCTTTTAATCCATATCCCCTGCTCCGCATGGAATCCGAAGTCTCTATGGCATTTTCCAAAGCCCATGTGACCAGTATCGACAGCATATTAAATCCCGCACGGATGCGGTTAAAAAGACTGCCCTCTGAAACATCCCTTCCCATGGATTTCTGACCGTTCCGGATCACTTTCAGCTGCCCCGTAAATCTGGGGACAAAGCGAAGTGCCATGGAAAGGATCAGAGAAAGGGCCGGTATCAGCCTTCCAAACAGGTAAATAAATTTATCACTTGTCATAACTTTATTATAACAGGAAAACCACTGGATCACTACGAACATGACCGCTCCAAGGACTACGCCATAGACTAAGGCCTCCAAAGTGATCCAGTTTCCACTGCTTTCTACATAATATAGCATCGTGACCCCATAATGATTGAAAAGTGGATTCAGAAGAGCCACGATCAAAAGACTGGGAAGGGTAAAGAGAAAGCTTTGCCTAAGTGTCCTTTTTCCTCCAAGCAGAAAGATGGAATAAGACAAAGCACCCGCATAAGAAATGCAGATAAAGACGGGATGCTGATTAAACATAGTAAATAACAGTACTACAGCAAAATAAAAAAAATTCAAAAATGGATGGCATGTGGAAAAAGCATCAATGATGGATTGATCCGCAGGCTGTCTGTTTCTTTTCTCGGTCTTATTTGTTGATAACACGTTTAAATGTACTCCCTCTTTAATCCCTGCTCTTCACAGTACAAATCCACTTTGCTTCCCTTTTTACAACGTATCGTGCAATTTTTGTTCACGATCTTTGAGCCAATATGCTCAGGATCATGATGTATCTCCAGATATTCCAGCCGGTTGCATCCATGAAAGACTTCCTCTCCAAGATACATGATATTTTCCGGAATATATACCTCTTTCAATTTCTTACATCCGAAAAAGGCCCTCTGATCTAATTTTTTAATTTCTTTTGGTAAGACTATGGTTTCAAAGCCACAGAAGTAAAAGGCTTCCATACCAATTTCTTCCAGTGTATCCGGCAGCGTGATCTCCTTTAATTCCTTACAGCGGTAAAAAGCTCTTCTTCCTATACTCTTTAAATGCTCCGGGAATACCACTTTACTTAACTGCGTGCAGGAATGAAAACAGCACTCCGGAATCCTGCGGCATTCTGAACTGGTTTCAAATGCTACCTTTTTAAGGGCTGTGCATCCTTTATAACTATAATCTCCTAAAATTTCCAAAGATGCCGGAAATGTTACTTCTCTGAGAGAATGATTTTCCGAAAAAGCACTCTCTTTGATTTCTTTAACGGTCTGTGGGAATACAACGGGCTTACGGAGCTGGCAGCTTGCAAAAGCTTCCTTTCCTATGATTCTGCAGCCGGATGGCAGGATTATCTCTTTTATTTTCCCGTTGCCCTTATAACAACAATCATCAATATAAATATATTTTTCAGGAATTGCTGCTACCTGTTTGTTTCTTTGCATACTGGCAAGCTGTGCCGTAAATGTACGATGATCAAATCGCAGTATACTCCATGTTGCTTTATCATTTTGTGAGCGCATATGATCTCCTTTCCAACGTTCGGATAATAAAAACTGTATATCTTTTACATGTTTGTATTCTTTGCCTGACGTGTTGGATATACTGGCTCAAAATGTTTTCATAAGGCGTTTTTCATTCGATACATTTCACACAGGGAAAAGCAGCTCCGGAATCGCACCGGATTTCCTTAAATCGGCTGCCATCAGCCGAACCACGCTCAATTTTTTTGTTATTCTAATTATAACGATACGCCTTATTTCTGTCAATGTTCGCCAATGTTTCTGGTCTTTATCTCATACCAGTTTAACTATTTTTCACAATTTCTTTACTTCTTATCTTTGTATGGGTTTCCAACATCACTTCCAAGATTGCAGGTATACTTCCATTCAATCTTATCCCCATCTTTGGGCTTATAACTGGAAGCCCCATAATTCGGGAACTCTCCATTTACACTGTACATCCAGCCAGAATTTTTTCCGCAGTCAAATTCATAAAGCTGATTGATGCCTTCCACATAATAGCTTTTATATAACGGGGTATATTTGGAAGAAAGCTGGATGTTCTTTTCCCCACAGATCTTTTTTAAGATGTCAAATACGGTATCGCCCGTAGTAAATTTAACTTCCATTTCCGGAAGTATCCAGCCGTCTTCCGGGACAAATTCTTTTTTGGTTTCTTTTAGATCACCGATATTGTCAAGGATCGTCTGGCAGTCTATCGAAATGGTACAGGCAGCAGGTTTTCCGGAATCCCCTTTTCCGATTCCACAGCCCGTAAGGAGACAGCTCCACAAAAGCATAAAACAGCTGATTCCTATTACCCCGATCCGTTTCCAATATATTTTTTTCAGTTGCTTCATAATTATCCTCTATCGGATGAAAAGGTACCAAAAACACTATTTGCTTTTTGATACCTTTTACACCCTTACTCTGTTTACTTAACTGTAATTTTTATCTTTTTTGTCACCTTTCCAGATCTTACTGTGATGGTAACGGTTCCTTTTCTCCGGCCTTTAACCACGCCCTTCGAGCTGACTGTTGCAATCTTCTTGTTGGAAGAACGGTAGGTCACTTTCTCCTGGGAAGTGATCGGGCTGACCACTGGTTTTAAAGTAACACTCTTTCCTTTCTTGATGGTCAGTTTTTTCTTGAGGCCGCTGATCTTCGTAGTCTTTACCTTTGCAGTCTGGACTTTTACTTTCAGAGTCGCTTTCTTTCCACTCTTTAAGGTAACGGTGATCTTTGCCGTTCCTGTTTTGGTTCCGGCTTTGATCTTTCCGTTCTTATCAACGGTCACGATCTTTTTGTTGCTGGAAGCCCAGGACTTTATGGAATCCCCGTATGCCATGGAAACCTTCACCTTTGTGGTGGCCTGTTTCCGCCGCAGGGTAATGGAGGATACGTTCAGTTTTATAGTTGCCTTTAATTTGCTTCCATAGTTCCGTGTCTGTTTTTTACCGCAGAGGGAACAGGTTCCTTCCTGCTTCGCCGGACGGAATACGGTAGCTTTTGCCGTAGTTTTCCAGGTGTATTTATGCGTATGTGCGATCACTGGAATCGTTTCCGTCTTTTCGTATCCGCAGACCTGGCAGGTATATCTCATCAGTCCGGTCGTCTTATAAGTAGCAGCCTTGATCTGCTTTCCTTTTCCATAGGAATGCTTCTGGTAACCACCCTTTTTCGTGTTATCCGTGATGTCACATTTTCCATACATGGCAACACACTCATGCCAGTGAGCGGTCTTATCAGATGTCCATTTGCTGTCCCATACATGGTCATGCTCCAAGGTATAATCATCTGTATAATGGAAGATGATCTCATCCCCGTCTTCCAGATACTGCTCTTTTACTCCAAGGTCCGGATGGATTCCGTTTAAGGTATACATCCAGCCGGAGTTCTGTCCATTGGAAAATTCTGCAAGCTCCTGACCATCCTTCGTGATTCCGGCAATGTAGGTCTCATCCCTCAATGTGCGGCAGCTCATTCCATTTTTGGACAGCACTTCTTTTAAGAGTTCCAGGACGTTGGCATTTCCATCGATCGTGTAATCTTTTGCTGCGATCCAGGTATCCAGATTTCCTTTTCGCAGGGTGTGTTCCTGATCCTCCTTTGCACTGCCATGAACAGAATCTCCGAGAAGCGTAAAGCTTACCGTGATCGTACCGGCATCTTTTTTCAATACCTTAACGGTCAGTTCCACGAATGCTTCCTTATAGGAAATTTTCAGTTTCTGTTCCCCACGTTTATCCTTGTTATATCCCTCTATGGTAAGATCTGTCAGCGAAAGCTCCTGTCTGGTTCCGTCACTGATCACAGCAACCACTTTCATTCCACTGAGATCCAGGTCCTCCCCAAGGTAAAACTCTGTCCGGTAATCACCAGTCAGCTCCAGGGAATCCACATAAACACGCAGGCCTTCTGTAGAGACCAGTTTTTCCTGGTCTGCCCCCAGTGGATCATCCGTCCGGTTATATCCGGTCTGCCATCCGCAGCCTTCCACCTTCGGGCAGCTGGTGGTTTCTTTTTCTGTATTGACATAAGTGGCTCCGCTTGCCGTCTCATGGGTCAGACAGTTGGTATCAATGTATCTTACAAAACCGATCCCTTTATCTGCCCCGCAGTCTTTTGCATAATAATTGTTGGTGATGTCATCGATCCGGTTCAGGCTGTCATAAAAACCAATGATACCTCCTACATATGCTGCGTCTGCCTTTGTTGCCTGTACCTTTCCTGTAAAGGAATTGTTCTTAAAGGTATAAGTGCAGTTATTCCAGGTCTGTGCCACATAGAGGTCTCCACCAAGGATTCCTCCCACCTTGTCAGAACCGGTGATGCTTCCCTCTGAACTGCAGCTGTTGATAGTTATCTTGCATCCGTTCGGGGCTGTGGAATTGTCATAACCGCCGCCCACAATACCACCAGCCACTTCACCAGAAGCCTCTACGGTGCCATAAAATTTACAGCCGATCACAGAGCAGTTGCCCATGGCATTGTCCCTGGTTCCGATAATACCGCCTACATAACTGGTTCCGTAAACGATCGCATAACTTACACAGTTTTCTACTGTACCCTGCATACGTCCGGCAATGGCCCCGATCTCATTCTCATTTCTGTCATATCCGATGACAACATCTTTCTCAATCGTACAGTTCCGTACCGTTGCCTCAAAGGCTGAAGAACATCCGGCATAAGGGCTCATCGTCTTATTAGCACCCAGAAGGCCGGATTTCAGGGTACTGGAACCACTTTTCAGGGTAACATTGTCGATCTCAACTGCCATTCCGGAAAGTCCCACACCTTCAAAGTTATTGACAAGGCCATAACCGGCAATCTTCTTTCCATAGATGTTCAGGTTACGGATCCTTGTATTACGGACATAACCAAAGAGAGGCAGCCCGCCCTCCGGTACTGTTACAGTATGGTTATTTCCATCAAAAATACCGCTGAATGCATTAAGGTTCTCGCCATTTTTCAGGTCTTTCCTTCCATCCTTAGTCACACCGATAGGCTTCCATCCAGTTGGCAGGGTGATGTCTTCCGTAAGCTGGAAGTATGTATTTTCAAAGGAAAATCCCTCTGTATTTACTTTGTCCCGCAGTGCTTCTACATCTGAAGCTGTCTTAAGGAGATATGGAGAGCTTTCACTTCCGTTTCCCTCCCATGGGAGAGGAGCTTCTGTGACGGTGACACAGGCAATATCCGAACAGATCTCTTCACTCGATATCTTTACACCATCACCATTTATATATGCTAGAATATTTGTTTTTACTTTACAGTAATAGTAAGTTATTCCTGTTTCTTTTATTTCTGGACTATATGTATTTTCAGTCGCTCCAGATATTAATATTCCATCTTGCGTTGAATTTACTCTATTTTGATACCACTGATACTCTGTTTTAACGCCAAACTCGTTAGATTTTTGTACAACTATTTCCAATTTTTCTGTAATAGGGATTCCCTTGACATAGGTTGTGTCTTTAGGCTGTTGGAGTATTACAGGCTTATCTGCTACATGTGGGTATACTCTTGCTGAAAAAACGTTACTTGTCGCAGTATAAAGATGTGTATTTATTTCATAAGAAACAAGGCATCTATAGTATCTAGAATACTGTGGCTGAGTTGTATTTATTGTGTATGAATTTTCAACTGCATTCTCTATTTTATCATAATCTTTAATATCCGAACTTGCACTTGAACTTACATACCATTGATAAGAAAGTTTTCCTTCATTTTCCTGTAAAACAGAAGCTTGCACTATAAACGGCTCAGCTTTCTCGCCTTGCATAATCCCTACTCCATTTGGCTCCCTGTTATCAGTAAGTATTGGAGTATAGTCAATTTCCCCCGACTTTATGGTAAGCGTATATACTGTATCTTCTGAAACATACTTTGCATCATCTTTTTTTAATGTTATGACAGCTGTATACTCCGAATGACTATTCCAATCAGGCGTGAACCGCAAAGCCCCACCAAGTGGTCTTTGAGTAAGTTCAACACCATCCATCGCAATCAATTCCGGATTTTCCGCAATTGAGCCATAGCAGTCATTGTCACTTCCGGCAATGTCAATATATTCCGTATTTTTCGGTACAGTCACCTCGAGGTTTTGACTTTCTGTAGTATCCTGCAATCCTGTAGAAAGTTCGTGTCCCCAGGAATCACTGACTGTCAGCTCATTTAAACGTGCTTTATAATGTATCGGAACTTCAACAGATTGTAAAATATTTCCATTCTTTCTTACTTCAAAGCCAATAGAAAGAATTGCTTTTGAAGAATATTTCACACTCGTATTTTTTAATAGAGTTGAGGAATCCTGTGACAATTTCACTCTTTTTACTGTATCATCCAATGGACTGGTGTAAACTGCATATAAAGTACAACCCTCTGGAATGCTTTCCATTGTACTTACATTTACATAAAACTCGCCATGACTGAATCCTGTTGGAAAGTTAAATGCTTGTGTCCCATCAAAAGTGTTGACTGATTCCTCTTTTACCTCAGTTTCACTTTTTTTAATGCAAAGTTCAACGCCGTTGATATAATCGCCTTTATCACCCTCATCAGGAACAACTGTGACGTTTGCATATGCTGCTGAAATCGCAGTACTCTCTGTCCCATTATTATTGATTTGTTTTTCTGCTGTAATAAAGTAGGGAGTTTCTCTTGCTTCCAGCACTGGAAGTGTTACTTTTCCCTCTGCATCTGTTATAATGTTTTCCTGCTTTTTTCCATCTATATAGATAGACGCTCCCTCGCAGTTTGAATATGCACGTCCGGCATCATCTTCCTGTCTGAGTCTGAGAACGATCGGCTGTCCTTCTGTAACTGTCTGTTCTTCTTCTGTAAAAAATGCAAGTTTATCCTGGCCATTTTTCTGTTGGATAAAAAAATGCATTTCGTCACCATTTTCTACAGTTCTTCCAAGCGCAGAACCATAATTGGCACTGTTACGATTTAACGAAGACTTAATATATGGTACATTCTTTTTGTCATATCCCCATAACCGATAAATCACGCCATCAAATATACCTGCGTCATCCGCGTGGTAATCATACCCAGTTTCTGCTCCACCTGGGTAATACAAGTCATGTGCTGCTTTCAAAGCATCGTCCATGGTATAAGAAGACTGACCAGTTAAGGTCACGGTGCGTCCTGCCATTGGATTTCCGTCTTTATCATTAAGAAATTTTCCATCTTTGCTGATACTGACAGTTACCTGTATTTCTTCTTTTGCAGTACCATCTTCGGACTGGTCTGTTCCATCACTGAAAAGTGCAGTACTTCCATCCGTGAATTCATCTTCATCTGTAAATTCACTTACGCCAGATTCTTCCATATCAAGATCAGAACTGGTATCAGTTTCCTCTCCTACGTCAAACGAATCTTCCGTTGGAATCTCTTCCTCGATATCAATCTGGTCTTTCGAATCTGATGCTTCTTCTACATCGGTTTGATCACCTGATGAATCACTTTCTTCTGAAATATCCTGCTCATCTGTAAAATTTTCTTCAGATAAATATGGCGTATTATCCACCCATTCTCCCGCAAAGGCATTTACAGGGAGCTGTAATGCAAGAAGAAAAACAAGTAGCCATCCAGCTATCCTTTTCCACAACTTTGTTTTTTTCATTTTGTCCCTCCTTAAAAAAAAGCTCCTCTTCCTCACGGAAGAAGAGCTCTTCAACTCTTAATTATTTTACCTTGACAGTCACTTTAACGGATTTAGATCCGGATTTTACTGTTATTTTTACAGTACCTTTTTTCTTTCCAGTTACAACGCCCTTGGAAGAAACGGTTGCAATCTTTTTGTTGGAACTTGTATAAGTAACCTTCTGACGGGATGTGAATGGAGTTACGACTGGCTTCAGTGTCACTCTCTTTCCTTTCCGAACAGTTACATTTTTGGATACTGTGATTTTTGAGGTTTTTACTGCTGCTGTCTGAACTCTTACCTTAACGGTCTTCTTCAGTCCACTGGCAAGGGTAATCTGCAGTTTCGCAGTTCCACTCTTTTTGCCAGTAATCTTGCAGGTTCCGTTAGACTTGCCTCTTACTGTGAAGATCTTGCTATTGGAGGATTTCCAGGATTTTACAGAATCACCTTTTGCAAGTCTGGTAACTTTAAGTCTGGAAGTAGACTGTTTTACTTTTAAGGTTACAGTAGAGGCATTAAGAGTTGCTTTCGGTGCAAGCTTTTTGCCTATATTTCTGGTTTCACTCTTATTGCATGCAGAGCATTTTCTGGTCTGAACTTCTGGTTTAAATACTGTAGCTGCTGTTGTTCTTTTCCAGTTGCTCCACTTATGTCCTGTCGCTTTAATAGTTTCGGTCTTTGTTTCGTTGCATCTGCTGCAGGTATAAGTAAGAGTACCATCTGCTGTACAGGTTGCTTTCTTGGTTACTTTGGAAACAAAATCATGTCCAAGTGCCGGAATCTCCTGTACATCCTCTTTGGCATCACAGGCTGTACAGTGTTTGCTCTTTTCACCAGCTTCTGTGCAGGTTGCTGCTTTATCTACCACATAATCCTCGGACCATGTATGACCAGTAGCAGGAATCGCATTTTCCTCTGTCGGATAAGAATAGTGTTCTCCGCATACTTCGCAGACACCAACTTCTTTCCAGCCGTTTTCTGTGCAAGTTGCATCTTTTGATTCTATAGCATCTGCTTTGCAATGAACAATAGTTCCCGCTGGAATTGTCGATCCTGACCAATTTGCAGCCGGAATCATAGAATCCCATTGTTCTTTTGTTCCAGTATAACAAGCTGATTTCAGATTTGACTTATTAAATGCATTTCTTCCAACACTAGATACATTTTTAAAGTCAAAAGCCTTTATTGCTGTCTTTTGAAAACATTTCATCGGAATGTTTTCAATATTGCCTTCACAATTAAATGTGATTAATGATGTGCAACCATCGAATGCATTCATGCCTAATGATTTAATACCTTTTACAGTTACTGAAGTTAATGATGTACATTCTGAAAAAGCATTGTCTGCTATTATAGTTCCCGCATCATCCAATGTAATATTTTCCACTCCAGTTTTCCAAAAGGCAGCAGTACCAATCTCCTTAACATTATTTAAATTAATATTTTTTAATGTCGCAACTTCTCCAAATGCGGAAGCAGCTATTTTTGTGACACTAGGAGATAATTTTACCGTTTCCAAATTATCATATGCACCCGCACGGCCATTATTAAAATTGAATTCACCAATTTGAGTGATTTCCCCTTGAATCTCTATTGTTTTTACATCATTAAGCTGTGATCCATATTTATTGCGCCACTCACTGGTCCATCCTGATTGCTTATAATCTGGCAATACCACAGGTTTTTCACTTTTTAAATATAATGTTTGATTATTCACATCATATTTAAAAGATAACCCCTCTACTTGTTCGGATTGTATCCAGTCATTCGTTTCCGATTCGTTTCCAACGAATTCCGAAATATTATTACCGTCATCAAACAGTTCTATAGAATCATCTTCCGTACTGTTTAAGTTCTCAGTATTCTCCATAGGTAGATCAAGCTCTGCTGATTCATCTACAATTTCAAAATTTTCACCATCAGATGTAACTATTAAATTTTCAGATTCATCACTGTTTTCAAAATCAGCATTGGTATCTTCAATAATATCTATTTGTTCTGCTGCCAAAATAGGAGTTGGCACACTTAAAACCATAGACAAAGACAAACAATATACTAAATATTTTTTTTTCATTACAGATTTTATTCCTCCAAGATCTACAATTACCAATCAAAACGTGTAGTATCGTAACTTAATACGATAGAAAACTCATTTGTTGACGGTACTTTTGTTCCACCTAAAGTGGTCTCTGGATAGGAAGAAGTATTTTTCAATGTAACATCATTACCCGGATACCACATCCAAGAAGTGCCTTCCCATGTAGCATGAATCATGTTTCCTGCACTATCATACTGTGGGTTTTTATTTTCTCCACCATTAGCTCTAGCATATCCCTCGACAGCAAATGCCGTTAAATATTCTGGATATTTTGTGTTCCAAGAAGTTTCCAACAGTCCTTTAGATTGTGCTAACAAAAGTGCATCTTTATAAGTTCCATTTGAATCCACACCTGTTACAGTGACTACCGGATTAGTGATTCCAGGAATCGGTTTCGGAGTTCCTAAATAAGTGTTGCTACTTGTTCCCTGCTCCCATTCTCTGATGTAAACATGCATTGTCGCTGCAGAAGCCATTACTGTTGAACCAAGCATCATAACAACTGCTAAAATGACTGCTGATAATCTTTTGAATTTTTTGCTCATACCTTTTTCTCTCCTTTTCTTTTCAGATGCTCATTTTTCGTAGTTTCTCCTTAGGACAGCGGTTTCTGTCCCGTACAGATCACGAGTCTGGACCTGCCTTTCTCCTCCTCTCCCGTATTTGGAATATCCTGGTGTTCTGGGATGTGATGGTAACGTGCAGTTTTTCTTGCAAAAAAATAAGCCGTACCCTACGCATGGCACGACCCAGTCACAAAATACCCGTGCCACCCTGAAACCGAGGGCTTATGCACAACATTATAGAAATAGACCTGACTTGTAGCTTTTGCTCATCACAGTAGCGTTCCTGTGTCGGATTCTCACCGAACTTCCTATATATGAGTCTTTGACGAACCACTCATATATAAAATTCCTACAATATTACCTTTCTTATAGAATAACTTTTTTTCCATATTTTGTCAATCATTTTGTCTTGAAATAATACAAAACGTCATTTATTTTTACAGACAAGTTTCGAGAAAAATCGACATTTTTACTCTATTCTAAAGATAGCACAAACTAACATCTTTTTCTTTTTCTGCGGTCATATTCCGTTAAAAATACCATTTTATGCCATTTTTTGCAACAAAAAAAGGCCTTTCCAGGACAGTGTTCTGTCTTAGAAAGACCTGAAATTCAAATTGCTTTACCCTTCAAAAATCTGTTCTGCTTTTTCCTCCTGTTTTTCACACCATATGACCAGACGTTTGGAGGCATCTGTTCCACAGGTAGAAAGCAGAAGCGTTGGAACTTCCTCCTGCGTTCCAAGTAAGAAAGCATCTCCATCTGCCGGTGTATACTCGCATTTTACGATCACAAAAATCCACACACCTTCATCCGGAAGATAAAGATAGAGGATCTGGTGCTCTTTTAAAAATTCATCGTCAAGAAAATTCCGGAGTCCACGGAACATGCTTCCATCTTTCATATTGTGACCATAAATGATGTTCTTGTCATCGGAAAAATCGGCATTGTTATCGGAATCCAGGAAAATGGCCCCTGCCACATGTTCTGTCTTCTTAAAAGTATGTGTCAGGTAATAGGAGTCATCGTTTCCCTGGACTACCGGGTAATCAATGCTGGTATCCGGGATCCGGATCCATGCAACGATATCCGGATTGATCTTTTTTAATGCCTTAAAATCAACCACGGTCTGTTTCCCATCGCTTCCGTCTGTTCCTTCTGTGGGGTCATCCTCATCTGTTTCCTTGACGTATGTACGCAGGTCTTCATATTCCTGCACACCTTCCCGGTACATAAAGTAAATGCCAAAACCAGTACATACGCAAAAGCTGAGTACCATCAGGCAGACTGCCACGATCATGATTTCTTTTATGTGTCTCATACAAACCTCCGATTATTCTTCCTGGAAAAAGGGCTGCCGGTAAATCGAGCAGCCCTGAACCGTATTCCTTAATTTCCTTTTTTCTTCTTATACCAGATCACGCCGCCAATGCCGCAGGCAGAAAGGACTGCCAGAAGGATCGGAAGCCAGATGTTGGTGCTGTCCCCTGTTTTCGGGCTGTTTCCTGTCGGTGTGCTGCCGGAAGGGGATTTGGTGTTTTTGATCTCTTTTACGATCTCGATCACCTTGGTTTTTCCGTCTTTGTATTCAAAGCGGATCTCTTCTTTTTTGCTGCCAAGTTCATAACCATTTGGTGCTTTGGTCTCTACCAGGATATATTCCACGGTTTTCTCTACTTTTCCATTTTTATAAGTAGCAATCGGAAGTTTGCCGCTTGTCGCTGTTCCGGTCTTATCCGTTACCAGTTTTTCTACGACTTTTCCGCTTTCCTTTTCCCGCAGTTCAAATTCTGCTCCTGAAAGGGCTGCCTTACTGGTGGAATCGGTCTTTTTGATGACCAGTTTTCCATACGAATGTGCGTCCTTCATTTTGACTTTCTGGACTTTTCCGGTATCTTTTACCGTAAATTTCACATCTTCCGCAATGAGGTATCCATCCGGGGCCTGCTCTTCACGAAGGGTATATTCGCCTACCGGAAGTTTTTCGACCATATGCGGTTTATCCGTGGACGTCCAGCTTTCAACTTTCTTTCCATCTTTATCCAGGATGATCAGTTTTGCTCCCGGTACCTCACTGGAATCCGTAATGTCTTTCTTGCTGATTTCCACTTTGGTCACATCATCAAGCATCTGGTGTTTCTGTACTTCTTTTGTGTTTTCGACGGTAAATTCAATACTTTCCGCAGTCACATAACCATCTGCCGGCTTTGTTTCTGTCATCTTGTATTTCTTTCCTACGATAAGACCCTTGATGATATGTGCTTCCTCTTTGGATACCCATTCATCCACCGTATTTCCATCCTCATCTGTTACCTTTAAGGATGCTCCCGGAAGTTCTTTTTTGTCCGTCAGGTCTGCTTTGGAAAGTTCTACCGTAGTCTGTTCATCTTCAAAGGTGAACGCATACTCTGCAACACTGGTTCCACTGCCCTGGTACTCAAAAGTGAATTCCTGCGGTTCCTGATCTGTCACATAGCCATCCGGGGCGGCAAGTTCCTTAATGTAGTACCTGCTGTCAACCGGGAGATCTGCAACAAACTGGATCTTTCCCTCCTCATCTGTGGTCTTCAGTTCGATCAGGGTGTCTTTCGCAAGGAGTACTTTGCCTTTTGAAGATACGATGTCGTCTGCTGCATAGAGGCCAAAGATTGCCCCGGAAAGTACTTTGTCACTGTCCTTTTCTTTTTTCAGGACTTCCACCTGTACCCTCTGGCGCGCATTCTGCCAGTCGGCACTATAAGTAACCAGAGGTGTATCCTGGTCACGGTATGTAAGATCCACATATCTTGGTTCATTATCCAGAACGTAGCCATGTGAGGTCTCTTTTTCCACGATGTAATAGCGTCCAAGCGGGAGGTTATCCATCTGGGCGATGCCATTTCCATCTGTTGTAATGGAGCCGACCAGTTCATCTGCCGCATAATAATCTGCACTTACCCCGTCTGCTGCACGGATGGCTTCTGCCGCGTAAACATTGAAGGTTACATCAGTCAGGTTTCCAGTCACATAGTTGAACAGGTGCTCGATCATGCCTTTTGCATTGTCAAGAAGGGATACGCTGTCTAAGAATTCCCCTTTCTTGTTTACCAGAAGTCTTGCTACCGGGACTTCATCTTCCATTTTGACTTTCTGTACTTCTGCAGTATCAGAGATCGTAAACTCTACGTCTGTTGCACGTAAGTAGCCATATGGTGCAAGCTCTTCACGCAGAATGTAAGTTTTTCCAACCTGAAGTCGCTTGATCACATGTGGGGAATCCTTTACGGATGTCCAGGAATCGATCACGTTGCCGTCCTTATCCAGTACACTCATGGAAGCCCCGTCAAGTTCTGTTCCGGTCGTGATATCTGCTTTTGTTACTTCTACCGTTGTCGGCCGGTTTTTCTTCACGGATTTTAATTTGATCGTTTTTACGTCCTGGCCCTGGTATGTGGCATCAAATTCCAGGATCTCATCGGAAGATACATAACCCGCCGGCGCCTGCAGCTCTTTCACATAGTATCTGCCAAGCGGAAGATCCAGCGTAAACGCTGCCTTACCTTTTTCGTTGCTTGTGATCTCCTGAAGCAGTGTATCTGCTTTTACGACCACCTTGTCGCCGGAAGAAATCGCTTCTTTATTATATAATCCAAAGGTTGCACCTTTTAAAGCCTTTCCGGTCTCGGCATCCTGTTTTTCCACACTCAGCTCTACTTTCTGGCGTTCATTGGAAAATTCCAGTTTTTCTTCGATCTCCGGTGTGTTCTGGTCCTTATAGATAAAAGATATTTCCTGGCTGTCTGGATTTAAGACAAATCCGGACGGTGCTTTTGTTTCTTTCACACGGTATTTTCCAAGCGGAAGGTCTTTGATCACAGCTTCCCCATTTTTATCGGTGGTCACTGTTTTTACCAGGGTATCCTTTGCATAGATCACATGACGGTTTCCCTGCTCATCCACCTGATGATCCGGTGTAAAAATATCTTCTGCTGCGTAGATTTCAAATTCTGCCCCTTCCAGGGAAGTTTCTTCGTATACAAAATCCTTTTTAAAGGATTTTAAGGTTTCACCGGATTTATGGATCACCAGTTTACCCTTGACCGGATGGTTTTCATAGGTCACGGTAATGATGGCATCCCCGCTGACAGAATCCATCTGATAAGCTGTATTCTTGTCAACTTTGATCTCCACATACTGGGTATTCTGGGTGTAGCCATCCGGCGCGCTCACTTCCTCGATCCTGTAATTTCCGCATTTTAAGGATTCCGGAAGGATCAGGTAACCATTTTCGTCCGTAAAATAGGATTTATGGACAACCGTATTTGGATAGGTCGTTACCTGTTCCACATACTTTTTCGCATCCAGGTCGTACACTTTGAATTCTGTATTGGCAAGGAGGACCGGCAGTTTGGTCTCATCATCCTGTTTCACGATCTTAAGCTTTGCTTTGAACTCATCGTCCAAAAGGACTCTCCATACCTGCGGTGTGGTGCTGTTCTCAGTTACGGTTACGATAAAATCATCTACCGGCATAAAATTATGCGGTGTTGTAGTCTCACGGACAATGTAGCGTCCATAAGGAATTGGGATGCTGCACGCATAGCCGCGTTCGTCGGTAAACATTTCTGTTTTTCCGTCTTCCGTAAGAACGATCGGGGTCGCATTTGTAAAGTCATAGCTTCCATCGTCCTTTACAGTCAGGCTGCTGATCAGATAAGCAGAGAATCCGGCACCTTTTAAAAGATCCGCATCGGTCTTATCATTATCCGCTGCTTTGATCAACTGGAATGGCTGTTTGATCACGTCTTCTTTGGAAACGGTATTTCGTTTTACCGTCTCTACCTGGTCTCCTTCGTAGTTACAGTTTACATCATGCTCCTCTTCGTCCAGAAGATAACCTACTGGAGGCGTGATCTCCTTCAAATAATACTTTCCAAGATACAGGTTGCTTATGCTTGCTTTTCCCGCTTTATCAGTCGTCAGGGTAGCTACCTGCTCGTTCTTTTTATAAAGGACTCCGCTCCTGCCATCCGGATGGTTAATGTCTTCCCTTGCATAGAGCCCGTAAACAGCTCCTTCAAATACGGCATCTCCCTGTGCGCTGTTTCCTGTCTTGCTGTCTTCTTTTACCAGGTCGATCGTTGCATTTACACGCTTATTTGTAAAGGTATGGCTAAAGTTTACCTTTTCTTCCTTATCATTGGTAAACTTAAAAGTGAAGGTGTAAGTATCCTCACTGTTTCTAAGGTAAAGTTCCGGTGCCTGGATCTCCCGGATGCTGTAGCTGTAATTAATCGGAAGTTCCGCTTTATAAGAAGCTTTTCCATCGGCTCCGGTCGTTGCTTTTTCAATCAGTGTTCCTTTGGGAACAACGGTCTTACCATCAACTTTGATATCTTCTGCTGCATACAGCCCGTAAATACCTCCGGAAAGCGGATTTTTGGTCTCTTCGTCCTGCTTTTCCACTCTGACCGCTGCCTTCTGGCGTTCATTTAAAAATGTTGCACTGCCAGTCTGCACTTCTACGGTCTGGCCTGCATACACAAGCTCAACAGTCTTGGACTCTCCTTTGCATACATAATTACCCGGAGCCTTCGTCTCGGTTACAGTGTAGGTGCCAAGATAGAGATCTTTTAACGTAACGCTTCCGTCATCTCCGGTAACCAGATTATCCTTGACAAGCGCACCTTTTTTATAGATGAGGGTGCCATCTGCCGCCTTGATATCTGCACCTGCATAAACACTGTAAACGGCTCCTTTCAATTTCCGTTTTTCGTAGGCAAAGGTCACACCATTTTCCGTGACGGCAGCTCCGGTGAGCACTTCTCCTTCTTTATAAATGGTGAGTGCACCTTTTTGCTCTTTATCCGTTAAGTTCTTGGAAGCGGTCTGCCCCACGACCAGCTTTACCCCATAGGCTTTGGTATCCAGCACATATCCGGACGGGCCTGAAATCTCACGAAGGTAAACGGTATCCTGTGTTTTGGTGATCTTTACTTCGGATTCCCCTTTTGCATTTGTTGCCGGCATTTTTTTGATAAGTTTCGTGCAGGCTTCATCTGCATAGATGCCGTAAACGGCACCTGCAAGGAGCGCGTTGCTTCCCTTATCTTTTTTGATGATCTTGACCGTTGCTTCATCCGGCCAGTCTACCTCCAGGTTCAGCTCCAGTGTATCTGTATAATATCCAAAGCCGATATCCTGGCTGTTCGCCAGCTTTAAGAGCATGGCATGGAAATTAAGCGGATAGTTGGATGTGATCGCATATTTTCCTTTCAGGCTTCCAATATTCTGGGTGGTTGCTTCCAGATGGAATTTTTCACCGCCCTTTACGCTCACATTTCCGGTCCCGGTTTTCCCTGTCGTCTCATTTACAAGGGAGACCCCGTTTTCCAGATGGATCGTGATCACAAAAGCTGCGTTTGCCTTCCATGTGAAGGTCGGGCTCTGGTTTCCATTTGCAGAAGCACTGAGCCCTGGTGTCAGCTCCATGGTCGTTGGATCCGGCATCTTTGCAAGGGCTGCCTTGATCTCTTTTAACATGTTTTTGGCAGTTGTCGAAAGGGAGCCGCCAAATCCGGATTCCCCGTCATATAAATAATCGACCAGATAATGCTGCATTGCACGGGTCTCGGAGGAACAGCCGTATTTTTCCATGATGGATTTGATATTATAGCCGTTGAATGTGCCGCCCCATCCGGGACCGCCATATCCGTAAAACATGGCCTTCCTTAAATAACGGTCATCGCCGCCTTCATCCAGTTCGACCATATTTTTATAAGTCGTTCCACTTGGCGGGGACTGTTTACTGTGCTGCATGCAGTATGCATAGACGGTATAAGTCTTTCCGCCTGTTTTGTAACGGATATACTTATAGGAATCATTTCCGCCCTGTCCCATAACAGAATCAAAAGGATGCAGTTTTCCATCTGAATAATAGTAATAGGTATTAGCTTCAATGTCTGTTGAATCATCCCACAAGTCTCCATCGGAAGCTGCCATGGTACTAATACCGCCCTCAGCCTGGTCATATAGCACACTTAATGCAACATCATCTTCCGGCATCTCAAAGCTGAAGGAATTTGTTCCCTCATCGTAGCTTACTTCTGCATACAGAAGATCTTCGGTATTCTCTGTCTGGTTTGCTTCGACAAGACTTGTTCCCACTGCGATCAGGCTTCCCTGAGGGATATCACCGGAAAAGTTGACCGTCTCCCCCGTCTGGTAACGTCCGTCCTCGTGGTCCAGTTCAATATTGAATTCATTTCCCTGTACGATGTCAACCTGATGGCTTCCATCCTCTGGTTCCTCATCGGAAAATCCTTCTGTTTCCTCTTCTTCTGGCTCCTCCGTTTCTTCCGGCTCTTCCTGAGTTTCCGGGGCATCTTCCGGGCTTATGGTCGGGAGGACGGGGTCTGCCTCCGGTTCGTCATCGCCGCTTTCCTGTTCCTGGCCGCCATTGGATCCGTCTGTTTCTGCTTCCCTTGGTGTCACCGTGATGTTTCTGGCAACCAGATAGGCTTCCCCGGATGCGGGCGTAACAAGATATACGCATTTATAGGTCCCCGCATGGTTATAATCAAATACAGTCCCGTCTTCCATTGCTGCTTTTTTCAGTTCCACATGGTCTCCGTCAGAGAGTTTCAGTCCTGTAAAATCATTCTGGATATCAAAGGCTTCCCCTTCGGTAACCATAAGCGCAAGTTCCGGATCAGCAACGGTTTCCTCGATCAGTTCCTCCTCGCTTTTATCCGTCTGCGTTTCTGTCTGTGTTTCTGTCTGTACCTCGATCTGCGTCTCGCTCTGTGCGGAAACGCCTCCCACCTCAGCGGCGGATACTGCAGAAGCTCCCGTCTGCAAGAGCGTAGTGCAGCACAGAGCAAAAGCCATCGCACCCGCCATCCATCTTTTCTTCCAGTTTTTTTCCAAGTGCACGTTCTCCTTTCATGATCGCTTTTTTCCCTGCAGTTTTCTTTTGGTCCGTCTCTTATCTGCATCGCTTTCTCCTTTCTTCCGGCTTTTTCAGCCAGATAAAAAGGAAACTGAAAAAAATTCCAGTTTCCCTTTTATCTGACCAAACCATTTTATGCCGTCTTCCTGTGTCCTTTTTCCTCTTTTCGAAGGATCCAGTCATCCACACCTTTGTAGTGTTCCATCCAGGTACCGGATGCATCGGTATCCCAGGTAACTCTTTTGCAGGACACATTCAGTTCCTCACAGATCTCATATAGTTTTATACAGCCTTTTCGGATCATGTCCCGCTTTCTGCGCTTTCTGGGGCATTCTCCATGATGCAGATAGATTCCATGTTCACATTGCCGGCACGCACTTTTTTCATCGTGCTTACAGGACAATTCCATCATTTTATCCATGTCGTAACATTCGTAAACTCTTTTTAACCCCTGCTCTTTCAGTTTTCGCAAGACAGTTTCCAGTCCTTTATGATTGGAAACTCCAGGGACTCCGATATAAGGATTTCCTGTACACATCCATGCGATCTCTGCCTTTAAGATCCCTTCCGTTACGTAAACCGTGCCATCCTTTATTTCCCCAAACATTCCTGCCGGGCTGCCGCTTGATGTGCCTTTTTCTAAGCCGCTGCTGGTAAACCAGAGGTACTTCCGTTCTTTTAAAGGAACATCCAGCCGGATCTGGAATCCTATGATCCGTTCCTTCCCATCCCGGACCGGGCAAAGATACCCGTTATTCTTCCTATAAAAAGCAGCTTCCCAGTCACCATCCCGGTTGATGAAAAATCCAGGAACCCCATCCAGGCGAAATCCCTTTTTTAAGAGCTTTCTGGCAATGGCCACGGAATTCTCCTCATCCGTACTTAAAAAACCTCGTTCTTCCATCTGTCTGACCTCATTTAACGTCAGCCCACGCAGGAGAAGGTTCCTCCGGTGTGTTTCCTTAAGCTTAAGAAAAGTGAGCATTTCCTTATATACATGGTCCCGGTAATCCCATTCCTCTTCCGTAAGGGAAATGCGTTTCTTTTTAGAAACGATAGAAACGAACCCATTTCGTGTCGTGGACTGCTGTCTTTTATCCGTTCCAGAAAAAGAAAGTGCCTGCTTTATCTCCCGGTAGGCTTCTTTATACCGGTTTCTCCCGTAAATGCCGGATAGTTCCGCATACAGTGTCAGCATGTTTCCGGATGCTCCGCAATGATAGCAATGGTAAACATTTTTCAGTTCTCCATTTTTGCGGATGCAAAAACTGCATTTTCCTCTTAAATCCCCGCAAAAAGGACATTCCACCGGAAATTCGTCCTGGTAAGAATCACTCAGTCTTCGGATTGACAAAAGATCTGCTACTTCTGCGATCGTAAACGATTCTCTGGCATACATGCCTTCCTCCTTTTCATAAAAGATGGCCCCGTTCCCGGAGCCACCTCAAACTATTTCTCTGTTTTCAGGCTGCTTTTTGCATTTCCTTTTCATGATCCAAAAGAATCTTCGCAGCTTTCTGTATTTCCTGATTCTGGCCTTTGTAACGCTGTACCAGCCATTTGATCGTCTGGTAACCTCTGGCATCCTGCATCATTTCCCCAAGAGGGGTTCCGGCATAGACACCAAAATTGCAGATAACCTTTTCTGCCCATTTCACTTCATCCTCTGCATCCTCTTCGTGAGCCATATCCTCCAACACTTCCTCAGCAGTCTCTTCTGGTGTTTCTTCCTCTTCTTCTGCATCAAAAGAAATCTCATCATCTTCATCAAATGGAACTTCATCCGTTTCTTCTACTGCACGGAAACCGTCTGCATCCGTCTCGGCAGTAATTTCCTCATCTACGGAGATTTCCTCGGTCTGAACCGGATCTTCCGCTTTGGTTTCTTCATCGGAAAATTCTTCCAGTCCGCTTTCACTTTCTTCCATTCCAAAAGTCATCTGTCCAGGAAGGTTTTCTTCCGTATCCGTCACTGCATATTCCACTTTTACAGTACCTTCTGATATGGCATTTCCATCACGCAGTTTTTTACGGTCCGTTTTCTTTTCCCTGACCGGTTCCGTTTGCTCCTGCTTTGCTGCGGTTTCTTTTCTTTCTGCCTTTTCCTGTTTCTTTTTCGGTTTTTCCGGTTTTACGGAAGCTTCCTGCTTCGGCATTTCTTCTTTTTCCGTCCCACGCATGTCCGGATCGTCTATTCCAGATGCCTGCATGATGTTGAATTTATTTAAGAAATAATACTTCAGGCCATACGTCCATGCCGCACCTTTTGCTTTATCCGGTGCTTCATTGGTTCCAATGACATGCAAAAAGCTCCGTACCTTGTCTCCCGGACGGTCTGCATTGGTCCAGCACAGCTCCAGGTCAGCCTCATATCTCCAGAGTGCTCCCATTTCCTTTAAAAACACGGAATTGCCCTGTTCGTCCACCTGTGTCGGCCTTTCACTTAAGATGTCAAAATCGACCCCGTATTTATTAAGGGCCGGTGTCAGGCATTCATAAATATCATCCAGTTTTACAAAATCATAAGTAACGTCCTCACTGTACCGTTTGCGGATCAGCTTCGGCACTTTCTTCCGGATCCTGATCATCTTCTGGTTCAGATTCATGTAATTGTATTTACCCATATTATTCGTTTCCTCCTGATTTTTTCATTTTTTATACTAAGCAGAACACGGAAGGCTTACCTCCGGCCCTGTCCCAGTCTTTTTTAACATTTCTTCCATTTCCTCCCGGATACATCCGATACAGATCTTCTTTTTTGAGATCTCCGGAAGTTTTTCAAGCAACCACTTCTGGGCGAAAAGCTCTGCTGCCCGCTGTGGGTTGCTTAAATATTCCAGAAACATCCAGTCAGAAAATCCCCACTTCATATCCGCAAAATGAAACTGCGGCTGATAGATCAGATCCTCCGGCCGCTTTCCTTTTTTAATAAAACGGTCTGCATTTAGCTGGATATAAACCCTGCTGATTTCCGGGATCATCTGTGCAGCTGCATACCCGCCTTTTAACAAAAGTTCATTCCATTGTTCCCGGATAAGTTTCTTTCCAATGCGGCTTATCTGTGTTTCCAGTTTCGGGATCAGATCCTCACGCACAGGAAAACAAAAATCATCCGGTATCCCGATCGGCTTCAGAAAAAGATCTTCTGCTTCATAAAGGGAATACTCCGGCATGTGGATCACGGCACACCAGTTCCGGTCTGTTTTTCTGTTTTCCTTTAAACAGTCAAAGAAAAAGAAACAGTTTCCATATCTTGCCTTTATAAACAGCTGTCCGGAAAATTCTTTTACTTCACAATCCGGCGATTTCAGCCATGCGATCAGTTTTTCTGCCTCCCTGCTCTCTTTTAACCAGTCCGGAAGTTTTCTATCCATCACATACCTCCGTAATTTAGATATATGGCAGGGAATACCTGGAATACACCATCTTTGCCCGTTTTAAAAATGCAGAGCCTTTTTCTGCTTTTGCAAACCATTCCACAAAAAACCGTGTCAGGTTCTGCTGCAGTGTCCGGTGGGTATCAAGGGCATAATCCACAAATTCCCCATATCCGTCCATACTTCCTGCAAGCAGGTAGCAGGTAAACATTTTTGCCATCTGCTCTTCATCTGAAGGATTGATCTCCATTTCCTCTGCACCTTCATACACCAGGCGCACCCTTTCTGGCTGTTCCTTTACATGCAGACACAGATCATCGGCCATCAGTTTCGATGCTTCGTTTCGAAGGTCGTAATATCTGACCTCTGAAAGACCTTTTAGCCAGGCAAACCCAAGATACGTGTAATTGTCTTTTATTTCCTGCTGCTCTTTTGCCATGGACTCCATAAATTTTTTGTGTCCGGTGGGATGGCAGTTCAAGTATTTATCTACCAGCAGCCTTGCCACATCTTTTCCATTCGTAACCTTCATGTTTTCCTCCCATCAAAAAAAGACAGTCCATGCTGTCTCCATTCTTTTAAATCCTGTTAGTATTTTACAGTGCCAGGAATATCATATTCATGCCAGCGTTTTGACACACAGCCGGCAATTTTTTCTTCCAGAGCTAAAAGTCCTCTCTCATTCGTCTTTTCCTGCCTTGCAATGGTAATGGATTCACAGATCCCGCAGTAGATCTCGTATGCGCTGCATGGCTCATTCCCGGTAGTAGCCTTAAACTGCTCCACGGTTTCTGCAAGCAGTTTTTTTCCAAATCCCGCCTGCTTCATGATCCCTGCCATGGCATTTGCCGGATGCTCGATCCAGATATCACACAGCCGCATGACCCCTTTTAAGACTTCCCGGTAGTAATCAAAGATCGACTCTATGTTTTCCGTGAAATCTTCCATTCCTTTACAGTTTTTGTGCGTAACCTTCAGGGCATTGCCAAGGATCACATTTCTTGTCGGCTCCTGCAGGGAATAAAAAATATTCGCTCCGGACACACCAACGTCTGACGTAGTGATCCGTACAACTGCTTTTATGTCCTTATCGGTCTTTCTTCCATAATTCTGCATCAGTTCCTTATAAACATCTGTAAGTTTCGTATCTTCCAGCTGCCAGGACGCCGTAACAGAATAATGATCTGCATAGCCGTTTAAAAACGTTGCCTTCTCATAGTCCCCATGGATATATGCCGAGGTAACCATGTACATATCCGGCATGGATATGATGGCATAATCTTTTTCATCACCAGACAGGACTGCCCTTATTTTTCCTTCACAGAAACGGATCAGTGCTCTTCCTCTTGCAACCTTCAGGCATTTATTCAAGATCTCTGCCAGTGTTTTCTTATCGACATCTGCCAGGGCTTTGCCATCAATCCTGGCCCGTCCTTTCAACGATTTGATTGCTGAATTTCCTATATAACAGATCCTCTCGGGCAGGATAAGAACCAGCCTGGAATGAGATAAGGTATCTTTTTCCAGTGCTTCCAGGGAAATGCCCGGAACCTCTGTACAGATTTCCTCTCCTGCAGCTGCCACCTTTAATTTCTTACTGGTGATCCGGATCCATTCTGCCCGGCTGTCTATCTCTTCCAGATACTCGCACAGTTCCTTTTCTGTCCGGAACTCCTTATAAAAGTCATCTTTATAATACATAATGTCCGCCTTTCCACGCTAGCTGAAAATCCGGACTTCAACAGCCTGTATCTTTCCATCTTCGATGCAAAATACATAGCCGTCTTCTGCCATCTCCATAAGCATTCCAATTTCCAGTGCATTTGCGTTTTCCCATTTAATTGTCTCCATAATCGACCCTCCTGATTTTACAATGTGTTTTCTTTTTTTGATGTTCTTAAGGTATTTCTTTTTGCAGTTTTCTTAACTGACAGTTTCATTCGTGCTCCTCCTTTCTGCTTTTTATGCAATAAAAAAAGACACAAAAAGAATCTTCTTTCCTTCTTGCATCTTCCTTATATTTTGCATATCCATTTTTTCTCATTAAGGGCAAGACGCCCCAAAGTGTTTCTTCCGGAATGTCCGGAACTAAAGAATAACCACAGCCTTTGATAAGCTGTTAAATTATTTTTCATTTAAAGACTAACACAATATATTGTAGTTGTCAATTACATTTATCTATATATTGTGTTATCAAGTTATTGTGTAAGTTAGTCTAATTTGGTTGTTGCATATTGTGGCAGGCGGTATTCTTACCGCCTGCCCTTTTCATCTGTCTGCATACGTGCATGTATCTGAGGGGAATAGGTGATCTGTACATGCACTATGAAAACGTCTTACTCGGCGTTTGGATCCGCCGGTGAAATATTTTTAGCAAGGCTGCGCCCGTTGGCATCCGTCCCTGCTTCAAAAAGGACCGGCTGACCGCCGCTTAATTTCCGGTATCCATCCATCTGGATCTCCGAAAAGTGGGCGAAATAATCAATCCCGTCTTCACCGGTGATAAAACCGTATCCTTTCTGTGCGCTGAACCATTTCACGGTTCCCTGTAGTGTTTCTGACATATCCTTCTCTCCTTTGCTGTATTTCCCGCAATAGTCTTTTGCGGAAACAGGGCAGCATGGAATCGAACCATGCCTGGTGCTCCCCTCCCTGCTATAAAAGGAATCTCTTCCTCTTATATTTCTTCGTTTCCTAAAAAAGTCCCGTTATTGAGTGCTGCATCCACCCGGCGGATTCCTACCAGCTTCTTTTCATTTATGCCAAAATAAAACCGGTAACGTTTTCCCTCCAAAACTTTTACGTTTTTATCCAGCAAAAGTTCACTCTGCCGTCCGGCCGGATCACTTACCCGGATCTTCCGTAATCTTGCAAAGGGATTTTTCCCGTCTATCCCGGTTACCAGCCCTTCCACGATTTCATAGGTCTTTTTATCCGCGGTGCGGAAAATAAGATATGTTCTTATAAACCCGATAATCCCAAGCAGGAAAGACCAGAAAATAAAAGTTTTATCTTTCATCCATGTTCCCATAAATGATCCGAAAAGCAGGATAAAAAGAGACAGGATGCCATATCGCTGGATCCTGTCCTTAAAAAAATCCGGTATATTCTGATAACGTGTTCCAAAATCTTCCAAGCATCTATACAGCCTGTGCCAATACGGATGTTCCGTTTGCTTCAAGGCAGTCCTCCCTTCTTATGTTGTCGATCACAAGCTGTTTCTTATAGTAAAGCTGCGCTACACGGCTTATAAATTCCCGTTGTATCTGTTCCTGGAGGGAATCTGCTAAATTGGGTTCCCTGCTTTTTGCCTCTTCTTTTAAACATTTCAGGTGGCAGGAAACATCCCCTTCTCTTTGAAGATAGGAAAGTAGCTGGTATTCCTCTTCTGTAAGCAGCGGCTTTTTAAAAGCCCTCAGTGAAAACTTCAGTCCTTTTCCCATGGAAAGGGCTTCCATAAAATGCTTCATGCGTTCTGTCCGTGAAAAGGCCATGGGAGCCATGACTGACCGGCTGATAATGCTGTATACAGCTTCCTCTCTGGTACATCCTTCTGTCAGCACAACCAGGCCCCGCTTTACCAGACGGTTCAGGCAAAACTGAAAATCCTCTTTGTCCGCCCATTCCTGTGCCTGTTTTTCTCCAAGGCTAAATACAAGAAGACGATGCATCTGGGAGTGGACCTTATCCTCTTCACAGAAAGACCAGGTGAGCGCAGCCCACAAAATAGTTTCCATTTCTGTAAGTACTTTTTCTTCCCCATCTACCCAGACACAAAACCTTCCATCTGCATCATCTTTTTTTATTCCGATTGCTGTATACCATCTCATGACATTTCCTCCTTGTCATTTTCACTCTTTCTAATCTCTGCTTCTGATCTGTTTTCTTTCATATAACTTGTTACCCATACATCATTTCCAGGAGTTTTGGAAGTACATACCCCAAAAACATGCCTGCTGCCGTACAGATTCCGATATTCGGCCGCCGCAGTTTCCATACTTCCTGTGTTTTGGTCCCGATAATCCTTGTTCTTCCCGGTACGATCCACCTGAGTTTCCGATAAAACTCCATGAATCCCTGATTGTCAAAGCCAAAGGATCGTACACAGAAAACATCCCGTTCCTGTTCTTCTTCATCCAAAAGGAAAAAGCTTTTCTGTTCTTTCCCTTCTTTTCGGATCACGATATAAAATTCTGGAATTCCCCGTCTGGATCCTTCTACGATCTTATCCATCTCATCGTAAAAGATCCTGCAGGACTCATATTTTCCGTTTTTTTCCGGCTGGCAGACTGCCAGGCTGTCCTCTTCAAGTGCCATATAACAGTTTTCTGCCTCCATGATCCTCCGGCTGATTTTTATGGCCTGACGAAGAAGCAGGATTATCGCAAGCGCCAGTGCAGTACACAAATATACAAGATCCCAGCATCTTTTCTGGTATATGAAAAAGTATGCGCTGATTCCCTCTGCCACACTGCATATTGCTGTCATAATAAAATACTGTTCTTTAAGGTCCATCAGATGATATACATCATCTTCTGTCGCCTGTAGTCTCAAGGGCATCCATCCTTTCCGTCATGCCACGCTTATTTTATCCGGGGATTTCTTTTTTTCCTCTCGGCTTTTTATATAGTCTGTACATTCCCGGATGGTCTGTTCACACAGGTAATAAGAAAATTTCCCGATATGTGTGTCCTTTTCCCGGAGATTCAAACGGTTCTGAAGCCAGATATATGTGCTGTGTTTGGTCATATAACCATTTTTCCAGATTGCATCCAAAGCTCTGTGTGCTTCGATCCGCTTATTACGCAGATTGCTGTCAGCCATGGTTCCCATGGGACGCATACTTTTTTTGTGTGCCCCAATGTATGAATCACAGGAAGGATAGCCGCTGCATACATACAGGTATTTCTCCGGATCCAGGTTGTTATCCCCATAGACATAGGCTGCAGGCCTAAGTACCCCGGGTCTTTTGCAATATGGACAGTACAAGGTTTCCCGCATCTGTTTTCTCTTCTTTTTTGCCATCTGACGTCACTCCTTTCCATCTTTATCTCCGATGTTAAAGAAATCCCTTTTTCTGTGTCAACAGAATTCTTTGAAAATCATAAAAACATTTTCAGGAAGCTCTTTTGATAAGCCTTGTGATAATGCCTTCTGCCACTTCATAGTTGTCGTTGATGCGGGTCACCACAAATCCGATCTTATCTTTCTTTCCCGGAAGTGCGGACATATTGCAGGAATGTGCCACGGCATTGACTCCGATATCAAGGCGGATAAAATAGGTTCCCTTATAGACTTCCGTAATGATCCCTGTATATTTTCCCTGTTTATGGCATTTCCGGAGGTTATCTTTATTGATATTGGCTGTCGGACTCTTTGCATCCACTTCTATAATGATCTGGTCAACAGAGCTTGCTTCCACCTTATTGACCATGACCAGCACCAGATCACCTACCTGGAATTTTTCTCCGGCATCTACCATCCACTCCCAGGCCATGTCTCTGGCCCGGACAGATACTTCTACACCAAAGACTTCCAGGCGGACTGCTTTGGGAGCTACCGCGATCACCCTTGCTTCTACGATCCTGCCTTCATAGAGCATTGGTTTTTCTGTATCTTCCCCAAGGTAAAAAGTCTGTCTCTTTTTAAGCATTGCATCTTTTCTGGATGCTACAACGCTCCGGCTCTTGTTATCCAGATCTTTGATGATGAAATCAATATCACAGCCGAGCATGTTGTTAGCAATACGGACCTGACGGTTTAAGGTATCCGCGTTTTCACGCCCGTCTCCCTGAAGGTTGATCATCATTTCATTCATTGGGATAATGATCCGGAAACCATTAAAGTATGTAACAGCAACCATCCATCCACTCTCCAGTTTTTCAATGCCCCTAAGCTGGCCCGTCAGGATCTTTCTGGTACGATGTGCATTCAAAAGCTGATGCCATCTGGCTTCTTCCTGTTCCTCCATGCTTTCAACCTGCGCGTCTACATCGATTGTCAAAACACCATCGTAGACCGCACGCGGAACATCTTTTTCCCCGTTTCCCGCCAAAACTGTTTTTTTGGTATCCTCCATATACTTCCTCCTGTTCTTATTTATTTTTGTCTTCTCTGCTCCATCCAGAAAACTCCTTTTCCTCCGGTACTCAGGAAAGACAAAAGAAGACACAAAAAAAGCAGCCCGTTTAAAGCTGCTTTCTTCATGCCTTCTTTTTACAGATACCATTCTATAATACATGGAATTCTATGTCAATATTACCTCGATTGCAATAGTGTCGCATATTAGTTCCTTTTTATTAGCCTTCTGTTTTTTCTAATCCAATCCCCAGCTGTTCAAAAAAGACCGCCACATTACAATAACGATTCAAGGAATGGTTTCCATCCATGATAAACTCCCATGTATCTTTATAGGTACCGCAGACATGGAATCCATCATCATAGAGATATTCCAGAAACTTTTCCGGCTGGTCTGTATATTGATCTGCAATGTCAAATGCCAGATTTTCCTTTTCATCATCAGTCAGATCTTCTGCCCTGTCATGCAGCACATGTTCCATATTCCTGGAAAAATAGTAAATTTCATAAGGAAATCCCGCCACAGTTTCCCGGTTATACAGAGAATATACAATCTTTCTCTTGCTTAGATTTCTGCGGATCAATCGGTCCTTATTTTTCGCCTCTATATGCGTATCAAAATATTCCGTTTTTCCATTTTCAGACTGCCTGACCAACGATGGCGGAATAAAAGCTCCGTCTGTATCAATGATCTGAATCACCTTAAGGATATCATCCGCTACTATGAAGGGATTTTTAAGCAGATACTTTTGGATTTCCTTATCAATCCGTTCTTCAATATATTTTACCGTCATGTTTTCGTCTGCAGTGATATCTGTATGGAGCACGTCAAATTCTATATCATGATCGTTTACCAGTTTTGTAAATATCACAGCCAGTGCATCTTCATCCGTCGGCCCTTCTACAAGAAACAGAATAACTTTTTTAGTCATTAGCACGTATCCTTCCTGCCCGCCTCATAGCAAGCTCCATCTCATATATATTTGTTTCATTGTAGAGCTTT